>Ga0209591_10003968_pt1 | contig 16957 bp, 9 predicted proteins | sample MAT01_FD_187207 | JGI IMG/M metagenome (GOLD analysis project Ga0209591, IMG submission 187207) | Freshwater microbial communities from Lake Fryxell liftoff mats and glacier meltwater in Antarctica - MAT-01 (SPAdes) (version 2) | ecosystem: Environmental > Aquatic > Freshwater > Ice > Liftoff... | reverse complement strand
GGCCAGCCATTCTGCCTGATTGGCGACGGTAACGTTATTGGCCCAGGCAAAGGCGGGCGGAAGTTGGCCGTAGCCCTCACCAGTCACATAGCCAATCTCGGTGAAGCACAGCGGTTTGCCGGAGAACGTGCTGGAATACAGGTTCACCATGCCCTGATAGTACCAGGAATAGTGACCAGGGCTGCCGACAGGCGCACCGCTGGTCTGTGAGGGCGGGATGATGCCGGCGTTGTAGTGGATGCCCGCGCAGTCCATAAAGTTCTTAGCGCCAGAAGCGACCATCGACTGAATGAACTTGTCATCATCGCAACCATTGGTCGAGCAGCCGCCAAAGAAGCCTGTGGGCGCAGGCGCAGCGCTGATCACGAGCGTGGCATTGTTGCGGCTCTTGATCGCCTGATACGCCGCACTCAACATCTGCGTATATTGTGCGCCGCTGATCAGACCCTTCGGCCATTCGGTTTCAATATTTGGCTCATTCCAGACTTCAATGCCATCCGCACCGAGCGCTGCCAGACCACCGACGAAGGTGGCGAAATCCTGGTAGAACTGGGTCGGGTTGGCAGCCAGTTGTCCCGGATTGCCCTTCACGCTCAACAGGATGCGGAAGCCGCGTGACTTGGCATCATTAATCGTGCCTGCCGTGCCGTTAGGATCATCGCCCTGGTTGTAGACCACCTGAAGCTTGGCCCAGGTCATGCCCGTATTCCGCATGAGGTCGCTGTACGAGAAGCTGAAGACCTGTCCGCCCAACTCAAAGCCTGTGTTGGGGATGGGATTGGGGTTCGGATTGGGCACGGAGGTTGTATTGGGGGGAGGTGTTGTGCCGCCGCCACCAGGAATCTTCAACACCTGACCGGAATAGATGAAGTTCGGATTTTTGATGCCATTGGCAGCCGCAATCGCCTGGAAGGTGGTGCCAAAGCGGGCCGCAATGCGGCCCAATGTGTCGCCGCCAACAACGGTATAGGAGCCTGTGGCGGGCGGAGGGGTCGTCGGGCCGGGCACGGGGGTGGTGGTGGTTGTCCCGCCGCTGGGGATTTTCAGCACCTGGCCTGCATAGATGAGATTCACATTGCGGATGTTGTTGGCAGCCGCAACCGCCGTGAGCGAGACGTTAAACTTAAGCGAAATCCGGTAGAGTGTATCCCCCGGGGCGATGGTGTAAGATTGGTCTTGAGCCAATGCCGCCACACTCGTGACAAACACAAGTGATAGAACGACAAGAGCCTGGATCACACGGCGCATCTGTGGATCTCCTTGCGAAAAAGCGAGTAAAAGCCATTGATGAGATTGTAACATGTACACGAATTTTGTGCGCGACGGTTGCTCTACGCACGCTCTACCCTATCTAACCTATGGTGCAAGTCGTAAATTTGAGGTGGGATTGGCGTAGGGGCGCGATGCATCGCGCCCCTACAAAAGCGCTTTGGCCCTTTAAAAACTCCTCGCCATCAAAAATTGTAATTGTTCACCTATCCATGAGAATCGTGGGTTTGTAGGGGCAGGATACATCCTGCCCACGTTGAATCGCCTACAAATCATCAGGGCGCGATGCATCGCGCCCCTACAAAAGCGCTTTGGCCCTTTAAAAGCTCCTCGCCATCAAAAATTGAGCCTCAGAATTTGATTTTGTGAGCCAAAATGATCGCAAAATTGAAACATGTACCATTGGTTATCTATGGCAGCACGCGGTGATTCATCAGTTCATTGATGGCTTTGACGAGCCGCCGCAGTTCATCCTCCATATCCTCGCCTATGCTCTCTGTGACCGCCGCATCCCGAAACAGATCACGCGCCTGCCGCAACCGTCCTTCGCCTTCGCGCAGCAGCTTGAGGCCCGTCCGCAGTTTGTCGCGGGCGGCGCGATTGGCAGGGCTGGCATTGTGCGACGGGAAATCACGACCATGCCGCGCCGCCACCTGCTGCAAGCCCTCGGCGAAGGCATCCAGCGTTGGAATTTGCATGGCGGCGGCCCGCTGGAGCAGGTCTTGCAGGGCCGGGCTGAGGCTTGGTTCCATCATAAACTCAAGATCATGGATATCCTGATAGCGGCTCTCCATCGCTTCCAGGTTGCCCGGCTGTGGAATCAAGGATGTCTTGCGCGGTGACATGCCCGTAAAGATCGGATAGAGCACGCCCACGCACATATTATGCACATCCTTCGCGTATTCCTGTGCGAGGGTGGCCGGACTGCCCGTAAGCTGCTGTGAGCTGTTGAAATCGATCACGCGCAGTGTGGAGCCATCCCAATAAATGTGCTCCAGCTTATGATCGAGGTAGACAATCTTCTGGCTGTGGGCCATATGCAGCAGATTGGTAAACTGCAAGGCGAGCGTCAATCCCTCTTCGCTGGGCAGGCGGCGGCGCGTGCTGCCCTGTGTGGGCCGCATGAGATAAAACAGATTGTCGGTGCGCGGCAGACTTTCCAGCGCCAGATAAGGCCGCCAGCCGTTGCGGGCGCGTTCTGGCAGCGCCTTTATAAAGCCGTCAAGATCGCGGCCCAGGGACACAATTTCAGCCTCCTGTGGGGCCTCCTGCGCCGACAGCACGAAGCCGCAGTCCAGCAGCTTCACGACGTGCGGACTGTCGGCCAGCTTTTGCAGGATCTGGACTTCATTGCCAAAGGCGCGGTACTCCCAGCGCATCTCGCCATCGCTCGTCAAGTGCTCAGAGCGCATGACTTTGAAGGCCACCGTCTGCCCAGAGCGATAATCAAGGGCATCCATCACCCTGGCATAATGCCCCGGCGCGTAGGTATCGATATAATTTTCCAGATGGTAAATCTCTGCTAGTTGAGTCATGCCTTATGTCCGATGCCTATGGGTGCGCGGCCCAGGTTGATATCCGTTTTGTTCGTTGTGATCAAAGAAGCATCCTAACAGCCCTGATGAGCAGAGGGACGATCAAGCATAAACTTGAATTTTGCCAGAAAACAGCCTAGTATAGGAGGTGTTAGTGGTGGGATGCCACCTGATCTCTTGCTCAATAGGTTCAGGATAGTACCCACCAGCGTTGAAGTCAACGAAACCTACACAGCTTGCCTCTCTCCATCAACACAGAATTGTCGTCTTTAGAATGCGATCAAGACAGCGGGGAGGATGTGAAATACATCTCACAACGCTCGGCACAGGCGATGATCGGCGCTTCCAGACATACGGGGTGTGGGAAAACCCCAACCTTGCTTCTTAAATAAACAGAAGCGGGGTTATAATGCAGAGAGTCTCGTTGACGAAACGTGCTTGCATCCCATTCGGGGATGGATAGAATAAAAGAAATCCAGTTGGTCAGGAGTCCGGCATGTACAGTCCGGGGCATGGTATCCGCCTACGCAGCAGCGCCCACACCAATAAGGGTCGTGTACGGCCCAACAACGAAGATAGTGTGCATCTGTGGGGCGAAGAAGCCTTTGTGCTCGCTGTCGTGGCAGATGGCATGGGAGGGGCCGCCGCCGGAGAAGAAGCCAGCCGTATTGCTGTCGAAACTGTGCAGCAGCGCATGACGAATGGAACGTACAAAAAGCCCGGCGATTATGGAACGATGGATTCCTACGCGCTGGCGGAAAAACTTGAGAATCTTGTGCGCGAGGCCAACAATAACATCCTCTCTCGCGCCAAAGCCAAGCCAGAATATCAGGGCATGGGGACAACCATGACGGTGGTCTTTGCCCGTTACACCGATGTCATCGTCGCGCATGTGGGCGATAGTCGGGCGTATATGGTCGATGGACACGATGGCAGTATTTCGCAGATTACGACGGATCACAGCTTCGTTCAGGCCCTGATTGATGCGGGATATATCAAACGCGAAGAGGCCGAAGGTCATCCCATGAGCAATGTCCTGTATCGGGCGTTGGGCCAGACGCCGGATGTGGATATTGACCTGATCGAAGATGTTCAGATGCATATCGGAGATCGCCTCGTTATGTGCTCCGATGGCCTGACCCTCCACGTCAAACCCAATGAAATTGCCCAACTTGCCCTCTCCGACCCCGACCCCTCCGTGATTAGCAGCAAACTCATCGATCTGGCAAATTCACGCGGTGGCCGCGATAACATCAGTGTGATTGTGATCGTGGTAGAAGGCGACGCCAGTTCTCTCCATGATCAGACATTGGATATGAGCACCGACGAAGATGACACTACACTGTCATATCGCACGCTGCCACCACCTACTACTGCCAGCACACGCCCATCCAGTCTCCTGTCGCTGCCCGATGTTCATTCCTCTATCTCGCGCTATCTGCACATGACGAGCGTCATGCTGCAAGGCGAGGGCAGTGATCGGCGCGAGGGCGTCGGACGCTGAGATTATCAACCCCTCACCACCCGACCTCCTCTCCCACAAGGGGCGAGGAGGAGCTTTTACTCCCTCTCTACGCAGCGGGGAGGGCCGGGGAGGGGTTCGTTTGACCTCGAAATCCCTACCAAAAACATGCTCAACGCAGGATATGCAGCCAAGTTCCCACACCAACTCGGCGACTTCCCCACGATTTCCTACCAGAATCCCCACGATTTCCCAACGATACGCTATAATTGGGAATAATTCAGAAACCACATGCGCTCGCAGCGGAACGAGAAGGCGGTTATGTCAGAGCAACCCGAAAATTCGCGTAGAACCCCCTCACAGGGTCAATGGTTTACGCCGTCTTCTGGGACGACGCCTCCGTCGCCCGCCGACGCGCCCTCAACACGGATGCCTGCGCTGCCTGCGGGTATGGGGCACGAGTCCTCAACGCGAGGCAGTTGGCATTTGCCAGCGGCCCAGGAAACCCCATTTATTGCCGGACAGGAGATCATCCTGACGGGATCGAGCTACACACTCCCCGAAGCGCTCTTCCCCGAAGATGTGCTCAACGATCTGCTGAACGTGCCCTCCGGCAATAGTCGTGCTCTGGCCGCGCCGGAAGACAGTCTGCCATCCCCGGAAGACTTCATCACGGCTGCCCCTGCGGCCCTTGCGCCGGAGGACAGTCTGCCCGCGCCCGAAGATGCTATCCCAACCGCCACGCTGGATGATTTGCTCACCACCAGTGCGCCCGCGCCGGAAGATATGCCGACGCCAGCGGCGGTAGAACCCTTACGCCCGGAAGATGCTGCTCCCGCCCCCGTCGAGGAGAACGCACCGTTGATCCTCAAACCGGAGGATGACGCGCCATCCGTCGTGAGTCCGGCAGAGACAGCCTCCGCGCTGGATGATCTCACCTCGTTTGCGATGGATGAGGTCAAAGCGCTGGAACATGAAGAACGCCGCGCCACCGAACCGCTGACAGCGTTGACGCCTGCCGAAAGCAGCCTGTTCAAAGCGGCAGACTCGGCCACCGCCATGATGCCCTCTAACCCTGAGCCAGCGGCTGTCACGACTGACCCGGCCAATGAAGACGCCGCCGCCTATGCCGCACGCATGGCCGACGAACTCATGCGCCAGGCCCAGAGTGCCGAAGCCTCGCAGGTTCCCACTGTGCCGCAGAGCAATTTTGAGCGCAGCGGCAGTTTTGCCGATATGAATCTGTATGGCGAACAAACGGGCCGCCTGACCAACACCCGTGCCATGCTCTCGCCGGAAGATCAAGCGCTGGCCCAGAAATATCGGGATACGCTGCAACAGGTGGCACATCTGCGCGAGCAGTATCAGCGCGGCCAGATCACCTATGATGATTTGCAGCAGCGTCTGCGTCCGCTCTCGGTGCTGGATAACAATCAAATCTGGTGGATGCTCGGCTTTGAGACGGACAAGTGGTATCGCTATGACAACCTCAGCGGCCAGTGGGTGGAAGATACGCCGCCTGTGCCGCTCACGGATGAGATGTCCGGTCAAGCGGATGTGATCGCGGGATCGATGCCGTATATTCCGGATGCCAATGCCGCCAATGTCAACAACGCCACCAACTTTGTCATGGGCAATATGGGAACGCCTGTGCCGCGCCCCGGCCAGCCTCTGGTCGATCCGAATGCGACGATGGTCGGCAATACCTTCAATGCCGATTATCTCAATCAGGGCGATGAACCCACTTACGCCAACCCCAATGCCTATAACTTTGACAATGGGCAGACCGTTCCTTCGCCCGTCACACTGCCTTCGCCTGCCTATCCATCGGCCAATGCAACCGTGACATCGCCGCTGCCGAGCGAAGAACCGCCCGCCTATGATATGGAACAGGGCTATACGCCGCAGTACAACCAGATGCGCCAGACTGAAACGGCGTCACAGTCACGGGTGCTGTTATTCGTCGCGCTTGGGATTGTTGCCCTGGTCTTGTTCGGCGGGATTCTGGCTGTATTGGGCGGCGTCTATTGGTATAACAATGCTATTCAGCCGTATCAGGGCGCGATTGATGGTCTCGCCTCCTACAATCCGCCGTTCCAGACAGCGCGTATCCTGGATGCACGCGGTCAGGTGATCGCTGAATTGACCAGTCAGCAGGGCGGCGCACGCTCAATTGTGAGCCTGGAAAAGGGCGAAATTTCACCCTATCTCGTCCATGCCATCCTGTCGGTGGAGAATGGGCGTTATTATGAAGACCCCGGTTTTGATCTCCAGGCGATGACACGCGCCTTCCTGCAAAATTACAGCAGCGGTGAAATCGAATCCGGCGCAAGCACGATTACGCAGCAAATCGCCCGCAACCTGATCTTGAAGGATGTCACGCCCAGCGCCGAACGCAAGGCGCTTGAGGTGCTGGTGGCAAACAAGATCGCGCAGCAGTATGACAAAAATTTCATCCTCAATTTGTATCTGAACCAATTCTATTTTGGTAATCTGTCCTACGGCGTCGAAGCCGCCTCGCAGTTCTACTTTGATAAGCCTGCCAAAGATGTCAATATGGCGGAGGCCGCGCTGCTGGCCGGGCTGATTCAATCGCCCGCAGGCAACGATCCGGTGGTCAACCGTGAGCAGGCCAAACTCTCTATGCGGAATGTCATCCGCCTGATGCTGGAGACGGGCTGTATCGCGTTCCAGCATGGCGAATGGGCGCAGTCCGGTCAACCATTCTGTATCAAGGATGGGGCCACCGTCACCGACAATGGGCGTCCCGTCAAGTTGGTAAACATCAACTCGAATGGCACATACGGCGGTTTGCTGGCGTTACAACTAGCGCAGGTCGAAACACGTCCCTATCTGCCGCGCCGCGCCCGCTACAAATATCCGCATTTTGTGAACTTCATTCAATCGTTGGTCGAGCAGGAGTTCGGCCCCGATGCCATGTTCCAGCGCGGCTTCACCATCTATACCACGCTCGAACCGCGCATCCAGGACACGGCCCAGGATGTCCTCGCCAAGCAGGTCAAGGCGCTGATCAATAACGGCGTCAACACGGGCGCGGTCATGTCGGTTGATCCTAAGACGGGCGCAATTCGGGCGATGGTCGGCAGTCCTGATTTCACCAATGATAAATTTGCGGGTCAGGTCGATAACACGCGCACCTATCAGCAGCCCGGCTCCTCGATCAAGCCAATTCTGTATACGGCTGCGCTTGAAGGCCAAAATGGGCAGTATTACACCCCGTCCAGTATCCTGTGGGATGTGCCGACCTCGTATCAGGTCAATGGGCAGGTCTACACGCCCGTCAATTTTGACCGCCAGTATCGCGGGCCGGTGTCGATGCGGCAGTCATTGGCCGCCAGCCTGAATGTGCCTGCGGTCAAGACGTTCGAGTATATCGGGCCGGATCGCTTCCAGGAGATCGCAACGCGCTTGCAACTGCGCTTTGCTGATGGCTCGGTCATTGGGCTGCCGTCAGCGCTGGGGGCCAACGAAGTCCGCCTGATCGACATGATGAAGGCGTACAGCATCTTCGCCAACAACGGCACGTATACGCCGCTGTATGCGATTGAGCGCATCACCGAAGACTCCAACGGCACGATCCTGGAGGTTCCGCTGGCAGCGCGTGAGCAGCCCTCGCAGAAGATTACGCCGCAGGTGGCCTATCTGATGCAGAACATCCTCAGCGATGATGCGGCGCGTGCCTCACAGTTCGGCAACAACAGCAATCTGACGCTGGCCCGCCTGGGCATCCCGACACAGAACATGGTGGCGGCCAAGAGCGGTACGAGCAACGACAACCGCGATCTGTGGACGATGGGCTTCACCAGCAATGCCGTCGTGGGCGTGTGGCTCGGCACGTTCGATAACTCGCCGACGGTAGGGACAACCAGCCTGTCCGCCAGCGATGTCTGGAATAAGGTCATGGAATCGGCCATCAGTGGCCGCGCCCCGACGCCGTTCAGCAATCCGGGTGGCATTGTCCAGGGCATCGTGTGCCGCGACACAGGTACGCTGGCCGATAATAGCTGCCCGTCGCCTGTGACCGATATCTATATTCAGACGCAGCCGCCGCCGCCGGTGGGTACGGGCTTCGTTCAGGCGCTCAATATTGATAGCTGGACGAACAAAATTGCCAATGAATGGTGTCCGCAAAATGTGGTTCAGGAGACCTTCGCCAATATCAGCGATCCGTTTGCGGTGGATTGGCTGAATCGCACGCCGCAGGGACAGGCGTATAAACAGCGCATCGGTCTGCCTGCCACGCTTCCGCCCGCGCCAACGCAGGCGTGCAGCCAGGGCGAGCAACTTCCGGCGGTGACGCTCGTCAATCCGGGTGATGGCGCGACCCTGACCGGACAGGTGACGATCACGGGGCAGGTCAGCGCCCCCAATTTCGCTTACTTCCAGTTGGAATATGCTTCGGGGGGTGCGCCGGACACCTTCACGCCGATTGGCGCGGCGGTCAATCAGCAGTTCCCGACCAACGGCGCAACGCTGGCAACCTGGGATACGCGCACCGTTCCGAATGGGCAGTACATTCTGCGGCTGGCCGTGTACTCCAGCACAAACGGCTATATCTTCCGCACCATTCGCGTGACGCTGAACAATATCCCACCCACGCCGACAGCCGCCCCGCCCACGCCCGTCCCGATGGCGACGCTGGCGCCGATTGGCTTCACGCCGCTGCCGTTTGAGCAGCAGACTGTGCCGCTCGGCCCGCCCACGCCCACCGCGACCTTGAGTGGCATCTAGCGCATCACCATCGATCCACAACAAAACGAGCGGCCTCTCATGGGAGGCCGCTCGTTTTGCTTCTGCGATGTATGACACCGTGCCATCCAGGGCGATTGCATCTTAAATTTTTCTGGTTCACAAAAGATCACAGAGGGTATTTATGTAGGGGTTTGGCACGCCAAACCCTGGGCATACCTTCGGTGGCTACGCTTGGCACGCCATGCCCCTACAAGAACCATCGTGAACATATTAATTTCACCAAATTACGATTTGATGCAATCGCCCTACCGCGCCATCAGCTTGTGCTGATGTCCTCAGTGATTCTGAGTACAATGTCTATAACTCTCTTAAGACGGAGCACCTCCCATGCCGCGTACAATCTCAATCGCTGCTGTACAGATGGATGCAAAACCTGCCCCTCTTCAGGATCGGCTGCGCCGCGCTGCTGACCAGATTTCAGCGGCAGCCAGGGCCGGGGCACAACTCGTTGTACTGCCTGAAATCTTTAATCTTGGATATGCCTATGATGATGCCAATTATGCGCTTACGGAAACGCTTGATGGCCCTACGGCAACCTGGATGAAAGGGCAGGCAAAGACTCATGGGCTTCATCTTGCGGGATCGCTGCTCATCCGTGATGGTCTGGACGTGTTCAATACCTCCCTTCTCATCTCGCCGGAGGGCCGTGTCTGGCGCTATAACAAAAATTATCCCTGGGCGTGGGAGCGTGCTTACTTTCGTGAGGGGCATGGCATCACAATTGCGGATACATCGCTCGGACAGTTGGGGATGATGATCTGCTGGGATTTTGCCCATCCCGATCTGTGGCGGCAGTACGCGGGCCAAGTGGATGCGCTGGTGATTACAAGCTGCCCCTGCGTTGCTGATGAGCCGACGCTGGAATTTGGCGATGGCACACGAATTGTCACACGCGAATTGTCTGGTTTACCCCCGACACGTGTGGGGACGGATATGGTCTTTGGGCAGGATATGGATGCCTGGGCCAAATGGATCGGTGTGCCTGTCGTGAATACCACCGCCTCTGGCCTCTTTCGCACCAGAGTGCCAGCCTCTTTGATCACTCTTGGGGGCCTTATTGCGGCTCTGCGTCCGGATTTCATCGGCAAACTCCTGAAAAACCCGTCCTCCCTCATCTACGAGGCAGAGCACCAGCGACAGACGAAAGTCATCAATGCAAAAGGGGAGGTCGTCGCCCGCGTGACTGAGGCAGGCGATCATTTTACGTTGGCCGAGGTGCTTCTTGCCGATACACCGCCTCAGCCCTCTCAACCAGAGCCGACTATTGGCGCAACCGCTCTCAGCCACTTCATCTCAGATTGGTTTGTGCCGTTGATGATGATCCCGATTTATCGGGCGGGACTGCACAAGCAGTTTGGCCCACAGTATGCCCCGATTGATCGGCGTACACGCATGTGGAGCATGGGCCTGCTGATGGCGCTGATTGTGGGCTTTGTGATTGGGTGTGGGCGGAGACGTTCTTGAAGGTGACCCGTTGAATTGTCATGACCTGTAGGGCAACCTCGATGGATCGCCCTACAAACTATCATGGGGATGCTTGCCATGTTGTATTAAAATCCGCGCAGCATCTCGATGGCCTGTTTTTCCAGCTCCCACAAATCCATCTGCTCCTGCTGGCCGAGCAGCTTTTTCAGGCGTGTATAGCCCCCGGCATACTCGCGGCTCCACTCTTTCGAGAATGTCCCCTGGCGAATCTCGGTGAGCGTCAGGTCCATCATGCGATCCATCTTCATCTCGCCAAAGCGTTCCAGGCGGCTGAAGATGCCAAACTGTCCCGTGAGCGATGACAGGCGCAGGGCGTGCAGCAGCCCCTGATTCGCCGCCCGATCCAGATAATCGTTGAGTTCGCCCGACACATACAAATCCATCATGGCGGCCTCTGGCGGGTAGCCTTTGCTCAGGAGCAGCTTGGCCGCTGAGGTGAGGATGTGATGCACAGCGGGCAAAATCGCCTGCTGCATGAACAGATCAAGCTCCACCTCCTGCTGAATCGTGACCTCGACAGCGCCCGCCCGCAGCGACCCCATCGCTTTTGCCAGCGCCAGAATGGTCGACCAGATTTTGCCGCTGGAATCCTGATAGGCGGCGACGAAGCTGTAAAAGCCCTGTCCATTGAGATAGCGCTCACGGGCGGCCTCGCCAAAGGTGCGCGGCGCAATCAGGCCCACATCCACGAAGGGCGGCGGTTCAACGTAATTGAAGGCAATGTTGTAGCCGCTGGCGAAGATCAACGTCTGCGAGCGCGTGAGATGGGGCGAAATCTGATTGAGATAGATCGGCGGCATCTCCTCATCAGGCAGCAGCAGCAGCAAAATATCCGCCGTCCGCACGATCTGTTCCATCGACATAAACGGGATGCCATCGGCAATCGCTTCGGTCTCTGTCGTCTGCGTTTTGGCGGTTGCCACCACGCGCACACCGCTATCTTGCAGGTTCAGCGCCAGCGGGCGGCCCATATTGCCATAGCCAATGATGCCCACCGTTTTATCTTTTAAGACGAGGATGTCGCCATCGCTCTCGTTATAGACCACTGTCATGCGCGTCTCTTTTCCATATATAAAAGGAGTGTCCTGGGATATTACCCTCACCCCAACCCCTCTCCCACTGCGCGGGAGAGGGGCTTTTTGCACCCCACTCCCCGCCTCGCCCCTTGTGGGAGAGGATAGATGGGAGGTGAGGGGTCGTCCCAAAAATCAGGTTATTTACCGAACCATGCGGTTAGCGGTTAATTCGGCCCCATAGACATGCAGATCGAAGCCGTTGCGTCGAAATTCATAGCGCTCGTACAGCCGCTGCGACTGGATGTTACTGGCCTGTGTATTCAGCGTGATCGCCCGCACGCCGCGCCGCAAAAATCGCCGCAGCGTATCATCCAGCAGCGCCGCCCCTAAGCCGCGTCCCTGCATAGCGGGATGGATGGCAATCCGCGCCAGATGGCCGCTCGTCTGGTGGCGCGTGCTGATCTGATAGCCCATCGCCTCGCCCTGCCACAACAGGATTGTCGCGCTGGCCGCCTGTCGGATCGCCTGCCGCACATCGTCCAGCGGCATCTGCCAGGGCGGAACAAACGCCGCATGATCGATGCTCATGACGAGCGCGATATCTTCCACGTAGGCATCACGCACGCGGATGAGCGACGTATCGAGGGCCGGGGGTAGAACGAGCGAGTTGCGATACAGCGTCACCACGTCTTCGCGGGCCTGGAGCGTCATCAGCGGCAGAATGTCCTCCAGCCACAGATGCAGCAGCAGCAGATAGATGTGGGTTGCGCCCTCGGCCCGCAGCGCTTCGGCCACCGCTTCCCACAGCGGCGCGAGCACCTCGGCAGGCGCAGCGGCATTGTCCAGCGCCGCGATTCGCAGCCAACTTGTGCCATTCAGGGCGGGCGACACGGCCATCACACCCATCAGACGGGTTTTCTCCCACGCCAGCCAGACCGCCGATGGAAAGGTCTCAATCCAGGCCGCAGGCTTGTGCCAATCCAGATGGGTATGGCTGCGGCGGCTGTAAAAGAGCAGTTCAAGCACCATCTGTTGATAGCGGCGCTCGTAGGGTGTCACGATCAGATCAGACACGGGTCTCTCCCTTGAGAGCAGCGGCGGTGCAGTGTGGGAAAGCCCATCCGTCCTGGCGACTGCGCGTCAAACACTTGACCCCTCACCTCCCAACCTCTTCTCCCACAAGGGGCGAGGAGGAGCAGGACAGCGTAGCCTTCATAAACTGTTTGAAGGCAAAACAATGATCCTGCCCGGTTTTGTTCCCCTCGCCCACGCAGTAGGAGAGGGGCCGGGGGTGAGGGCCAAAACAACATGGGCATAAGCGACCCTAGCGACTGTGCAATCGATCAACGTAGCTCGCTGCATCGATTGTATAGGGCTGACAGAGCCGCGTGTCGGCAAAGCGCGTCCGCAGCCGCTTGTCCATGCTATCCAGATCGATGCTACTCGTGATGACGGTGGGTTGGCGTCTAATATAGCGATAATCGATCAATTGAAACAACTTTTCCCGTGCCCATGCGCTTGACTGAAGGGATGTCATATCATCGAGAACCAGCAGAGGACACTCACGAATCAGCGTAAATACTCGATCAAATGTCACACGCGAGTCGGGGCTGAAGGTGCTGCGCAGATAATCCAACAGATCGGACACCTTCACAAAGATGACCGGCTCATTCTGGCGCTGGCGCTCCTGCGCGATAGCCGCCGCAAGGTGCGTCTTCCCTGTGCCATAATTGCCCAATAACAGTAACCATTTCTGTGGGCTATTCTCCGGGCTATCGGCATAGCGCTTGACTCGGTTCTTCACCGAATTCAGGTGTTCAGCCTCTTCTTTTGTCGCCCCTTTTCGCACATCAAAGGTTTCAAACGTCATATCGCTGTAGTGGTGAAGCTGTGACAAGAGTTTGAATGGATCTTCATCGTCGGGCCGATTGCCGCGATAATCCGGCGCAATGATGCGGACATGGCGGCTGAGGGCCTTATCCTGCAAACGGCTGCTGATGCGTGGGTCGAGATCCGTCAGATTGGCATTGGTGGTGACGACGGTTGCCAGTTGGCCGCTGTAGCGATGATTGAAGAGTTGAAAGAGCTTTTCCTGCGCCCAGGGACTGGGATTCTCCACGCCCAGATCATCAATGATGAGCAGGGCGGCGCTGCGAAGACGATCAAATGTCTCATCGTAGGTGGCTTCGCTCTGCGGGTTGTAGCCGCTTCGCAGATGATCGAGCAGGTCGGGCGCGGTGATGAACAGGACAGGTTCGCCCAATGCCAGCCGCTCATTGCCAATGGCAGCGGCGAGATGGGTTTTGCCTGTGCCATAGGTGCCTTCGAGAAGCAGCCAGCCCCGCGGATTTTGCGCAAAGCCATAGGCATTCTGGTAGGCGGCCACCAGCGATTCATGTGGCTCATAGCCATCGGGCGCAATATTAAAATTGTCGAACGTCTTATCCTGGAAGACGTTCAGGTTGCTCATCTGGCGCAGGCGCTCTTTGCGATCCATATCGCGCTCAACTGGATAATTGGGGCAGCGAAACAGCTTGCCAAAATCGGGATGATGGACAGGCTGCGGACGCCGTACAACGCCCAGGCCGCCGCAGATTGGGCAGGGTTCATCGGGGGTTGCTGGATTGAAGCAGACGATGGTGCGCGTGCTGGGTGGCGCAGACGATTCACTCGAATTCGAGGTCGTCGGAAGCTTGTCCAGCAGGGCGCGGAAGTGGTCGGGCGTGATCCTGCGAGGTGCTGCCATAAAAATTTTTCCCTTCCTTTTTCCAACGCTCAAGAATGGCGCGGATATAGCTCCAACTCCGCTTGTTTTGTTCCACCGACTGTTTCACCGCATCTTCCAGCCACGTAGCCGGATAATCTTTTTCCGTGTGACGCAGTTCATCGGCGATGTGGGGCGTGAGCGGGCCAATATTTTCTTCATACAGTTGATAGACGTTCGGGCGTTCGGGCAAAATCTCTACCAGGAAATCATCCCAGCCGGGCTGCCAGCGCCCCAGTTCAATCTGTTTATGCGCGGTACGACCACGCGGCGAATTGAGAAAATACAACGTCTCAGTACGGTTATCGATTTCGATCACGATGCTCAACAGCGCTCCCACGCGCACGGCTTCCACGAGCGAGTCCTGCAAGGCGGCGTCAAAATCAGCGCCCAGTGCCTGCTGCAAGGCGGCATCGCGTCTGAAATCACGCTCGATCAGATAGCGATACGTGCCCTCTTTTTGCGACAGGGCGCGAAACGTGAACAGAATGACATGCAAAGCGCCCACATGCTGCACATGCGGCAGCAGTTCAGTGAAAAATTCGGCGGGCAGCGGAATCGTGCGCTGTTTCCCGGCTGAGAAGCCTTTGAAGGTCATTCCAGATCCACCAGACTTTGATGCTGAATATCGGCGTCCATGAACTTGGTCAGGCGCTTCTCAAACCACAGCGCCACCTTGCCAATCGGCCCGTTGCGATGCTTCGAGATGATGACCTCGGCCATATTGGGGGCCGTTGTCGCTGGATTATAGACCTCATCGCGGTACAGGAACATCACGACATCGGCGTCCTGCTCGATGCTGCCGGACTCGCGCAGATCGCTCAACAATGGGCGCTTGTCCTGGCGCGATTCCACTGCACGCGACAACTGCGCGGCGGAGATGACGGGAATATTCATCTCGCGGGCCAGCTCTTTGAGATGGCGGCTGATATAACTGATCTCCTGCACGCGGTTGTTATCGTTGGCGCGTCCGCTACTCATCAACTGCATATAGTCGATCAGCACCATATCAAGGCCGTGCTCCATCATCAGGCGGCGGCATTTGTTCCGCATCTCCAGCGGGTTCATCGCCGGGGTGTCGTCAATGTAGATGGGCAGTTCGCTGATACGCCCGACCACCTCCACCAGCAACCGCTGCTCATTGCGATCCAGATTGGCGAGACGCAGCTTATGCATCTCAATCCCCGTCTCCATCGAAATCAGACGCTGCACGATCTGCTCAACGCCCATTTCCATCGTGAAGATGCCGACACGCGCCCCGCGATGGGCCGCATTCATGGCCGCTGACAGCAAAAAGCTCGTCTTGCCCATGCCGGGGCGTCCCGCAAAGACGATCAAATCCGAGCGCTGAAAGCCGCCGAGCAGGGCATCCAAATCCTGGAAGCCCGTGAGCACGCCAAACGCATTGACCTGCGTTTGCTGCATGAGCATTTCCAGGCGGCTGTAATATTGCGCGACAGCATCCCACATCGAGACAAATTCGCGCTTGGCCTGGTTCTGCCCGACCTCGAACACGGCTTGTTCGGCGTCGTTCATCACCGTCTCGATATTTTTGCCTTCATCCATCGCCGAATCGCGGATTTTATCGGCGGCCACCAGCAGCTTGCGGCGCGTGGCGGTGCGCTCAACAAGGCGGCCATACGCCTCAGCGTGCATGGAGTTGGGCGTGGTGTTGATCAGGTGGATGAGATAGGCATAGCCGCCGATCTCTTCCAGGACGCCCACCTGCCGCAGTTCTTCTGAGACGGTGGTCAGATCCATGATCTCATTGCGCTCGGACAGGCGCATGAAAATCTCCCACATGCGCTGATGGCGCGTGAGATAAAAATCCTCGGCCTTCAAAAATCCGGCCAGCGATGCAAACACCGACGCGCTGATGAGCACAGAGCCGATGACCGCTTCTTCGGCCTCCTGGCTAAAAGGCGCGAGCAAAAGAGTGCCGGGGGAGGAGGGAGAGTATGTCATACTATGCCTGACTGCGTTGACACGATAGATAATGTAGTATACAGGATCGAGGGGGACATATGTTCTATTTAACATCAACAAAAAATGAAAGGTGTCTGTATCTTCAAACGATCCCTCATAGATTGATGGTCAATCGCTGATTTTTCAGGAACAAAGGATATTATCGTAGGGACAAGGCGGGCCTTGTCCCTACAAACGGCCATAAATATCTCTATTTAACCTGAGTTTTGGATAGGTTTTTCAGCATACACTTTCGCATTTCACCCTCACCCCGCCTCGCCCCTTGTGGGAGAGGCGGGGTGAGGGGTGAAAAGCCGTGCTATCCAAAACTCGGGTTATTTATCGCTGTGGTGAGGTCGTAGGGGCGCGATGCATACCTTACCTTCGGTGGCCTACGGCTCGATGACTTCGCTCACGCCCCTACAAAAGCGCTGTAATCTGTTGCATAGCTCAGATTTTTGCGTCAATAGTTAGAAGCCCGCTGCGCCCTGTAAGCGGTCTTTCCGCTCTCCATAAAATCGCCCCTTGAGACGATTTTATGATTGGCGGCGGTCTTCGTCGTCCAGTTCATCCAGGTTCAGGGTGTTCAAGAAATCGGCGAAGGCGCTCAATTTGCTTTCATCGATCTTGTCATGGGGCATCATATCCGGCTGGCGGCGTTCAATGCGCGTCACTTCAGCATCACCAC
>Ga0209591_10003965_pt1 | contig 16961 bp, 10 predicted proteins | sample MAT01_FD_187207 | JGI IMG/M metagenome (GOLD analysis project Ga0209591, IMG submission 187207) | Freshwater microbial communities from Lake Fryxell liftoff mats and glacier meltwater in Antarctica - MAT-01 (SPAdes) (version 2) | ecosystem: Environmental > Aquatic > Freshwater > Ice > Liftoff... | reverse complement strand
CTCGTTGGTGCTAACGTCAGCATGGACGCTGTGCTGCCCTGCGTGGGCTTTGAGAGTTGGCATTTGGGCAGCATAGTCGTTCCATGCATTGTTCTCGGTTTTATTTGAGAATAACATTTTTCACACTATTAAGAAGACCTATGATGAATTCACTAAATTTAGAATTATCTATTATTTGGCTTATCTTCACTTCTTCCAATTCTTTGATGTCGTCTTCGCTAAAAACATATACTTTTACAGTTACTTGCTTATTTCTGAATTTTTCTTTATCTTTTTTAGAAAGATGCCCATGTGGCTTCGATTTTAAAACAAGTTCATTGTTTGACGTATCTTCCACTATAAATGGTAAGTCAAACAACAAATTATCTACACTTTCAAATGTTGCCATTGTTTATTTTTTTATTATTATTGTTGTTGAATTTTCCGTTGACTCCATTGTTGAATAATATCATAAATTCCGTCGGCTACTCCTTGTAAAATAGCCAAGTCGTAATTATCATCAAAACTGTTTTTTTGAGGACTATCAACGCAAATAAAACCAAATAAATTATATTCCCTATCTGTTTCATTTGACAAAGGAATGATAGGGACAACTATCTCGCTTTTATATGGAAGTTTACCATCCTCATGTGCCTGTTTACTTGTATTTTGGTAATCCTTGCTGCCTTCAATATCATTATTGATATAGAATAGTTTGTTTTTTTGATTACCCGTTAAATGAGAAAAAATATGATTGAAGCATGAATTGTTAAATATTTTATGTTCAATATTTTTGTACGTTTCAGTATCTCGCTTGGTATTAGATTTATCTCTACATAAGTTATGTAATTTGGTATCAGATGACAAACTTGTTTTGCTTTTTATTACAATTTTAATCGAAACGCCACAAGGTTGTTTTGTTTTTTTATCAAAATAAATTTTTAATTGATTACACATAAATACCAACGTATTTACAATAATTGCAGGATCTGTTGTTTTTGATTTTCGGATAAGATGCACTTTAGCAAAAGCATCTTTTAGCAAAATGATTGCGTTACCATATATACTATCTCGGTACTTTGCTAAAAAGTGTTCAAGGGTCACTTTCATGCCATTATATCCAAATCGTACAATGTAAATTCCTCCAAATCCATAGCCTCCAAAGATAGAGGATTTAACAGCATCTAATCCCAAGAAATTTTTCCCCGCCAAAAGCAATGCTAATACTCCGCCAATTGAACCAAAGAACCATTTAAAAAACTCTTTCGAATTTGTTCTCTGCCATGTGTTTTTTAAGATTGATACAAACATATATGTATTAATTTCTTATGATTTTTTCTTTTGTAGTTACCGAGAACGTTACGCTTCCCGAATGTACGACGCTTAGGAGCAATTTGTGGGAAGCGATTGTTCGATGATTTTTATAAAACTTTGGTATTATTCGGGCTACATCCGCGCATCAACAATAATATAGTAAATTCACCAATCATCCATAGCTTCTTTAAAAGTTTTGTGCCCAAAAACATCTGTTAGGTTATTGTTTCTCATTATAGTGAAATCAATAGGTTGGTTAAGAATCTTGCCGTCAACCCAATTTAAAAAGCATTGGTGCAATCTTTTAATGTCTTCCTCTTTAGTAAGGTCCATATCCAAATGGTAAAGTGCATTTATTAATTCAATATCTTCATGTGACGCGTTTTCGTCTGTATGGATGAGTGGTGAAAGCCGGACAAACCTTTTTAAGTTTGATTTGTCCCCATGATTTTCTCCGAATAATAACATATAGGCAACGTAATTAGCCCAGTCTGGCGGCTGGTATAGTATAGTCTTTGCCTGGGTCATGATCGATGTGAAAAAGAATTCAAATTGTGCCCCAAGATTCCAAAAAGCATATTTTCGCCTCCTTTCTCGAGTAGTGATGTCTCTGATTCTGTAAAATCGTTTCTTGGCTTCTACAGACATCAGGGTATTGCCAGTGCCAATTGAAACTACTTTTATTTCCTCTTTGGGTATGCCAAGTTTGATGGCTTCGATAATTCCTGCTGCTACTGGATTGTTAAACCCACCTAATGCACCATCCCAGAGTTCATAAAACCGCTCTGTATTTTTGGCTTTAATGCGGGCAGGAAAATCAAAATACTGGATAGGGGCGTTAGAAGAGCCATGAGCAGCTTGCGTAAGGGTCACGGAATCATAATCAGGGCCGGTGCCAAAAGAACGGAAGAATTTAGCCCTATTATTCATAGCATCATAGGTGCATACTATAATTTTCAGCGCATCTTTCTGAATGAAAGTGGGAACTTTATCCATTTGCATGCCATTCACTTTTGGAAACAATTTTTCAAATGCCTCCTTTTTTTTAGGCGCACTATATTTAGGACCAAACTGACTGAATAGCCTAAGATAATCTACCGGAAAGAATCTGTTTCGGAAGGTATTGCTATAAAAAATCATTTCCCTTTTTTCTTGCTGATTAAACAGTGCCAAGGCTTCTGACAATTTGTAGTTTTCAGCCAATGCCGTTAATATGATGCTTCCTCCGGAATTGGCGATGACCAGATCATAGTGTCTAAGGACTTCATGGCCATAAAGATCACCATACCTTTTTTTTAAGGTGAGTAATTGAATGATTGCCCAACTCCCACCTCCATCTAATGATAAAATATTATACATAATTTTCTTAATTAAAATGTGATTGAATAAAAGGCAGATTTGAGTCTTGAGTACATCATGATTTTGTTTTATTTTGATGAATTGTTATCAACTTTGGATAAAATATTTGCATTGTTTTTCGTCTTTTTAATAATCTTATTTTATGCCTTTAGTAAATTTCATTTAAGCCTCAAAAGAGACCTTATTACCTTTGACACCAATTTCATTTATTACTTTATCAATTCTAGAAATGATTTTGGCTACACTATCTTTATCAAAACCTGGAATATTATCTGTTACAATTTGTTTTTCAAGAGTGGTTTTATATTCAGAAACAAATAGTTTGTACCGTAAATTATAATTTTGTTTAAAGAGATTCACCTCACTCTCAAGTTCTATGAATCCAGCTACATAACTAACCCCTTTTTGAACTGCTACTTTATCTAATGCATTTTTAAAGTTAAAACTTAAATTATCCTTCTTTTCAATCTCAAACAACTCGTTAAGTTGGGAAATTATATCTTTCTTTATGTCAAACGATAACTCATTAAGTAGATTTGTGTAATAATCGCTGGCTGATTTTTTTAATAATACTGCTTTTGCTTCTAAAGGCTTCAAATCCATTTGATAGCTCAAAGAGATATCTAACAGCTTATTGTAAAATTCTATATACGGTTTCATTTTCTTAATAAAATCATTAATTTTTTCCTGATCTATAGTATCTAATATTTCTGTCGCACCTGTTATTACTTTCTTGCTTTCTTTAAGCCCAGTAATTTTTGAATCGAAAAAATTAGCAGCAGAACTAACCACGGACGATACTGCTGCTGTGATTGGATTTGACTTTAATAAAGATGATACTAACTCGTTATTGACAACCTTATTTAATATGCTTATCCACCTCTTTTTATTTTGCCCTTGATCTTTAAAGTCTACTCTATTTGTTATAGTATTTTCGACTGCTTCCATAATGATCTTGGAAAAATTGAAGCCTAATTTATCACTAATCGGGCTATTAGCCTGTAAAAGGTCTTGCTCAACATCATCTTTTTGAATTGCTAGCCAAGTGTTCCAGAATTTTTCTTCTAGAACATCACCTCTCACTAGCGCATTAGATATTGAGGTGAATACAACAATATAATTCTCCTTTTCCTTTGCTCGAATGATAGATGAAAGTTCCTCATTTTTGCTGCTTAGAAGGTTAATCTTCTCCTGAAGATCTTTAACTAATTTTTCTAACTCTTCCATAATGCTTATTTAAAATGTTAAAAGGTTTTGAAATGTTTGTGTCAGAGATTCTGTCGAGTGGATTATTGTATTTTTCAATTTCTACAATTATTGGACATTAGCCTCGGCAACCCTGATAGTCAAATTTTATATTGATTAGCTATTGTTTTTTTACAAACAACTTCCCGCTAATTGTACTCCTCTTTTTACTCTTATTTCATCGAACGGCGGCATCTACGCCGTTCCGACGTTTAGGAGGAATGGGCGTAGATGCGGGGTTGGCGGAATCTTATTTATCTTTTAGGAGTTTACCTTGGCCCAACAGAACGTTGTTTTCCACAATCTGCCAGAAATAAACTCCTTTTGGCAGAGCACTCAGATTCATGTCACTATCGGTGCTGGTCAGTTGTTTTCTTGCTACCACCTCGCCCAATACGTTCACAACAATAAATTCAGTATTTTCAACTTTATATTCATTGGAAAAGGATATGTTCAAGTTGTTGGAAAAAGGATTGGGGTACACCTCGGGTTGGGAAGGCTGCTTGTTGGGGGAATTGGCAGAAACAACAGCGCAATCACTTGGCCCCACACAACCGTTGACAGAATACTTTATCAGCCATGCCTCGTCATGTAATTCCGGCTCGGCTTTGCGCACAAAGCCGCCCGCCACGATGCTTCCTGACGATAGGTGACCAAGGCAACGCAGCCAGTTGTAGTTCAAAGTCGAATTGGGGCTGACATAATTGGTATCCAGCCGAAACCACAGCAATTCACCATTCGGATTCGTATGCGCGGTTACACCGCTGGTCACATATCCGGTAGTTTTGTGCTGGTAGGAGCCGACCATGTCCCAGCCTCCGTCCATGGGGTTCTTTTCAAGGCCGTACCAGCCGGAATTTGGGCAGGTAAGCGCGATGGGCGTTTGGTAGTATTCCCAGACGGTCTGGTTATTAGCAGGATTTATTTTTCGCAATTTGAGTTGAAGTGTATCCCCCCAGGTAGGTTGAAATTTGATTTTTACAGCTGCATACACGATTTGCCCGTCGTCGTCCAAGGCAATGGTGGCTACTCCTTCGCTATCTGCAATTGGAGATTTCCAGTCGTATAAAACATCCCCCAAGGAATCTATTTCAAATACCCAAGGGCCCCCTTGGCTGCTTTGTTGCTCGCCACACCCGCTTCCAATCATAGACCGACCGCCTCCTATCCAAAAAGAATTATTATTTTTCTTTACCATATTCCTTACTCCCGAATTCCAGTTGGGTTGTGCGCTATATTTTTTGTTCCACCTGATATCACCTTGGTTGTTTAAACTGCAAACAAAAGAAGATACAGGCGTATTCTGAGTGTTGCCGAATCCAGCAACCAAATACCCGTCAGAGGTCTCCACCAACCCATCCGCATAGATCGCCAACATGTCTGTTCGTGTTATTGTAGTAATCCACTCGGTTTGGAGTTCATGGTCAAATTTTATAAACAACACATCAAGCCCCACGGCTGTGCCGGAAAGTGCGGCATAGCCTCCATCTGATGTCTTTATGAACCCTGTAGTTTCTCCCGCATCAATTTTTTTCCCATTCTCTTGTATGATATTATAGTTTAGGAGATTTCCCAAAGTGTCGTACTTGGAGATATGGGTAGCGTAATTGCCCTGTGCGGTAAAGGCGTTGCCTACGCAAACAATCGTATCGTTGTCCACAACAATAGCGGCAATGGATGAAAGTTCCGTGCCGGGCAACAAAAACGTGGTGTCTAATTGGCTTTGGGCATGAGCGAAAAAGGGAATCGCCGATAGCAAAATTAAAATATTTTTCATGTGACAAAGCATTTTTGGGCAGCACCGGACGTACCAGTGCTGCCCAAAATGAATGATGATGTTCTAACGGAGAATTGAAAGCGGATGGACGAACGACTCGCCAGAGTCAAGGCGAACCCAAACGTAGTAAACGCCTGCCCTCAATCCTGAAATATCTAATACGAGATATTCGGAAGTTGCGTTGAAGTTCCGCTCAATGACCGTTCCCCCGATCGTGGAGACAACTTTGACCTGAGCGTCAACATCAGCATTTGCAAGTTTTTTGTCCACCTGTATCGCCACCATCTGACCTGCAGGGTTAGGTACAAGTTGGAACCCCTTGGAAGGCTGTGTACTTTGACCGGATTGGCGTTCTTCTCCGCCACCACCAAACCCTTCGCTTGGTTCTGATGGGTATAAGATGCCATAGATGGCCAATATTTGTTTGGCCAAGCCGCGCACCCGCGCATGAGGGCTGTTCTCAGCGAACCCTTGGAACGTGACTAATGTAGCAGTGGGGAAATTATATTTGTCTCCCCCTGCCTGATAATGCTGCCATACGGTGCCCAATAATGCATTATACTGGTTGAACTCAGCCAATAGGTCGCCGCTCAACTGGTATTTCGATGGTATTGAATTGAGTTTTGTCACCGCAGCCGACGATTCTGTAGTGCCTGTGTAACTGCGCACCAGTTCGAGGTCGGTCTCATAGGCATCCATGTTGCCTAACCAATAACGGTAGTCCGAAAGCGTACCAGTTTCGTTGGCCACGATGTCCGTGAGGACATCAAAGGTGTTACCCTGTATAACCTCCTGTAAGGCGGTCATAGAAGCCATTTGTGTGGGCGCGTTCGGTCCATTCGGGTTGGCCAGATATTGTGTGCGCAGGCTGTTATACTGGGCTTTTGCAGGGGTTATCGCCAATTTTTCTGCCGCAAGCTGCCCCTCTGTTTTACAAGGCGGGCGGTCACAAAGTATGGATTCACAATTGTTGGCTGGTGCATTGTTTTGTAAAAGGATTCTGGGCGCAGGGGTAAACGTCTGAGGCGTTTCAGGTATAATACCATTGGGAAAATAGTAGTTGATATTGCCGTTCGCGCGATTTCTAAAATCGCTTTCAAGCCCACCCACATGGGAAAATGTGTTTCCAGCGGAAATTGTTGCACCAAATTGTGGGTCGAAAGAACCCTGCGCCTGCCTCAACCCCGGAGGGGTTGTCAAATTAAATGGTTTGGCATTGAAATCAAAGGAAGCATTGTTTTCGTTGACGTTGCAAAGATAGTGTAGGCCTGTTGTCTGGACTGGCTCCGCACCTTCCCCTAAGCTCTGGTTGCCGCTACTCAGATTTTTGTAGGTGTTCTTACGGATAGCATTGTTGGTTTGGCCAATAAAGAAAATGTCCGTACCAAGCAAAATATGCGCATCAAATATGTCTATCGGCGCATTGTCGTCTAATTTGAACAGGTTTTCCTGCACGGTTATGTTGGTGTGCCCCCATTCCATGCGCAGCCCTGTTATGTTGCCACCAGCCAAAAACGCATCATTACCGATGTCTCCAAGTTCAAATTTATTGTTCACAATATAGCACCTGCTGCCCAGACTGCTTTGAATGCCTGTAAAGCACTCATCAAAAGTTGCGTTTGTCACGGAATAGCGGTGCGGAAGCCCTGGGTCAATGTCGGTTTTTGTCGCCCAAATACCTTGGTAGAGGTTCTTGAACAGGCAGTGATCTTGGTTAGCCTCCGAACAAGGCAGGGTAGGGCCCGCACAATAGTTGCCTACACTGAAACTGCTTTCTTTGGCAAGGATGCCGATACCATACTGTGAGGGAAGAGGCAGATAGGTGATCTCGTTGATAAAATTGCAGCCCAAAAACCGGATTCCGCGTACACCCAGTAGGTCGGCAAAAGCAGAAAACGGCACCTGTTCATTAGGGGAGTACAACCCCGGGTCATATCCCGGATAGTCTGTGCCAGTTATAAACTCGCACTGGATAAAATAACTGGCGTTGGAGGCCACTGGCATGCTTGGGATTGGAAGGTGATTCTCGTAGGGATTGAACTGAACAGCCCGCTGGTTGTTCCTCAAAGTTGCAAGCGTGCATTGGACAATGCCGCCTCCAAGCCCAAAACCGGCACCTCCGGCTTTAATCCCCGTGACCGCATTCGACACAATCGAATTGGGATGAGCCTTGAATCGCCCTTGCAAACCACCAAATTGATTTGAGGCTGGTGTTCCCTGTACCTCAACGCCCTGCCACATCCTTCCCTGACAGGCACTGGTCAGTGTGCCGAACAACTGCACGTTGCCCCCAGGCTCTACGATTGCCTTGGCCGCATCGCAAAACTGCACGGTGATGCCCGGAGCAATGTTCAAGATGCCCCCATTTTTTATCCGGAGTTCGCTCTTTATGGTCACATATCCGCTCGGGACAGTTGTGAAGTCCCAGTTTGTTGGTTGAGTGATCTCCAAATTTGATTGCGCCCCCACCCCGGTACATCGCAAGTTCTCATCAGACCAAATAAAGGGCCTGAAGTTTTCAAGGCAATGGAACATCCACTCCCGTTGCCCCTGCGTAAATTTGTTTTGACAGGCAAACGCATAGCCCATGAAGTTGCTCAAGTCTTCTGGTATTCCATCCGAACAGAAATGATCTATTAATGAACAATTACTTTGGCCATAGTCGTCTTGTTGTGGGGGTGTGTCTGGAATAAAATCACCGTTACTGGCCCCCTGGTCTTCGGGGTGGCAGCAGAACCAGACAGGGTTAACAGGTGACTCACAAGGCGAAAATGGATGCAACAAATTGAGCCAATGCCCAACTTCGTGCGCGAGGGTATGGATTTGAGCAGGATTGGGATAGATGAGCTCTTCTTTAACTACTACCCCATCCGAGCCGTCGAATGGCCCACTGGTTCCGGCTACCACGTCTGTCCTTTGAATTGCCCCGTTTACCACTTGAAACTTGGAAGGCTTAACAGAAACGACGCCATATTTGAGAGGTTCACCATCAATCAGAGGAACAACCCAAATGTTCAGATATTTGGTGTTGTCCCAGCGGGTAATGGGCCTGAAAACGACAGGGTCTTGGCTTGTTATGTCGGAATACCTTATAATACCAGTTGTACATTCTCCTCTGGGGCCAATGCCGGCCAAAGCGAACTCAATGTCCCAATCCAGATTTGTCGAGTTGAAGTCTGCGTTCAGTTGGTTGAGTGCAGATTGGATACGGATGTCCTGTAGCGCAGATGAAGCACCCAGCAAGTGGAACACAACAGGGATTGTTTTTTGTCCTATCTCCAAGTTGTTATTCCAAGATGGATCAAATGGTGAGGTGGTTCCGCTACCCGAAGAGGCATCTGGCAAAGGGCAAATCAGGTATCCTTGCGCTGGGGCCCGTGAAACCGCCAATGCTACAGCAAATAACCAAAGCATGAATTTCAGACTTAAGTTATTCATAAATAAATCGGTTTGGTGCCGGTCTTACGCCTTCCCAGCTCTTGGCTTGTTTTATTTCAACTACTTGTCGGCTATTTTGATATTTTTTCCGCTAACGCTTGGATGTGCGCTGTGCCGCCCCTTTTAGGCGGCATAGGCGCACATCCTTTGTTCAGCGCATATTTATTTACACCCACAGGCTTCACATTCTTCGAGTGTTTCAAATGGAACTACTCCACCACATCCCCCCCAAGAGAATACCTTGCATTTTTTCTCATTTTGGTCATAGTAATACCGTCCCAAAGCAGCCAAGCACATTCCGGGATCGGGTTCGAGACTGCATCTGATTTCACAATCAGATGTTTGCTCCATTTCTTCGTGGCAACAGCCGGAAACAAAGAAGAGGGCGGCAAAGCATATAAAATACACCAAGTGTTTCATATCTGAGAATTTTAATGGTGAACAATAATTCGTTTACTCCCAATGATCTCATTCCCTCGGTGTATCATAAAGTAATACATACCTGACATAACGTCCGATAGGTTGAGTTGAGTTATTGAGGTACTTATTTTTTCTTGCTTAACGATATTGCCAGTATTAGACACCAAAACAGCAAGAGAATTTTGGCTGAAATCAAAATCTACCGGAAACTCCACTTGGATATAATCGCTAGCCGGGTTGGGGTAGATTTTGATGTCCTTGCCTTTCAAGAAAACCGCTTCTTCGGTATTGGTAATGTAGTTAAGGTTTCCACATCCGGGCTGAAGACAGCCCGCTGAATCTAATTTGAGCAGCCAATTATGCGATTCGAACACCCCGGTCATCCAGTTGACAATAGTGCCTGTGGCGATATAACCGCCGTCTCTGGTGGGGACAACGTGTTGAAGGCCAAAAGTTAGCCCCAGGTAAGTGCTGTCTAAGTAAGACCGTTCCCAGAGCACTTCCCGGTTTTCATCCATTCTGAACAGCCAACCGAACAATTGCGGACTGCTTTGATTGATGTAATCAGGATACTCTTGCCCGCAACCTACTAAGCCCTTTTCCCATACAGGTTCTATGTTCCTGATTTCCTTGAGGGTTTGATTTTGGAATACGACTGTATCCAATACATTGCCAGACATATCCGAAAAAAAAAGGGCAGGTGGGGTAAGGTCGTGATTCGGAATATTTAAATTATCTATACACCATGATATGGCAATAATGCCGTTGTTCATTTGACTTGGTACACAACTCCAGCAATCATATGAAAATGGCAAATCTAATTCCCAAGTGACATTTCCTAATATATCGAACGATGCTACTCCTGCTTTCAAATCCAAGAAGCATGTGTCTGGACAATATTTAAATCCAGCGATAATATTCCCTTGGTTATCTGTTTGGAGTTTCTGAGATAGTGTTGACTCATTGTCCTCGCCATAGTAAAATTCATTTAACTGATTCCCATTCATATCTGTGACAACAAAGTACATAATCGGCGCGGGTCGGTTGTTGATGTTTCGGTCTTGCGCGCCACATAGCACTAAATTATCCCCCCAAAGTGCCAGCCTTGGAAATTCATTTTCTACCAAAGGATTACCATATTCTTTGTTCCAAAGTACGCTTCCCAAGGTATCAATACAATATAATACAAATTGACTGCCGATGCCATTTGTATGTCCAGAGGCATAAATTTTGTCACTATGCACGACCATGTTTGAAACCGTTGCTTTGAAAGGATAAATATTTGACCACTCAACATTTCCTTCTTGGTCAATTTTTGATATCGAAGTACACCAATAGTTAGGGTTATCCAAGCAAGATGCTGGCGACAGAAGCAAATAGCCGTTGGAAACTTCAACTAGTACCCAACCATTCTCTGCTGTAAGTGGAAAATTGGAAAACACCTTAGAAAAGGTTATCTGTTGAGCGTTTATCACATTCATCCAACACAGCAACAGACATAATGAACTGGCATGTCTCATTTCTGATAAAATAATCGGCGGTGCGGAACTTGTCCGCACCGCCGATGGGTGAACGTTTAGTGTTGAACGGTGAATTTTGCGCGGTGTGCCACCTTGCCCTTGTCGCTGACAATCAAGAAGTAAACGCCCTCCGGCAGGTTGGCCACGTTGAGCGTCCGGGTGGTTTCCTTCGCGCCAAGCGATACGCTCAGGTGCGAGCGTCCCAAGAGGTCAAAAACCTGCAGTTGGGCATCTGAACCTTCTTGGAGAGTAGGCCAAGATACGCCTAACTGGTCGCTTGCCGGAACCGGATAGACTTTAAGGGCCTCCATTGCGACGCGCTCAATCGGGCTGGTTCGTTCTTCCGTGATGTCGTACTCGTCCGGGAAATAGACGCGGTCTTTGAGCAGGCCCAGTATGCCCCGCGCATAGCCCCGAATGGGCGAATAGCCGTCGGCAACACTGTTGAGGTAGGCCTCTTGTGCCGTACTTAACTCAAAGCCTGTCGGGCTTTGGAGGCGTTGCAGGTTGATCAGTTGGATGTCGCGGAACTGCGCATCAGTCACGTCAACGACGGGCAGTTGGTTGAGCAGTTGGGCCGCGCCCGCATAGTCCTGACGGCCCATACGGAGGCCGAAAATGGCCCATTGAGCCGCCTTGCCCTGCTCGCCTGCCAGCAAGGCTTCGACTGTGGCAAAGTCCTCTCCTTCCAATGCCTTAGTGACAAGGTATTTTAGGATGGCCTCTTTTTCAGCCAGCACCTGATAGTATTGTGCTTTGGCGTTTACATCGGTCTGGATATTCGGGATCAACGTTTGCAACTGCTGTCTTTTAGCATTCAAATCTCCGTCTGTTGGGCTTTCCAGACCGTCAGGGAGGCCACCAAACTTTGAACAGTCAACGGTGTAGGTACCCGGAACATCCTGTTTCCCATAATTCCCCGTGGTGAGCGGCTCCGGGTCGCAATCAACCGGCGGTTCGCCAGATTCGTAGTAGTAGGTGAAAAAATCAGTAGTCCCTGAAGTGACAATGTCAAGTTGGGCACCCGGGTCGCTGAAGCAGTTATCAGCAGGAGATTCTACATTGCCTTGCAAAGCCCGAACTGCCCCATTGTTGCCAGGAAAAAACGAATTGGTCAGGATAAAGTCGCGGGCGGGCGGGTGACCGCCAACGAAATCGTTGCCCAGAAACTGCATCTGTTTGTTGTCGCCGATGGCAAGGATGCCAATATTGCGCCGGGCATTGATCAGGTTGCAGCCCACCAGGTTTTGGTTGATGACGTTGTTGAAGCCTGTGTTGGCCGTCCATGCGCTGATTTCAACGTCCACGAACTTGTTGCCGCCGATACGGAAATTGCTCGGCCCTTCCAATACAACGCCGTAACGCGAGCCTTCAAAGTTGTTGTTCACCACGTCCATCGAGAACTTGCCGTTCGGGTTGTACAGCCCGAACCAGCCTGTGGCCGTGGACGCATAAACGTCATATTGATTGCCGTAAAAATTGTTCTCCGTTGCCGTGGTGCCGATGACCGATTTGTAGGACATCGGATAAGTAGCATAACTGCTGATACCTATATTATTGCTTTCAATATCGCAGCCGTTGTGCACCTTGATGCCTGCGTCGTAGGTACGGATGCCCTGCATACCTTTGGAGTAGATGTCGCAGTTGTCAAACTCAATGCCGTCCGTCTCCCAGATGGTGATGCCTTCTCGGTTGGCGTAGGATACTGTCGGCAACCCTGCCAAGAATTTGGTATTCGTGAAGCGGCTTTTGTTGAGGGCGAACTTGTACTGCATGAATTCCACATCCTTGCGGTTGTTTCGGAACGTGGCGTTATTGTTCGTCCAGATTACACCTCCCCAGAATTCCGCCCCGTAGCCGCCTCCCGCAGTCACGCCTGTGCGCGCCCATTCGACTGTACCATTGTCTATCCAAACAATACCAGCCTTGTCGGTATCGGTCAATGTGGCGTTGTGTTCGGGTTGTGCTTTTTGGTTGTTGCCCAGTACCTGAATGCCAGACCAGTCGGGCGCGTCGCAGCCTTTGGTGACCACTCCGCCGTTGTCAATGACCAATCGGGCGTTGCGCTCTACGAGAATGCGCGTACCCTGTTTCATCCCGATCTTTGCCTCTATGAGCAGTTCCGCACCGGAGTGGACAAAGATGTCGCCTGGCATGTCCATGTCGGTATCGTAGAGCGTGTTGGTTGTAATATGAGTGATGGAGTTTGGACACGTACATGGTGGAGTTTCTTGGGTTATATTGTTCGTAATAAAGTCCGCAAAGTCTCTCACGTCCGTATATACAGAGGGAAAACCCAATGTAGGAACACAACCCCAACTTGTGATGCCGACCAGCAGCGATTGCCCCCCGAAAGCGACAAAAGCAGGGCCTCCGCTATCTCCCCCAGCCGCCGAGGATGTCCCGTTGAAAAAACTAATCATTGTGTTAGGAATAGCGACAGCCCCTCCGCAATTTTGAAACATCTGTCCTGCGGTGGCATTGTCGATTATCGGCATCTGTGCCGATTGCAGGATGGTAGCGCAATCACCCGTGTTATTTGTGTTCGTCCGTCCCCAACCAGAAATAGTGACCGTATTGCCGACCTGCGTTACCTCGGCTGGCACGCTTCCATTGGCGTAGGCTACGGGTTGTACATTTGCGTTAAAACAAAGGGGTTGTGCCAGGTGCAATAACGCGATATCGTTGCCGACAGTCGTAAAGTTCCCCGTCCAGTCAGGATGGATGATGATCTGGTCAACCGCAATCCGTTGGCCTACATTGTTGTCAGTTTGATCTGTGGAGCCAGCATGTACCGTTACTGCACTGGGCGGTGTACTCTGGTCAACACAGTGTGCGGCTGTCACGACCCATTCGGCGTTCAAGATGGATCCACCGCAACCATACATACCAACACAAGAGGAGCCGTTGATCTCTAAGGAAACTTGGAACGGAATCTGGCTGATATCGGTGTCGGTGCCACCAACAATGAAGGTGGTGATTTCCTGGGCGGTTGTACGGCCCGCAAAAACACAAAGCAACAGCATGATGGACAGCAGATTTGTGCCTTGTCGAAAAATTTGATAAAACCGTTTCATAAACAAACTGTTTTGGTGATGAAAAAATATTTGAACTATGTTGACGCATCGACAAACAGGGTGTTTATTACTGTTGTCTTTGCGCTGAACGTCAGCATGGGCTACGTGGCCGCGCTTAGTCGGCCATGTGAGACCATGCATTGTTAGCACCATTATTATTTATTCGATGCCGCGAACGGTTGCGCTAAGTTATTGATTATGTTGCAGATAAGGCACATTTCGCCGTTTGCTTTTTGGCTGGCCAACCATTTCCGGTATCCCACTCCGCAGCGTGACATCGTCTATCAAAACCTGCTGAAAATCAATGTTTATCGCACTCGTTGCGGTCAATACCCCGCTATCCGTGCCGCGCTCGACTACCTCCTCTTGTTGGTGCTAATTATTACACTCTCGCATTGCGTCTTACCCTCCCAAAATGGTACTTGTCCCGCATGGCATGATTAGCCCCATTTTATTCACTTATCCCGTCTCGCGCGTATTCCCGCTACAAGCACCAAGCCCTCGCTTACTCCCAACAGCGGGAAGCAGACGAGGGCCTGGTGGTACGGCAAAATGAATACTGGCAGCGGAACCTTCGGCTGCGTGGCGGGCATAGCCCGCTTGATTGTACACGCGAGACAGCAGCCATTGCGCAAGCGGAGTTATACCCTTGTGTTTTGAACGACGAAATAGCCACAAATTGACTAAATCTATTGCTTGATTATCTTAAATGTGCTAATTAAGCCTGTATTATCACGAATCATCAAGAAATAAATGCCCGCAGTAAATGATTCAATTTGAATAGATGGGCGATCACCAGTAAGATTGTAAGTAAACTTCCTGCTACCGACTACATCATAAACGTCAAAGGTATAAGCCTTTCCTTCCGGCAATCCATTTACATAAATCAACCCGTCTGTCGGATTGGGATAAATAGATGCCTGCTGCAACAAGGGACCACCCTCCTGGCTGTTAACTAAGCCCAAACTCGCTGCGGTGACTGATAGTGCAGCGTGAAAAATATTATCGGGGAGTTCGGTAGGAATAGGCGGAGGCGGAATATTATATTTGTCTATTTGAAACATTGCGACGACATCGCCCACTGCATCAAAAAACAAACTTGTGCACCACATCCTTGTGGTGTTGTCGTTGAAAAGAACCTCGCCAACAAACTCCGCGAACGGATCTCCAACGCCCCACTTATAGAGACGAAGCGTTTGTTCACCATTAGAAAGTACAAGATCATTTATCAACAAAAGATCGCCATTGGGTGATACGGCAATTTCACGGAAGGGTATATCATCGCCAAAAGAATCACTGATTTTGCCACTCCATTCGATATTGCCTGCCTCATCTAATATGACCAAGTTAGAGTACGGTACATTCGGAGAGACAAACATACCCGCTGATGCGATCCCATACACATATATTTTTCCGCCCTTACAGATCATTTTGGGGTAGGCACTATAGCCGCAAACGACGCTCAGATCGCAAGTTTTGGTAATGTGGCCTGCTGCATCAAATAGTGCCAATACAACGGCTACTTCGCTGGTGTCGGGGGGATAACCAGGCTGTGAGTGCAAAAAAGCATATTGCCCATTGGTTAATTGGCCAATCCCTCTGATGCTATGAAAGCCTGAAAATCCAACATAAGTACCGTTTCGCATCGGTCGTTGTAATTTATCCAAGGTATCCAAGGCGATTGCAGTTGTCCCGGAGGCTTTCCTGATGACAGCAACGAATTGAGTATCGGTTGTTACAAATGGATCAACCACCAAATAGTTGCCGTCATTAATTTGTATGGGCCAAGGCAAGCCGCGGTCATTCCTGCTGCGTAGTGCCACTACGGTGTTTTCGCTCGGTACTACGAGTGAAGAGACCCCGTTGTTGATATCCGTGAAGGCAAACTTACCTGCCGGTGGTATGGCTAACACATTGTTCGAAAACAAGACCATTCCCAACATTCTAATCGGTGCCGTTTGGTTTATTTGCTCCAAAGACATCCCGATTAAGCGAAAACCAAGATTGTCTAGCCGGTTTGAAACCACGGATTGCAGGCCACCTGCACCATTGAGCGTTGTGATCAAAGACCCCTCTAAGAGTCCTGTGTTGTGCAAAAAATGCAAATTCCCTAACGCATCTACCAAATAATCTTCAGGATACATACCAGTATTCGGTGGATTAGTCGAAGGGTCATCAAACAGGTATTGCCATTTGAGGGGCAAACCTTGGGTGTTGGGTATCTGCGCGGTCATGAAGTTACAGAGCAGACAGAGGAAGAGCAATATGCTGAAATTGGGAAAAGTAATTTTTTTCATTGTAATAATTTTTTAATTACTGGAGCAAACTGGAAGACCAGTGGTTGTAAAGGTTGCCTCCGGCGTACATCCTACTTACGCTGGTGGGCAAGTTTGTGCATTAATGTACTGCGAAGAAAGCAAAGCAAAAAACGCTACAAATAGCCAACGCATAGTTGGTGTTTTCTTAGTGAAAAGATTCATAATTTAAGTTAATGTAAAGATGAAAAGATAATTTATAAACGTAAGGTTTCGGCGATTGGTTGACTTGGTTTTAGGAAAAAATCGGAATGTTTAGGATTTTTTCGGAAAACCAAATACTTCGTAAATCTTTTTTTGGTCGTTTGGGCAAATCATACCGCGCGTTATTTCGATTTTAGCATTTTTCAGTCATTTATTCAAGGTCTTTACGCAGATACCGTATTCCCCAGCAATCTTTTCCCTTGTTTTGGATTTTTCGTTCATGAATTGCAGTAAGGTTTTAAAATAAAATCAAGTTTCTAAAGCCACAATTTATCTATCTCGTTGGTGCTAACGTTTGGATGTACGCCCGTGC
>Ga0209591_10003962_pt1 | contig 16962 bp, 14 predicted proteins | sample MAT01_FD_187207 | JGI IMG/M metagenome (GOLD analysis project Ga0209591, IMG submission 187207) | Freshwater microbial communities from Lake Fryxell liftoff mats and glacier meltwater in Antarctica - MAT-01 (SPAdes) (version 2) | ecosystem: Environmental > Aquatic > Freshwater > Ice > Liftoff... | reverse complement strand
AGCAGCTTCAACGACAGTGGGTTTATTTCTCGAATGAAAAGCATCTAAGACCTCATTCACTACACAACTTTATGGTCTTATTGATTATAATGTCTATTTGTGTAATTAATTCTGATTGAGTACTTACAACAAAGCCTGCTGTTATAGCTTGCAGGGGCATATAGATCTGGCGATCGAAACTCTACAACACGCCATTAGCCTGGATGCCGAGAACCGAGAGTGGGCAAAGACAGACTCAGATTTTGATGGTATCCGGGATGATGAACGGTTTCGGGTAGTGGTTGGGGAGTAGGGAGTGGGGAGTAGGGAGTGGGGAGTGGGGAGTGGGGAGTAAGGAGTAGGGAGTGGGGTATACAGCCTTAATCATGCTTGCTAGCGAGTACGATCGCACCCTTACAAAGCGCGATCGGCATGTTACTCAGTAACATCGTCACGTTACAAAGCGCGATCGGCATGTGACTCACCAACGTCGTCGCGTTACTCAGTGCGATCGACATGTTACTCACCAACGTCGGCGTGTTACTCAGCGCGATCGGCGTGTTACTCACCAACGTCGTCGCGTTACTCACCAACATCAGCGTGTGACTCACTAACATTGTCTGCACTGACGCAAACCTCCGAGGTTTTCACCAGGCATTGAACCGCATGACCAACCTCGACGCTTAAACCTCCGAGGTTTTGACAAAAGGTAGGATGTTACTCAGCGCGATCGGCGTGTTGCTCGAAGGGTAAAACTACGCAGTGCATGATGAGGCGATCAGGCAAGTTTTACCCTTCAAGAAGGGCGATCGAGAAGCGAACATCTACGCAAAAAATTTCCGCGTTGCCATACTTACATTTACTCAATTTCCCTCAGGTTAATGGGTCACTCTGCTAGCTAGATTGCAGAAGACATTCACCCAAGGAGCATCCACAGTGGCACGTCCAAAGCGATCGTCTGCAACGTTGCAAAGAGCCGAAAAGCGCGAAGCTGGCTTGCAATCCATCAGCCCTGCACTGGATCTGGGCAATCAACTGACGTTAGAAGGGTATGCCGCCCTCATTGAAACCCTCCGCTCTCAAATTGCCACCTACAACACCGCCCTTTCTAACCTGGATGACCTCTCGCGGCAAATCAAAGATACCGAACACCAACTGCGTAACTTGTCGGAAAAAATGCTGATGGGCGTTGCCGTCAAGTATGGCAACGACAGTGGGGAATACGGCAAAGCGGGGGGTGTGCCCAAAAGTGAGCGTCGTCGTCCAGCCCGCAAGAAACCGACAGAACGCATTGGAGAGCCCCTGCAAACACTGGTTATTGCTACCCCGACCAATGACAAAGTAACTGAATCTGCGAACGGCAACGGCAACGGCAAAGTGCTTGTGTCCTAGTTAAAAATACTCGCTCAAAGGAGAACTGGCGATCGCAAGATCACTCATAATTCAGGGGTATCTATCGGTTGAGGAGAGGCAGACTGTGAGCGATCGACCATTCAATTTCACCGCTTGCCTGGTAGCCCTGCTTCTAGCGCTGATGCCGCTCCTGGCGAGTTGCGATTTGCCACAGGTGAGTGCTGAAGAACGGCTATTTCTCAACTTAAAGCTAGATTTTTTGGGTGAGTATCAGCTACCCAAGCAAGACTTTAAGGGGACTCGTGTTGGCGGACTGTCGGCGCTGACCTACGATCGCCAGCGCGATCGCTTCTACGCCGTTTCGGACGATCGCAGCGAGTTTGCACCTGCTCGTTTCTACACACTCAAACTGGCTCTAGACACCACTAACGCTCAAGCGCCAAGGATCAAGCAGGTAGAAATTGAGCACGTCGCGACGATCACCGATGAAGATGGTAAACCATACGCCAAAGGCACGATTGACCCTGAAGGCATTGCGCTGTCGCCACTGGGAACCGTCTTCATCTCTAGCGAAGGCGTGACGCGAGATGGTATTCCTCCCTTCGTGCGCGAATTTGACCTGCAAACAGGACGCTGGAAACGGAGCTTGCAACTGCCCAAGCGGTACATTCCTGATGCCAAAGGCGACCAGCAAACGCAAGGCGTACAGGATAATTTGGGGTTTGAATCGCTGACGATCGCCTCTAGCAGCTACGGCAAAACCGCACTTGAACCCTTTCGTTTGTTTACTGCAACAGAATCCGCCCTCAGGCAAGATGTGAGTGCAACCGATCAAACGCAGGGAGCCAAAAACCGCCTGCTGCACTACATGTTAGAGGCAGAGCGAGCGTTGCTAGTTTCAGAGCATCTTTATCAGCTTGACCCACCACCAAACGGAGCTGTAAATCACGGATTAACAGACCTGCTGGCGATCGACCAGGGTGGGCATTTTCTGAGCCTGGAGCGATCGTTTGGTAGCAAGGGTTTTGGCGTGAAGCTGTTTCAACTCGCAACGGGTGGTGCAACCGATATTTCGTTGATCGACAGCCTGAAAAGCACTCTGCGCGGCACCGTCGCCATTCCCAAAAAACTGCTGCTTGACCTGTCTCTGCTGGATTTGCCGCTGGATAACCTCGAAGGGTTGGCGATCGGTCCGCGTTTGCCTGATGGTAGCCGCAGTCTGTTGCTGGTGAGTGATGACAACTTCCGGCAAGAGCAAGTGACGCAGTTTCTATTGTTTCGGCTTAAAGGTCTCGCTTGAGGAGTTATGTCTAAGGATCGTGGATTAAATAAAACCGACAAATTGCTCGTAGGTAGGGGCGCACAGCCGTGCGCCCCTACGGAAAACGTCGAGGTGATTAAATTCTTGTTCCTAAGCAACGTTGTTTTGTTTGTAGGGACGTTACATGTAACGTCCCTACAAACAAAAATGCATCCGAGTAGACAACGACGGCTTTAAGATAGTGTCAGTCTTTCTATGCGTGATCGATGACTCACTCTACCGATATTGAAACTCTGGGACGTTGGATGGCAGCAGATTTTAGCAATCAGGCGCAGGCATTTGAAAATCCGCCCTTCTTTGCCCACATCCGCGTTTGTATGCGCCCGTTGCCGACTGAACTGCTGTCAGGGTTGAGTTTGATGGTAGAGCAGGCGTATGATTATGCGCTCAATGATCCCTATCGGGTGCGGGTGTTAAAGTTGGTGACACAGAGCGATCGCATCGAGATCGAGAACTATCTGGTGCACGACGAAGTGCCGTTTTATGGTGCAACTCGCGATGTTAAACGGCTGCAAACACTCAAAGCCGACCAACTCGAAAAGCTGCCTGGGTGTAACATGCAGGTGCAGTGGACGGGACACGGCTTTAAGGGACAGGTGGAACCAGGAAAAGCTTGCATGGTGGTGCGACGCGGTGCCACAACCTACCTCGATAGTGAATTTGAAATTGATGGCGAGAAATTCATCAGCCTCGATCGCGGGCGTGATCCTGAAACCGACGAACACCTGTGGGGATCGGTCGCGGGACCGTTTGAATTTGTGCGTTGGGCAAGCTTTGCCGATGAAGTCAAGGTCTAAGCAATCAGGATTTCAGCAATCAGGGTTCAAGCAATCAAAGGGTCAATATGTACGATCTACTCCTGCGTCAGTGTCGCCTGCTTCAGACGGATCGGACGATCGCTGAAGTAGATATCGCCATTCAGCAAGGGGCGATCGTGGTGATTGCACCTCACATTACCGAGCCTGCCACCCTTGAACTCGATCTTCAAAAGCAGCTTGTTAGCCCTCCCTTTGTGGAATCCCATATTCACCTGGATTCCGCGTTGACGATTGGCGAACCACGCTGGAATGAAAGCGGCACCCTGTTTGAAGGCATTGAGATTTGGCGCGATCGTAAGCAAAACCTGTCACTGGACGATGTGAAAACTCGCGCCATTGCTACCTTAAAGCAGCAGGCAATGCAGGGCGTTTTGTTTGTGCGAAGCCATGCCGATGTCAGCGAAACCAGCCTCATAGCACTCCAGGCACTGTTGGAAGTCCGCGATGCTGTGAAAGCTTGGACGACACTGCAAGTCGTGGCGTTTCCCCAAGATGGCATCTACGGTGGGGCACAAAACGACGACCTGATCGAAAAAGCAATGGCAATGGGTGCCGATGCTGTGGGCGGCATTCCCCATTACGAACTGACGCGAGAAGACGGGGTGAAATCAGTGCACCGCATTTTTGAGTTGGCGCAGAAGTACGATCGCCTCATCGACATTCACTGCGACGAAATTGACGATGATCAGTCTCGCTTTCTCGAAGTCGTAGCAGCTTGTGCTATTCGGTCTGGCATGGGGTCTCGCGTCACTGCTAGCCACACCACTGCGTTTGGCTCTTACAACAATGCCTATGCCTTTAAGCTTCTGGGTCTTCTTCGCCGCACGGAGCTTAACTTCATCGCCAATCCCCTGATCAACATCACCCTTCAGGGACGTACCGACACGTACCCCAAGCGTCGGGGTGTCACCCGTATCAAAGAACTTTGGCAGCAAGGTCTGAACGTTAGCTTTGGGCACGACTGCATCCAAGATCCCTGGTACTCCCTGGGCACGGGCAATATGCTGGACGTTGCCTCAATGGGACTCCATGTCTGCCAGATGACGGGTACTGCTGAGATTGATGCCTGCTACGACATGGTGACGTGGCATGGTGCCAAAACGTTGAATGTGAGCGATCGCTACGGCGTTGAAGTTGGCAAACCCGCAAATTTGATTGTGCTGGATGCCCACGATCGTTACGACGCCATCCGTCGCCGCGCTACCGTCAGCTACGTCATTTCCCAGGGCAAGCTGCTAGCGACTACAGAAGCACCAAAGTCAGTTTGGCACGATACTTAAAAACTCGAATCTTCCTGCAACTTGCGTTGAGCGTTTAAAGTGGTACACTTGTTTTGCTGGAGTAGTACATCTGGTTTTTTGAGAGGCGATCAAGCGCTATCGTCGATCGATGCCTTCTGTGCAGAACTTAGGGACGTGCGGATTAATAATCTACCAATCAATCAGGTTTCGGCTACGCTCAACCTTCAGCCGTAGCGGGTTGAGCGCAGTCGAAACCCAAACCACTGGTACTTTATTTTTACGCAAGTTCCTTAGCTATGCAAACCTTGGTCAAGCTAACACTTCAGTCTGTGAACATATGGGTAGTTGAATGCCTCTAGAGCGAGTACTAGGCTCTGTTGTTCAGGGTTCTCTAAGCCAGGGTTTAGAAGTGCGATTGCACTCCGATGTGTTTGTCGAAGACATGCGCGTCGGCAAGTTTTTAGTGGTGCAGGGAATGCGATCGCGTTTCTTTTGTATGCTCACCGATGTCTCTCTCGGTACTGGCAGTCCCCGCATTTTGGCAAATCCACCCGATCCCAATAGTTTTCTCCAAGAAGTCCTTGCTGGTACGGGTACGTTTGGCACGATCAATCTAACGCCGATGTTGATGTTTACGCCGGGGGAGGAGAGAGGGGAGAGGGGTGAAACGAAGACTCAAAACTCAAAACTCTCTAGCTTGTCGGCGCAAAGCGCTACTCAAAGCTCAAAACTCTCCTCTTATAAAGCTCAAACCAGCGCTGACATCGAACTTCTCCCTGTCAAAACAATCCCTGGTCACTTTAGCCAGGTGTACGATGCGAGTGAGCGAGACTTTCGAGCAGTGTTTGGCTGGGAGGATGATCCCAGCAGGCGGAATTTTGCGATCGGTCAGCCGATCGACATGGCAGTGCCCGTTTGTATTGACCTCGATCGCTTCGTCGAGCGCAGCAATGGCGTGTTTGGGAAATCAGGCACAGGGAAGTCCTTTTTGACACGGTTACTCCTTTCTGGCATCATCCGCAAGCAGGCAGCCGTTAATCTCATCTTTGACATGCACTCAGAGTATGGCTGGGAGGCAGCGCGAGAAGGCAAACAGTTCAGTACGGTAAAAGGGCTACGGCAACTTTTTCCGGGACAGGTGCAGATTTATACGCTTGATCCCGACTCAACCAAGCGGCGCGGTGTGCGTGATGCCCAGGAGCTTTACATCAGCTTTGACCAGATTGATGTGGAAGATCTGATGCTGGTGCGAGGTGAACTTAACCTGTCGGAAGCCAGCCTGGAAAACGCGATTATTCTTCGTAATGAGTTTGGCAAAGCGTGGATTACTCGTTTACTGGCGATGAGCAATGGCGAAATTCAGGAGTTTTGCGAAACCAAGATGGGCAGTAAATCCTCCATCATGGCGTTGCAACGGAAGCTGAATCGTCTGGATGAGCTGAAGTACATCCGTCAGACCTGCCCGCATAACTATGTGAGTCAGATTTTGGAGTCGATCGAAGCGGGTAAGCATGTGGTCGTCGAATTTGGGTCTCAGTCCAATCTGCTGTCCTATATGTTGGCGACTAATGTGATTGCGCGGCGCATTCACCATGCCTACGTGCGGAAAGCCGAACTGTTTTTGCAGACCAAAAAGGTGAGCGATCGCCCCCGTCAACTGGTTATCACCATTGAAGAGGCACACCGCTTTCTTGATCCCTCGACGGTTGGGCAAACCATTTTTGGCACGATCGCCCGTGAAATGCGCAAATACTTCGTCACTCTTTTGGTGGTGGATCAGCGTCCGTCTGGTATTGACAATGAAGTGATGTCTCAGATTGGCACCCGTATTACTGCCTTGCTCAATGACGAGAAGGATATTGATGCCATTTTTACAGGCGTTTCTGGCGCGCAAAGTTTGCGATCGGTGTTAGCAAAGCTCGACTCCAAGCAGCAAGCTTTGATCCTGGGTCATGCCATTCCGATGCCAGTTGTCGTTAAGACCCGTCCGTACGATGAAACCTTTTATGCTGAAATTAGTGAACCTGCTTGGGAAGAGCTGCCAGCAGCGGTAGTCTTCAAAGCGGCTGAAGCAGCCAAAGCTGATCTTGGCTTTTAAGTTCTTGGCTTTTAAGTTTTATGTCGCGGTTAAATCCACTTGCTAAGCAACAGCGTAAAGCTTAGAGAGACAGATTAAATAAGATCGAATTTCTCGCGTAGGGGCATGGCAGTGCCATGCCCCTACAGGATGTCAGATTTACAGATTATTTAATTCACGTTCCTTAGAGAGACGTGCGATCGCGTCCTTACACCCATCGGCTCGGTTCGGTTATCCCTCTCAGCAGGGACTGTCTAGAAGCAAACAATCACGCCACAATAAGGCATGTGCAGGGCTGATATAACTAGACAAAACGGTCAACTCATTAACGCAAGCGCACCCAGAGCCTGAAAAAACTTGGAACTTTATATGCAGCTAAAGCCTCATAAATCATCCAATCGGGTCATTCTAAAGGGCGAAACTAAAAGCCTTTGCTTGCGTCTATAATGTAGGCTACGATTCAATACAAACTCATAATGACTCCGCATTAGCGCTTCCACCTAACCTTTCGATCTTACCTAGAGTTATTTCTACCAGGCTTTCTACCTGCTGTACAGCGCTTCTACTGCCAGCAAATTCTTAGATGACGAGAGTGCTTTTACAAAGCCTACGTCCTGACATCCAGAAGTAAACCATTGCAAACCAAATGGCAGTGCCGTTAATCAAACAGCTTTATTTCCTAAGAGGGTTTTAAGGTAGAAAGCCTGTCTCATTGTCCTCACTGGTTTTAGGGGGCACTCGTTTTTCGCTTCAGTTGTATGTTCCCTGTCCTTTGTCTACGGAGTTATAAGCATCCATGGCTACCGCCAACACTAAATCTAAAACGACGAAACCCACTTTTACAGCAGATATGGTTCGGACATACCTGCACGAAATTGGTCGTGTGCCGATGCTGACCCATGAACAGGAAATCATCTACGGTAAGCAGGTGCAGCAGATGATGGCATTGCACGACCAGAAAGAGGTGCTTGCCAAAACGCTCGATCGTGAGCCTACAGAGCAAGAGCTAGCTGACCACGCGCAGATGAGCGAAACAGACTTTAAAGAGGTCATGCGTCGCGGTCAACGGGCAAAGCAAAAGATGATCGAGGCGAATCTGCGCCTAGTGGTGTCGATCGCCAAGAAGTATCAAAAGCGCAACCTGGAGTTCCTTGACCTGATTCAAGAAGGCACGATGGGGCTAGAGCGCGGTGTCGAAAAGTTTGATCCCATGCGTGGGTACAAGTTTTCGACGTACGCCTACTGGTGGATTCGGCAGGCAATTACGCGAGCGATCGCGCAGCAAGCACGCACCATTCGGTTGCCCATCCACATCACCGAAAAGCTCAATAAGATCAAAAAAGTGCAGCGCGAATTGGCGCAACAGCTTGGTCGTAGCGCGACTGCGGCTGAAATTGGGGTTGCTTTGGAGCTTGAACCCGCTCAGATTCGGGAGTACTTGACGATCGCACGTCAACCCGTCTCTCTCGATCTGCGCGTTGGCGACAATCAGGATACCGAGCTGCAAGATCTGCTGGAAGATGACGGTCCTTCGCCAGAGCATTACATGGCGCAAGAGTCATTGCGTCAGGATTTAGAAACCCTCATGGCTGACCTGACACCCCAGCAACGTCATGTGATTGCACTCCGCTATGGCTTAGAAGATGGTAACGAGCTGTCTCTTGCCAAAGTGGGCGAGCGGCTCAACCTTAGCCGTGAGCGGGTACGACAACTGGAGCGGCAAGCGCTCGACCATTTGCGTCGCCGGAAGGCAAACGTCCGCGAGTATCTCGCCAGCTAGACAACATTTTGAGGCAACGTTGGGAGGATAAGATGGCAAAACCGCTTATTCTCCTTTTTTGTGTGAGCGCCCCATCCAAACGCGTCATTAATGTAGTCGGCTGCGATTAAATCTAACCTAGAGAGGTTGATGTCTGCCTCTTTTGTCACTCGAAGCAGAAGAAAAGATGCATCGCAGGTTTAATTGCGGCACCAAGGTATCGCATAGGCATCAGGATTGCAGAAGCCTGGTTTCCTTTACGCATCTGAGTCCTAGTGACTGCAAACACGTTAATTTTGTGAGGTTGGCTTTGGTTTGTGCGTGGAGGCGACGTGAAGTTCCTTCAGTTGCTTGTCATCCACACTGGAGGGTGCGCCTGTGAGTAAACATCGCGCCTGCTGCGTTTTGGGGAAGGCGATCGCATCGCGGATGGATTCTTCGCCTGTGAGCAGCATTGCCCAGCGATCGAGTCCGTAAGCGATGCCACCGTGGGGTGGTGCGCCGTACTCAAACGCTTCAAGCAAAAAGCCGAACTTGTTTTGTGCTTCTTCTTCAGACAGCCCGATGAGTTCAAACACTTGGGCTTGAATGTCGGGTTGATGAATCCTCACACTGCCACCGCCAACTTCAAACCCGTTGTAGACGAGATCGTATGCTTGAGCGCGAGCCGTTTTGAGGTCGCCTAAGTCGTCCAGATGGGGCGCAGTGAAGGGATGGTGCAACGCTTCTAGCCGCTTCTCGTCGGCGTTCCACTCAAACATGGGAAAGTCTGTCACCCACAGCAGATTGATTTTGTCGGGGTCAATCAGATTCAGTTCGCGACCGAGGCACTGACGCAGGCGATCGAGCGTTTTGTTGACCGTTGCGGCATCTCCAGCCCCAAACAGCAGTAGATGCCCAGCTTGTGCGCCTGTACGAGTCAGAATTTCTTGCTTTTGCTCGGCGGTCAGGTTGTCTTTAATCGCGCCAATGGTATCAATCTCGCCATCGTCCCGCACACGAATGTACGCCAAGCCCTTTGCACCTGCTTCAGCCGCTTCCTTAAACAAATCGCCACCGGGTTTAATCCGCACGTTGGAGATCAGGTCGTTGCCACCGGGAATAGGCAGAATTTTGACGATGCCACCTTTTGCTACGGTCTCGGCAAAGACCTTAAAGCTGGAATCTTTCACCACATCTGAAACGTTGACCAACTCCAACCCGTAGCGCGTATCGGGCTTGTCAGAGCCGTAGCGATCCATTGCTTCGGCATAGGTCAGGCGAGGGAACGATCGCGGCATCTCAACCCCTTTGAGGGTTTTGAAGAGATGGCAGACTAAACCTTCGTTCAGGTTGAGGATCGCTTCCTGAGACATGAAGCTCATCTCCATGTCGAGTTGGGTAAATTCGGGCTGACGATCGGCTCTCAAATCCTCATCCCGAAAGCAACGGGCAATTTGATAGTAGCGATCGCACCCAGCGACCATCAATAATTGCTTGAATAGCTGCGGTGATTGGGGCAGCGCGTACCATTCACCGGCGTTCACCCGTGACGGAACGAGATAGTCGCGGGCACCTTCAGGAGTCGATCGCGTCAGAATAGGCGTTTCGACTTCGATGAAGCCTTCGGCATCTTCCAGATAGCGACGAATGGTTTTGTTGAGCGCATGACGCAGTTGTAAGTTGTGGCTCATGCGTTCGCGCCGCAGGTCGAGGTAACGATAGCGCAACCGTAGATCTTCGCGCACCGTTTCAGTGTCGGCAGTAGATACCTGAAAGGGCAGTTGCTTGCGAACCGCGTTGAGAATCTCGATACGATCGGCGTAAATTTCGACTTCGCCTGTGCCTAGCCGGGGATTGAGCGAGTCATCGGGGCGCTTTGTGACGTGCCCAGAAATTCTGACCACGTATTCGTTTCGTAGATCGCCCGCTTGCTGATAGGAGTTAGGTGTGCGTTCGGGATCGCTGACGATTTGGACGATGCCGCTGCGATCGCGCAAATCGACAAAAAGCACGCCGCCATGATCACGACGGCGATCGACCCAGCCACAGAGGCTTACTGTCTCTCCAATGTGTTCGGCTCGGAGTTGACCGCAGTAATGGGTTCGCATGGCGGGTGGAAATCTGCTGAAGTAAGGATGATGGGTTTAGTTTAGCGACTTAAGGCGATCGATGGATGATGGTCGCTCGAGGAGTGCAACCGTTTCTTAAGGAACAAGAATTTAATAACCTCGGCGTTTTCTGTAGGGGCGCACGGCTGTGCGCCCCTACCTACGAACAATTTGTCGGTTTTATTTAATCCACGATCCCAAGCATTAAAAACCTTCCAATTATGCCTCATTCGGATGCACTTGGATGGCGATGGTGCAAAGAGCAAGCTGCTTCAAGGCGTGAGGATGGCAACGGCGAACAACGCTTTGCCAAAACATCACTCTTTACAAGGTGTAGCTTTCTAAAGATTTAGCAACGTTCCCAATGCCGAGGGCATCGGCAGAATGATGATGAGCAGTAGCCCCAGCGCTAAAATGCCCCACAGGTCGCGGCGGTTGTCTAACTCCGTCACATCATTGAGCGCGGGTTCATCGGTAGCAGGCATCAAAAAGAGGAGGATTGCCCAGACCAGCAGATGCGGTTGCACGAATGAGAGTGCTAGCAGCAGAAAGCGGGCAATCTGTCCGATCGCCGCCCCCGCTCGTTGCCCAAACATGGCATGAACGATGTGACCGCCATCCAGTTGACCCACTGGCATCAAATTAAAGGCTGTCACTATCACGCCCAAGCAGCTAGCCACCGCAACTGGATGGAGGTTAATACCAGAACCAGTCGTGAGCGCGCTGCCAAACGTTAGTTTGCTCAACAGCGCCAGCAGGATGGAAAAGCTAGGATCAAGTGCCTGAAAGTTAAACGCTTCAAGCTTCTCAGGCAGTCGCACTACGTCTGAATGTGCCAGCCCCCACAGAAGTAGTGGCAGCGCCACCACAAACCCTGACAGTGGACCTGCAATGCCGACATCAAACAAGGCACGACGATTAGGAATGGGCGATCGAATTTGAATAAACGCGCCAAAGGTGCCAAACGGAAACAGCGGAATCGGAATCACCGGAATGAAGTAGGGCAGCGTCGCCTTGATCTTGTAACGACGGGCGGCGAGATAGTGCCCCAACTCATGAACACCCAAAATCGCCATCAGGGTCACGGCATAGGGCAACCCTGTGACCAAGATGGCGGGTGAAAGCTGTGCTGCTTTCTTTTCCAGATCTAGCCATGCCAGCGTCGTCGTGAAAAAGGTGGCAAGGAACAAGCCGAGCGCCAAAAATGGGCGGTTGATGGTTTCCTTTTGCTTGGCAGCGGGCAGCGAAGCAGCTTCCACACCAGTCTGCGATCGCGGGTTTGGCACCAGCACAAAGAACGGCTTTTGATTTACGCCCTCTTGAAACACCAGGTAGAAACGATCGCCAAAGGCTTCAGCGACATTCTCCTGGATGGTTTGATAGGCAACCTCTGGTTTGCTTCGCAGTTGTCCTCGACAAATGACCGCTTGCGGACGGTATTCCACGTTTTGCAAATAGTAGATTGACCAGGGAAAACAATTTTGCAGGCTAGTTTCTTCTGCTTTATCGATCGGGCGTGGGCTAGCTGGAACGCTAACAGCCTCTTTGGGCAGCGTCGCGGGTTGCTCTTGCCCGCCTACTGCGGCTGAATTGACCGGTGGCGGCGAAAGGCGATTCCGCTGAATGAGAAACCAGTACAGCAGCAGGCAAACACCCGACAAAATGAGGATGGTTTGCGATGGCATGGGTTTCCCCTTTGCCAACACCCAGCCGCTCGACACGATCGCCGGAGCCATCGCCACCAGCCAGAGCAACCAGACGGGCGATCGGGTGACAACAGCCACACGCTGCACGATAAAGTAGGTAATTAGTCCTAGCAGGAACAGCAGAATTAACGGATTCATGTGCCTATTCTCGTCGGTCTGGAAGAACGTACTGCCTGAAATAATGCCAACCGCTTGGAATGAATACGGTTGAAGCGCAGCGCACAGAGCATCACAACAAATTCAGTCATACACTCTTACGGTTAGCTCCATGCCGTTTCAACCGATTGTCAGAACGCTTCCCTAGCAGATTCATTGACCAGAACTCATTCAGTTTAAAAGCCAACAGACAGAAATGTGCACCTATCTATAGCAATCCTAAAGGAGTTCTGTAACGTGATGTACAACTTGGAGACTAAGATCCCCGGTTTCTGGTAACGTTTGCTTCGATTCACCTGCCGCCCCTGTCAGAAAGCGGGGATCTGAGAGTAGCCCCGCAAAGCATTCGTGTTCATCAAAGGAACTGCACTACGATGGAATGCGAAGAGCTTAGTACCCGTTTTTATCTAAGCGGCTCGATCGCGGTCGAGTTTTCCCACACCGATTTTGTTTCGCCCTCTACTAGCCCGTGTCTCCAGACCAAACTCACTCCACTGTACCCAGCCTATTTAGCCCTCCTGTCAGCCAAGCAGCCTCCACTGTAAAGCAGCCTCGCTTGCTGTTGCGTCAGGCGGACGATCGTTCAGCCATTTTCGCCTTTTCACCCAATCGAGAGACGTTGGGTGGCACCGCTTACCTTATTGTAGAAGCGGTCAACATTCTCGTAGACTGTCCAGCCTGGAATGATACAACTCTAGACTTTCTCCAGACGCATGGAGGAGTGCATACCCTTTTTCTCACCCATCGTGGCGGGATTGGTCAGGCGCGTGAAATCCAGCAAGCTTTCGGCTGTCAGCTTTTGATGCAAGAACAGGAAGCCTACTTGCTGCCAGGGCTGACCGTTACCCCGTTCGGGCAAACCGTCACCTTGACACCCCAAAGCCATGCCCTTTGGACACCCGGACACTCTCCTGGCTCCTCCTGCTTGTACCATCGTGACTACGGTGGCGTTTTGTTTTCTGGTCGCCATTTGTTGCCCAACCCTCAAGGCGATCTGCTACCGCTTAAAACGCCCAAGACCTTCCACTGGGGCAGACAGCTCAAAAGCGTGCAGGCGCTGTTGGATCAGTTTCAGCCAGAGACATTGCAACGGGTTTGCCCTGGTGCCAACATCGGGTTTCTACGCGGTCGATCGCTCGTCGAAGAGGCGTATGAGAAGCTGAGCGCGACCGAGTTCCTATCGCTCTAGAATTCCTTCCCACAGTTCGTTAAACTTTCTACCATTGCACAAGGAGTCTGTGCTGATGACCTACGACGTAAGCCAGTGGTTAACTGAGATTAAAACGTTGCGGCAGCAGTTGGTCGATGCCCAGCAAGAACGTGAGCAAGCGTATAGCAGTGCGGCTAATTGGCAGCGGCTTTATGAAACAGAAGCGCAGCAACGACGGGCAGAGGCAGCGCTCACCCGTCAGACGATCGCCACACTGAAACAAGACATTCAGCAGCTAAAGGGCACTGCACCCATTGAAGGCAGCGCAGCGGTCGAATCGTCGGCAGTGCGAGCCGAAGTCGAAAAGCTGCAAACGGTTGCAGAGCTTCAGCAAAAACTGATGGAGGCATTGACTGAACGCGATCGTCTTACTCAAGCCCTCCAACTGGAACAAACGAACCATGCTCAAACCCGACAAGGCTTAACGACCGCACTGGGCGACGCGATCGATATGCTCTCGAAAGAGAAAACTTAAAGGGAAAAGCTAAAGGATGAAGGCTAAAGATTGATCGAAGCTCATTCCTGATTTCCAACTCAAAACTTAAAACTCGATCGCCGCTCTGCCAACTCAAAACTCAAAATATCTCCTTCGGAGACGCTTCGCGAACAAAACTCAAAACTCCTTAACCTTCATCCTTCCTGATACGAGCACCAATCGCTCCAGCTTCCAGCATAGAGTTTGCCTGTTTGAATGCCTGCAAGTTCCAGAGACAGCAAGTTAACGCAGGCAGTCACGCCAGAGCCGCAGTACACCAGGAGTGCTTGTGCCGATTCTAGATCGTGCCATCGTTCACGTTGCGTGTCGGTTGGAAGAAGGTAGCCGTCCGCATCCGTCACGGTCTGCCAGGGATAATTGACGGCTCCGGGAATGTGTCCTGCGATCGGGTCAATGGGTTCGCGATCGCCCCGGTAGCGCTCCGCTTCACGTGAATCGACTAGCACGACTCCAGGTGAAGCTGTTTGCGCCTTCACGTAGTCAAGATCTACGACCCGATCGGGGTGTAAGCGCGGCACAAAGGCTCCAGCCTTGGGGGCAGGCACCGCTGGCGTGATGGCATAACCAGCCGCTTTCCAGCCTGCAAAGCCCCCATCTAAGACGGCAACGCGATCGTGCCCCAAATAGCGTAAGAGCCACCACAAGCGGGACGCAAATGCCAAACGTGAGTCATCGTAGACAACCACTAGCGTTGGTGCCTCTAGCGCTGAATCAACTCCCATCGTTGACAGAGTGCTAGACAACTTGGCAATATCTGGCAGCGGATGTCGCCCTCCATGCACACCAACAGGGCTGGAAAGATCTTGATTCAAATCCAGGTAAAAAGCGCCTGAAATGTGACCTGCCTGATACTGCTCGCATCCTACCGCTGGCTGCATAAGGGAGAAACGGCAGTCTGCGATCGCGACCTGCGGATCATCAAGATGGTCGTAGAGCCACGCCGCTGATACAACTGAGGTACTCATAGAGACATGATTGGAGCCTGAAGCTTTAAACTTTAGCGCCTGAACTGGAGACTGTTCAAGCCTTTGCATTGAGCAATGGGCAATAAGCTTAACACTCATCCCATCTTTCTCCTCAAGGAGAAGGGTTTCAGGCTTTTCCGGTTTCCTCTCCCGATGGGAGAGGGCTAAGGCGTAGCTTGCTTCCCGTAGGGTGGGCAGTCTTTGCGAGCGAACACACCCTCTTACAACCCACAAGACTCCGCTATTCTTTAGTTAGACAAATAGTTTGTCTGCGTCACTAGAGGCTAAGGCTGTGAAGTCACTGGTTCGGCTTGGTATTGCACTGGCGATCGTTCTGTTTGGGTTGGTGAGCTATTGCAGCAATACGGGTGGAAATCCGATTACAGGCGAAAAACAGCAAGTGCACCTTTCAGCGCTACAGGAGGTAGCACTGGGACTACAAGCACGACAGCAGATGGCAACCCAATATGGTGGCTTCTATCCCGATAAGCTGTTACGGCAGTATGTAAGCCAGGTCGGAAAGCAGGTGGTAGAACGATCGATCGCCTCTAAAGCCCCCTACCCTTTTGAGTTTCACTTGCTGCGCGATGCTGGTATAAGCAATGCCTTTGCGTTGCCAGGTGGGCAGGTTTTTTTAACCGTTGCGTTGCTCAAACGGTTAACCTCAGAGGCACAACTGGCAGCCGTACTGGGACATGAAGTGGGTCACGTGGTGGCTCGTCATGGTGCCGAACACCTAGCAAAACAGCCGTTCAGCAAAGTGTTAGGCGCTGCCGTTAGCGCTGCTGTCAGTCATAGTGATGATGCGCAACAAGCAGACGTAGTAGCGCGGGCAGTACATCGACTGGTTAACCTCCGCTATGGACGCGACGATGAGTTAGAGAGCGATCGGCTGGGCTTGCGGTTTATGACTGAAGCCGGCTACGACCCACAAGGCATCGTACAACTGATGCAAATGCTTGGCGCTATCCGTCAAAGCGGTCAGCCGCCAGCCTTTTTTAGCACTCATCCCAGCCCCGATAATCGCGTTAAACGACTACAAACGCTGATCACCCAAACCTATCCGCAGGGCGCTCCCCGCAGCTTGAAAGACAACCGCGAAACCTTTGCCCAAATCGTGCAAACGCGCCTTTGACCGCTTTGCTATCGAGTTTAGCGATCGCTTTCAAATTTAACTTTTATCTTTGACACCAGCTAATTTGACCGACTCTCAAAGATAGCTCCGATCGACTAAAGCAGTACGTGTGAGGCGACTCTGACCTTATAACGACGAGCCACTTGCGTCTTGTGTCATGACTGGAACTTTTGACCATCGCACAGCCAGCGGTGCAGAGGAGACCAGTAAGAATCAGCTAACTGATACCAATTTGAATTGAAAAGACGACACATTTGGTAGGGGCAAGGCAATGCCTTGCCCCTACCCAGCGATTGGATCTGTAGCTGTCATGCTTTAAATTGGTATCAGTTTAGGTCATCTGCCGCGTAATCAATTTCAATTGGTATGACTTAAGCGCTCTGGATATGGCTGCACAAATTTAGGCTAACTTTCAGTTGCGTTGCTTCAATCAGTTGGCATCTAGCGGTTGATTAGGCATCGTTTGGACCCTGACACGATACCTGTCTAGGTGTTATTTAGTCGAGAGATAAAAGTTTTGCTGTTGAGCCATGGGGATGCTTGGGGTCACGGACTCGTGGAGGCGTTTTAGACTTACTTTTTCTGGGTTGCTTGAGAAAGCGCTTGAGATCCACCTGTGCCGCCAACTGTTTGAGGCGTACGGCTAACGCTGCCAG
>Ga0209591_10003961_pt1 | contig 16963 bp, 11 predicted proteins | sample MAT01_FD_187207 | JGI IMG/M metagenome (GOLD analysis project Ga0209591, IMG submission 187207) | Freshwater microbial communities from Lake Fryxell liftoff mats and glacier meltwater in Antarctica - MAT-01 (SPAdes) (version 2) | ecosystem: Environmental > Aquatic > Freshwater > Ice > Liftoff... | reverse complement strand
GTCGAAATAGAGGGTGGCATAGGCAGTCGTCAGGAATTCGTAGGGCGGTACAACATCCGTGCTGGTGTTCTGGAAATGGTAGCCTGCGCAAGAGAGGAATTGTTCCATCAAACTGGGTAGCAACAGATCTACATCCTGAGAACCCGGAGGCGGGTTATCGAAATCCCCTACTTGGGGAACTTGAATGGGTGGATCGGCAAGGGTGGCATCTACGGCACTAAGCCAACACCCCCAAAGCTGCTCGCAATCGTACAGAAGCACTGGAGGTTCTCCGGGTCCTGCAGCGCTTTCCATGTTAGCGATCAATTGGCCCAGCGTTACTGCTGTATAAACCGCATTTACGCTTGGTTGGGGTAGTCCGCTCTCCCGATACGTGAGCAGATCTGCCATGGAGGGGTCGGTGGTCGCCCGCTGCTCTACTAGGTAGTCCCACATCTGTTGGCCGCTATTAATGCAGATGTCGCATTGCAACACAGGCAAGGTGGCGGTGTAACAAGGAGGGTCTTGGCTGAAGCCCGGCACGGCCAGGGTGAAGGTTTCGGCACCGGGCGGCAGGCCTAGCGCAGCGTAGAAAGCTGGCAGCTGATCAAGTGGGTCTTCGATAGCATCCAGATCGGCGAGGAGGGGTGCCAGGGTTGTGGCCAACATGCTCTCATACGCGGCCAAGCCTTCTTGGTAGTGCAGATCTGCTGCAAGCACAGCACCACCACCGGTGGTGCCAATGGGGTTGTTCACGTATACCCTTCTGCCAATGGTGTAGGTGCCAGCTTCTGGTAATACAATGGTCAGAGGCCCCGGGGTGGTAGGCCCACTAGGATCATCGCAGCCAAGCTGGCTTGCCTGCAATGGGGCACTGGGAAAGATCAATTCTTCGGCGGTCAGTAGGTTGGTGCCTGGGCAGTTGTTGTTGAAGGCGAAGAACACCACCCTGTAGTCGCATTGGGTACAGAGGCTGGGTAAGCATGCATCCACTACCTCAGTAGGGTTGAACGAGTAGTTCATGGTCACCTCCGTAGGCCCAGCAACCGATATTTCGGTCTGTTTGTCATTGGAGTATGTCCCATTGGGGATAACGGTGATCACGGGTTCTTCCACCATATATACAGCGTCGGTTTGTGACGTTAATGCGGTCAACGGCCCACTACCGGTCTGCTTCAGGCTGGTGGCCAACACCTTTCCTTGTTTGTCGTAATAGGCCGTGGAGGCTTGCCCGTTACCATCAACGGTGATGGTTTTCTGGGTTGCATTCGTGCCATAGGCTTCGTTACCGAAGATCCGCGCCATTTCTGTTTGTTGCACCGTACCGCGTATGGTGCGCGGGGTCTTCGGTTGCGCATTGTTGTTGTGTAAGGAAAATTCCAGCCCCGGCGCTGTGCTCTGGGCCACATCACCCGTGCCATCTGCATGGAATAGGACACGGGAGAATGGAAAACCCTGTGCATTGGGCACCTCGTGATCCGCATTACTATCAGAGAAATAAGCGAACGGACCTGAGGCATTCACCTGCCCAGTAGCCTGAGCCACATCGAAATCCTTGGCGGAGTATGGGTCACCTTCGGTGTTGGAGAGCAGACCCGGGACATAGCCCAAGGACGTTCTACCGCTTACGGGCACAGCCATGGACTGCACGGCAGGCCTGCCCGAAAAGTCCATTACGCTGGAGGCACCGGTGATGATATCGCCGGTACTGGTATGGGCCTGCACTTGGTCGCCTTGCAGCAGGTCATTGCTGTAGCTGATGCCTTCGGCAATGCGTATCGGTTGCTGATCCACACCTACGCCTTCGGAGAAGCTTCGCTCGAATACCCAGTTGCGTTCTTCGTCGAACTGTTCGTAGTAGAAGGTGTTCGCATTGGGTTCTTGCGCATTGTAGATGCCTGCCCCTGCCGAGCCAGAGATGAGGCCTCCACGCACCAATGGCTGGTTGCCGTTCACGAACGCGCTCCACGCGCCAAGATTGCGCGAATCAGACTTACCCCCAGGATACCAATTGGCTATTGGGCGCACCCGCCAGGTATAGAAACCCGTGCCTTGCGCCAGGGTAAGGGGCAGCCGTAGCACCGAGGCGTGGGTTTCCAGGGTCAACGCTTGTGACCAATCCACATTCGGGGTGATAGTGGTTTCCTGCAGGTCTGGGCCATCTGCCGTATTGTATAAGCGCAAGATCTGAACTTGGTATTCGGGGTATCGCAACCGTGGGTTTGGTGCCATGCCGTGTTTCCATTGCAGAGCAACTTGGTTCGAGTTGGCCACGAATTCTGGCTCTTCGAGTTTCAACGCTTGTGCTATATCGTTGATGGTCGGATGTATCCGCCGATCACGCAGGGTATTTATACTGAAGAGGACCTGCGCATCGTTGATGTTGCCGGTGCGCACATACCCTGGGGTAGGCACGTCCGACCGTTCCACTATCATGTGGTGCAGCTGCGCGCAGTAGGCCGTAAAGTCACGTTCGATAACCGCTTCGGGTATGAACGCTTGCTGTGGCCCCGTGGGTAAGCCCAGCAACACCATCTCTTGCTCTTCTTGGTGCAGCACCTCATCGTCCGCATCGAACAGCGTAATACGCAAGCGTAGTTTGACCATGAACTCCGCTTTCCCAAGGTCATGATCCGTGCCGGTGCTCAAGGTGATGCGGGTAACTAACCGCTGCATGGCATAGTCCGCACCATTGAGTGAAATTACGGCATTGTCGGGATCCAATTCCATCCAGCTAGGAGCAGTAACATTGGCCAAGACCGTCCCGGGCACACCATTGGCAAGCGGGTTGGTAACGTTGGTTTCCTGTGCACGGCAGAACAGGGGTAGGGCATGGAGCAAGAAGAACGCAGCCAGGCGACAGATGCGCTGGAACATGGGTAACACGGAGAGAGGGGCGGGCCGCTTCATTCTTAGGTCATTTACTGGTTCGGAGGTCCCTGACGCTGTTATTCTTGTATTGCTTTATGGGTCTGCGTTGTGCCAACAACGCTTTCACGTAAGGGGGCTGTTTGGGCATGCGCCTACGGCGTAGATCGGCGTATTCTACCGTGTACGACCGCAAGGGGTGCTCCGCTGGCAGGAACAGGTCGATCCGCCGCAACTCAGAGCAGTCCAGGTCTATCTCCACACGTTGTAGGACCTGGCCGCCCATGCGTGCGATATTCACCTTCAGGTCCATAGACAGGATATGCTTACCAGACGCGTCGGTGAAGGTGCGCGACTTGGTCACCTCTGCTTTTTCGGTGATCGCCCTGTTCACTTCGTTCATGACCTGCTGTGTTCGCAGCAACGCATCTGCCGAGCTGTTGGTGATCATGATCTGTTGATCATTTGGCCAAATGCGTACATGGTTCTTCGTATCCTGGTGTTCTTCCAGAAAGTCGCTGTTGAAAAGCAGGGCCTTGTGCCCGTTGAAGAGTTCGGCGTTACTTGTTATGCATTCTCCTTCTCTGGGTTCGGTGGTGGTGCGCAACCGCATGTAAATGCAACTGTCCTTGCCCAGATCGGCCGTATGGTACATGCGTGCCGTGATGGAACGCAGCAACGCCAGTTGGGCCTTGGCATTCTTAGCTGGCGACTGCGCTGTGGCCAGGGAAGCCGTTGCCATAGCGAACAGGGCGTATAGGGAACGAAGCGTGTACCTCATGGTCTATTGGCACTGTTGGGTGTATTCGAGTAATTGTCGCTGACCGTCATTAAACCACGTTCGGTTTCCACGCGCTTGGCCGTTAGCTGTCCCTTGGCGTCGTACTGATAGAAGAGGCCGAAGTGGCGGTCGTCCAAGCTGGCCACTAGGCGCAACGAAAGTGGGTCATAGACTTGCGCGCTGAACGATGCGCCTCCAGGATGCAGCGCCACATCGTCGATGTCCGCGATGGTTCCTGGGGCCATGCCGCAGAAGATCCTACAGGACACTGGATCCACACTTGGGGTGGCCGGAAGTAGGGTCTGGAACAAGGTCCATTCCCCTGTGCGTGCGATCATTTGCATGGCTTGGGGAGTGGCCACACCTAGCTGGGCGCTCAAGGTCGTTGGTGTAACGTATGCGTTATCCTGTTCGGTCCTTACCCAGACCTTCACCATCAGCCCTTCGTTGACCAATTGGGCGTCAACCGCCAGCGGATCACTAACGAACAGTGGGGTGTTTTGGTCGGGGCTGTTCGTCCTATAGCACATGGATCCTGAATGGCCTTCGCCTGCACCAAAGAAGAGAACCCCAAAACCCCAATTGACAAGTCCATCTTCGAATAAGTTCCCATAGAACCGTTCGAAGCTCTCGAAATGGGCATGTTCGTGCTTGCAATTGGCGGCCGATAAGTAGGGCACCGCATGGTCGTAGCCATACTTGGTGGTACTCACGGTGCCAATGGCATTCCGCTCCTCGATCACCTCACCGTTTGGTGTGTAGCGCAAGCTCTCGCTGTTCTTCACCCATTTTGTTGCATCGTTCATTGAGGGGACCAGCCAACTGAAGAGGGTCATATCGAACCAGCCCGAACCAAAGTTGAGCCCGTTGGTGGTGGTGGTCGATCGGTAATCGTACGTGGCTAGTGGGCGCCACTTACCACTCTCGCCGCATTCATACGCATTGTGCTGGGCGTATTGCTCCGTTGGGTCGTAAAGACTTTTGGTGTACGGCCATTCATCGCTATACTGTGTGCTGTTCGCAGCCAGAACATGCGACATCTCTACGCTCCGCTGCCAAGGGCTGGTGAATTGCGGACAGATCAATTTTCTTGGTCCGCATCCATCGGTGGTCTCCAGCGCGAGATAGCCATCTTCCGTTAGTGAGAAGGCGAGGGCATCAACCAGATCTATAAGCCGGGTGCATTTTTCAGGCTCAACCTCAAGTTGCAACGATCCTGGTGGATCGGCAATGGTAATGAGTTCGGTGACCGTTGCGTTACCTGCAGTGATGAGTTGATCTTGTGTAGTTAGGGGCGCAATAACAGTGCATGGTAGTAGAGTAGCGGTAAGACACGAATTAAGGCTATTAACGAGATCGACCCGTACACCGCCCCCAAGTAGTGAAGAAGATTGCTCGTAGACCGTGTATTGCCCAGCACGTTGATCCAACTGGTTGGTACAGCCGCTGCGCACGATCTCCAAACGAGTGACCGTGCCATTCCCTAGTGGCAGTGTCCCAAGATATTGGCCCGGATCCAATACACCTATGGTTACTCCACTCACTCCTGTGGAGGTACACAAATAGTTATTTGTCCCTATTGTAATTCTAAGTAGATCACCAGCACACATGGCCCCAAGCGCATCGCAAAGTGCCGCTGAACCACCCGCGAACGTGATGGATCCATCAGTTGCACTGAAGTTCATGGCTAGGGAGCCTGTTTCGTTAGGGAGTATCTTTTTCTCTCCTTTTGCCTTCTGCCCCATATCCGGGTAGTACATGCTTGCTTTGACGGTGTAGTCCGTTACAATACCGTCCGTTTCCAAGGCCATATCAGGTCCTACACCGCTGTTGGTCGGATAGGCTAGATCGCGTAGGAAGCCATCGTGGGTGCGCACCACCAATGGTTCGCCACTGGTGCCATCAAAACCGATGTTCTGGGTCACATGGTAGATCCCTTTTTCATAGGTCGTAATTCGTTCCATGATCGCCGGATCACGCACCACCTTGGTGGTCGTATGCGTGTTCACTTCTGTGATCATCGTGGTATTGGTCATACCCACGCCAAGTAATAAGAGGGGTATGATGCCAAAGATGCCCAGCGATAGATCACCTTCTACCGCTCGATCGTCCATCCGGTCCCTAATGGAACGGTCCTCCATGGTAATGGAGAGTTCTCTTCCCAAGGGGAGAAGCTCCATGGTGCTTGCCCTCGGTCCTTTCCAAACTGGGATGTTCTCCCCCGGCCGGAAGTATTCATAGACCGTTCGCTGTCCGTACGGCGCTTGTGCTGGGGGGGTAGTGGTGCTGCCCAGGAAGGCACTGCACAAGCCTCCGTAGGATGTCTGGCTTTTCATCTGGCCATGCATTTCATTCAATCGTATCGTGAATCCTTGTGCAAGCCAATTGCGATCAACGATCCGATTGACCACACCAGCTAATACTGATAGGTGGTCCCTCTTTTTAGCGCTGGGCGCTTCCAAACTGGTCGGGTCATCAGTAATGATCGGATGATCTTTGGCTGTGTAGAATTCACTGACGGTGAAACCTGGTGGTGCTGGGCAGTTGGTTGGGTCGTTGTAGTGCGGGAGGTTCTCGCTAATGTTGCGCACGACTATGCGCGCATAGCCTACGGAAGGTCCAGGGTAGACGCTCTCTCCAATGGGGCCTTCGGTGGATCTAAGGTCGCGGCCGGCGATCGCGCGATCCCACCAGGCTTGCGCATAGCGGTCCAAGCTGCGTACCAAGATGTTCTCTTCACGAAAGCTCATGGGTTCATTCGTAGCAACGCCCGTTGAAACCATGTTGTTGATACCCTCATCATGGATATCATAGATGTATTCAGACCCGTAAAGCGCCTGCTGACCATCCGTTAAATGGGCTTGCGGTGCGAACATCAAGAGCCGTTTTACGCGCAACCCTCCACCCAGCTTTCTCTTTAGAACTGGCAAACGCAAGTAAGAGTCTTCCTCAAAAACGTCACCACAACTGCCCCCAACTAGTGTGCCTATTGGGCCAGTACCTCCCAAGATACTTTGGAAGAACGCCCAGGACTCTGATACCGCATCATCCATATTTTCAACCGACTGAAAAGGGCTATCGAACAACTCCCCACCACACTCTGGACCGTAACGCTTACCGCGCTTCTCCGCATTGAAGAGGTCTTTACAAACGTCAATGGGCTTTTGGTTTTCGCCACTCGCTATGGTGATCCTTACCACATCTGCTTCTACGACGGCATTGAGTACCCGGACATAGCCGGTAATGTTCTCTTGGTTGAGTTCAGTGGGATCATCATCACTGCGCAGTTGGAACCTCATTCTGAAGTACATCTTCTTATTCTGGCTTACATACTCGTTCCTGATCAATTGTGCCCAGCGCTCAAGATCTCCTGGAACAATGCACTCCGGACAGGTTACCGTCATTTCGGCAATTCCTGCCGATGCCACCTCGACCATGGTATGTGCTCTGTCACCTTGCACGTAGAGGTAGCTGTCCTGTTCGTACTGCACATGGATCTCTCCCCCTGTAGGGAGCTTGATCTGCTTGAGCTGCCATGCAGCTGGATCGAAATCCGATGGTGGATCCTGGTCCAACCATCCGGTTTCAGCTTCTGCTCTGTCCATGCCGTTCGCTGCGTATTGCCCCCAGCCATCGGTTCCGTATGGATCATAGGGCGCACCGTTACCCGTACTGGTTAGGAAGAGTGTTTCATAAGGGCCTGTTTCTGGACCCGCATTGTAGGGTGAGGTCTGCGGATAGCGGTAGGTGAATTCATAGGGCGCTATACGTGCTTCAACTACACCGTTGTATTCGAACCAGACCTTCTTCAAGGTCAGCTTGCCCGTACCTTGGTCATTAGGCACCACAGCATTGTTCGGTATCGCTGGCCAGCATTCGTAGTTATAGTCGAACAAGACCGATCGCAGCGGCGCAACACCCTCAAGTTCCTGTTGCACAGTGTAGAGGTCGATCCGCTGCAAGTACTTCAGCTTCTGCTCGGGAGCATTTGCCGTGTATGCGCTGCCAGCCGTTGGTTCCAATGCGGCCCCCAACGCATCTTCGCGTTCTACTGTGTTGAGAACGAATTTCGCAACGTGCGTTTTCGTCCTGATCTCTTTCAGGTAATAAACCTCTCGTTCCCCACTGGAGCACGAGATCCGATCATCGTAACACGCTGAGATGGAACCGCGGTCATATGAATAGCCGTTATACGGCATACGCCACCGATACCAAGCGTCGTTCCCCGTCAGCTTATTCATGGAACCATAGACACGTTGGTAACTGAACACCGTGTAGCCACCGAAGTCATCCGGACTTGGACCATCCAACGACCGATCGATATAGTCCTCATCGGTTATAGAGGTAAGCAGGTACTGGGTGGCATAACAGCCGTCCGTTTCTGTGCCGCTCTTGAATGCTGCATTCGCGGGGTTTGGGACTATTGCTCTACTATTAGACTCTACCACTGCATCAATATCGATCGCTGAGTAGCTCAGGCTTTTCTCTTTGCGTTCGTAAAGTGGCAACCCGTAGTTGTGTCGTTTGCCTTTGTCGTCTGTCATAGAGAACTCGGCAACGTGGTCGGTGGGTGTCCCCGTGCGTGAGAAGTTCTCTTGACCGGTTGCGCTCATGTCCCTGCGCTCATAGGCGTTCGCAGTTTCTGCTGGCTGTTGGTCCACTGTGCCCGCAATGGAGTATCCAATATGTGTAGAGCGTCCGGCTCGTTCGTCAAGAGCGTAAGCATCGAACGAGTCCGGATCTTGCCGGTCACAGGTCTTGAACGTGGTTACTCCAGACAGACTTAGATGGGCCCTTTCGGGGCTGGTGTTCTGGGTGTAGAGCACCGAACCACCAAGGTCACTGGCCATGCGAAAGAAGTAGGGCTCATCAGTAGCATCTTCCACCGTTTCGTGGGCCCAACCTTCCATAGTCATTCCTTGCGTACCGCTGCTCACCGTAAGCCCGGGGCCTGTGGAAAGACCGGCCTGCACTTCAACACCCGCGCTAAAGAACGAGGTGCTTGAGGTGGTCCTGTCCGGCCGGAAATGATCGACTTTCCTTTTGTACAGGGACATGGAGCCACCGAGCCCTTCTCCAGAAACACTGTAGATATCCGGGTCAGCGAAGGCTGGTGGAAGGAATTTGTCGCGTTTATTGTACATACTTGGTTTTTCGGGGTGATAGTCCAAGACCGCCGTAGACGACGCCGACGAAGCAGTATACATTGAACCGTACGCCGGTCGAGCGACTACCGGGGCTGCCCTTTGCGTAGCGACCCGGCCGAACATGCCAATTTGCCCACCGAGCTGGAGCGGCGCCGGGGTTGGTATTCCAGAGGCACTAATGGTCCACACCATTCCTGTCATTTCCACCGCGCTAAGGGGGTAGGTTACGGCAGCAAGGCTGTGTATGCCGTAAGATGACATAGCGCTAGCACCTAAACTTGTGATCAGCGGACTCGTTTTCTTCTCCTTTGCGCCTTCGGTCTTCTCTGGTTCGAGCTTAGCCGGTGCTGGAGGGTCCGCTTGTACTTCCGTGGTTTGAGCGTTGTCCTTCTTCCCTTCCTCCGGAGCTTCTTCCAGCAAAGCCGCAGGATTCAAGTAGAGCGCAAAGCTTCCACTGCCATCTGTTATGTTATACCCCAAGGTTACCACACCCTGGGCCAGTGTAACACCCACACCCACACCATAGCCGAAGCCAGAGTAGTTATTGTACCGGAGCATGGCATTAGCGCCAACTCCAATGGTATTGCTGAAGATCTCCGCAGAGATATCGCCACCAGCAGAGATCGTGTTTACCGCCGGCGCTTTGTTGTGTGTCTTTATCATAACATCTTTCCAGTCATCCGGTATGCCCCTCACTTGTCTGTTTATCGCACCTGGGTTCAGGGTCCATCCGTAACCCACCCAACTCGCTTCCTCCTCCGGCGACGCTCCGGCATGGTAGGAGAGGGACATGGCATACCCACCGCCATTGGGGCCTGGGACCTGAAGCACCGGCAGGTTGTAGTTGAAGTCTCCTGTGAACTGGTTCACCATGCTGCTGGTGACCACGGGCTCGAAGCTGGAGAATTCGGGTTGGGTCGGCCCACTGGATAAGGCCATTGCCGCCGTGGGGAACAGAATGTTCTCTATGAGCAGCAGCGCCATGAATGAGGCAATAATGCGATTGCCCCTGGAATGACGGCGGAAGTACATTGTTGTGGCCATGTTCAACGTGTTGTTTCTATCGCGTTCAGCAGGCTTGTCCTGTTGAACTTGAAATGCTGTATACCGGTGCCCAATTGACCGCAGTTAAGGATGAGGTCCAGGTTAGGTGAGGAATGGAATGCTGTGTCGTTCTCCCGATCGGGTGCGAACACCAGCACCACATTTCGGTCGGGGGTCAACCCGTAGGTATTCTCCAAGGTGCTTAGTACCGGCCTGTAGCTATTGTCCCCGCAGCGAAGCACAACCTCCTCCTCCCAGGAGAAATTAAGAAGGTATGCTTGTTCTATAAGATCTGCCACATCGCGCACACCAGCGTGCATGACATCGCCTTTACGGTGTTCACCATCCGTTGCCAGATTGATCACGAAGGTGAGCTGGTCCCCCGGGCTGGTCCTTCTAGCTCCATTCGCCAGACTGTCTGCATTCGACTCGTTTGCCTGCGCGCCCTGTTGAGCTTCCGGAGGCTGGAGACGCACCGTCGTGCGAATACCGTTCGCCGTTCTGGCTCGTATAAGCCCATTTCCGCCTGTGGAGGATCCATCTTGAAGGGATCTCTCGGATCCGGGCATCCCTTTGGTGGTACACCCGATCACAAGAGCGATCATAAGAATGTTCATCAAGGTCCTCATTTCACAAGGCCTTCATGATCTTCGTTCAACGCGGTGAGAACCTCTTGTGTAATGTCAAGCTCGCTGCCACCGTACATCAAGCTGCCTGCATCTGTAGTTCCAAGCACGACATCATACGCATGTTCTTTCGCGTACCGTTCAACGAAGGCATTGACCTGGGCGAGCACGCCCTTGAGCAATTTTTGCTCTTCTGCGGTTATGGCTTGTGTCGCATCCGCTCTTAGCCTATCGATATCGTATTGTTGTTGTTTGATAGTTCGTTCAAGGGCCAGGAGCTCTTCACGTTGCTTCTCAATGTCCAACTTTCTCGCTTGTTTTATGGTGGCTTCCAATGTAGAAGAGAGGGTGTCGATGTTGGCGGTGAACTTCTTCTGGCTTAGCGCATAATTCTCCATGGCTTCTTTCATACCGAAATAGCCATAGATCAAGTCGTTGGAACGCACGTACGCGAGTCGCGTGCTATTCACTTCGCGCCAGAGGTTGTAGCATATGCTGAGGGTCAGCAGCGAAGCGAGTATATATGCTGTTGTTTTCATCGGGATCAATAGTTGATCATGAAGCGACCGTTGTATGTGGTCGTCCCAAGTGTGAGTTCATAGTTGTATGTTCCACGTGCCACGAGGCTTCCTGTGTTCATGAATTTTCCGTTCCAGGCAAGGGAGCGATCGGTTGTTTGGAACAAGAGGTTATCCGTGCGGTCCCGAACCTTCAGGTCGAAGGAATTGGTGGTTGGTATTCCGGTAAAAGCCAAGCCATCGAACTGTCCATCGCCATTTGGTGTCATCAAGATCCTATCTTCGATGGTGATCTCGAAGGGGAGCGGTACCACTTCCGCCAAGCGCTCATGGTCATCATAAATGATCAACTGGTTCGGCTCACGGAATTCGTAGAACATACTATCCACAGCGGTTGTCCCCTGGCCTGTTCCCATTCGGAGGTCGGTTGGTTCGCCACCCGTTAACAAGAAGGAAAGTGTTGCGGCGGCCGTGCTGTCGGTAGCCGGTGCTTCCAGCTGCCAGCGGGCTGTAGTATGGGTCGGTCCCAACTCCATGGTCGTTCGCTCACCGGACTTTCCGGCAGTAACGACCCCGTCCGGGGTGCGGGCAACGAAGTTGGTTCCGGCTTCCAGCAGGGAAGTGTTCAACTCTAGCGGCAAAGGGATCGAGGTCGACAAATTGCGAATGGTCGACCCGCTCGAATGAAGAGCGACCAATACGTGCGAGTTCTCTTCTGTCCCCCTTGCTACTTGATGGACCAGTTCGCCATTCTTAAGGAAGTGGATCGAGTATGGGTGCAGGTAGACCTCCAGTTCGTCGTTGCGCTCCAATAAGGTACGGTGTATGGTGCCGTTCCTGGAGACCGTCTGGGCGATCATGGACCGCCCTAGACCGTAGACCCACCAACCCGCCCATACACGTTGATCCGTGCTGGATCGCAAACCGACCAGTGCGCCGTAATCCGTAACGTCAAGTGGATACGGTTTGAACGCGAGATAATGTCCTGACCCGCTGCGCACGAGATTTTTTGAAAGGAGATGTTGTCCCCATTCGATAACGCTGTCGTTGGGATAGCTGATGGTTCGGCCAATTCCAGAAAGAGAATCACCAAGTTGGGTACCGTTCCAGACGAACTTCTGTCCGACCCTGAATTTGGCTGCAACGGTGTGGTCGAAAAAAGGGGAGGAGACCGTGGCTATGTACTCACCAGGTTCCACCTCAACAAGGGAGGGCCCTGTTCTTCCGGCAACAGACCAAGTGTAATTATATGGTCCGAAAGCGGCTGGTAGATCAAGACCTATTGCGCCGGAAACCGGTGAAAGTGGCTGTGCATGGGTCACCGTTGGGGCTATGCTGAAGGTGGATCGAAAGTTGGTTGTGACATCGCTGACCTTGCCGTATTGGTCGTAGACGGCAACCTGTATGGAAAGCGCTTTCCCGATGTCGATATCCTTGATGGTATGGATCACGGAGTCGTTTATTTGGAATACCATCATGCCTTTCTCCCGGGCCAGTTGAAATACATCGCCTCGGTTGTATGGCGTTGCCAGGTCTTGGATGCCGGATCCGTTCCAGATCTTGACACTGTCCAAGTCGAAGAAGTAGGCATACATAAGATGCGTGTAACCAGCTTGATCGGGAACATCCACATTCTTTAGGCCCACGGCTATTTGCTTACCCACCTCAGGCAACGAGAATCGCACCCAACCATCTTCGCCTTTGGGTAGCACGTTCTTTGTTCGGAGCTGCATATTGCTCCATCCATTACTGGCCGTTTTCCTTAGGTCTTTATTGTCTTCGCTCGTAGTGGCTCCTACCTCGACGAGTGTGTTCACCTGCACACCAATGGCAAAGCTTGCTTTTTTCTCTTCGCCCTTTATGTCCTTCACGGAAACGTCGTAGATGCCAGCCTTCAAGTTGTTGAACCGGGGCTGTATCATGGCCTCGAATTCTTCTTTGGAGAACCCCGTTTGCAAAGGAGGTCGCATCCCTAGTCCACCAAGCCCTGCGGTGTCCAGCGTGTTCTTGATATCATCAAACCGTGTTGGATCCACAAGGTCTTCGCTCCAGAAATACTGATAAGGGGGTGTACCGCCCGAAACAGCCATCCGCATTGACCCCAGCGAATCCGGCGTTTGATCCTTGGCGCTGAATTCAAACGCCAAGGGCGTTGGTTTCAGATAAAGGATAAGGATCCTCAGCTCAACGCTACTTTGTCCATTGTTGATGCCAGCGGCCAATTCGGGAACACCGTCACCATCGAGATCACCAAGTACTTGAAAGGCAGGAGCAAGGCTCTCACCAGAACTGATCGGCAACGGCCCTTGGTCCGTTGGATCATCAGCGCCGAGGACCCAGCACTTGATCGCATCGTTCTCTCCCGAAAGGTCCTTTGGTTCCCAGAAATACAATCGGCCAAAGTCAAGTCCACTGGTCGTGTCGGTCGGATCCCAACACATCAGTTCGTTCGTGCCATCATGGTCCAGATCTTTGCCTAAAGCCAATTGAGAACCGAAGGCGGGAGAAATAGGCTTGTCCGAGAATTGCTGGATGTTCAAGCTGCGCCACGCCTTGATCGCGCCATTCGGCTGGAGTTTGATCGTGAAGATCTTTCCAATTGAACCTGCGGTCACCGCGATATCCCCGTGACCGTCCCCGTCAATATCGCCGATCCCTGCGACTGCGCATCCAAAGAGCGTGTTCAAATTCGCAATAGGATTTGAACCCGGCCATAACGTGGTTGCGGTATATGACCATTCTCCTAGAACCATGCCGTTGCTTGCAAGTAGTGCTGCTTTGACCGCTCCGCTATTGGTGTTATTCACCATCCAGCGTGGCGATCCAATGAGGAGGTCGTTCGTGCCATCGCCATTCAGGTCCTGTGCATTGGCCAAAGACCGCATTCCGCTCCCAATTCCTTGTAAGCCCGTATATCCGCTTTGACCGGATGCGATCTTGCGCGATGACTTGATCGTACCTTCTCTGGTCAAGAACAGGATGTGGACACATCCAGCATTGGTTCCACTGTCGTCATCACCAGGGCTGAGTGCCGCTAGGTCAGGAACGCTATCGTTATCCAGGTCACCAAGACCGATAACTTGTGTGCCGAAGCCATCCAGCGTATCCAGAAGACCTAAGAGCCCTGCGCTTTCCGCGCCCAGAAGCAGGCTGCTTAGGGCACTACCGTTGGTATCTAAGAATAGTACGGCCAATCGACCCCGTCCTCCGTCAGCATTGGGCAGGCCCAAGGCCATGTCCGGTACACCATCAAGGTTGATATCCCCAATGGCCGCCATGGAGTAGTTCGTGTGGTCCCCTGTCGCCGACGTATCCAAGAAACTCAGCAACACGGCCTCTCGGACCGGCAGTTGACCTCCCTGTGCTGCCAAGTGATCTGATCCAAATCCTTGGCCAACGATCAAGCTGAACAGGAAATAGAGGAAAGATCCACTCGTAGGCCGCTTTGCGTCCTTGGCTCTCGTGACCTGTTCCAACATGGGATCGTGCATAATTTCGATGGATCAAACACACTTTGATAGCGATGACCTTAACTAACTTTAAGCTCGCTAACGCGGTGCAATATACTAAAGCAAAATTAAGTGTCAAGCCCTACGTCAAAAAAAATTCCGCCCTTGAACGCACGGTTCATTCACGTGATGGAGTCCTTGGGCCTTACGGGATACAGCTTGAGTAAGAAGCTGCGGACCTCCGAAGCGGTTATTTCCAATGTTCGATTGGGCAAGAACCCACCAAACATCCAATTGGTATCCGATCTACTTGATCAATATAAAGAAGTGGAACCCGGATGGCTCCTGACCGGGCAAGGCCGCATGCTCAGGGTACCTGTGGTTCCAGAGGTGCCCGTTGGCACCATCGCCGATCACATCGATCATCGGTTCGATGAAATGATGAAACTCTTGAAGAAGTCGATCGCTGTTCAGCTGGAGCGCAATGTGCTTGTGGACGAATCGCTCAATGCCTTGGAACGGCAAATGGAACTTCTTGTTCAGCCGAACGATGCGGTCAAGAAAGTCCGTCGAAAAGAAGTGTAACCTCTTGCATGACTTGCCAGTTCCGCTCGTGGATCTCCTCCACCAAACGTAGTGTGTCCTTGTCTATGCCGTTGTGGTAAGCGTGGTGTACGCTTTCCTGCAGACTCTGTGAGTATTGTTTCACCTGTCCAGGGCAGGCGTATCCGAGTTCGTACGGCATCGCATCATCCAGTAGGTCGATCTGTTCAAGTAGGTTAGAAAGCTTATTGAGGGTAGCCCTGTGTTGCCGCTGTCTTGCTGTGAGTGCCAGATGTCGGTTTCCATAGACGTTGGTGATCAGGCACCGCAGTGCTTCTATATAGACCGTTAGATCCTTATCGGTATGTCCGAGCAACTCCCGTATGCTTGGGAATTGGACTGCTTTGGCGATCATGCTTTGTGGCATTACGACGGTAATATATCCTTTCGCGTCGCAATAAGTCAAGTGTTCGTCGACGATCTTCTTGAAATTATGTACTGTTCTGAACTCGGTGGTCACATCAACCATTCATCTCCCACAAGGTGGATGTGGGCTGGAGTGACCTGTTTCGAAAAGTGGTCCTCACCTTTACACCATGCGTGATCACATTTGCTATGCGTTGTCTGCTTTCCTGTTACTCGGCACAGGTTGTTCTGTTGCCCAAACGGATGCACCGATAACAGCGGCGAAAACCCATTCCAGCGCCGATCTCGAAGCCCCAGCCTACAAGGCATCGCTCGAGCAGCGCGTGGGGCTCCTAGTCGACATGCGATCGCCTTCCGAATTTGCCAGTGGCCACATTCTCGGCACCATCAACTTGGATCGGGCGGCCGACGATCACGAAACCAAGTTCGCTTCGCCGGATATCAAGCAACCGGTACCGGGCTAGCTATTGGTGGTTTGGACAACCCATGCGGATGATCAGGCGTTTTTCACTTCACATTCGTTGGCTGGTGGTGGTCGCCATCATTATTATCGTCTGGGTCTATATTCGGCGCGAACTGATGGGGGTCATGGAGCACATGTCACGAGTAGAGAATAGATCGCCAGGTTCTTGCGTGATACAGTGTTATGCAGATGATCCAAACTTTGTCCATGGTGTTGGTTCAAAGGACCACGTTAAGTTCTTGGGGCTACTTAATAGTTCGGCGAGCGATTCCGTGCTTTACGTGGTCGGGTCCGACTTGGTCATGGACGAGATGCTCATTGATGTCGGTAGGGTAGTTCATTGTAAAGAGGTTGTTGTGGGCCAAGATTCAGTTGTGTTAGTGACCTTCCGGGTTCCTCCTTTTGTAAGAAAGTATCGCATTTATTTGGAACGTGGTGCTGTGCTTGTTGCGAAGGAATAAGGATGGATCCACGCTTCGGGATATGACACTCCCCACCGGCAACAGCATAGACCGCTTCGAGTGTCCCTACTCACCAAGCAGCGATTTTGAGTAATTTGTAGCCCGAATGAGATCAACCCTTTGGCTGGCCTTTGTTACAGCGGTTGCAGTCTCCTGTGAGCGGCCTGCTGTGCGCAATGTTTGTGCGGACAGGGAACTATTGGGTTTGATGAAACGGGCCAAAATTCAGTTAAAGGATTTAGATGGCCTAAATGGCTGGTACCATTATGGTACAGACACCATTGTGTTGAATGGGGGCCGATGGGAAAGCACGATCAGATTGGATAGTCTCGGTTCGCCTCAAGTTCCTGCACCTAAAGAATTGCAGCAATTGATCGTGACCATTCGAGACTTAAAAGAACACGGTTTTTGGACAGCTCATTACTATTTTCGTGAACGGGACAAGTTAGTTCTGACATATAGCGGTTCCCTCAATAATGACAACGATATCGGCAATCTGAGCGTGATCGAATCGGCAGATTACTTGAAGTACAAAGGAAAGCATGACTACGAACTCTTGGATACGTGTAACGGCGTTGCTCTTTTCTTGACCGCGCAGGACAGGTATTTTGAACCGTAGGTAGCTCGCCAACCTTACCTACGACCTCAACGGCAACCT
>Ga0209591_10003957_pt1 | contig 16970 bp, 14 predicted proteins | sample MAT01_FD_187207 | JGI IMG/M metagenome (GOLD analysis project Ga0209591, IMG submission 187207) | Freshwater microbial communities from Lake Fryxell liftoff mats and glacier meltwater in Antarctica - MAT-01 (SPAdes) (version 2) | ecosystem: Environmental > Aquatic > Freshwater > Ice > Liftoff... | reverse complement strand
GCCGCTGCAAAAAGCAGTGGATTGTGCGCCCGCCGATGCAGGGGCACTGAGCAATCTGGGCTTCGCCTTGCAGAACCAGCGGCGGCCGCTCGAGGCCGAGATCAACTTGCGCCTGGCCCTGCGTCTCAAGCCGGGTTTTGCCGCTGCCACGATCAATCTGGGCTCAGCGCTGCTGCACCAGGATCGCTATGCGGAAGCTGCCGATTTTTACGAAGAAGGGCTTGCGGCCGAACCCGGCTACATTCCGGCGCACAGCCATTTGGCGCAGGTCCGTGACGAGCAGGTGCGCCTGGTCGAAGCGGTGGCCGGCTACCGAAAAACCCTGGCCCTGCTGGCGGTGTCGCCGCTGGACCTCAAGTCGGCCCGCTTTGACGTCACGCAGGCACATGCACACCAGGGCCTGAGCAGCGCCCTCGCCAAACTGGCCGATTTTGGCGAGGTGATCGGGCAATCCAACGCCGCGATGGCGGTGTTGCCAGAAGACCCCGTACTGTGGGAAAAACGTCTGTACGCCTTTTCTTACCATCCCGACCTGCCGGTGCAGGATATCTTTGCCGAGTTTGTGCGTTGGGGTGACCGCTTTGCGCTGCCGACCACCGATTTTTCGCATGTGGACCGCACGCCGGGGCGCCGCCTGCGCATTGGGTACGTGTCGCCGGATTTTCGCCAACACACCTCGCGCTTTTACTTCCTGCCGCTGTTTGCCAATCATGACCATCAGGTTGTCGAGTTGTTTGCCTACAGCAACGTCAAGGTAGAGGATGCGTTCACAGCCCGTTTCAGATCCGTTTTCAACCACTGGCGTGACATTCGCGACATGTCCGATCAAGAGGTGGCCGACCTGGTGCGTGCAGACGGTATCGACATCCTGGTGGACGGCTGCAACCACATGCGTGATGACCGCTTGGGGGTATTCGTGCTGAAGCCGGCCCCATTGCAAGTCACCTGGTTGGGCGCCGCCTGGACGACCGGCCTGCCGGCGGTCGACTACGTCCTGTTCGATCCGTTCATTGCCCCGCCACAGACCATTGCCCGGGAACACATCGTACGCTTGCCGCATTGCTTCGTGCCGTTCCAGGCCATGGTCGAAACCGAATTGCCGGCCGCGCCGCCCTGTTTGCGCAACGGACATCTGACCTTCGCCTACTCGGGCCGTACCGAACGACTCAATCACCACACCTTTCGTGTCTGGGGCGAAATACTGCGCCGGATTCCGGATGCCGTGCTGGTGCTCGATTTCCGCAGTTTCGGGGATCCGTTGAATCGCGCGCACTTTTACGCCCTGATGCAGCGCCATGGTCTTGGACCAGAGCGCGTGCTGCTGCGCAACAGTGCCAACATCTTCAAAGCCCTGCACGACTTTGACATCCTGCTGGATTGTTTCCCGCACAGCGGCGGAACGATGTTGGTCGATGCCTTGTGGATGGGCGTGCCGGTTCTGACCCTGGCAGCGCGTCCGCCGCTGGGGCGCATCGGTTCGAGCTTCGTCAACAACATCGGCCTGCCGCAATGGGTCGCGCACACCGAGCAGGAGTACATCGACAAGGCCTGCGCATTCGGCGCGGACACTGCGATGCTGACCCAACTGCGCTCCGGCATGCGCCATCGCATGTTGCACTCGCCGCTGATGGACGGCAAAGGTTTTGCCTGTGGTGTCGAGGCTGCGTACCGCGTGATGTGGCAGCGCTACTGCGCGGGTGAGGCGCCGAGTGCGCTGACGATCACGCCGGATGCAATTGCATGAAGGCGGTGATTCTGGCGGGTGGCCTTGGCACCCGCATCTCCGAGGAAACGCATCTGCGGCCCAAACCAATGGTGGAGGTTGGGGGCAAGCCGATTTTGTGGCACATCATGAAGATGTACTCCGCCCACGATGTGAACGAGTTCGTGATTTGCTGCGGTTACAAGGGATACGTGATCAAGGAGTACTTCGCAAACTACTTCCTGCACATGTCGGATGTCACCTTCTGCATGGCGAACAACAAGATGGAAGTACACCACAAACACGCCGAACCCTGGCGCGTAACCCTGGTCGACACCGGAGACGAAACCATGACCGGGGGCCGGCTGAAGCGGGTCGCAGACTATCTGCGTGACGACAGTGCCTTTTGTTTTACCTATGGAGATGGTGTGTCGGATCTGGACATCGCTGCTTCGATCCGCTTTCACCGCGGGCACGGAAAACTGGCCACCGTGACCGCCGTACAGCCGCCCGGGCGCTACGGCGCCTTGCAGATGGAGAAGGCGGCGGTGACCGGTTTCACCGAGAAACCGCGGGGCGACGGTGGCCTGATCAACGGGGGATTTTTTGTTTTGTCGCCGCGCTGCATCGAGCGTATTGCCGATGACGCGACGGCCTGGGAAGTCGGTCCGATGGCCGGATTGGCCGCCGACCGTGAGTTGATGGCGTTCGAACACGCCGGATTCTGGCAACCTATGGACACCTTGCGCGAAAAGAACATGCTGGAGGAACTTTGGCAGTCCGGGCGCGCCCCGTGGAAGGTCTGGTGATGCTGCCAGACGCTGCCTTCTGGCGCGGCAAGCGGGTTCTTTTGACGGGCCACACCGGCTTCAAAGGCGCCTGGATGGCAGTCTGGCTGCAGCGCCTGGGGGCGCAGGTTACCGGATTCTCGCTGGCGCCACCGAGCTCGCCCAGTCTGTTCGAACGGGCCGACATAGCGCACACACTGGACAGTCGGCAGGGAGACATCCGCGACGCGATGGCGTTGCAAGCGCTGGTGTCCCAAGTGCGGCCGCAGCTCGTCTTGCACTTCGCCGCGCAGTCGCTGGTGCGCCAGTCGTACCGGCAACCGCTGGAGACCTATGCCACCAACATGATGGGCACGGCCAATCTGCTGGAAGCGGTCCGAATTGCAGGGGGTGTTCGGGCAGTGCTGGTGGTCACTACGGACAAGGTGTACCGGAATCGGGACTGGTCCTATCCGTACCGGGAAGACGACGCACTGGGCGGGCACGACCCCTACAGCGCGAGCAAGGCCGCGGCCGAACTGGTGGCGGCGAGTTACCGGGACGCTTTCCTGGCCAGGGATGGATGCGCGGTGGCCACGGTCAGGGCTGGCAACGTGATTGGTGGCGGAGACTGGGCGCAGGACCGCTTGCTGCCCGACGCCTACCGGGCGTGGAGCAGCCACGCGGTATTGCAGATCCGGCGGCCGGATGCGGTGCGGCCCTGGCAACACGTGCTCGAACCGCTGGCGGCGTACATGCGGCTTGCACATGTTCTGTGGGACGATCCGGCGCGGGCCGGGGCGTTCAACTTCGGGCCGGCTACCAATGAGGCGGTCAGTGTGCGCGAATTGGTTACCTGGGCGCAGGATGCCTTTGGTGGCGGTCAGTGCGACTTCGCGCAATCCGTTGAAGGGGTGTACGAGTCCGCCACGCTGTCATTGGAGACTGCCCATGCGCGCCAGGTGCTGGGTGTCACCCCGTGCTGGAGCGTGCGACGGGCGGTCCGGCAGACCATGGCGTGGTACCGCCGCTTCCAGTCGGGCAGCGCCGCGCGTGATCTGTGCCTGGCCGATCTTGCTGATTATGAGGGCAGCCATGCAGCGCTTGGTGCTCACTGAGACGGCTCTGTCAGGGGTATACCTGGTGCAGCGCAAGGCACAGCCCGACCCGCGCGGATTTCTGTCGCGGGTCTTTTGTGTGCAGGAACTGGCCGCGGCCGGCTGGCGCAAGCCGGTGGCCCAGATCAACCACACCGGTACCGCGACTGCCGGCACGGTGCGCGGCTTGCATCTGCAGGCTGCGCCGCATGCGGAAATGAAACTGGTGAGCTGTCTGCGCGGTGCCGTTTGGGATGTTGCGGTGGACCTGCGGCCGGATTCGCCGACCTACATGCGCTGGCACGCGCAGCAGCTCTCGGCCGACAACCAGCTGGCGCTGCTGCTCCCCGAGGGCTGTGCGCATGGTTTCCAGAGCCTGAGCGACGGTGCCGAATTGTTGTACTGTCACTCCGAGCCGTACCTGGGGAACGCAGAGCGTGGCGTTCATCCGCTGGACGCCCGGTTGGCAATTGCCTGGCCGTTGCCAGTGGCCCTGCTGTCGGCCCGTGATGCAGCCCTGCCGACGATCGCCACCGGCTTGGAGCCGGGGGCACTGCCATGAAGTGCCGGCATTGCCGCGCCGCGCTGACACGCTCCTTTCTGGAACTGGGCAGTGCGCCACCATCCAACGCCTACCTGAGCGTGGTCGCGCTGGCCGCACCCGAGGTCTGGTTTCCACTGCGGGTGCTGGTGTGCGAACAGTGCTGGCTGGTGCAAACGCAGGACCACGCGGGGCGCGACCTGTTGTTTGCCAGTGACTACGCCTACTACAGCTCGTTCTCCAGTTCCTGGCTGGCACACGCCAGGGACTATGTGCAGGACATGCGGGAGCGGTTCGCGCTGGACGCGAACCGCCTGGTGGTCGAGGTCGCTTCCAACGATGGCTACCTGTTGCAATATGTGCAGAGCGCAGGCGTGCCGTGTTATGGCATCGAACCGACTGCCGGGACCGCCGCTGCGGCGCGCGCCAAGGGTATCGAGGTGGTAGAGCAGTTTTTTGGAACCGCCCTTGCCGAGTCCCTGTCCAGCCAGGGCCGGCAGGCAGACCTCATGGTTGCCAACAATGTGCTGGCCCATGTGCCCGACATCAACGACTTTGTTGCTGGTTTTGCGCGCCTGCTCAAGCCCCATGGAGTCGCCACCTTCGAGTTTCCGCACCTGCTGCGCATGGTGCAGGGTTGCCAGTTCGACACCGCCTACCACGAGCACTATTCGTACCTGTCGTTGACAGCGGTCCAGCGTATTCTGGCGGCGAACGGACTGCAAGTGTTCGACGTCAGCGAGTTGCCCACCCATGGCGGCAGCCTGCGCGTGTTTGCCCAGCGCCTTGATGGCGGCCGTCATGCGCCGCGACCGGCGGTGCAGGACTTGTTATTGCGCGAGCAGCGCCAAGGCATTTGCAGTGCGGCGTTTTACGCCGGCTTTCAGGAACAGGCGGTGCGCATCAAACAAGACTTGTTGCGTTTCCTGCTGCAAGCCCGCTCCGAGGGCAAGACGGTTGGCGCCTACGGAGCTGCCGCCAAAGGCAATACCCTGCTCAACTTCGCCGGTATCCGGCCGGACCTGCTGCCGTACGTGGTGGATTCGAACCCGGCCAAACAGGGACGCTACCTGCCGGGCAGCCGGATCCCCATCGTAGACCGCGCCCATCTGCTGGCGCAACGTCCCGACTTTGTGCTGATCCTGCCGTGGAACCTGAAGGCCGAGGTGGTCGCCCAGCTCCAGGACATCGCCGCCTGGGGCGGTCGTTTTGTGACGGCGGTACCAGCGCTGGAAGTGGCAGAGTCATGAAAGTGTTGCTCACCGGCGGCAGTGGTTTTATTGGCAGGCATGTGCTGCGTGCCCTGCAGCAGCATGCAATTCCCACCGTATTGGCCGGACGTCAAAAGCCAGCGGGCATCGGCGACGCGCAATTCATCGCCTGCGACCTGCTCGATGCGTCGTCCCACCAGGCGCTGGTGCAGGCCGCAGCGGCAACGCACCTGCTGCATCTGGCGTGGGTCACGGACCCCGATGTGTACTGGAGTTCTCCGGTCAATTTATCCTGGGTGCATGCCAGCGTGCAGTTGGTGCAGTCCTTCTGCGCAACGGCGGGTAAACATGTCGTGGTCGCTGGCAGTTGCGCGGAGTACGACTGGACCCACAGCCCATGCCACGAAACACAAACGCCGCTGCTTGCGCAAACGCTTTATGGTGTTGCCAAGGACGCGACGCGGCGTTTGATCGAGGCGGTGTGTGCGCAACATGGCGTGCGCTGCGCCTGGGCCCGGATTTTCTTTCCGTTCGGGCCGGGTGAAGATGCACGGCGTCTGGTGCCCTCGGTGATACGGGCGCTCCAGGGTCAGTCGGCACCGTTTGGGGTCAATGCACAGACAGCAAGGGATTTTCTGCATGTGGCGGATGTGGCGTCTGGCCTGCTGGCGCTGGTGCAGGCTCCCGCGACGGGCAGCTACAACCTGTGTTCCGGCGCTCCTGTCCGCATTGGTGATCTGGTGTGTGAATTGGCGCGTCTGCTGCAGCGCGATCCCTCCCCGGTGCTGGCGCAGGCCAGTAGTCGTCCGCCCGGTCCACCGCTGCTCAGCGGCGACAATACACGGCTGCGTTCGCTGGGTTGGCGCGTTGAGAACACAATGTCCGACGCCCTGGCTTTGACTATCCGTGCCGGTATGGCGACCAACCACCACAACTTCGTGGCCACCCATGTCGGCTGAGCCCTGCCCGGTGTGCGCCAGCCAGAACACGGCGCGGTTTCTTCAGAGGCAACAGGTTCCGGTGCACCAGAATCTGGTGCTGGCCGACCAGGCCAGCGCGCTGGCAGTGGCGCGCGGAGATTTGCATATGGCGGCCTGCGGCGATTGCGGGTTCGTGTTCAACAGTGCGTTCGACCTGTCCCGATTGGCATACGGCGCGCAGTACGACAACACCCAGTCCCACTCTGCGATGTTCGACGCCTACCTGGACGGGTTGGTCGAGCTGCTGGTAAAGCGGCATGGCGTTCGCAATGCACGGATCGTCGAGATCGGTTGTGGCAAAGGCCATTTCCTGCGCAAACTGGTAGCCTATCCCGGTGCCGGCAATACCGGTTTTGGATTCGACCCCAGTTACGTCGGGCCTGATAGTGACCTGGATGGTCGGTTAGAGTTTCGGCGCCGCTTTTATGACGCAGATTGTGTGGACATACCCGCCGATGTGGTGGTCTGCCGCCACGTAATCGAACACGTTCCACGGCCAGTCGACCTGCTCGATTCGGTGCATGCGGCATTGGCCAACCAGCCAGCTGCCCGGGTGTATTTCGAGACGCCGTGTGTGCAGTGGATACTGCAGAACCGGGTGCTGTGGGACTTCTTCTACGAACACTGCTCCCTGTTTTGCGCCGACTCGTTGCGGACCGTTTTCGAACGCAGTCGATTCGTGGTCGAAAGTGTGGAGCATGTTTTTGGTGGCCAGTACCTGTGGTTGCAGGCGCGACCCGCCGCATCGACCGAACGGCTGGCGGATCGGCACGGTGCCGACCTCGCCGGACTGGCCCAGGCCTACGCAGTGGACGAGCAAAGGCTTTGCCAGACCTGGCAGCAACGCCTGCGCACGCTGCGCCAACAGGGCCCGGTTGCCCTGTGGGGTGCCGGTGCCAAAGGCGTGACCTTCGCCAACCTGGTGGATCCCTCCCGGGTATTGCTGGACTGTTTGGTTGACATAAATCCAGCGAAGCAGGGTTGTTTTGTCGCCGGAACTGGCCATCCGATCGTCGAACCGGCCGCACTGGGCCGGCACGGCGTGGGCAATGTGGTGTTGATGAACCCGAATTACCGGCCAGAGTGCCTGCAGCGACTCGAAGCAGTGCGCTGCAGCGCGAACCTGATTGACTGGAGCTGAACATGCAATTGACCCTTGATACCGATACACAAACCCTCACCGTGGTGGAGGGTGGCCAGACACAGCGGCTGCCTCTGTATTCCAAGGCTGCTTTCGAAGCGCTGTCAAGGCAATGGGTCCGTGTTGGCTGGAACCAGAAATACCAATATACGTTCTCCTGGATGGGGCGACCGGTGATCCAGCTGCCCGAGGACATGTTGCGCATGCAGGAAGTGATTTGCGACCTACGGCCCGACGTGATCGTGGAAACCGGCGTCGCCCACGGCGGCTCGCTGATTTTTTATGCCAGTCTGTGCAAGGCCATGGGAAAGGGCCGCGTGGTTGGGATCGACATCGAGATCCGACCACACAACCGCTCAGCCATCGAAGCCCATGCCATGGCCGGGCTGATCACCCTGGTCGAGGGCTCATCGACGGCGCCGGCCACCATGCAACAGGTGCGCGCACTCGTGGCACCGGGGCAGACTTGTCTGGTGATCCTCGACTCCAACCACAGTTACGACCACGTGCTGGCGGAATTGCAAGCCTACGCCAGCCTGGTGTCGGTGGGCTCCTACATCGTGGCCACCGACGGCATCATGCTGGACTTGGCCGATGTTCCACGTGGCAACGCGGACTGGTTGACCGACAACCCGAGCTGCGCGGCGCGCGACTTTGCCGCAGCGCATCCCGAGTTTCGCATCGAGCAGCCGCGCTGGCCATTTTGTGAAAGCGAGCTTGATGCCAATGTCACCCACTGGCCGGGCGCCTGGCTCAAACGCCGGGCCTGAACCGGCAAAACGGGACGCGCAGAAAAAAGCCCCGGCATGCGGGGCTGGAATGGATCGGGCCGCGGCGGGCGGCCGGGTTGCCGCGCCGCCTTATTGGCGCAACAGGGCCAGCACGCCCTGCGGCAGCTGGTTGGCCTGGGCGACCATCGCGGTGCCGGCTTGCTGCAAAATCTGGGCGCGCGACAGGTTGGCAGTTTCCTGGGCGAAGTCCGCGTCCATGATGCGGGAGCGTGAGGCCGACAGATTTTCTGCCGTGACCTGCAGGTTGGAGATGGATGTTTCGAAGCGCGATTGCAGGGCGCCCAGGCGGGCGCGCTCCCCGCTGATGTAAGCCAGGGCGGAGTCGACCGTTTTCAGGGCTTCCGTGGCCCTGGAGAAGGTGGTCACATCGATGTCCGAGACCTTCTTCAGCGTCGACCCGACGTCGGCGGCCAGGATGCTGGAGGTGGTGACGTCCGCAGCAAACGATTTTTCCGAATCCAGCGTGATGTAACCCACCACCACCGAAGTTTCGCTCACCGCGTTCGAAGTGAGCGTCACTGCGGCACCTGAGACGGCACCAGTGGCGTCGAGCTTTTGGATCGCGATGTTGCCGGCGTTCACAACTGTCGTGTCAGCGACAGCGATGTCATTGCCGGTCGCGTTGGTCAGAACCACAGTCGTACCGGTGGGGTTCAGCGCAGCAGTTACGCCAGTCTTGGAGGACTGGTCGTTGATTGCCGCCACTGCCGCCGACAGGCCGTCTGCGGTCCCGGTGGCCGAGATCGAAAACGAGATGGCTTGCGTAGTGGTGTTGTCCGACTGCAGGGTCAGGGCATAAGAGCCCGTTGCCGAAAATGCCAGGCTCAATTCGGTGCGCGCGGTGGCCACCACCCCGGTGGTGGCCACCGCGAGGTTGATCTTGTCCGCGTTCGCCTTGGCGGTACTGTTTGCCGCTACCGTCACCAGGGCGCTGCCCAGGGAGCCGTTGATGGCCAGTGTGCCGGCGGTGGTGGTGTTGGCACCAAAGGCCGCGAGTGCGCCGGCTCCACCTGCCGCCTGCAACTGGTTGTTGCCGTAGATGTTGGTGCGCAGGTTCGCGGTGCTGGTGGTGATGGTCTGGTTCGAGTTGGCGCCGACCTGGAACTGCTGGGTGCCAAAAGTACCGTCGAGCAGTCGCTGGCCATTGAATTCCGTGGTCTGTGCAATGCGGTCAAGTTCACCAATCAGCTGACCGACCTCGGCCTGCAGGGCTTGGCGGTCGCTGGCGCTATTGGTGGCGTTTGCCGATTGCACCGCCAGTTCACGAACCCGCTGCAGGATGTTGCCAGCACCGCTCATGGCGCCTTCTGCGGTCTGTGCCAGCGAAATGCCGTCGTTGGCGTTGCGCGCCGCTTGCTGCAAGCCGCGAATCTGGGTGGTGAAGCGTTCCGAGATCGCCAGACCAGCGGCGTCATCCTTGGCGCTGTTGATGCGCAGGCCGGAAGACAGGCGCTGGATGGCGTTGGACAGCGACATCTGGCTGGCGCCCAGATTGCGCTGGGCCGTCATGGAATTGATATTGGTGTTGATAGTGGACGCCATCGCAAGACTCCTAAGGTGGACAGGCCGGCCGACCGCCGGTTTGTTGCCAACAGGCAGGTCGGCAATGGGGGAATGATGGGTGCATTGTGGGCAGCGGGCCGGGACCCGTAGCCCCGATAAGTCGGTCAAAAGCCGGTTACTTTTTCGGTTTGGGGCTAAAGTTTCCTGAAACCGGCCCGAAAACAACTGCAACGGGTCGCATCTAGGGCTCGTCGCCAGTGAGTCGTCCACGTCTGTGGCGCCGCAGTGGTGGCCAGGTTCGTACTGGCGTTTTGGCCGGCGGCGACGCCGGATTCAGTCAGTTTTCTGGAGGTTTCAATGTCATCGATCAACACCAACATCAATTCGCTGACTGCGCAGCGCAACCTGGGCACCAACCAGGCTTCGTTGTCGCAGTCGATCCAGCGCTTATCCTCGGGTTTGCGCATCAACAGCGCCAAGGACGACGCCGCCGGGCTGGCGATCTCCGACCGCTTCAGTGCGCAAATCAGGGGCTTGAACCAGGCTGTGCGCAACGCCAACGACGGCATCTCGCTGTCGCAAACCACGGAAGGTGCGCTCAAGGCATCGACCGACATCCTGCAGCGGGTGCGCGAACTGGCGGTGCAGTCGGCCAACGCCACCAACAGCGCCAGCGACCGCCAGGCGCTGCAGGCCGAGGTTGGCCAACTGATTGGCGAACTTGACCGCATTGCGCAGACCACCGAATTCAACGGATCGCGCCTGCTCGACGGTTCCTTTGGCACACAGCAGTTCCAGGTCGGTGCGAATGCCAACCAGACCATTAGTGCCGCCACCGCCAATGTGCGCACCAGCGTTTACGGCAATAACCAGTTGCAAGCCGCTGGGGCGGTCGGTACGCTGGCCGCATTTGGCTCCAACGCGACTGCCGCCGGTACCCTGGCGCTCAACGGCGCCCTCGGCAGCGCCTCTGTCGTAGTGGCTGTCAACAGTACCGCCAAAGCCAACACCGACCTGATCAATGCCCAGAAGGCAACCACCGGTGTTGGCGCGACCGCGCGCACCGATGTGAGCCTGGCGTTTGGCGCGGTCGGCGCCTATACGCTCACGCTGCAATCGGACAACTCCACGACCCAGGCCATCGCTTTCTCGGTGTCTGCAACTGGTACTTCGGACGGCTTGTCAGCAGCCGTCACCGCGATCAACGACCAGGCTTCCAAGACCGGGGTGACCGCAGCCTTGAACGCGACTGGTACGGCGGTGGTATTGACCAACGCCACCGGCAATGACATTTCTGTGTCGGACACCACCGTTGCCAATGCCGGTGCCGTATCGGTGCAAAAGCTTGACAGCGCCGGGGCTGCGTCGGGCGCCGCCGCCTCGCTGTCGGCCGACACTACTGCGGCCACGGCCACGGTCGTGGGCTACATCACGCTCGACGCCGAGAAGTCCTTTGCCGCTGACGTGACCACCTCGACGATCCTCGCGGCCGACGCCAGTTCCACCTTGAAAAAGGTGTCGGACCTGGACATTACGACCTTTGCCAAGGCGACGGACGCGCTCAAGACTACGGACTCGGCGCTGGCCTTCATCAGTGGGGCACGCGCCAAACTCGGCGCCCTGCAGTCTCGCTTCGAGACCACCATCGCCAACCTGCAGGTGACGTCGGAGAACTTGTCGGCATCCAAATCGCGCATCGTCGATGCCGATTTTGCGCAGGAGACGGCCAATCTGTCGCGTGCCCAGATCCTGCAGCAGGCGGCAACCGCGATGGTGGCGCAGGCCAACCAGTTGCCACAGGGCGTGCTGGCACTGCTGCGGTAAGCGGGCTGCCCGGGGCGGACCGCTGGGCGGCCGCTCCCGCCGGACCACCAGGGCGACGTGCGGGGCACGGCGCCTTTTTGGCGTTTCGGCAAGTGTGTCCGGTTTGCCCCATCTATTTGCCGGTTAAGCCCAGTGCAGGGGCCGGATAATAGAGCGGGCGCATTGCACAGGAGGTTCTTATGGCGACGATCTCATCACCAGGTATCGGCAGCGGGCTGGATGTGAAGTCCATCGTGTCGCAACTGGTGGCACTGGAGAAACAGCCCCTGTCGAAGTTGCTGGTGCAGGCCGCAACGGTTCAGACCCGGATCTCTGCGTTCGGGCAAATCAAGTCCCTGGTATCGGCTGTGGCCGACGCTGCCTCGGCCCTTAACAGCATCACAACGTACAACGCCGTCAAGGCCAGCTCGTCCAACAGCAAGGTGGTCGCCGCGACGGCGGTCGGTGGCACCGCAGCCAACAGCTTCAGCGTCAAGGTCGATAGTCTGGCCAAAGCCCAGTCCACCGCATCGGGCGCCTTGCTGCCCGTTGGCGGGGCATTGGGAGCTGGCACGATTCGCCTGCAACTGGGCAAGTGGACGGTGGTGCCGTTGTCGTTCCTGCCGCAAGTCGGTGTGGCGCCAGTGGATATCGTCGTCAGTGCATCCGACAGCGTGACGGATGTGGCGAGCAAGATCAATGGCGCCAATGCCGGCGTCAGCGCCACCGTGTTGAATGATGTGCTGGGCCAACGGCTGCTGCTGCGTTCCACCAGCACCGGTGAGGTGGCCGGATATCAGCTGTCCATCGAAAGCGACGCGGACGGACTGCCGGGGGATGCGTCCGGCTTGTCGCGTCTGGTGGTTGGCTCGGCGACCACCTATGGTGAAAATGCCAGTATCCAGATCAACAACATATCGGTGACCTCTGCCACCAATACCTTCACCGATGTGGTGTCCGGTGTCAGCCTGACGGCTGGCGAAGTCAGCACGGTGCCGGTCGAGGTATCGGTGCAACCGGATCCGACGGTAGCCAAGGCTGCAGTGGATAAATTTGTCAGCGCCTACAACGCCGTCAACCAGCTACTCAACGACCTGACCAAATACGATCCTGCCACCAAGTCGGCCGGCTTGCTGCAGGGTGACGCGACGGCGATCGGCTTGCAGAGCTCGCTGCGCGGGATTCTGCAATCCACCACTGCCGGCTCAGCCTACCAGCGGCTGGCCGATATTGGCGTGACCCAGTTGCTTGGCGGTGCGCTGTCGGTAGACAACACCAAACTGAACGCTGCGCTTGCGAACGGGGACGAGGTCAGGAAACTGTTCCGCAACGACAACGCGGACGCCTTGACGGACGGTGTCGCGCTCAAGTTCAAGACTTTCTCACAGGGCTTGTTGTCGGCCGACGGTTTCTTCAGAAGCAAGGATGCGTCCCTCAAGCGTTCGCTCGAGCTCAACGCCAAGGACCAGACCCGGTTGAATGAAAAAGTTGCGCGCGTCGAGGCGCAACTGAATCGCCGCTACAACGCGCTGGATGTGCAACTCAATCAGCTTACCGGGCTGAACAATTACATCTCCCAACAGGTGATTCAGTGGAACCGAAGCACCCGCAATTGAGAGCCGGATTGGCTTGCGGCAAACACGATCCGCAGGGAAGCACCGTGTTTTCCGGCCTGATCGGGCGCTACGGAACTTGAGTTGGCCCGGTGCCTGCCGATAAAGAAGCAACTTCACCACAATCGCAAGCACCATGTTTACCAGCGTCGCCACCAGATCAGCTTCGGCCTACCGTACGGTAGGTGTCGAGACCAGCATCGGCCAGGCCAACCCGCACCACCTGGTCAGCCTGCTGTTTGACGGCTTGCTGGCGGCGCTGGGATCGGCCCGCGGTGCCATGGAGCGTGGTGACATCAAGCTCAAGTGCCAGCAGATCGTGTTGGCGGTGCGCATACTCGAAGAAGGCCTGCGCTGCGGGCTCAACCTGGAGCAGGGCGGCGAACTGGCTGCCAATCTGGACCGCCTGTATGGTTACTGTGTGGTGCGTCTGACGCAGGCGAATGCCCGCAACGATGTGCAGGCATTGGCGGAAGTGGCCCGGCTGATCGAGCCACTGGCCGACGGCTGGAAGCAGATTGCTGTACCTGCCGGCCAGCATTTGATGGCCGCCTGATCGCAGGAGAAGTGTGGTGCAGAAAATGTTGATCGATTACTACCGGGCAATTGAAGGCAGCAGCCAGAAGATGCTCGAAGCCGCCAAGGCGGAGGACTGGGACGAGGTGGTACGGCTCGAAGGCGCTTGCGCAATTCTGATCGAACAACTGCGCTACCAGTCACGCAGCGAGGAGTTGCTGCCCGAACAGCGCACCGAGAAGTCCCGCATCATGCAGCGCATACTGAGCAACGATGCCCAGATCCGTTACCTGGCAGAGCCTTGGTTGGCCCATTTCGAGAAGAAATTCGACAGTCTGCAGCAACTCCTGCATTGACACACCGTGTCAGACCTGCATGTTCATGATGTCGGTGTAAGCCTGGACCATGCGGTTGCGCACATGCAAGGTGGCCTGGAACCCGATCTGTGCTTTCTGGATCGCAACCATGGTTTCCTCCAGGCTGACCGCCGGGCTCTCCATCTGAAGCCCACGCTGCAGGCGGCTCGACTGGATCTGCGCCGCACTGACCGTATGAAGGGCGGTTTTCAGCGCGCCAGAGAAGCCGCCATCGGGGCTTGTCGGCGGCTTCGCAGCGCCGGACAACCTGGCTGCGGCCGAAAGAACGCCCCCCGGCATGGCGGTGGGGCCGAGTTTGAGGTCCATGGGGGTTCTTCCAAGAGTTGGAGACGGGGTCTATCGTAGGCCCCGGCGGCACGCCAGTTGGCCTGAAATACGAGGTGATTCGCCGCCTTATCGGGTTAACGTTTGCACACTGTCCCCGAATAATCGGTCACTCGTGGTGCGCTGGGGCGCTGCGTTGTAATGGAATGACCGATGCCTCCTGTAGCGACTGTCCCGACTGGTCCAAGCTTTTTCCAACGCGTGGGTGGTTTGGCGCCAGCGCAGCGCATGCGCCTCGCATTGGGTCTGGCACTTTTGGTGGTCATCGGTGTGGTGGGCATCGTGCTGGGCCGCCAGGCCGAGTGGCGGGTTCTGTACGCCAACCTCGGCGACAAGGACGGTGGCGCCGTGCTGGCACAGCTGTCGCAGATGAACGTGCCGTACAAACATGCGGAGGGTGGCGCCGCAATCCTGGTGCCGGCCGACCGGGTCCACGATACGCGTTTGCGTTTGGCCACACTGGGGCTGCCCAAGGGTTCTGTAGCCGGTTTCGAAATGATGGAAGCGAACCGGTTCGGCATGACCCAGTTCCAGGAGCGGCTGACCTTTCAGCGCGGTCTTGAGGGAGAACTGACACGTTCGATCCAGGCCTTGTCGTCTGTGCAAAGCGCCCGTGTCCACCTGGCCCTGCCCAATCAGAACGGATTCTTCCGGGAGCAGCAAAAACCATCGGCATCGGTACTGGTAAGCCTGCATCCCGGTCGAAGTCTCGACCGTAGCCAACTCGCCGGCATCGTGCATCTGGTGGCTTCCAGCGTACCCGAGATGACGCCGTCTGCGGTGAGTGTGCTCGACGACTCGGGCAAGTTGCTGTCCACACCCGCCGATGGCTCCGCGGCGGGTGCTGCGGATGGGCAACAATTGCAGTACGTGCAGCAGTTGGAGCAGCTTTACACCAAACGCATCCTGGATATTCTGGAGCCGGTGCTCGGGCGCAAGAACGTCAAGGCCCAAGTCACTGCAGAAATGGACTTTTCGCAGACTGAGTCCACCTCCGAATCACATCGCCCGAATCAGACCCCCGACTCGGGTGCGGTGCGAAGCCAGCAAGTGGTGGAAAGCGGCGTCGGAGCCGCTGCCGGCGCACCCCCTGCCGGTGTGCCGGGCGCAACATCGAACCAGCCACCGGGTGCAGCCACGGCGCCGATCAACGCCACGCCGCAGGCTCTGGCCGCTGCAGGCGCGGGCAACGGCACTGCGGGTGCAGTGGGCGCCGGCGCGAAACGCGAATCGATCATCAACTACGAAGTCGACAAAACGGTGCGCGTGGTTCGTGGTGGCACCGGACTCGTCAAGCGCATCAGTGCCGCGGTCGTCTTGAACCACCAGTCTGTCACCGACGACAAGGGCAAGACGGTGACGACACCACTGAGCGCCGAACAGATCGAGAAAATGACGGCGCTGGTGCGCGAAACGGTGGGTTTCAACAAGGAGCGCGGCGATTCGGTCAATGTACTCAACACCCTCTTTGCGACCGAGCGACAAACCGTCGTCGATGTGCCGCTGTGGAAACAGCCAGACATCCAGGACATGGCGCGCAGCCTGGCCTGGCCGTTGGGCACCTTGCTGTTTGCGAGCCTGGTGTTGCTCGGTGTCGTGCGCCCGGCACTGAAGGCATTGGCCCAGGTGCCGTCGCCGTCGGCTGCGTCGCAGGGAGGTCAGTTGAATACCCTGGTGGCGGATGAGCCGGAGCGGCCGCCACTGCTGGCCTCATCGGTTGTCGGTGCCGTTGGCGCGTCGGCCGAGCAGTTGCGGCTTGAAGATGCACGCAAGCTGACGCGTGACAATCCGGCGGCAGTGGCGAACATCGTCAAGGGCTGGATGGGCAGCGAGGCGCCTGCATGACTGACTGGCGCGATCGCCGCTTGGCATGAGAATGCAGCACCATGTCTGATGACGGTTTACAGGACGCCGCGATACTTTTGATGTCGCTCGGCGAGGCCGAGGCGGCCGAAGTTTTCAAGCATCTGTCGCCCAAAGAGGTGCAAAAGCTCGGCGAGGCGATCGCGAAAACCCGCACGGTGACACGCGAACGGGTCGACGAGGTGGTCGGCCGGTTCACTGGCGAGGCTTCCTCGCAGAGTCTGCTGGTCAGTGACTCCGGCGACTATGTGCGCTCGGTGCTGAAACTCGCTTTGGGCGACGACAAGGCAACGCTGCTGATCGACCGCATCTTGCAAGGCGGCGATGTGTCGGGGATCGAGAGCCTCAAATGGATGGACGCGCAGTCGGTGGCAGAGTTGCTGCGCAGCGAACATCCGCAGATCGTTGCGGCCATCCTGGTCCATCTCGAGTACGACCAGGCCGCCGAGGTCCTGAAGCAGCTTACGGAGCGCCAGCGCAACGAGGTGATGTTGCGCATTGCCACCATGGAAGGCATACAGCCCACTGCATTGAAGGACCTCAACGAGGTACTGTTCCAGGTCTTGTCGGGTGGCGACAAGGTCCGCAAGTCGTCGCTGGGCGGCGTCAAGACAGCGGCCGAAATGATCAACCTGATGGGCAACGCGATCGAGGGCACGGTGATCGAGTCGATTCGCACCCACGACCCGGATCTGGCACAGAAGATCATGGACAAGATGTTTGTCTTCGACGACCTCATCA
>Ga0209591_10003956_pt1 | contig 16970 bp, 14 predicted proteins | sample MAT01_FD_187207 | JGI IMG/M metagenome (GOLD analysis project Ga0209591, IMG submission 187207) | Freshwater microbial communities from Lake Fryxell liftoff mats and glacier meltwater in Antarctica - MAT-01 (SPAdes) (version 2) | ecosystem: Environmental > Aquatic > Freshwater > Ice > Liftoff... | reverse complement strand
ACAGTTATCGCGATCGCTACATTTCTCACGAAGAATCGATCAATCAAATTTTAGACGATTTTGTCGCAGCTTGTTCACCGTTGGAAGCGACTGTGAAGGGCGATTTTTCGCCACGGGGGAATGTGCACACTGTCATTGAGGTGCACCATCATCAGAAGTAGCAGGTAGAGGCTTTAGATATGCGTTCCCAGGCTTGTGCTTGGGAGCGAGAAATTCACAAAGCTAAGTGATAAGTATTTCTACCGCGATCGGGCAAAACGATTAATCGTTGGGTAATGGGGCATCGGTAATGGGTAATGGGTCAGAAATAATAGTCGATAGCTAAGATGATGAACAATTACGAATCCTGCAATTAACTATTACCGATTACCAATTACCGATTACCAATTACCGATTACCTATTACCAATCGTGGAGCATACCTCATTTTATTGAGAATTGCTATATTTTCCATTAATCAACTCATTAATCACGACTGTGGGTCGCTCCATTAGGCAAAATAGCCCCGCTCAAAGCAGCTTCATTTAAATTAGCAACATTCAAGCTCGCCCCAATCAAATTAGCCTCCGACAAATTAGCTCCTGTTAAATTTGCTCCCGCCAGAGAACTCAGCAGCAAACCTGCTCCCGACAAATTAGCACCGCTCAAATTTGCTCCCCGCAAATCCGCTTCCAGCAAGCTAGCTCCCGACAAATTAGCCCCGCTCAAATTTGCTCCCCGCAAAGAAGCTTTGTTCAAATTCGCAGCCCTCAAATCAGCGTTGTGCAGAATCAAACCATTTAAATTAGCTTTACTCAAATTAGCGCCTTGTAAGTCAGCGCTGCTCAAATTAGATCCATTCAAATTAGCCGATTGTAAGTCAGCACCACTCAAGTCAGCACCGCTCAAATTAGCAGCGCACAGACAAGCCTCCCGCAGACTTGCTTCGCTCAAAAAAGCTCCTACCAAATTGATACCGCCAAGATTTCCGCGATTGATGTAAGCTCGAATTAAAGTGGCTCCGCTCAGGTTAGCCCCACTCAAATCTATCTCGCTCATAATCGCTCTAATCAGATTTGCTCTGCTTAAATCAACCCCGCTCATAATTGCTCGGCTCAGCGTCGCCCCACTCAGATTAGCCTCAGTTAGTTTCGAGCCGCTGAGCATACAAGCTCCTACTAAACTCGCTCCAGTCAGAATAGCTTTGCTCCAGTCAGCCTGAGACAATATAGCTCCGCTGAGATTGGCCCCGCTAAAATCTGCTCCGATCGCGATAGTTCCAGTTAAACTAGAACTGCCAAGATTAGCTTCAATTAGTTTCGCCTTAGATAAATTAGCACCACTCAAGTCGGCTCCGTTTAAATTAGCACCAATCAGTTTACTTCTAATTAAGTTGGCCCCTTTCAAATTAGCGTTGTTCAAATTTGTCCGACTGAGATTAGCTTCACTTAGATTAGCTTGAATGAGGTTATAGCCTCGAAAATCTCGTTCTCCGTTTCTATGTCTAATTAAAAGTTCATCAGCACTTAAATGTTCAGTGGAATTCATAAAAAAATTGAGTGAGTTTCCTTGATTTCTCGATGGGATGTTCTATGCTGTCTGAAAATTTTGTAGTTTCGATGCTGGCAGTGTTTTTTTTAAACAAATACTTACTGCAACAGGAACACTTGCAAAAACAGGTTTATTCCGAGCAGCACTCTGCGAGGGAAGTCTTATTTTGTTAATAGTGAATTTTTGGTAGATATTAATTATTAGTTATTAGTTATTAGTTATTAGTTGTATTTGCTACTAACTGCTAACTGCTAACTATTAACTACTAACCAATTACCAAAATACCTAGAAGTTGTCGATCAATCGCAGACAAGAGCGATCGAGTATTTGGGGTATCGCTGGCGGTTTTTGTGCCGCATTCTGACCAGAAAAATTGCCGATACAGGCGATCGAATTTATGAGCGCTAGAAAGAAACAACATATAGGAGCCCAAACCCCTTGTGCCTTGTACCTTCTGCCTTCTACCTTCGAGAACCCGTGACAGCAGAACTTCCTCAGCTCAGCTTCAGCTAGTGTCACCCCCTGCCACTGTGTACAGTGCCAGTGAAAGCCAACAGCAAGACTGTTCCCCTCTGAGTTCTGAGCAAGTCACAAACGAAGAAAGCAACACGCTATCCTTCACCTGCGATTTCACGAAAAGATGAGGCGCGAGCCATTCCCGTGCTCCCGCGCTTATATACTGGCTGTAAATCCTGATTCGATCCATGAGCGCTTGCGGTTCTAATTAACAGAACACCTGACACCAGACGCACTCTCGGACATCATAGCTGTTCCTGGGCTCCTCAAATGCTTCACTGAGGCATTCCCAGAAAAACTGTATTCCTGTAGGAGGTCTTGCCAACGGCAATTCGGCTGCTCCATCCAACCAATTGCCAACCTAAGTCTTGGGGGAATCTGCTTGAGAACCCTCAATCGAGGCAGGCGACGACAATATTATTTTAATAGTTGCCGACCACACTACGGCCGTACTCGGCGCGTGGGACTGGGCTACTTCACCTGTATAAGTTGCTGAAATTAGCTGCCCCATAACTAAAGATAGTCGCGATCGATCAACCGAGCAAGATCTGCTGTAAGGTATGTCGTCAAATTTAATAATACTCCCTGGTTAGCAAACAAGTAGTAGTCAGTGTTACAGACACAAAAATCATGACCAATGTGCTGTATTAAAATTAATGTTACGAATTAATTTTAATGTCGAGTAGCTTGTAATGAACAATGTTCGCCGGGCCCAAAACGCAAATCAAAACGAAACTTTTGAAATGCAGTTTTTTTTTACTTTCCATAAAAAATCAAGAGTCGGCAATTTCCGAAAAATTGCCGACTCTTGAGATTATTTGGCGCTTCGATCAATTCAGAAAAGCTGAGGTCACTTACAGCCGACGGCTACTGCTAATGCCCTGATTTGGGTCGTAAATATCAGCCGTGGTATCAACGCCGGGAGCGCCAGGAGCGCCGTAATCAGCACGAGCGGTATCCACGCTGGGATAATCGTAGATCCCCCAGTTCTGAATACCTCCACGGCTCAGAATGGTTTCAGCTTTAGCGACTTCTGCTTCGCTACCGTCAAGCAGTACCAGGTAATCTCCGCGAGATACCTGATCGCTGTATGCTTTAGCTTCCTCTTCGGGAATTCCCAAACCAGCTAGGGCTCCGATCAAGCTACCTGCTGTTGCCCCTAGAGCTGTACCAGCTAGTGTAGTGGCGATCGCCGTAGCTGAGGCTCCTGCCAGCATAATCGGCCCGATTCCCGGAATTGCCACTAGGCCCAAACCGACCAACAAACCAGTCAAACCGCCCAAAGTCCCACCTGTCAGAGCACCCTTGGTCGCCCCTTCATCAGCCTTGTTATCCGCGCTCTCTTTGACATCAATGCCTGCGATTTCCCCTTTGGAGTCAGCATCCTTGGCGATGACAGAAACCCGATCCATGTCGAAACCACCATTTCTAAGTTCTCCCAGGGCGTGTTCCGTCTCGCGGCGGGAGGAAAATACGCCCACAGCGCGCTTGTGGCGGCCGGCAGCTTTGCGGCCACTGTCTGCCGGCACATCATAAATGCCCCAATCTTGAATACCTCGTACACTGAAAATTCTTTCGGCTGTGGCGATTTCGGTGTCTGTTCCTTCTACGAATACCAAATATTCTCCGCGCGAGAGGCGATCGCTGTAAACTTTAGCTTGGTTTTCGGGAACTCCCAAACCTACCAAACCGCCCACCAAACCGCCCGCAGCCGCCCCAATCGCGCCACCTACAGCAGTATCCGCCAGCAGAGTTGCCAGAGCGCCCCCCGCCATCACAGGCCCAACTCCCGGAATCGCCAACGCACCAATGCTTCCGAGCAAGCCAATCAAACCACCAGTTACAACTCCCGCTGTCGCCCCTGCTTTTGCACCACCGCCAACTTTTTCGTCGGTATTCTTGCTGGCGCTAGCACCGGCAACTTTGCCTTCATCAAGATTTTCCCCTACTACCGAAACTTTATTCATCGGAAACCCTGCACTTTGCAGTTCCTTAAGAGCAAGTTCAGTATCTTGGTAATTAGAAAATGCTCCTACAGCCCGTTTATGTTGACCTAAAGCCATTTTTTTTCTCCTTCAAAATATACTATTTTTTCACAACTACAGAATTTACTTCCTGCTTGCTGATCTTTCTATATTTAGTCATTTTTTCCTAACCGATTTCATCACTCGCTGGACATAAGTTTGCTCTGTATCTTCCGACCTATATTTAAGTATTATTTAAAAAGTAATAAATCAAGAAATTGTAGATTTTAGATTTGAGAATTGAAGATTTTACCCCACGGATGAATCCGGGGGCTTGGAACCCAATTGCTTGATTGTCAGTAGCCTACTGACTACTGACTACTGAAAGTTATTTGGCTTGAGCTGGGGCAACAACTGCCGTAACGTTCACATTTTTGACACCCTTAATTTCTTTAGCTAGTGGTTCAATTTTAGCTAGATCCTTTTGAGAAGGAACAGTGCCTCCTACTGTGACCAGCCCGTCTTTCGCCTCAACTGTTAGCTGACCTTTGGTGATATTTACTTCCAACTTAGAGCGAACTTCACTTTTGAGGTCGCCGTCGGCTCTGATAGCATCGCCACCAGTCACATTGTTCCGCTGTTCTCGCGCCCTAATATCAGAGTTTGCTTGGGCTTTGCGAACATCGCTAGTTGCGTCGCCTTGAGTTTTTTGAACCGTCTCGGCTGGGGGCGAGCTAGCGGCAGTTTGTGTCGTAGAATTAGGAGCATCAGCGCTGGTTTTTGCACCTTCGCTGCAACCGACTGCTCCAAATAATAGAATACCGGTGAGAAGAAATGGTGTTAGTTTGTTCATAATATTTGAATACCCTACAGGTAAGTTTTAGGTAATAGGACTGATTCTTTGTTTGTGTTTTGTGGGATTTAAGTAACCTTATCTTAAATATAATCAATTGGGTAAATAGCTACATCGCTCCACAGGTGTAACTTTGCTCTATGTCATAGGGCATAGAGCTCCTGGCATGGGGCTCCTGGCACGGGGCTCCTGGCATGGGGCTCCTGGCATGGGGCATGGGTAATTGGTTATTAGAACCAACAACTAACCAATAACCAATAACCAATAACCAATAACTTCTTTAAAACAACTGAAAAGATTCTAGAAATTTTTGAGCATTTTCTGGTTGTGGGGTAATTACGACTAGCCCGTAAAGCCGTCTGTTCACCAAAAATACCTGACCTATACCTAATTAATTTTGGTAGTTCCTGGTATGTCGATCGCAAACAAACCCTCAGCCGAACAAAATGGGTGCCAATCCGGTTGAGGAAGCACGATCGCCCCAGTCGCAGGTTGAGCTTTGAGGGGGCTGGTAAACTTGACCAGCGAGACAAGTAATGTAGCAGTAACTAGAAATAAATGCAGGAGGTTTATTTTTGGAAAAAGTTATATTTGCCCGATCGATCTGCGCTAGCCTAGAGATATCTCCGCAAACAAAGGATTGATGCTGAATATTATATTTGCTCAACGGCGAGGCCACTCTCAAGCGCGATCGCCCGCTAAAACCAGTAAAACCTATATACTCACTGTAAATGCTTTGCTGACAATCAGTCTGCTGGCGGCTTTGACAGCTTGTGCAAACAGCCCCAACAGCAAGGCAATGGAAGAATCATTCGCCGCTGATCCCAAATTAAAAGAAAATCCGGTAACATTGGCTTCCCCCCAGCCAGCCACACCAGTTGACACCAGCACAACCGCCAAACTACCAGCCGATTTCCCAGCACAGATACCACTCTATCCTAATGCTCAGTTGCTCGAAGTGACAGAGCCAAGTGCCCCAGAAAAAAATGTGCGGTTGCGCTACCAGAGCACCGATCCTGTGAATTCCCTTCAGAGCTTTTACTCCACAGAGTTTGGGCGTCGCAACTGGGAAATAGTCAGTCGCCCAACCCCCGACGGACAAGGTTCTTTGGTAGCAACGCGAGATAATTTGCGAGTAACCGTCTCACTTTCTCCTACTCAAAAAGTAGGAGGTTCTACAGAATTTGGGATTGAATACGGCAAAGGAAGTGGGGAAATTGCCACAAATCCTCAACCGAATAATTCCGATTCGAGTCCATTTCCTTCTCCTTCGCCTACTCCCTCTACTTCAGATTCAACAACCGCAACACAATCTCCTGCGTCAAAATCCCAAAAAGTCAGCGAGTTAGATAGCAAAATTCCTCAACAGTTGCGGCAGTATGTGGCAGATTTAACTCAGTTGGAAGTGCTGAAAGTGCGATCTAAATCCGGTGCAAATTTAGAAACTGGCAACACTTTACCCGATGCCAACAAAATTGTCACTCGTCGCGAATACGCCCGCTGGTTGGTAGCTACCAACAATCAGATTTATGCCAGCCGTCAAGCCAAACAAATTAGATTAGCAGTAGAATCTAGTGAACCAGCTTTTTCTGACATATCCAAAACCGATCCAGATTTTGCAGCAATTCAAGGTTTAGCAGAAGCAGGCTTAATTCCGAGTTCGATTTCTGGAGAAGCTAAAGATGTTAAGTTTCGCGCTGATGCAGCTTTAACTCGCGAAGCAATGATTCTTTGGAAAGTACCTTTAGATACTCGTCAAGTTTTGCCGACAGCTAACATTGAGGGGGTGAAAGAAAAGTGGGGTTTTCAAGATGCTTCTAAGATTGACTCCCAAGCATCGCGAGCAGTTTTAGCTGATTTTAACAACGGAGATTTGGCTAATATTCGCCGGGTTTTTGGTTTCACAACTTTGTTCCAACCAAAGAAATCGGTGACTCGCGCCGAAGCTGCTGCTAGTTTGTGGTATTTTGGCGTTCAGGATCAGGGGTTGTCGGCTAAGGATGCGGCGGAAGCCAAAGTTCAACCTACTCAGTAGGTATAGCAGAAGGAAGGAGGTTGTTGACTGTTGACTGTTGACTGTTGACTGTTGACTGTTGACTGTTGACTGTTGACTGTTGACTGTTCACTGTTGACTGTTGACTGTTGACTGTTGACTGTTGACTGTTGACTGTTGACTGTTGACTGTTGACTGTTGACTGTTGACTGTTGACTGTTGACTGTTGACTGTTGACTGTTTGCAATATTTAATCCCTATGTCCATGTCAAAATTACTCTCTTCCTTCTTCCTTCTTCCTTCTTCCTTTTACTTACACCAAATCTGCTAATTTACATATTTGTTTTAACTTGTTAATATTAACTTTTAGATTAGAGAAATGTGGTGCGCTAGGATTATTAGGAATTTCTTCACCGATCAGATAATGATAATTAGCTTGAGCATAACTTGATAGAGCATAAAAGAAACCATCTAAATAACCAAAAGGAAAGATTTCAATTACTGTGATTTTTTCCCGGATAAACAGTAAATTCGTTAAAGCCGAACCACAGACGGAGATGATCGCATCTGCATTGTAATATATGTCAGCTTGCTCTTGTATTGTTCTCCCTTGCATTGTTAATGATTCAAAGCCGATACTTTCTAAGTATTCTACAACTTCATTGTCATTGATGACCTCACGATGGTCTACGTTGCCGCGTTTTACATATAAACGTTTTGGATATTTCTTATTTGCACAATTATCTTTAGGTAAAAATAGGTTTCTGGCAAATCTATAACCAAAAATAGTTGGGTATTTATGACCGTTATTTTGGATCTTTCTGTCAATTACGCAGGTGATTGCTCGATCAGGTTTAGAGGGGAAAGTAACTACTTTTTCTTCTTTTATGCCAAGTGCAACTAGGGTTTCTTTTTGGAAGTTTGCTAGGGAACCACCTATATAATAATAATCTATTTCTTGTTTGTCTATAAATTTCCAATAGATTTCTAGCATCGGCAAGGTGTAGATAAACCAATGCCCATAATTCTGAGGCATTGTGTTTGATAAATAGGCCATTGTTCCCTGTAATCTTTGATAGTTTACAGCTATTTCCTCTCTGTATACTGGCAGTTGTTCAAATTGAATGTCTTTTTCATATATGACTTTTAGGTCGGGAGTTATGATATGATTGTTGGAAAAAGCAAATCCTGATTTTCTAGCATCTATCATTACTGATTCAACTTCATTTTTAAAAGGAGTAATGATTTCTAAGAAATCAGATTCTAAGAATTTTGGTGGTTGAATAGGAAAGTCTTCTTGAGTAACTAATTTGTGAATTTTTATATCTGGATCTTTGCCAAAATATCGATCGGCATTATCAATACTGAGTTGGATAACTCCTCTGGCATAAGGTTTGAATAAGATATAAACTTTAATCAGATATTTGAGTTTGTTGTATAATTTTGAAGCTAAATCTCGGAGATAACTTCTCTGAAAGTTGCTAATGAGTGAATTTGCCATAAATCTTTGGTTTGCTGATTAAATAAATGTATTTTACTGTCACTCTAACTCTTATAGCTTTCGGTGCTATATTTTGAGTGTGGTGCATTTACCAGTTTTTTACCGGCTCTTTGGGTTCAATTTTTGATTATACACAACTGAAGAGCAACTTTGCACGAGAATTTGATAATTTTGTGTGAACCGCGCGCGATCAAGCTTTTGAGCCCTGAAAACCCAGATTTCGCACGCCCAATGGTGCATAGCATCTATTTTAGACGCAGTTGGTGCGATCGCGCTTAAATCCATGACTTCTGGAAGTGCTGCGGCGGTGTAGGCATTCTGTATCGTTACAATAATTACATTTTGCTAACAGATTTTCACTAAGTGCGATCGGGGCTGTCAATATTCCGGATCAGGTAATAGTCAGAAGGATAAATAGAAAAGAGTATTTGAGATCTGGGAGAGCGTTTTTTGATGTACAATCAGACCCCGTTTACGTCGAAAGATTTAGCCAAATGTAGCTTAGTCCTGCGCCACTTGGGTAAGAAGGCTGCTAGTATGCAAGACAGTAGTCAAAAGATTGTTGATTACATTCATGAACATTTTTATGACTCCGAAACTGAACAAAATTCTTGTGCTTTGGTGCGTTTGTTCAAAACTCATCCTTACGGAGAATTAACAGATTCATTGCAAGCATCCGCCCGCAGTTTGATGACACCTACTATTCCTGTGGCGGACATGAAATGCTGGACACTACTAGCAGCAGCAGGAAAAGAACCGCAGTCTAATTATAGCCTCATCGCTAAAAATATAGTTATTCCGTTAGTCAATCAAGAGTTGGTAGCTGAAATGCCAGCGATTGCAGAACTGATTTTACAGTTGGGTTTGGATATTCCAACAGTCCTTGGTCTGGCTCCAGAAAAAATGTTAGAGTCAGAACATAAGTTATTAAATATTTTTTATATACCCAATGCAAAGGACAGTCGATTTATTGCTGAACAAGATTCATTGATTATTCCCTATGGAGTCAAATCTGTCTTGGGAATTGGTGGACTTCTGCCTTCAGGAAATTTATTTGTGGTGATGATATTTCTGAAAGTCCAAATTTCTAAGAATAGCACAGAAATGTTAAAAAATTTGGCACTGGCAATTAAAACATCTCTGTTGCCTTTTGATGGAGAAGTTATTTTTAATGATTCAAACAAAAGCAATTTATTGTTCCCAGCTAACAATATTATAGACCCTGAAATTCTGCAAGCAAGTCAAGCGATCACTTTGACTCAGTTGTTAGATATTTCTCAGCAGGAAATGCTCAGACAGGCGACTCGTTTGCAATTGATGATAGGCAAATTGAAGCGCAAGGTTGAGGAACGACAGGAACCGGGCATCGGGCATCATAACTAAGAGATGAACGGGGTCTTTAAGTACGGGATGCTAGAATCAAACCGTACCATTTATCTATTGGTATTTGCTTGTTGATCTGAAATCCTAAACTTTCAATAACTTGACGAGTTTCGGCGTGAGTGTGACCAGACCACAAGTGATATTCTAAGGAAAGGTTTTGCACGAATTGCCAAATTTCTGTATCTTCAAATAGCAGCCATTCTGCACCTTCGCAGTCTATTTTAGCTAAATCGATTTTACCACCGATGCGATCGATAACAGTCGTCTAAAAGCACTTCGATAAATTCTCCATCCATGCCTTTTTCTGAAGGCAATTTTACTGGTTGGCGCTTTCCTTGGATAATTAAACTATCGGGTAAATTAAAGTTAGCAACTCTGGGGAATTTTATGCCTAAGTTTTTAGCTCTAGTTTTACGTTGCAGGAGTTAAAAAAAATTATTAAAAAATATAAGAAAGATTTCGCAAATGAAATAAAATTGTTATCTGTATATTTACCTGGGCTAGAAAATCAAAAATGTTAGAGTTCGATCGACTGTTCCAAACGATCGCAGAATTAGTCATGCTACATTCTCCAAGCGGTGTGGAGTCGGAAATTAACCAGCGGTTAATGGAAAAATTCGCGGCCTTGGGTGTGAATGCTTGGCTGGATCGGGCGGATAATACGATCGCCCTAATTCCGGGCCGGAATCAGCAAAAGTCGATCGCCATTACCGCCCATAAGGATGAAATAGGGGCGATCGTCAAAACCATCGGTTCCCAGGGGCGCGTGGAAGTTCGCAGATTAGGTGGCGCGTTTTCCTTGGGTATATGGCGAAGGTGTGGTGGATTTGTTGGGCGACAAGCAAACGATTAGTGGCATTCTTAGCTTCGGGAGTCGCCATGTATCCCACGAATCCCCTCAGAAAGCTCAGCAGGAAAGCACCGCAAACAGCCGATTCGCTTGAAGGATTGGATCGGGAGCTATACCCTGGATAACAAGGCTTCTGTGGCGATTTTGCTGGCTCTGGCGGAATGTTTGAAAGAGCCTGCGGTGAATGTTTATTTGGTGGCTTCGGCGAAGGAGGAGGTTGGGGCGATCGGGGCTTTGTATTTCTCGCAGCGGCAGCCGTTGGAGGCGCTGATTGCTTTGGAAATTTGCCCGATCGCTCCAGAATACCCGATTCTGGATGGTGAAAACCCGGTGTTGCTGGTTCAGGATGGCTACGGGATTTATGATGAAGGGTTGAATGGGGAATTGCGATCGGCAGCCGATCGCGCTGGTGTAGAGGTGCAGTTGGCGACAATTAGCGGTTTTGGTAGCGATGCTTCGATCGCCATGAAGTTCGGCCATGTCGCCCGCGCTGCTTGTTTAAGTTTCCCTACCCAGAACACCCACGGCTTTGAAATTGCTCACTTGGGGGCGATCGACAATTGCGCTCGTATCCTGAAAGCTTACTGCGACGAGCTTTCGGACGAATAGAAAAAAAACTTTCGCAAAGTAGTTGACAGATTGGGAAAGATTAGTTATTGTAATAAAGGTGCGAAACCAAAGCGACGCGCCCCCATCGTCTAGAGGCCTAGGACACATCCCTTTCACGGATGCGACGGGGATTCGAATTCCCCTGGGGGTATTAAAAATCTAGCTCTGATATCAAAATGGTATTTAGCAATTGTGACAGGTAAGATGCCAGTTTCAAAAGCTAGATATCATTTTTGCTTTTGGGGCGATCGAGAATGGCGCTGTAACTTAGGCGCTATTATTAAACTGTCAACGGCCTCGGTTAAAGGCGCTTGTTGGAAGTGCCAGACAGGTTTAAAAAGGCGGGATGATGAGCAAAACAGGGTTGGTTGCCGAAGTAAAATCAGTTAATAATTGGTACTATGAAACCAATAAAAACGTCCCACAAAAAGCATTAGGAGACTTGCGTCAAGCTTGGGACAGGTGCTTCAAGAAAATATCTAAGCAACCAAAATTCAAGAAAAAGGGACAAAGAGATTCCTTTTATTTAGAATCAGGAACCAAAGCAAAACCAGGAATTAATAACGATGGCAAACGAGTTAAATTGCCCTCTATTGGATGGGTAAAACTTGCCGAACCATTACCGCTGACAGCAGTTCACAATTGCGTAATTAGTCGCACCGCCAATAGGTGGTTTATTGCCATCAAATACGAAGTTGAATTGCCAGAAGTTGCAACAAGTCGTCCGGTTGTTGGTTCTGATTGTGGGATGTACGAATTTAAGCGACAATTAGAATACAAAACGATTAAGTTTTCATCTAAGCTAATAGTCGTAGATAGATTCTTCCCTAGTTCACAAATATGTTCCCAGTGCGGAAAACATCGACACAAAATGCCCTTAAAGAATCGTGTCTACGTCTGTCCTGATTGCGACAATGTTCAAGACAGAGATTTGAATGCGGCGAGAAACATAGAACGTTGGTTTGATGGGATTTTTATTCCAGAACGTTCGGATAAGGCGGTGAGTTCCACCGCGTCAGCCTGCGGAGTAGATCAACCCGATAACAGTCATGTTGTCGCTACGAAAGAAACAGGAAGTTAACGCCATAACTACTCATGTCCAGCTAAGTCTAGATTTGGGTAGCTATGGGTAAGTTTTTCAGAACGGCTAACGTCGTGTTTGTGCATAGACGCGACAAAGGTGGACAATTTCTGAGCTACCGCAGGCTGCAAGAATGGCAAAACGCAATCGCCCACCAAATCCAAACTTCCCACACGCTTTCGGAACTTTCGCAACTCGCCACATCTATTAAACAGGATAGCCGGCAATTCAAAAAACAATATTGCCAACAAACACTTGACTTTTTGCGACAAATGTGCGTCCAACGCCAAGACACTCTCGAAAGTTGGGAAAATTTGAACAGTTGTGCTTCCTAATAAAAATTAAGCACATTTTCCGAACAAAACAGAAGCGAAACATTCACAAGCAATTGCGAGACAAATTTACCCCAAAATCACACGCAAATGTTCCGCTACCTCCCCGACAAAAGCAATTAAGACATTGCCTGAGCGATATAATCAAAATAAGGAGCAGCTTCCTTAGCATCATCCTGATTGAGCAAAGCCAAAGATGCTTCTTTCAAACAGCGGATAGCTTCCACCATCCCAGGAACAGGAACGCCCAGAGAATTGTACATTTCCCGAACGCCAATCAAACCGATACTTTCGATCGGCTCCTTGTCACCTGCCAAGATACCATAGGTAATCAGGCGCAAATACCAGCCGTAGTCGCGCAGACACAAAGCCCGTTCGCGTTGGCCGTAAGCATTACCTCCAGGGGAGATAAAATCAGGGCGTTTTTTCCAGAGTTTTTTGCTAGCTTCATCAACAATTTTTTTCTCACTGTCAGAAAGCGCAGTCGCAATGCGTACCCGCTGTTCTCCGGTTTTAAAAAAATCTTTGATGCTTTGAAGTTCGCCGGTACTGGGATAGCGAAGTTCGTCGTCGGCTTGGAGAATTAGTTGGCTAACTACGCTCATTGTTCTTGAAAATTTTTGAGGATATTTGAGATTAACATTAATTGACATTCTCATCGCTTAAAGATGAGATTCTTGGTTCAGCGACTTACCTTAATTCTAACATTAATCAACCCTAGAATTAGAGGGTAAATCTCCGCAAGCGTTTTACTTGATATTCAAGCGAGTTTCCTTGTGCCCCAAGGTACTGCGGGGAAAATTCAAAAACTGCGATCGAGAGTTTGAATCTCGGCAGACATTTGGACTCTTTGACGAGTTCTGTCTGCTTTGTCCCCATAGCAGATCTCAATATTTTGTGTATAATATTGAGTATACAGGAAAGGTAATCAACCTGTCTAAAAACCTCATGTAGCCTAACGGCTCAACGCGCTCACCTTGACAATTGGCTCTATGTGGTTCTACTGCATTGTTCTAGACTCTGCCTCACAGTAGGAAAAAGATTCAGAGGAGCTAGACAAACGGCATTCAAGGTAGATCTACCTTGAATAAAAAAGGACTCGCAGTAATGCGAATAGGGTAGGGCATACCCAAATTAACGCTTGGGGAGAGTCCCACCTCGCTTGTTAGACGCTGCAAGGTATCTAGTCTAAGTGGTCTGGCTGAACCAAGAATCCCCGCTCGTGAAAGGACGGGGAGTGTCAACATAGTGAATTCTACCACGACTACTTGTGACCAAATCTAATTTTCCCATCCTTAACCAGAAATCGGTACACCCTTGCCAGCAAGGTCAACTGATAGAAATAGACATTACCGACTTAGCAGACACCGGCGACGGAATTGGTCGTTTCGATCAGTTGGTGGTGTTTGTGGCCGATACAGTTCCGGGCGATCGAGTTCTTGTCCGCCTCCAGCAAGTCAAATCCACCTATGCTACAGCCAAGCTAGAGACACTTGTCAAAATTTCGGAACACCGCATCCGCCCCAACTGCATTGTCGCCGACAAGTGTGGCGGCTGTCAGTGGCAGCACGTAGATTATGACTATCAGCTTAAAACCAAACAAAATCAAGTCATTCAAGCCTTAGAACGACTTGGCGGATTTAGCGATTTACCCTGCGATGAAATTTTAGCCGGAAAAATCGATAATTTCCCCCAATTCCTGGGATACCGCAACAAAGCAACCTATCCTTTAGCCAGATCTGCGGCAGGTCAAATCCAAGCTGGTTACTATCAAAAAGGCACTCACAAATTAGTCAACCTAAATCAGTGTCCAGTGCAAGATCCGCGCCTCGATCCTTTATTAAAAGAGGTCAAGGAAGACATTCATTGGATGAATTGGCCAGTCTACGATGAAAAGCAACATACAGGAGAACTGCGTCACTTATCCTTGCGAATCGGGCGCAGAACCGGGGAGATGCTACTAACTTTAATAGCTCGAACTGGAGATTTGCCGGGGATTGAAACGCAAGCATCTGATTGGTTGAAGAGTTATCCGAAACTTGCGGGTGTTTGCTTGAATATCAACTCTGCAAAAACAAATGTAATTTTTGGTTCAGAAACTCGCTGCATTGCTGGTCGTTCTCATCTGCGAGAAGAATTTGCTGGCTTGGAGTTTCAGCTAAGGGCGGATACTTTTTTCCAGGTGAATACAGAGGCGGCTGAGGGTTTGTTACAGGTGATTGCATCCCAATTGAATTTGCAGGGAAATGAAGTTTTAGTTGATGCTTATTGCGGAATTGGTACTTTTACTTTGCCACTCGCAAAACAAGTGCAAATAGCAATAGGTTTGGAAGTGCAACCAGAGGCGATCGCCCAAGCGGAGTTAAATGCTCAGTTAAATGACTTGACAAATGTGACATTTCATGTTGGAACTGTGGAAGATTTGCTGCCACACTTAGGGGTGAAGCCGGATATTGTATTGCTAGATCCGCCGCGTAAAGGGTGCGATCGCACGGTTTTGGAAGCTATCAAAGAAATGCAACCAAATCGGATTGTTTATGTTAGCTGCAAACCCGCTACTTTGGCTCGCGACTTGAAATTATTGTGTGAAAATGGGGGTTATAAATTAGTGCGAGTGCAGCCAGCTGATTTCTTTCCTCAAACTTCTCATGTGGAATGTGTGGCTTTTTTGGTCAAGAATTAGCCTTGGCGGTTAGAAAGACACTGTGGGCTAATTGTATGAGGGGTTTTACCCCTCATGGAAAGTCACAATCAATAGCGGTAATTAATCCTTATTAGCTATTATAGGAATTGTTCGTTCTTGGCCGATCGCTCGCAGCGGAAATCCTAATGCTAATCTTAAATAAAAGCGCGAACAATTCAAGTTTATCTTATGGTTAAGGTAACTCGGAGTTTTAGGCATTAATTTAGAACTGGCTTTGTGGAAAAAGTCTGGTTCACAAGTTTTAATAAGAATCGGTTTCTTGAGTCCTCGCGTGCTGTTGAGAAACCGGGTTTTTACCGAATTTGCGGGCTGCAAGGAAGTATTGTCGCAAACACCCGGTTTCTGAGCCTCCATCCGAAGTTTTTATATTAGTATCGTCAATATCAATTGTTACACTTGAAAAGTCTGGATACGATCGCCTCAAAGACCACTCCCCCCAAACCCGCCATAATTGCACACTTTTGTTCAAAAGACTTGCACTCAGTTTCTACTCCCGCAAGCCCCACAAACAACGCTACCACTGGGAGGTGAGCTTCTGGTGCTTTTTCGGAAAAATTGATTGACGTTGCTATATTGGAACTTTTCGCCTTTTTTTAGCCAGCCCACTATATAACGAAACGTTTCCCAGACTTCGATCTCATTTTCACTTGTTTCTCTCACAGATTCATAGATGCACTTCTGCACGCTAAAACCGAAGTGACCGTTAGAATATTTTACCCAAAGTTGGTCAATGGTATGCAAATCTTCGTAGGGGAATTCTTCAATGTTTCCTCTATCCAGCCATCCTTTTTCCTCTCTATTCGCCACCTGCAACATCAATCTAGCGGTTTCCTGATCCGCTTCTAGCCACTTTTGGGATGCTAATAAATTCCGCAAATTGCTATAGTCAATACCCACTGCTGAAACTAACTTTACTTCGTTTTTTTCGATTTTTAACATAACTAAATCTTACCTTTTTTAGTAGTTGAGGCTCTTGAGTTTTGTACAGTACGCTAGCAGAGGGGCGATCGGATTACCAGGCGATCGGGTTGAGGTAAAATTAGATCTAATTTAGGTTAATAGACAGTTGTTGGAAGAATCATATAGCGGTTTTCCAGGACGTGAGGCAATTCGTAACTAACAGAAGGAAAAGGAAATATCTATGTCCTAGGTCTTATGCCCTAGGGCATAAGCCAATGAGTACCTTATTTATCTGAGAAAGGCTATACCCTGCAAAATCATACTTGATGTTGGGTGATAATCCCCACAAAAATTTTGACGGATTATGTTGGATGGTTGTTCCATGCGATTGAATTATTCACAAAGCGATTATGCGTTTTTGCCCGATCGATCTTATGGTAATCCTAACTGAATTTTGGTTGGTAGTAATGACTTTAGTGATGATTGTTTTGTAGTCAGGACTTGAATCTTTCTTAAGGGATAGGACTGAAGTCCTAACTGGTTTGTAGTCAGGACTTTAGTCCTTCTTAAGGGAGAAGAAATAAGTTCTCACTATGAACCTTTTTATGGTTGAATAAAAACGCCGATCGCATTATGGACTCTCGCAGCAGTAGACGGCGGGCGATCGAGCAAACTGCCTCCCAAATACAAACTCGTCGAACTTCCCCCATCCAAGTTTAAAGCCTCCACAGCACCCATTTGCTGCAATATCTGCG
>Ga0209591_10003954_pt1 | contig 16973 bp, 16 predicted proteins | sample MAT01_FD_187207 | JGI IMG/M metagenome (GOLD analysis project Ga0209591, IMG submission 187207) | Freshwater microbial communities from Lake Fryxell liftoff mats and glacier meltwater in Antarctica - MAT-01 (SPAdes) (version 2) | ecosystem: Environmental > Aquatic > Freshwater > Ice > Liftoff... | reverse complement strand
CCCGTTTACTTGCTGCACTCAGAGAGCTTTCGCATTGAGCGTTTGGAAACACACGGCGATGTGCCCCTTGGGATCCACGGACACCGAGCAACACTCCACGCTGAGCACGAGATCCGAATTGAAGGTGGCAACGTTGTGCAGCATGGCGATGGCGAGCAAAGCTTGGTTCCCAACACCAAGAGCTACGCCTTGAACGTGCGCGACGGGGCCTGGCGCTACTGCGCCACATAGCGAGATATGGAAGTCCGAGGTGAGGCCTGATTTACTCGATAATGGCGCTCACGAACGGCGTTAACCGGGCACATTGGCAATCTTGGGTTGGTCATGCGGAGAGGTTGTAGAGCCGAAGTGGCAGCGTTTGTACTTCTTGCCCGAACCGCAGGGGCAGGGGTCGTTGCGCCCGATCTTAGGCGGAGGCGGTGAGTGTTTCGGCACGGAGACACGCAGAACTCGCCAGTGCGCAATGAGCTCATCCACGTGAGTGCGCAGCTCATGCGGGAGCTCACCTGCGAGCAGCTCGTAAGCTTCGGCAAGATCGACGAGAGGGTGAAGCCCCAAGGCACTGTGGTGGTCCGGTACGGTGTCTTCAATTTCCTTCCGGAGCATGGGTAGAGCGCGCTGGTCGCGGTAATCGACAAACCAGGAGCACGCAATTTCCGGAATTCGCCCAAAGTGTGATGACAACGCGCTGTAGATCCGTTCGTCTTGGACTCCCAACTTCGACACGATTGAGCACAACGCGTCGGCAAGGTCGTCGGTTGGGTCGTCGGCGAGCATCTCCAGAGCGGGCTCAAGCACGTCCGCACCCAGATCGGGCAGGCGAAGCACGATGCGATCATGGATGATGTGCTCCCATTCGGTTTCAGCAAGAACGCCCAGCATCGGCGCGATCGCCATAGTCGCCCGGAGGTCCGCAAGCAGACTGAGGGTCCTCCTTTTCCAGCAGCTCGAGCCGGAGTTGGATCCTGCGTCGTGCCTCAGAAGCAGCAATCTTTTCTCCTTGCGTGGTTGCGCCGGCGAAAAGTGCCTCAATGCGTCGCAGCTTTTCGAGCAAGCTCGCCTCGTCCATATCGGTCGCGCTTAGCACAAACTTGGAGCGTTGACTCTCCAAAATCGGTTTCTAGGCGCCCAAAACGGCCCTAGGTATCGCGTAGCTCAGACAAGATAGCGCATACCAACATCACGAGTAGCTTGCGCACGTCTCCCCCAAGAAGATCGCCAATGCGAGAACCCGTTCTGTCCAAAAATCATCAAGTAAACCCTGGCTGTTGCCACGCAAAATGGCTTGCCTAGTGCCGCGATTCAAGCAACTCTCAGTATCATGCTGCGTCATTGGGTCCTCTGCGTTGCCACCGTTGCATCCCTCACGGTAACAGGGTGTCCGGGCAGCGGGGTCGTCAAGAAGCCGCCCGAAGCTTGTAAGGCGCTCGGACAGGCATGTGACTTTGCGCCTGGGAAGTTGGGAGCCTGCGCCTACAAGGCGACCTGCGTCGGCGCCGACTGTTTCTATTGTCAGTCGCAGCATTAGCGCGTCGAGCAACTATTCGGTCGCGATGCACGGAACCCACGTTGAAGACGGTTCAGCAATCTTGTAACGGCCCGCCTGTGAAAGCTGCTGTGAGGCCGGGATCGTGAAGGAGCAAAGTGGGGCGTTGAGCTCGTCGGGGTTGAGCTTGGCGCGGGTCGCGAGCCAGTACTTGGGCGCCAGCTCCAGGTATCGCTGCTTGGGCCAATAGGTTGCCTTCGTCAACATCCACCACTACTTCATGGAGATCCGTGCAGAACCAGCCTGGAGCCGCGATTGGCGTTCGGAAAACCCGCCACTAGATGCTGCGGAGAATGCGGTACGAATTGTTTCTGTTGTTCAGGTGGCTCACGGACCTGCCCCGGCATTGCAGGTGTTCCCGGGGCAACGCAGCCATTTGCAATACCAAGTATGATTAACTTCCATGTCTCCACAGGTTGACGACACCTGAACATGCAAGGCTCAATACCCTACCCGCGACACGTGCCGTTTGTTTGCCCATGAGCTGTGAGGCATTACGACGTCGCGTACAAAAGTGAACGGGATGTCGTCGCGCAACTCGGGCGAGCGAGCCTCAGTGACCTGGTTAGCAGGGCTCAGATCGCTACCAGGTAGCGGGCCTGCTCTTGCCCCTGCGCTTCCTTCCGGCTGATTTGGCAGTTCGAATGTCTTATGCGCCCGAGATTGCCCTGGTATAATGGCGACAATGCGAAAAAAAGCCTATCGCGGTCGTTTCTGTTTCGTGCTTTGCGCAGTTCTTGCCGCTGGTTGCGGTTCTGACTCAGCGGGTGCGGGTTCGGATGCGGGGATGCTGACGAACGATGGCAGCGGAGGCGCTGGCGCTCCGGTGGTCGGTGACGCGGGCATTGCCAGCCTGGCCTGCACAGCACTGAGCAGGCCTACAGCGGTGTTGGATTCTGTCAATGCGTGGTCCTTGCATGTGTCGGGCGACGATCTTGTATTCGTTGATCGCGACGGTGGGGAGATGGACTTGCTCACCCGCACCGCTTCCATTCGCAAGGTAGGTAAAGATGGCAGTGGCGATACTGTCCTTTACGTTGCTCCGAAGGGAAAGCGCGTGGTGACTTTGAACACAGACGCAACGCAGGTGTATTTCCTTTTGTCTGAAGTCTTGCTGGGAGGTTCGTCGAAAGCCTTTCTATATTCAGTCCCGAAAGCCGGTGGACCTCCCACCCGCATCTCGGCTGCCACGGCGAAGGGCTATGACAGTGAAAGGTCGCAACTGTTCGCCGTCAATGGGGGTGCGCTTTACGTAGCGTCGTCGGAGGGGAAGCAACGAATTTATCGGGTCGCGGTCGCAGATGGCGTCGAGGTGATCGTCGCAGAGCGCGATGGTACGATCAGCACGTCCCTTCAGCTGTTTAAGGACGAAGTCTGGTTTACGGGTAGCCAAGGAATCGACGGAATCTTCAAGGTTCCTGCAGGTGCCGCGATGACACCGCCAATGCGGGTCGGCACGTTGACTTGTGGCACTTTCCGAGTCGTTGCCACAGAGACGGCCATTTTGTGTGGGGATCCGCTGGGCATTCGTGCGTTGACCCTTAGCGGAGAGAATCCCCGCAAGATCTTGGACTTGATCGACGACAAGCAGGTGTCAGCCAACAATCCAAGTCTGGCAGATGGAGCCAACTATTACGCAGTGCCAGTGGCCAGCCAAAAAATTGGACGTCCGTTGCGGCGGCAAGCGATCTCGGGCGGGGCTTTCACAGTTGTCGCGTGCGACCGCCGGGCGATTCGTGATTTTACGGTGGGACCGTCAGAGCTGTTTTGGATCGAGACCCGCAACGATGGAGTGGCGGACAAGACCAGCATCTTCAAACTCCCCAAGTAATACATGTCCTGCGGCGCAAGACGCACACATTTTTCGGGACGCACCTACGTGCCGCACCGAGACAGCTACGTCAGGATTTTCAGCACCTGATCTGCAAGGCTGAACCTAAACCGGTCTGCGAGTGCATCGTGTTTGCTGTACCCTTGCGGCCCCCAGAGCGCGCGTGGCGAAGGCCGGCCGCACTCAAGCCAACTTAGAAAAAATACCCTTTAAACAGGCGGATCACATCCGCCAACCATTCGCCGTTGTAGGGCTCAGGTTGCGACATCATCGGCGAGCTCATGGCCAAAAGATTCGCCCGTTTCTCGCTCAGATGGTGAGCCATGCGCTCCAGCTCGCGACGGCGGGACTCATCGAGCCCGCCCTTCATCACGAATTGAATGATGCGCCCGAGTTCGTCGCGATCAAACCAGATCCCGTGAGGTTTGCAGACGTCCACGATAACACCGGAAGTCTCCGCGAAATTCTTGCGATTCATCAATTGTTGGCAGTGGGGGCACGGCACGTAGCGCGTGGGCACCAACCCCCCCGGACTCCGTTCGAACGCTTCCAGTTCGAGGTACGGCCCTCGACTTGAAAGCACGATGCCTTGCTCGTCGCGACTCTTGATCAGGGTGTCGAAAGTCGTCGCTTCCAACCAAACCCCACCACACGAGGAGCACTCCTCAAGCAATGTTTCGCCCACCAAATGCGCCGACAACGTGAGCCCATTCAACGGTGCGCCCCCGTTCGGCGGGCGCGTCGAACAACGAGGACACGCGCGCTGGGAAGCGTCCTCAGGGGGCGCGTGCGCTGCAAGCAGCATCTCCGCTCCACAGTGTTGACAGTGGTTTGACCCGACAAACACGCGGCCAAAACAGCTCGGGCAGGCCACCACACCGAGTGCGGTGCGGCAATACGTGCAGGCCGCTCCATCCGGCGAAACGGGCGCCCCACACGCGGGGCACTGCAACATCGTCGCCGATTCGCTGAGCTTCGGAATGGCAAGCACCGTGCCGCAGCGGCAACGAGCTCGCGTCCCAGCCTTCCGCCCCGTGACATCATAGCGAGAGTTGCAACCAGGGCACGTGATGATCATTCTCGGGGTTCCGTAAGGTGCAACCCATGAGCCTAGGCAGGCATGCCTGCTTGTCAATGAGGACCTCCGAACCGCGCCTCATTTGCCCGGTGGATCCCACCGACTATCCGCATTAGCGTTTCCTGATACAAGCAGCGGCAATGTCACGCCCGCCCCGCCCTGATCGCGCCGTATTTCCGACCTTGCCACGGCGCCCGCTCCGGCTCGTGCTCGACGGAGTGACTCACCTGCCCAACATTGGAACACTCTTCCGTCTGTGCGACGCGTTTCGGGTTGAACGACTCTACGTGTGTGGTTTCGATCTTGAGCTTCACAAGCGCAGGCTCACGCGCGCTGCAGCTGGCACGCTCGGGTGGGTCCCCTGGGAACCGCGAGCCACCGCGACCGAGATTGTCCTCGAGAGCCGCGCTCTAGGCTATTCGATTGCAGCGATCGAGCTGTGCGAGGGAAGCGTGCGACCGGAAGCCCTGCGCACGGATACTCCGCTCTGCCTAGTATTAGGCGCTGAGCGCCACGGCGTTTCGCAGGCAGTGCTTAACCTTTCAGATCAGTTCATCGAGATCCCGACCGACGGCATGGGCGGTTCCATCAATCTCACCACGGCTGCGGCCATCGTCGTGTACGAAGCTTCGCGCCGATTTCCCCTAGATGAAGGGTGACGGCGGGCTGTGATCCAGCGGCAAGCCTTTTGATCACCCGCCTGACAGACGACGCATGAGATCGCCGAGCGCGATGGCGACGATGCCCTCGCCGAGCGGCCAGGTTTCCGCGCCGCCGTGCACTACGTAGGCCTCCTTTGGAGCCAGCACGTCCCGGGCGGAGTAGAAGCCCTTCGAGACCTCTGGTGCGCTCGATCTCTTGATCTCGATCGCCATTTCGACCTTTCCGGCACGCTCGAACACCAGGTCCACCTCGGCGCCATCTTCGGTTCGGTAGTAGTAAGGCGTGCGCCGATCGCCCGCGGCCGCGATCAGGTTCTCGATGACGAATCCCTCCCAGCTCGGTCCTGAGATCGGATGGCCGATGACATCGTCCCAGGTCTCGAGCTCAAGCAGGGCGTGCGTGATGCCGCTGTCGCGAACGTAAGTCTTGGGGGTGCGAACCAACCGCTTTCCGATGTTTCCGCTCCACGGGCGCAGACGACGCACCAGCAACAGATCGACGAGCCGATCCACGTAGCGGCCGACGGCCGGTGTCGAGACCGCGAGACTCGCCGCCAGCCTGGACTGGTTGAGCGGGGTTCCCTGGCTGTGCGCCAGCATAGTCCAGAGACGCCCCACCGTTTCCGCCGGCATTCGGGGCGTGAACATCGGGACATCCCGCTCCAGGTAGCTCTGCACGAACGCCCGACGCCAATCCAGACTATCGGCGTCGCTCTTAGCGATCAGGCTCTCCGGGAATCCTCCCCGCGACCACAGGCGGTTCACGTCGCGGATCTTCGTACCAACCTCCAGGGCATCCAGCGCTGCCAACTCCAAGTAAGCGACACGTCCCGCGAGCGTCTCCGACGCCTGTTTCATCAGGTCGAGAGACGCCGAGCCCAGCAGAAGGAAATGACCAACCCGGTCACCCTTCCGACGCCGGTCGTCGATGATTCCGCGCAGCGCCCCGAAGAGCTGCGGAGCGCGATGGATCTCATCAACGACCACGAGCTTGCCTCCCTGAGCTCGCAGATAGGCATCGGGGTCAGCGAGGCGACGCAGGTCGGCGGGGCGTTCCATGTCGAGGTAGACGGCGGCGCCTCCTCGAGCCGCGGCGACCTCCCTCGCCAGTGTCGTCTTGCCGACCTGACGAGGGCCCAGCAAGACCACGGCCGGCATGCGCGCAAGGTGCGCGTCGATCAACTTGCGGAGGCGGCGCTCAATGAATGACATACCCCGGAATCCTAACGTCAGACGTTACAATTCCGGTGCTGCCGGGTCAAAGGGGAGCAAGGGGACGGCTAGGTCGTTACGGCAGGGGACGGACTGAACAGGTCGTGTTTTGCAGAGACCTCAGGGAAGGATCTTGAGCCCCAAACGTATCCCCTCCGCAACATCTCAGCTCAGGCGGGGAACCGAGGGTTGCGCTGCTTGCTCGAAGGGTTGGAGAATCGTTTATGGTGCGGGATTCAAGAGGTTTTGGGAGCTGGGCGCTGGGTGGTGTGCTCGCTGTTGCGTCTGCGGCGTGCAGCGCTCAATCAACGGAGGGTGCAGGCGGGCAGTCGGGAGGGATGGGGTCTTCGGCGGCAGGTGGTTCGAAGGCCGGTCCAGCGGGCGGTTCGGTGACCATCGGGGGAAGCGGCGAGACGGGCGGCGCGTCCTCGGGTTCAGGGGCGGCCCCAGGGAATCAAAACTCTGGAGGCACTGGAGGTGTTAGCATGCAGCCGCAGAATGCCGGTATGGGCGGCTTGGTATTGAACTTTGGTGGGGACTACGGCGGGCCTCCGAATCCGAATATTTGTGTGCCAAAGTTGATCGGCCAAGTGCGCGACTTCAACTCCGCGTTGTCCGGCATCAATCCGCACCCTGATTTTGAAGCTTACGTGGGAACGGGCATCACCCAAGGGTTGGTCATGCCTCTTCTCGGCGCTGATGGCGCTCCCGTGTACGCCGATCCGCAACCGCTGGGTGGCGTCCAACTCACGACTTTGACGTACTTTAGATATTGGTACAGCACCAATCATCCGGCCAACGCGGTCTTCGAACTCGATCTCGACAACCCACCGCCATCAGCCGGACTCAGCAAGACCGTCGAGCCGACAGGCGCGACCACCTATCAATCCACAGCCTTTTTCCCGATCGATGGCCAGGGGACGCAGGCTCAGGATCAGGTGTACACAGACGGTCAAGTCGCACACAACTATCACTTCACCTTCGAGCTCAACGTGAAGTTCATCTTTCGCCCTGGTCAGGTGATCTCATTTTCGGGCGACGACGATCTGTGGGTGTTCATTGATAAGACGCTTGCCGTGGATGTTGGCGGAGTGCACTCCCAGGAAACGGGCCAGGTCAGCCTGGACACGCTCGGCCTTACCGCGGGCAAGGAGTACAACCTGTCCTTCTTCTATGCGGAACGTCGTGCGCCGAGTTCCACCTTCAAGCTCACTTCCAACCTCACTTTTTCTAACTGCGAACGGATCTTCCGCTAGCTCCTCTTGCAAACCCATTCTTATTTTCTAATAGATTTGACGAGGATAACTTATGAACGCCAACCAACTCCGCTCTCGATCGATCTGGCTGGGCCTGCTGGGCCTCGTTCTGGCCTCTTCTGGCTGCAAGGGGTCTTCCTCCGAGGAGCCGGCGGGGGGCGCTTCATCGCAAGCGGGTGCTGCCTCGGAACTTGGTGGCGCCAAAAACGCCACGGGGGGAAGCTCGCTTAGCCAAGCTAGCGGTGGGGCTCTGGGGCTCGGTGGAGTGAGTTCTGGTGGCACCGCAGGTCTCGCAAACGTGGGTGGCGCGATTGCAACGGCCGGGGCCACAGCTTCCGGAGGAGCAGCTGGGTCCTCAGGTCTGAGCTTCGAACCGAAACCGGTGCGTAAGCTCGACTTGCTCTTTGTTGTCGATAACTCGCTGGACATGGGCCCGGCTCAATCGATCTTGGTCAAAGGCGCTAAGGAATTAGTGACGCGGCTTGCCAATCCGAATTGCGTGGCGCTCAGCAACCCGCAGGTAACGGAGCGCGCTGAAAATGCTGAGGTGGCATGTCCCGTCGGGTTCGAGCGCGAGTTTACGCCCGTAGAGGATCTGCAGGCGGGGGTTATTACCTCGAGCTTGGGTGGCTTTGGAGGCGAGTTCTGCTCTGACACGATCTCCCAACCCAGGCAAAACGACTCCGCGCACTTGATCGCGTCGATCGACCCGAACATTTCGAGCTATAGCGGGCGTGGGTATTGGGTTTGGGATCCAAAGGCGAGGCAAGTTCCGGTGGGGGAGTCCAACCTAACCGCATTTGCCAATACGGTAGGCTCTGGCATTGAGGCTGTGGGCTCTGCGGGTTGCGGTTATGAGGCGACGCTCGAGGCTTGGTATCGCTTTTTAGTGGTGCCCGATCCGTACCAAAGTCTGCTGAACACCGGCTCGGTCGTCACGCTCGAAGGCACGGACTCTGCGCTCCTTACGCAGCGCTCACAGTTTCTACGCACCGACTCGCACCTCGCCATCGTGATGCTCTCGACGGAAGATGATTGTTCAGCTGCGGAAGGCGGGCTGAGCTGGCTGCTCGCAACCAACATATTGATGTCAAGTGCTGGGTCGAAGAACTTCAACATGCCCACTCCCACGAGCACCTGCGACACCGATCCGAACAGCATCTGCTGTCGCTCATGCGCGCAGGTCGAGGCCTCGGTTCCTTCCGGATGTGTACCGGTTAAGCAAGATCCGTCGTGCAAAGCGGCTCCGCTAGTGGCTCTTCCCTCAGCGAAGGACCCAATGAATCTTCGTTGCTTTGATCAAAAGCGGCGCTTTGGCTTCGATCTCCTAAATCCCGTTGAACGCTACGTGAATGCGCTCACGCAACTACAGGTTGCGGATAGAGCAGGAAAGCTGGTGGATAGCCCCGTTTTCACGACTAAGAACGGCGTTCTGCAGCGAAATCCGGCCATGGTTCTCGTGGCGAGCATTGTTGGCGTGCCGTGGCAAGCTATCGCTACCGATCCAAATGGGGCGCAGCCTCAGGTAACTTACCTCAAGCCGGACCAATATGCGGCCGAGGGCATCTGGGGCAATATTCTCGGTGATCCTGGCGCAAATCTGCCGCCGAACGATCCGCTGATGCGCGGTTCCATCGCCCCGCGCAGCGGCACCAGTCCTCGAACCAATCAATCATTGGCTCCCAAAACGAGCACCGATCCGTTCGCCGCCGCGAACGGCCATGAATACGACACAGGCGTCACAGGGGACGATCTGCAATATGCCTGCGTCTTTGATCTCCCTGCACCGGTTGATTGCCTCCTGGCGCCGAGGGAATCGGCTTGCGAATGCGGCGCCGCTCCAAGCGGGTCGACGACTCTTGAGGACGTGCAAGCCAGAGTGCTCGCCGAGAATCGCCCCGTCTGTAATCCTCCTTCAGGTGGCCCCGCCCAAACAACCCAATACATGGCAGGCGCGCGTCCCGCTCCACGCCATCTCGGATTCCTGAAAGGTCTGCAGAGCCAGGCGCGAATAGGCTCAGTTTGCCCGCGCTATGCCAATGAAGACGTGACACACTCAACGGCCGACCGGAGCTTTGGCTACAATCCCGCGTTGAGTCAGGTCGCTGAATGGGTGGGCGCGCAGCCGAAGTGAGTGTCGAAGCGTCAATTCAAGCAGAGCACACGCGCCGGATCGCCCGACGCCTGCAGCGATTTCTCGTTTGCAAGTCCTGGCACGAACCCGTGAACGTTTGAGCTGGAAGCACGGGTTTCCTTCGCGCAGCTTGCTTCCGACCCGTATTGGCAGTTCGATTGCCTGATGCTCCCCCCCATGATCTCCACACGCAGGCCGTTCAGGGCGCACTTACCGTTTCTCGCCTTGAGCGCGCTCCTCTTGTCGAATTGCCTCGGTGTGCGCACCAAGCTGGCACCAAAGGCCGATCAGTCCAGCCGCAAGACGCGACCGTACGAGCTCAAGATAACTCCTGGAAGCCGTTATCCTGACACCGCTGGGCTTGTCGACGTGAAGATCCACTACGGTGCCAAAGGCGACGGTTTGAGCGACGATACGGCGAGGATCCAGCAGGCGCTTTCTGATTTTCCGAACTCCAAAGCCATCATCTATCTGCCCGCGGGAACCTACCTGGTCTCGGATACGCTCAAGTGGCCGGCGGGTAAGGGCAACGGCGACGACTACAAACAGACCATCCTGGAAGGCGAGAGCCAAGCCCGTGCGATCTTGAAGCTCGCGGATAATTCCTCAGGCTTCCGCAATTCTAACCTCGCCAAGCCGGTCATTTGGATGGGGCCAGCGCCTGCTCAACGCTTCGGAAATTCGATTCGAAGCCTGACCGTGGACACCGGTCGTGGCAATGCGGGTGCTGTCGGTATCCAGTTTCACGCTTCTAACCAGGGCCTGCTCGGCGACGTGACCATCCGATCGGGTGATGGCTTTGGCGTGACCGGCCTCGACATGAATTTCACCGACGAAATAGGCCCGCTGCTGGTGAAGAACGTGACCATCATCGGCTTTCAAACGGGCATTCTCACCGGGCGCCCGATCAATGGCCAGGTGCTCGAGTTTGTCACGTTGCGTGGCCAAAAAGCGTACGGCATCTTGGACTCGGGTCAGGCACTCAGCATTCGCAAGCTCGTGAGTGAGAACTCGGTGCCGGCGATTCGCTCAACAGGCGGATTTTTGACGCTGCTTGACAGCACGCTCACCGGAACTTCTAGCGCCACAGCTTCGATTCCAGCTGTCTCGACAACTGGCGATATTCTCGTGCGCGGGCTGACGACGAGCGGCTATGCTCGCGCGCTCGAAACCAAGGCGGAAGGGACGCCTACTGGAGCCAGTGTTGATGGGTTTTGTTCCGTGCCTCGGCAGAGATTATGGAGCGAGGGTCAACGCGCCTTTCCGCTGCGCATCGAAGAGACGCCTGACGTCGCTTGGGATCCACCGAGCGAGTGGGGCAACGTTCAGGATTTCGGAGCCATCCCGGGGGACGGTCAGCCTGACGATGAAGCGTTTCAGCGTGCAATCGACAGTGGCAAGACCACCATCAATCTCTCGAATGCACCGAACCGAGACGGTGGGCGCGGCAGTTATACGTTGCGCGGCACCGTGCTCATTCGAGGAAAAGTGCGGCGCCTGATCGGAACAGAGTCGTCCATTTACGGTGGCAAAGAGGGTCGCGGCACGCTTAAGCTCGTCGATGGTGAATCCGATACGGTCGTGATTGAACGCATTGGAACCGGGTTTCCAGGCGCGCGAATCGAGATGAAGACGTCCCGCACGTTGGTGCTCAAGAATTCCCAAATTGCAGGCTACACAGGCGAAGGCGGCCGGGTGTTTTTTGAAGATGTGAGTGGTGGGCCCTGGGACGTGTGGCGCATCAAGCAGCAGCAAATCTGGGCGCGCCAGTTCAATCCCGAGATCTGGCCCGAGATCTCACGCGCCAAGGGACCGCACATCATCAACGACGGCGGCTCGCTGTGGATCTTTGGCTTTAAAACCGAAGAAGCAGCACGCACGACCCTGATCGAAACCATCAACGGGGGTCGCACCGAAATTCTGGGCGGCCACCTCTACACCTACATTGAGTCACAGGGTAACGCTCAGCCCATGTTTGTGACGCGAGATTCGGCACTCAGCGTCTTCGCTCGCGAAGCGCTCATCGCCAGCGAAAGCTATGAAGTCTATGTCGAAGAATCACGGAAGGGCGTCGTGCGCAGCCTAGAAAAGGGTCAAATGTGGCCAGGGGCGTTTGGGGGCCGGAGCGTTTCGTATTTTGGCACCATGCCAGAGTAAGCAGACGGCTCCGCGCGCTGCATCGAACCACAACAAGTTGCTCCGAGTGGATGGGCATTAACAAATGGCCCGCAGTGTTCGAGATTGTTGGCCCCATTGTGAACTGCCGGACAATGCCCGACCCCCGCGCTGCGAAGGTTGGCATGGTGCGAGTGGTGGACGAGTCCGGGGAAAATCGCCAAAGCACTGGAAACCTAGATCGTCACCGCAGACCTTTGTTGCTTCGCTCAGCGTCCACCTCGCCTGCTGGTAGATCGTAGACGGTAATTGCTATTTCCGTCCCAATGTCAGCTACAGCTCTCAAGGTTCCAGGCGCAAGCTGGTGGGACTCCTGGTAGGGAGCAGTCCGGCTCTTGAAGCCAATGTCGAAGACGCGCCGCGTCGCGCGATCCCAGAGCTCGCGGGCAGCTCCAGGCAACTCTGTGATCACGCTGACGAATTGGAGAACGAGCTGTTCGGGTCCGGGGCTGCTCTACCACCGGTTAATCGCAATCGGAAACGTCATTGATGCGGGCGAGTGCGTGACGACGACGAGTTGGAACGGGCGCTCCTACGCGGCACTCACAGGGTCTGACTTCCAGACGTCGTGCAGATTGCAGTGGGAGAACGCTGTAACCTGGGTTGTGCCCGCTGGGAGGGTCAAATTTGCGGCCGCTTTCGGCATCAGTTCTTGCGCAACCGGCTGAGCAAGCTCAGCGAACGCGATGATCTCGCCCTTCTGGTTTTTCAGGTACAGCGCGGTGATGTAGTGAGCATTCGTGAGCACGTGCGGTGTCTCAACTACTGCTGTGTTGCCAGTGACGGTTACGGTCGGCACGTGTGTGGCCGCTTTGTCCGTCCCCTTCCATTGCGTGGACTTGTCGTAGATCATCGTGGCTTCGAGGCTTGCCGCCTTGGTCTTGAACATCTCGAGTGCCGCATTGGTGGGGGTGCCGGGGGTTGCGTCTGCCGCCTCGTCGCCGCAGCCCGGAACCAGTGGCAACGTAAGGATCGCGAGCGTTGCTTGGGTCGCTCGTTCTAGGAGCGTGTCGGGAAAAAGATTCTGAGTGGGATCGACAATCTCGGAATGGAACTTACTGTGTGGTCCATGGCGAAGGGCTATCTACCGTACGACATCGACCAGCGGCTGCTTCTGCCGCCTGACATGCGCAACTGGTTGCCGGAAGGGCATCTGGGGCTGTTCATCCTGGAGGTGGTGGCGGAACTCGACCTGTCGAAGATTTACGCCATTTACGACGCAAAGGACGCCCGCGGGCGGGCCGGCTACCCCCCGGCGATGATGGTGGCGGTGCTACTGTATGGGTACTGCGTGGGTAAACCGTCCTCGCGGCGCATCGAGCGGGCGACGTACGAGGACGTGGCGTTTCGCGTGCTAGCCGGTAACCAGCACCCGGACCACGACAGCATAGCGGACTTCCGGAAGCGACATCTGGCCGCACTTTCGGACCTGTTCATGCAGGTGCTGCGGCTCTGTCAGAAGGCAGGACTGGTCAAGCTGGGTCACATCCCGATCGACGGCACAAAGCTGAAGGCCAACGCTTGGAAGCACAAGGCGATGAGCTACGAGCGGATGAGCGAGACCGAGAAGAAGCTCGAAGCCGAAGTGGCTCGTCTGCTCGCCGAGGCCTAGCGCGTCGATGCCGAAGAGGACGCCCAGCACGGCAAGGGCCAGCGCGGCAACGAGTTACCCAAAGAGTTCAAGCGCCGCGAGGATCGCTCGGCAAAGATTCGCGAAGCGAAGGCGGCGCTCGAGCGTGAGGCGAAAGAGCGAGCTGAGGCGAAGGCCGCCGAAGTCGCGGAGAAGCTCGCTGAGCGTGCCCGCGACGAGGTCGAAACGGGAAGGAAGACGGCGGGCCGGCCACCGCAGGCACCCGATCCAGAGCAAGCGGTGCCGGAAGGGAAAGCACAGCGCAACTTCACCGATCCGGAGTCGCGAATCATGGCCGACGGCGCCAACAAGGGGTCGTTCGTGCAAGGCTACAACGTCCAGATTGCTGTCGATGCTGAGGCGCGGGTGATCGTGGTCGCCGAGCTAACGCAGTCGCCGAACGATGCGCGTCAACTCGTGCCGATGGCACAGGCGCTCGTCGAAAACGTGGGCAAGCTGGCAGAGACCACGTCGGCAGACGCCGGCTACTTCAGCGCCGAAGCCGTCGAGCATCTTGCGCTCCACTGGACGAATCTACTCGTGCCCCCGAGTCGTCAGAAGCACGGGGGCGAGCTGGCCCCAGGGTCCGTAGAGCCAGGAGCGTCGGCGGCCGAGCGGATGCGGCACAAGCTAGCGAGTGCCTCTGGCAAAGCCCTCTACAAGATGCGCAAGGCGATCGTCGAGCCCGTCTTTGGACAGATCAAGGAAGCGCGAGGCCTGCGGCGTCTACTGCTGCGTGGCTTGGCCAACGCGCGCGCCGAGTTCCTGATCATCGCGCTCACGCACAACCTGCTGAAGTTGTTCCGCCGCGGGCCAAAGCCTGCGTTGCTGACGGCTTGAGCGTGGTGCAGCACCCGAAACTGGCCTAAAATAGGCCGGGTTCTGGGCTACCCCGAGGGCTTCGAAGGCCCCCTGGCGAGATCCACAGCTGGCTGGGTCTTCGACCGACGCCCGCCCCCAATCGCGCCGCCGAGGCCGCCTGCCCAAACTATGAGCATTTCTTCCTTTAGTCGCAGCTAGGGGCCCAAATTCGGTTGTCCACGCGGGCGGTGCCTGGTCGCCCCGAAAGCTCCGCTAGCCTGGCAGCGAGCGCGCGTTCGCGCTTCGACTCCAGGTCGGGGAGCGGAAGCTGATCAAAACGAATGCCCGCCCGCGCCGCATCGGCGACCCATTGCCGAGCCTCAAGAGGCCGATCGCCCAAGATAGCGTGAACGAGGTCTTCAAGGTTCATGATGGTGCAGTCGATCCCAGATATCCTGAAAAGCATAACTAGGTTTGGTCATTTGGCTACTGGGAGACCGTCTCATCACGCCTTGAAGCCGCCAGCGGAGCGTGATGCGGATCCGCTTTCATCGTGCAGCGACCTCTGAAGCAGAGGATGTGATCGATAGATTGATGTACCCGATGGGCGGCCCGTGCCTCACACGCGACGAAGCCTGGCCACTGCACATCACCGCTGATAGAGTGCCTTCCGTGCCAGAAACCCGCAGCGTCCCCTCAACGAAAGAACGGAGATCGTGAATCTTTCTCCCGCCGACTCAGTTCAGGAAAGCGCGCCCTTTCTGTTTGAGAGGCAGCGGTTGCTTCTGTCGCTTCTGAAGGCGCTCGGCGCAAGCGTGGGCAACCTGGACTTTCAAAAGTTGTTGTTCCTCTATCGCCAGAGCCGGGGGTCGACCGTCCTTATGAGTTTGTGCCATACAAGTTTGGCGCGTTCTCGTTCACGTCGTATGCTGATCGGCGTAAGTTGGTTGAGCGTGGTCTGCTTGCAGATGATGAGCAGAGGTGGAAGTTAACCGACGACGGCAAGCGCGTTGTCAGTCGAGCGGGGTTGCGCCTTTCTGCCTTTGCAGCACGCCATCGGGCGCTTCGCGGGGACGCCTTAGTTGCCGAGACGTACCGACGGTTTCCGTATTATGCCATCCGAAGCGAAATCGCTGAGAGAGTGCTTGGGAACGATGAGGCGGCACTTCAACGCATTGTGGCTGCTCGCCCAGCGCCAAAGAAAGGCGCCGTATCAACGATTGGCTATGAAGGTCGAACCCTGGAGAACTACCTCAACGGGCTCGTTGATTCAGGCGTTACGGTCCTGTGTGACGTTCGTCGGAATGCAATTAGTCGCAAATATGGTTTCTCTAAGGGCACTCTGTCAAAGGGTTGCGATGGTGTAGGCATTCGCTACGAACACTTGCCCGAGCTCGGGATCGCTTCGGAGCAACGTCGGAGCCTCGAAACACAGGCTGACTATGACGCGCTATTCACGGACTACGAACGTGAGTGTCTGCCTGGGCAGACGCTTGCGCTCGCGAAGATCGGTGCCTGGGTGGCGGCGGGAGAGCGCGTGGCGCTCACCTGCTACGAACGGCTTCCCGAGCAATGTCACCGCCATTGCGTCGCAGAAGCTCTTGAACGAGAGTTCGGCAAGCGGTTGGCAGCGCGGCACCTGTGAGAGCGCATGAACAAGGAGCGCATTCTCATCACCGTGAAGACGTATCCAACGCTTTCACGAAAGTACGGCGAGACCGTTTGTACCGCGGGCGTTCGCGAGGACGGCACCTGGGTTCGCCTTTATCCTGTACCTTTCCGTCGCCTCGACGAGAAGGAACAGGATCGCAAGTTCGATTGGCTCGAATGTCGGTTGGTGCCAAGCGCGTCGGATCAGCGACCTGAGAGCTTCCGGCCCCTTGACGAGAACGAACTCAAGCCAGTCGGGCACATCGATACCAGCCGCAACTGGCAAGAGCGTCGACGCATCCTGCTGAAAACCGCACGGGCTTATGATCGTCTCGACGAACTAATTGCCGGTGCGAAAGCTAATCAGCTTTCCCTCGCGGTGTTCAAGCCCACCCGCATCACGGATTTTATCTCGGAAGCGGAAACGCGCGCCTGGGACCCGAACAAACTCCGCGAGATGCGGGATCTCACCAACCAGCTTGATTTGTTCTCGGACAATAGTTGGCGAAAGACCTTCGACGTAATTCCGAAACTCCCCTACAGCTTCTCCTACCGAGTCGAGGATGCGGTGGGCAAACTCCGCGAGATGCAAGTTCTTGACTGGGAAGTAGGGGCCCTCTTTTGGAACTGTTTGCGTTCGACCAATGAGAATGAAGAGGCGGCGCTTGCGAAGGTCAGGCTGAAGTACTTCGACCATTTCTTGAAGACCGATCTGCACTTTTTCCTGGGCACGACTCAGCAGTGGCACAAAGTCGCACCGAACCCCTGGGTGATCATTGGCGTGATTCCGATCCCGCACGAGCAGCAGCTTGGGCTGTTCTGAGCGTTCACGCCCACGGGAGCCCGGAATATCGTCAATTCACCTCCCAAACGGATCCCCAATCTTCGCGCAGGGTCGCGACCGTCCCATCATGCATGTATGGCCCGCTGTATTCGACATTGCGCAAGGGCGGTGTTCGGAACTTGCCCATGTCGCCTGGAACGTCCGTGACCTCGAG
>Ga0209591_10003950_pt1 | contig 16988 bp, 10 predicted proteins | sample MAT01_FD_187207 | JGI IMG/M metagenome (GOLD analysis project Ga0209591, IMG submission 187207) | Freshwater microbial communities from Lake Fryxell liftoff mats and glacier meltwater in Antarctica - MAT-01 (SPAdes) (version 2) | ecosystem: Environmental > Aquatic > Freshwater > Ice > Liftoff... | reverse complement strand
TTATATATGGATGGCGGCGCAGAAGCGAGTGTCTAATTTACAGAGTGTAGGTCGGATGTCAAGGCTTATGGGAACTTTCGGCGATTATTTCAAACTACCTTAATTTTTAAGTTACTGCCGATCGGGTCTCCGGTGACAAGCTGATGGGATTTTACTGCTTTCGGCGCAGAGGGGCGCATCGCGTCTCTACAAGATGCACTGGATGCTGAGACTGCCGGATGCGGGCTGATAGTTCCTGAATGGGGGCGATCGAATTTCTCTGGATGTGGGAGATCCTGTTAAATAAGCCAACATTCAAACACATCATACGCAGATCCCCGACTTCTCAAAGAAGTCGGGGATCTAACAGCGTGTTCTGTAATCAGCTACAATCCAGTTTAGTCAAGAATTTCTAACAGTTCACTGCCCATTACAGGCTTCCCTAGCCTGTATTACCCAACTTGTCTGAAAATATGGATTTTGCTACTCTTGCCGCCCAGCTAAATGCTGGAACTATATTGCCAGAGGGAATCATCATTGTCACCCTCTTGGTTGTCCTCGTCGGCGATTTAATTGTCGGTCGCAGTTCCTCTGGTTGGACTCCCTACGTGGCTGTTGCCGGTTTGCTCGCGGCCGTCGGTGCCTTGTGTTTGCAAGCGGATAACACTAATACTATCTCGTTTTTAGGCGGTTTTAATAGCGATGCCTTGAGTTTAGTATTTCGCGGAATTATTGCTTTGACTGCGGCTGTCACTATTTTGATATCCGTCCGTTATATATTGCAAACTGGTACTGCTTTAGCGGAATTCATCGGCATTTTGCTGGCCGCTACTTTGGGGGGAATGTTCCTTTCCGGTGCTAATGAATTGGTGATGATTTTTATTTCATTGGAAACTCTCAGTATCTCGTCTTATTTGCTGACGGGTTATACAAAACGCGACCCGCGTTCCAATGAAGCTGCTTTGAAATATTTGTTAATTGGTGCATCTTCTTCGGCAGTTTTTCTCTACGGTTTGTCGCTGCTGTACGGATTGTCTGGTGGCGAAACTACGTTAAGTGCGATCGCATCTCATCTTCCTACTGTTAATGACGGTCAATCTCTCGGTTTAGTGATTGCATTGGTATTTGCGATCGCCGGAATCGCCTTCAAAATCTCCGCAGTTCCCTTCCACCAATGGACTCCCGACGTTTACGAAGGTTCTCCTACACCCGTTGTTGCCTTTCTTTCTGTCGGTTCCAAAGCAGCAGGTTTTGCCCTAGCAATCCGGTTGTTAACAACAGCTTTCCCCGCACTTATCGAACAGTGGCACTTCGTATTCACAGCCTTAGCAATTCTCAGCATGGTGTTGGGAAATGTGGTGGCCCTCGCCCAGACTAGCATGAAGCGGCTTTTGGCTTATTCGTCGATCGCCCAAGCCGGTTTTGTAATGATTGGTTTGATTGCAGGAACCGAAGCCGGTTACTCCAGCATGATATTTTATATGTTGGTTTACCTGTTTATGAACCTAGGCGCATTCGCCTGCATCATCCTGTTCTCGCTGCGGACTGGAACCGACCAAATTAGCGAATACTCCGGTTTGTATCAAAAAGACCCATTGCTAACTCTAGCACTGAGTATTTGTTTACTTTCTCTCGGTGGAATTCCGCCGCTAGCTGGATTCTTCGGAAAAATCTATCTGTTCTGGGCTGGCTGGCAAGCTGGGCTTTACGGCTTAGTTATCTTGGCATTAGTTACCAGCGTAATTTCGATTTACTACTACATCCGTGTCGTCAAGATGATGGTAGTCAAGGAACCTCAAGAGATGTCAGAGGTTGTCAAAAATTATCCCGAAGTTCGCTGGAACCTTCAGGGAATGCGACCTTTGCAAGTCAGCGTTGTACTGACTTTGGTTGCGACAACTTTGGCGGGTATTCTGTCGAATCCTTTGTTTAATCTGGCTAATGATGCTGTTGCTAACACTCCGATGCTGCAATCTGCCTTGAGTCACATTGTACCGATTTCGGCTGCGAAAGTCGAATCAAATCTTTTGTCTCGTAACGATTAATTTTAGCTGAATTTAAAAGATTGGAAAGCGCCTAATTGTCAAAGATTAGGTGCTTTTTTATGTCTTCAACCTGCGGAGGCACGTGAAAGTTTGTGTAGACGCGGTTTCAACCGCCCGGTCTTCTTTTTTATGTCTTCAACCTGCGGAGGCACGTGAAAGTTTGTGTAGACGCGGTTTCAACCGCCCGGTCTTCTTTTTTATGTCTTCAACCTGCGGCGGCACGTGAAAGTTTGTGTAGACGCGGTTTCAACCGCCCGGTCTTCTGCAATGAAATTCAAATCGCCGATGATTATGATATACTATCAGTTATGATTTTTAACCGCAGATTGAAGCAGATTAACGCAGATTAACGCAGATAAGAGTTTGTACAGAGGTAAAAATGTTAGTACAAAGTAAGCAACAAATTTATACTTTAGATGAGTACCGGGAGTTAGAGGAAACTGCTGAGTTTAGAAATGAATACCGCGATGGAGAAATTGTACAAATGAGTGGTGGTACTATTAATCACAGCCAGATAATCGGTAATATTTATGCGTTCTTAAAATCTGCTTTGCGGGGAAAGAATGCCAGACCATTTATGAGCGATTTGCGCTTGTGGATTCCTCGATACCGGCGGGGAACTTACCCGGATGTGATGGTGATTGAAGGAGAACCAGTTTTTACGGAAGGGCGCAGCGATGAAATACTCAATCCAATCATGATTGTGGAAGTGCTTTCTAAGTCTACCAAGGATTTCGATCGGGAGGATAAGTTTCGGTTTTATCGATCGATTCCTGAATTCCGTGAATATGTGTTAGTCAATCAATCTGAGTTTTTAGTCGCACAATATATTAAAACAGAATCAAATGAATGGTTGTTTCGGGAATATGAGGGAGAATCAGCAATAGTTTCCTTCGCTTCGGTGGAGGTGCAAATGTTGATGAGTGATATTTATGAGTTGGTTGTATTTGAGAATGCTATGGTTGATTAAAATATTTTCTTAACCGCAGATGTAGGCAGATTAACGCAGATTAACGCAGATAAGAGTTATTATAGAGGTAAACGATGAATGTAATTTGGCTACTGTTAAAAGCTTCTTGGTTAAATGTTTCCATCGCCATATTCACAGGCTTAATCAGCGGCGGTTCCAGTGCTATGTTAATTGCCCTAATTAACCGGGCAATCAGCGACAATTCTAATGCTAGTTTAGTCTGGTATTTTGCGGGATTGGCAATTTTGGCTCTCTTGAGTGGCTTTGTCTCTCAATTTTTGTTAATCTATCTTTCTCAAGAAGCAGTTTATAATCTGCGACTGAGTTTGAGTCGTGGCATTTTATCTACTCCGCTGCGAAATTTGGAAGAGTTGGGCGCTAACCGCTTGCTGGCAACTCTGACTGATGATGTGGGAACTCTTTCTAATACTATATTTTTGATTCCTTTTCTCTGCGTAGATATCGCCGTTGTTGTCGGGTGTTTAACTTATTTAAGCACGATTTCTGGCACGGTTTTTGTGGTGGTATTTGGTTTTTTGGTGCTGATGATTGGCACTGTACAACTGCTGCTCAATAAAATGCGGAAATTCTTCGATTTAGCCAGAGAAGAACAAGATGTATTATTTAAGCATTTTCGCAGTATTACTGACGGAATTAAGGAACTAAAACTGCACTCTTTACGCCGACAAGAGTTTTTTACGGAAGAATTGCAGGTAAGCGCTGATGCTTCCCGCGATTATAACGTGACTGCTTTGAATACGGGTGCTGTGGCGATTGGAGTCGGGCAGTTGCTGTTTTTTATGTTAATGGGTTTGCTGTTATTTGCTTTACCTAAGTTTGTGCCGGTTTCTACTCCGGTTTTGTCGGCATATATTCTGACAAGCACCTATTTGATGTCTCCGTTTCAGAATATTTTGCAAAGGTTGCCGGCGATTTTTCGGGCTAATACTTCGGTGGAGAAGATTGAGAAAATGGGACTGGCTTTGGCGAGTCAAGCTGAGATAAGTTCGGTGGTAAAAAGGGTTGAAACTGCTGATTGGCAGACTCTGGAATTAAAGGGGACAACTCACAGCTATCCGGGAGAAAAAGAAGACAGCAATTTTATTTTGGGTGAGTTAAGTTTGAAGTTTCATGCGGGTGAGTTGGTGTTTATCATTGGTGGGAATGGCAGTGGTAAATCAACTTTGGCTAAGTTAATTACTGGTTTGTATATTCCTGAATCGGGAGATATTTTGCTGGATGGACAGCCGATTACTGATGAGAATCGAGAATGGTATAGGCAACATTTTTCGGTTATTTTTTCTGATTTCTATTTGTTTGAAAGGCTTTTGGGAATGGCTAACCACGATTTGGACAATCAGGCGGCTGAATATCTGCGAGAATTTCATTTGGATAAAAAGGTTGAGGTGAAAGATGGTGTTTTGTCAACTACGGCTTTGTCTCAGGGACAGCGAAAACGGTTGGCTTTGTTGACGGCTTATTTGGAAGATAGACCGATTTATTTGTTTGATGAGTGGGCTTCGGATCAAGACCCGTTTTTTCGGGATATTTTTTATAAGCAGTTGTTACCGGAGTTGAAGCGACGGGGAAAAACGGTGTTTGTGATTAGCCATGATGACCGCTATTTTGATATTGCCGATCGCGCAATTAAACTAGATTACGGTAAAATAGAGTATGACCGACAACATTCCTAGGTATCGGATTGTTGAAACTCTGACTGAAAATCAGGTTTCCGACTTGATGGATTGGTACAAAAATGAATTTTGAGCTTCATTATATCTGCTATGTGAGTGATTTTCATTCGCGTTCAAAAGTCCCCACAAAAACGGAATACTCCTCTCTGTCATTGCGAGGAACGAAGCAATCCTAGAGACTAAGCGATTGCTTCGTTCCTCGCAATGACAAGTTATATAAAATCCGACGGATTTTATATAACTTCTAAATTCCCAACTTTTTTCGCATCACATCTGGTGTGTCTCTAAAACCGACTACAACAGCAGTTCCATCCTTCACAAACAGCGGACGTTTTAGCAGCATCGCATCCTTAGCAAAAGCCTCAATCCACTCTTTGTTTGTCCAATTATTCCGAACTTCGCCCAAATCTCGGTAAGATTGACCGGAGGTATTTCGCATTGGTTGAAAACCTAAAGAATTTACCCAGTTTTCAATCATCTCGCGAGTCGGTGGATTTTCTTTTGTGTTGATAAATTCGTAGGTGACTCCACTATCTTCTAGCCATTTGAAGGCTTTTTTGCAGGTTCCGCAGTTGGGGATTCCGTAAACTTGAATTGACATAATATTTTGCAATGGGAAATGGGGCATTGGGCATTGGGCATTGGGCATTGGGCATTAGAATCAACACAAATAAAAAATAACAAATAACAAATAACCAATAACAAATAACCAATAACCAATAACCAATAACCAATAACCAATAACCAATAACCAATAACTAATGACTAATAACTAATTTTGCTTCTTCAATCCATTTTTGCACACGATCGACTGAAGGAGTCAAATCATTGCGCTGCATTGTCGCTACGTGCAGTCTCAGGATTTGTTGGTGCAACCTCTCCACGGGCATTTGAGCCAGTTGGGCCGCAGAAGCAACGCCCGCGTGTAGCAACAGCCCGCAATACTGACAGCCGACACTCGGAATTCTAGCTAAATCTGCCATCGCTACCCATTTACTAAGATTTTGAATGTTGATCTGTAATTGATGTGCTAGCAGCACTTTGGCAGCCGGTGTTTTTGTCATCCGAATTAGTTGTTCGGTTGTGGTGATGCCACATTCTTCTAGTTGAGACTGGTTTTCATTGCTCAATCCGGGTAACTGTGCGATCGGCCAATCCCGTACTTGTACAGAATTGCGAGCAGATTTCTGAGGAGTTTTCATAGCTATGTCAGTGAATTTTACTTATACTCTAAAGTCTAGAATAGAAAATAGTCAAGAAAAAGGACTGAAGTCCTTACTACAAACAAAACTTTTCATGAAAATCACCAAAGATTACGATTTGTTAAGAAATACTTTACACCAACGGCGGCAAAAACTGGCTAGTTTAATTAATTTTCCGGCAATTCTTTGGTCTGGTAGCAGTATTGCTCGTAATTATCCGGCTCTAAAGTTGCCATTTCGTGCCAGTAGTCACTTTCTATATTTTGCTGGCTTGCCGTTAGAAAATACGGCGATTCGCTTAGAATCTGGCAAATTAGAACTGTTCTTAGATGACGCACCTCCTAGTAGCACACTTTGGCACGGGGAAATGCCGAAAAGAGCAGAAATTGCTGAACTAATTGGGGCTGATGCTGCTTTCCCAATGAGTGAGTTGAAGTCGCGGGGAATGGGTGCGGCAACGATCGCCATTCAGGACAATCTGACGGCTGTGCAACAGTCGCAAATCCTCGTAGCTTGCGGGGCGTCCCGCCATCGCCCTCTGGCACTGCCCAAATCGCCAACCGGAATCGACCTAGAACTAACTCACGCAGTCGTATCTCTGCGCCTGAGCCACGATGCAGCCAGTTTGATCGAATTGCGTCAAGCTGCGGCTGTCACCGTAGCAGCTCACAAAGCGGGCATGGCGGCAACTCGAACAGCTAAGATTGAAGCGGGCATTCGCGCTGCAATGGAAAGTGTGATTATCTCGGAAAATATGACCTGTGCTTATCCCAGCATCGTTACAGTACATGGCGAAGTTCTGCACAGCGAACATTATCACCATTCCCTACAAAGAGGAGATTTGCTGTTAGCAGATGTCGGTGCAGAAACTTCAATGGGATGGGCGGCTGATGTGACTCGCACTTGGCCGGTTTCTGGTAAATTTTCGCCGACTCAAAAAGCGATTTATGATGTGGTTTTGGCAGCTCATGATGCTTGTATTGATCAAGTTAGTCCGGGCGTGGAATATCAAAATATTCACCTGTTAGCTGCTCGAATTATGGCGGAAGGATTGGTCGATTTGGGTATCTTGCGGGGCAATGTTGAAGATTTGGTGGCAATGGATGCTCACGCCCTGTTTTTTGTGCACGGTATCGGACATTTAATTGGTTTGGATGTTCACGATATGGAAGATTTGGGAGATTTGGCTGGTTATGAAGCAGGAAGAACTAGAAGTAGTAGATTTGGGTTGGGTTTTTTGCGGCTGAATCGAGTTTTGTGTCCGGGAATGCTGGTATCGATCGAACCGGGATTTTATCAGGTTCCAGCAATCTTAAATAACCCAGAAACTCGTGCCAAATATAAAGATTCTGTAAAGTGGGACGAGTTGGAAAAATTCGCTGACGTGCGGGGAATCAGGATTGAGGATGATATACTTGTCACTGAAGGGGGTAGAGAAGTATTGACAGGGGAATTGCCAACAAAAGCTCTGGAGATTGAGGAGTTAGTTGCGGTAAGTGCATAGGTATCGATCGCAATTAAATCGATCGCCCGCAGTTCCATCAGGTTTGACCAATATAAAGAAATATGAATAAAGCTTGGCAAGTAAGTTTTTTTTTGATAGTTCAAAGGCTGGCGACGCAAGTCCAAAAATTCGCAGCACGGAGACTTGCACGCATTTTTAGGAAACATATAGTCGCACCGCCGCCGATGCAGGCTGCGCCTTTGCCTAGCAACGAAGAAGAGAGGCTAAAAGCACTTCACCGCTACAACATTCTAGATACAGATGCTGATGAAGCTTTTGATGACCTAACAGCTTTAGCATCTTATATTTGTGGGACTCCTATTGCTTTAGTCAGCTTAGTAGATTCTAACCGACAGTGGTTTAAATCAAAAGTTGGTTTGGACGCGCCAGAAACTCCGAGAGAGTTAGCTTTTTGTGCTCATGCTATTTTAAATCCGAACGAATTGCTAGTTATACCAAATGCTTTAGAAGACGATCGCTTTGCGGGGAATCCTCTAGTAACTTCCAATCCCAATATTCGCTTTTATGCTGGAGCACCGCTAGTAACTCCTGACGGTTTCCCGATCGGCACTTTGTGCGCCATAGATACAGTTCCGCGCCATCTCACCCCAGAACAACTCGAAGCGCTGCGGACTTTAGGACGGCAAATTATCAGCCAAATGGAGTTGCGAATTAATTATGCTAAATTGAAGCGTGCACAGTTCCGGCAGAAACAAGTAGAAGCAAAACTCCGTTCTACTGACGAGCAAATTGTCAATTTTCTCGAAGGAATGAGCGATGCTTTTTTTGCTCTAGATCCAAAGTGGCGATTTACTTACGTCAATTATAAAGCATCGCAATTTTTGCAGCGGTCGCCGGAAGAGCTTTTTGGTAAAAATTTTTGGCAAGAGTTTCCCGACTTAGTGAACTCGGTATTTTATAAAGAGTCTCATGAATCTGTAGCCAAACAAGTTGGAGTAACTTTTGACAAATATTATCGTCCATTAAAAGTGTGGTTTGAAGTCCGAGCTTTTCCTTCTCACGATGGCCTTTCTGTGTTTTTTCATGACATAACCAAGCGCAAAAAGATGGAATCTGCACTCAAAAAAGAACAGAAAAAAACTGATAGTTTACTGCTAAATATCTTGCCAGAAGCAATCGTTGATAGGTTGAAGGATGAACCTGGAGTAATTGCAGACAAGTTTGAAAAAGCAACAGTTCTTTTTGCTGACTTGGTGAATTTTACCCAAATTTCTACCACGATGTCGGCAACTAAATTGGTGTACTTGCTGAATGAAATTTTCTCGACTTTTGACCAACTGAGCGAGAAACACGGTTTAGAAAAAATTAAGACGATCGGGGATGCTTACATGGTAGCAGGTGGCATTCCAATTCAACAGATCACGCAGAGGCGATCGCCGAAATGGCACTGGATATGCTAGTAGCAATTCAGGAATTAAATGTGAAGCTACACGCGAATTTTGACATCCGCATCGGGATTAATAGCGGCCCGGTTGTAGCGGGGGTAATCGGTACTAAAAAATTCATTTACGATTTGTGGGGAAATGCAGTAAATACAGCCAGCCGCATGGAATCTCACGGTATACCAGGCCGCATTCAAGTTAGCTTCTATACTTACGATTTGTTGCAAGATAAATATGAGTTTGAAGAGCGTGGCTTGATCGAGATTAAAGGTAAAGGGGAAATGCTGACTTATTTCCTGACGGGTAGGAAAGAACCAAATGAACTCGAAATCGGATAGTAAGTAGGGAGAATTCCGATTGTATAAAAAGTGTTTTTTTCAGGGTGTTCGCTGTGAAATTTCGTCAGATCAATTTTGGCTGCACGCGCCCTTGGACTACACGAGATTAATTGTAGGGACTAAGGCACTCGCGGTGTCCTGATTTCGGGTAATATTAATTTCGATGTAACTGGAGTTGATTTACGATCGCTTCGGAGATGCCAGATTGCGAAATGAGGTAAATTGGGCATCGAATAATAGTTTGATGATGCCTGTGGGGCCGTTTCTGTGCTTGGTAATGATTACTTCGGCAATTCCGCGATCGGGCGAATCCGGGTTATAGTATTCATCTCGGTAGAGCATAATGACTAAATCGGCGTCCTGCTCGATCGATCCACTCTCACGTAAATCCGACATCATCGGCCGCTTATTTGTCCTCGCTTCTACACCCCGACTCAACTGAGATAAGGCAATAATTGGCACGTTGAGTTCGCGGGCTAAACCTTTAAGGCCTCTAGTAATTCGAGATAATTCTTGCACGCGATTGTCGCTGCTACCTTCCATTAATTGCAGATAATCTAGCAAGATTAATCCAAGGGTTCCGCCTTGTTCCGCTTGCAGGCGGCGCGCTTTCGATCGAATCTCCATCACGGTAATATTAGGAGTATCATCAATAAACAGCGGCAATTCTGATAAGTTGCCAATGGCGGTACTGATTGGTTCCCATTCGTTTTGACTGATTCTACCCGATCGCAACCTATTACTTTCTATTTTGGCTTCACTGGACAGAATACGCTGCACTAGCTGTTCTTTGGACATTTCTAAGCTGAAAACGGCAACCGGAAATTTCTGCTGTCCGGCGGCGATGTGGTGGGCGATGTTGGTACAAAAGGCTGTATTGTGAACGCAGATATCATTAGCAACAAAATTGTGTGTCTCCGGGATAGTTAAGTCGTAGACTTGCTTGTTTCCCATCGGTTCGATAGAAACTATTTCATCCCAGTAAACCTCGCTATCTGCCAGTTGTTTCAGCCACGAATTATCTAAAGCAGTTGCTAAAACCAAAAGTCTTTGCCTGGACAGCGCGCGTTTACCAACGTGAATATTGGAATAACCTTTGATGCCTGCGCGTTTTGCTAAGGATACCCAAGATTCGTTGCCTTTGGCTAATGCTATGTATTCCCAAGCTTCCACTGGAATCAAATCACGGTTATTGTGAGATATTTTGTTTTCTAGTGCTTCTTTTACTTTGAATAATGCTTCTTGTTTGCCAAAAATACCAATCTCTGATATAAATATTTTGATAGATTTTGCGTCAGTAATATCGATAAACCAAGCTGGATTACGAGTATTTTTGTATTTAACTAAACGCTTTTTTAGGGCGGCAATGATGCCAAATCTCAGTAGTAAATGCTGTACTTGTCTGGCTAGTTCTTCGCTGACTGAACAGTAGCCTAGTTGAGATTGACCGCTGGTAAGTAGGGTTGCCCAGCCGTCAGTTGAAAATAGACGGTTGAGAAATAGGGCAATTTGCGATCGTTCCAATTTAAAAACTATATCTGGTACTGTTTTCTGGTGAGCATTTTTTCCCATCAGACCTAATTTTTCTAACCAGTATCTCAGCGGGTTTTTATGCTTTGTATTAATAGCATCCATTCCCGGCCCGGCTAGCTGTTTTGGATCGACATCTAAAGTTTCACAAATGCGACTAAATAATTCTTCCTTTGGAAATGCCAATCCTAACACCCAAGATGATGCTAAAACTGGTGTCACTTCCAATATTTTAGCGAATTCTTTAACATACAAATGTTGTTCTTTAAGCACTTTTTTTAAATTTAAACCAAAGAAAGATATTTTGTCTTTGTAACTGTCTCGATCGCCGATAACACGATATTCGGGTGCGCGTCTACCTTGATCCCTGTAGCGCAGTTTCAGGCCTCCGAAGCTAGTAGCAGCTTTCGCAAAATCTTGTAGTATAGCAGTATTGCCATTGGTGAATTGAGGCGCGCTCTGTGTCAAACAACCGTCACCAATTAGATAAGCCAATAACTTAACTTCACAGTCGCGGATGGTTTCTTTACCAAAAATATTCATCCTGCGGGGGACAGCAATTTTATCGCCTACTCCTATTTGCGCCAACTCTCGCCATCCCTTAATTGTTAAAAATGGGTGGGTAATTGTAGTTTCTATAAAGCGTCCGAGTCTTGTTGTGACGCGGAATACAGGCTTAATTCCATCATCTATAAAATCTGATGGTGTAGTTAGATGAAACTTCCAATCTTTTCCTAAAGTTAGTAATTCTGCTTGACGTTTTTGATAGATTTCTGCTATAGTTGAAACACTGCCATCACTTAAAATCACTACGGTAGAGCCTGCTTCGCATTTGCCCATGGCAGGGCGCCCAGCAACGATGATTAAATCCGATCGCTGAAAGCCACCTGTCATAGCATCTAAATCATAAAAACCGCACTGAATACCGGGAAGCGTGAGGCCTTCATTGCGATTTTCTAGGTCTTGAAATGTTTGGTTTAGTGTTTCGCCGATCGATACTAAATCCTGTTGCGGGCGTTCTTGAGTGATGCCAAAAATTTCTTGTTCGGCCCGGTCTAAGACTGTTTCTAGCGGTACTGCTGTCTCGTAACCTAATTGTACTATGTTGTTGCCAGCTTCGATTAATTTGCGGCGCTGATATTTGTCTTCAACTAAGGCTGCATATTGGTCGATGTTGACTGCCGAAACTGTGCGATCGACTAATTGTGCTAATTTAGTTAGTCCTCCGACTTGTTCTAACTGGTTGCGATCGGTTAGCCAAGTTGTCACCGTCATTAAATCTGTCGGTTGGCCCTGCAAAAATAGCCCTAATGCCGATCGATAAATGACTTGATGAGCGGTGATGGCAAAAAACTCCGGTCGCAGAATTTCAGCAATTCGGGAAATCGCTTCGGGGTCAATTAAAATCCCGCCCAAAATTGCTTCCTCTGCCTCTATATTTGTCGGCATCAAATCGCTCATTAGTCAATAGTCCTCAGTCATTAGTCATTGGTCATTGGTCATTGGTCATTGGTCATTGGTCATTGGTCATTGGTCATTGGTCATTGGTCATTGGTCATTGGTCATTGGTCATTGGTTGCGATTCATTAGTCTTCAGTTTTCAACCTGCAAGTTAGCATTCCTCAGTCTTTCGTTAGCTGTACTCAGTTCTTAGCTAATGACTGATGACTGATGACTAATGACTAACAACTAATGACTGATGACTGATGACTAATGACTCTTAATTACATGGGAACAACTTGAATATCAACTTCGGCGGTAACATCTGCGTGAAGTTTGATTTCAGCTTTGTATGTACCAGTTTCGCGAATTTCGGGTAGGGTGATGCCGCGCCGATCGACTTCTTGACTGGTAGAGTTGAAAATCAGCTCTGCTACTTCTTGGTTGGTGACAGTACCAAAAATCGCGTCTCCTTCGCCGACTTGCTTGGAGATGATGAAAGGCCCGGCTGCTTCCAGGGCGGTTTTGCGGACTTCGGCTTGCTGCTTGAGCTCTAACTGGCGCAGTCTTTCTTCTTCGCGGCGGCGCGCGGCTTGCTTGAGAATGCCTGGAGTGGCTTTAAATCCCATTCCTTGGGGTACTAGGTAGTTGCGGGCGTAGCCTGGGGCTACTTCTACTACGTCGCCAGCTTTGCCGAGTTTGCTGACATCTTTGTTTAAAACTAATTGGACGCGCTTGGCCATGATCTTTGCTTGTGGGTTTTGACTGCAACTTTTTATAATAGCGAAGTTTGAGGGGCGATCGCAAGAGCGAAGGAAGAAGGAAGAAGGAAGAAGGAAGAAGGAAGAAGGAAGAAGGATGAGGGAAGAAGGAAGAGGGAAGACAGGAGGCAGGAGGCAGGAGGCAGGTAGTAGGAGAAAGACAGGGCGGTTGAAACCGCGTCTACACAGACAAAACCCGCCTCCGCGGGTTGAAGAAAGGATTGAAGAAAGGACGGTTAAAATTAATTTATTTTCTTGAGTCCGCGGAGGCGGACATCGTTTGTATAGCAGCGGTTTCAACCGCCGTCTTTATTGTCTTGAGTGGGCGTCCGGCGGACATCGTTTGTATAGCAGCGGTTTCTAACCGCCGCTGCATCTACGAACCTACGATCGATCTTTTGCCCGATCGCCCATCAATCGCACTACAGTAGCAACTAACTCACTCGGATCGATCGGCTTAGATAGGTGTTTGTCAAATCCGGCTTGCAAAACTTGGCGCTCGTTCGCTTCTCCAGCATAGGCCGTTAGGGCGATCGCCACTAGCCCCCGATTCTGTGGTGCAAGCTGAGTGCGGATGTGCTGGATCAGCATATACCCGTCCATCTGGGGCATTCCGATGTCGCTGACGATCAAATCCGGTGCAGTTTGGGCGATCGACTCCAACGCCTCAGCAGCAGATGACAGGGAAATCACCTCCGCACCCGATTCCTCTAGCACGAAGGCGACAAAATCTCGCGAGTCTGGCTCATCATCTACTACCAAAATTCTCAATCGGGCGAGCGGCAAAGATGACATATCGGGACTCAGAGACGAATTGACGGCTGCCTCATCCTGCCTGCTAGAATCATCATTTAATAGCGGTAATCTCACCGTAAACGTCGCTCCTTGACCTTCTCCGGGGCTTTCTGCAAACGCAGTTCCGTCGTGCAGCTCGATCAGTTGGCGGACGATCGCCAATCCCAATCCCAAGCCGCCAAATTTGCGAGTTGTCGCGCCGTCTTCTTGTCGGAAATGCTCAAAAACATAGGGCAAAAAATCGGGAACAATGCCTTTACCCGTGTCTGCAACTTGAATTTGAACTTGGTGTGCAATTTGCGCTAATCTAACTTCAACTCGACCGCCTTCGGGCGTGAATTTTACCGCATTTGATAACAAATTCCACACTACTTGCTGCAAGCGGCCTGTATCGCCGACAACTTGACCGACATCGGGATTTAAGATTGTTTCGATTTGAATTTTTTTAGTTTCGGCTGATAATTGCACGGTTTCCAAAGCAGACAAAATAATGGTTGCGACATTCACCGGAACAACATTCAATCTGAGTTTCCCTTGCAGAATCCGAGACACGTCGAGCAAGTCTTCGATTAATTGAGATTGCAGTCTGGCGTTGCGCTCGATTGTCTCCAACGCTTGGGCTGTTTTATCCGCGCTCAGCTTGCCACCTCGCAGCAGTTGTGACCAGCCTAAAATCGGATTTAAGGGCGATCGCAATTCATGAGAAAGCACCGCCAGAAACTCGTCTTTAATCCGGTTAGCTCGTTCGGCTTCCGCACGCGCAGTTTGTTCCAATTGCAGAACCATATCGCGCTCAGTTTCCACTTGTTTTCGCTCTGTAATGTCGATCGCAGAGCCGATATAACCCTCAAATTGTCCGCTGTCGGACAATCTGGGAGCCGCCGCATCTATCGCCCAAGAATATCCGCCATCCGGGCGTCCCACGCGAAATTCTAGGCGGAAAGATTCCTGGCGTTGGTTCGCCATCAAAAATGCGTTTTTGGCGTGTTCCCGGTCTTCTGGATGCAGAGCATTTACCCAACCAAATCCCAAACCTGTTTCCTCAGTTTGACCGGTGAATTCATACCAACTTTCGCTGAGGAAATTGCAGTAGCCTGTGGAGTCTGTTACCCATACCATAAATGGAGCGTTGTTCGCCATGTTGCGGAATCGTGCTTCGCTCTCAAGCAGCGCTGATTCTGATTGTTTTCGTTCTGTGATATCGCGACAGACAACCACTCCGCCTTGGATTTCGTTGCTAGTATCAATTACCGGATAACCGCTGATACTGACCCAGCGATCTTCGGAATTTTCGCGGCGGACAAATACCTCTACATCATTGACATATTCACCTTTGATTGCTCTGGCTAGAGGTAGTTCATTGTCGGGGAAAAGGGTTTTTTGATCTGCCAAAAATAGTCCGTAGGTGCTCGACCATTCCTGATGAGATTTTTCATTAGTTAGCTGACCGAATATCCCCACGGCGGCTTGGTTAAACAGTACAAATTCCCCTTGTTGGTTGGCGAGAATCAAACCATCACCAATGCTGTCAATAATTACTTGCAGTAACTTAGTTTGTTCTTGCAGCTCGACTTCTGCTCGTTTGCGATTTGTGATATCGTTGGAGATACCAATTAGGCCGATTACTTCTCCCGCCTCATTGCGGTAGGGAGCTTTTGTTCCCAGAAATGTGTGAATGCCATCGGGAGATTCTTCGACGATTTCTGTTTTGCCGGATTCCATAATCCGCCGATCGTTTTCCGTGACTTCGGCTCCTAGTTCTGCTATTGGGTATAAATCGCGATCGCGCCGGCCAATTACTTCAGCAGCAGGTTTGCCGATCGCCTCAAGCGTAGCTGGATTTGCATAAATAATACATCCTTCTCGATCTTTGACAAAAATTGGGGTGGGTACTGACTCGTTAATTAGATTCAAAATCGCATTCTTTTGTCGCAGTTCTTCTTCTGTGCGTTTGCGATCGCCAATATCGCTCAAATAAGCCGTAAGCCCTTCGGCTGCTGGATAGGCGCTCACTTCTATATGCATCTGAAGCGACGGCGAAAACTCTTCAAACTTGACAGAAACTTGCTCGTTAACGACTCGATGAAATTCTTGATATAGCATCGAATTGGATTCTGACTCGGTGGGGAATAGCTCCCAGATCGATCGCCCTAACAAGTCATTTCTCGATCGACCGAGCAGTCTTTCCGCAGCGCTATTAACGTAGGTATAGCACCATTGTGCATCGATCGCGATAAAGGCATCAGTAATACTTTCGATAATATTGGTGACTTGCTGTTTTGCCTCCGTGAGCGCGAGTTCAGCGTTTTTGCGATCGGTGATGACTTCGGAAAAAATCATGATCCCGCCAATCTCACCGCTGTTGGTGCGCCAAGGGTGAATTTCCCAGCGCACCCAGTCGATCGATCCATCAGCGCGGGGAAACGGATCTTCGGGGCACATTTCGACCGCTCCCGCCAGACAGCGCTGGTGGATTTGTTTCCAACGATCGCACACTTCAGGAAAGATATCGTAATGCGATCGGCCTAAAATGTTTTGAGCGCCCAGCCCGTAACTTGTCAGCCAGCGATCGCTCACCAGCATATACCGCATCTGGCTGTCAAACATCGCCACCCCCACAGGCGAATGTTTGACAAACAGCCGCATTTGCTCGGACTGTTGCAGCAGCAGATTTTCCGACTGTTTGCGATCGGTGATGTCTTGGAAAAGTATGGCGACTTGGCGGCTCTGCGGCTCAGGAGTGCGAAACGCCGAAACCTCAAACCAGCGGTTTATGGCTTCCGAGCCGTGTTCAAAGCGCACTGGTTCCCCTGTCAGCGCGACTTTGCCGTATATCTCAAACCAAAAATCTTCGAGTTCTGGAATGAGTTCTCGCGCTGTTTTCCCCGCCGCTTCTACGAGTCCGGTTTGTTTCTCGAAGGCGGGATTGACTTCTAAAAAGCGGTAATCGATCGGCTTGTCGTTGTCGTCAAACAGCATTTCGATGACGCAAAAACCTTCGTCTAGGGACTCAAACAAAGTGCGGTAGCGTTCTTGGGAGCGGCGCAAAGCTTCTTCTGCTTGTTTGCGATCGGTAATTTCGTGCACTGTCACATTCACGCCCAGCACGCGATCGTCCTCAGCTTTCAGCGGATAGAGACTTAATAGCCAATCGCTTTCTACTCCCGGCTGTGCTGAGTTTGTCCCGCTAACTTCGAGCTGTGCGAGGGGAACTTTAGTGGCAATAACTTGTTTGTAAAGCGGCTCTAAATCATCCGCTTGTTCTGGCAAGATTTCGCGCAATGTTTTACCGATGTGGGCGGCGGCGGGAATTCCGTTGATTTCTGC
>Ga0209591_10003948_pt1 | contig 16991 bp, 15 predicted proteins | sample MAT01_FD_187207 | JGI IMG/M metagenome (GOLD analysis project Ga0209591, IMG submission 187207) | Freshwater microbial communities from Lake Fryxell liftoff mats and glacier meltwater in Antarctica - MAT-01 (SPAdes) (version 2) | ecosystem: Environmental > Aquatic > Freshwater > Ice > Liftoff... | reverse complement strand
GTAAGCGGGAAATATACCCATGTAGACAAGAAATTAGGGAACAGATTTTTGGTTGCGGCTTTTTAGCCACTCATCAGGAAGAAGCTCGTACAGCTTTTGGCTGTTATGTCCCATGATTCTGCGCATCACATCTTCTAAATATTCGCGGGGATTAATGCTCAAACCTCGACAGGTTTGCACGAGCGAAAATAAAATTGCACCAGCTTCTCCTCCATCAGAGCTGCCAAAGAAAAGCCAATTTTTTCGTCCAATTGCAAGCGGTCTGATTGCTCTTTCTGCCACATTATTATCCAATCTTGCAAAAGCTTCCTTCGTGTAGTTCTTCAAATAAGGAATCAAGCCACAGAAGTAGCCCATAGCCTCTTTAAGCTTAGATTTGGGCAAAATCTTCCCATCTATAAGCTTGGCTTTAATTTTGTCGATTAGCTCATCAATAATCGGCACTTCTTTTTCCTGCCGGATTCTTAAGCGCTCTTCTGGGGATCTTGCCCAAGCGACTCTTTCAAGCATAAAAAGATAGCGTATTTTCCTCAAAATCCACTTCCGAAATGCTGGATCACCAGCTTCAGCTTCAAAAAACTTTCTTCTGATGTGGCTAAAACAAGGAAACCAAGTAATAATTTTCTGCTCTGCTAGCTTTTGGTAAGCTGCGTATTTATCCGAATGGAGCCCTCCACGGTAACCTTGCAATATATCCAGAACGTTGTGATGACAGCGATCTTGTTTAAATTCATAAATCCTGTAGGGTGGATTGGCTTCACAACCCCCAACCACTATCCACATATAAGCTTGTTTACATTTTTCGGTTTCCCATAACTTTACAGGAGTTTCATCGATAAAGATGTTTTTACTCGCTAAAACCCTCTTTAACATTTCTGCAAAAACAGGTTTAAGTGCCATTGCAGATCGGATAACCCATTGAGAAAGAAGCTTACGGCTGATCAATATGCCATCCCGTTTGAAGATTTCTGCAATGCGATAAAGGGGTAAGTGATCGGCAAATTTCTTAGTGATGATTTCAGCCAGTAAGCTGTCGTCGGCTCTGCATTTAGGAAGCAAAGTATCGGGCAAAGGCGCTGTTAAAATGCCAGCTTCTTCTTTTTGCGGATGAGCATATTTAGGCCGAATAATTTCTTTGATATAGTAAGAGCCAGGCTCATGAGCTAGTTTATGGGAGACTTCAACCCCTATTTGAACGAGCGCTTGTCCTGTTTCTTGGCAAATTTTTTCGTCTTCAGAAATATCGAGTATTACTGTTCTAACGGGCAGGTCATCAGGAAGAGTAATTTTATCTTTGCCATCGCGATTAGGTTTGCTGCGTTCGTGTGCAGCAACAGTTTTTTTCTTTTCTTTTTCTGAAGCAGGGTTTTCAAAACCCTCAAAGATCAACTGTTGAGAATTCAAATGGGAAACGACTCTTTCCGAACGCTTACCAAAGACTTGCCTTTTAAACCATGCCAGCTGTTCTTTTAGATAGTGATTTTCTTGATCCAAATGGATAATCTTCTCATCACGTGCTGCTATCTTCGTGAGAAGCAATTCTCGATCAAGAAATTCAGATCTAATAACTTCAGGTTTGTTCATGGATAACATTTTAATAAAAAAATTAAAAAATTCAACAAAAAAATAACTCAAATAGAGTTGTAGCGAACTTGCAACCTTTTGGGAGTAACACCTTCAAGCAACATAAGGAATGTTCTACGGTCAATTAGGTTGTCGCTTCCCCACTTCCATGCAAAAGATCCTTTTTCAAGGCGTTTAAACCAGATGATCAATCCATCCTTATCCCAGAAAAAAACCTTCATGTGATCTTTTCGGCGGTTAAGAAAAATGAATAAAGCTCCTGAGAGTAGTTCATTTGGAAAAAGTTCCTCCACGATAGCACTAAGCCCTTCAAAGCTTTTGCGCATATTCACAGGATGCTGACAAAGAAAAAGACGTGCATTTCCTGGAATTGTCAACATTTTTTTAATACCTCCAAGCATCTTTTTAGAACGGAAGGATTAAAATGCTCATGCAGATAGATATTAAATCCTTGATACTCGAGGACAACTCCTGAAGTGGATTTATTTTTTTCCTCAACTGCTTCGATAAAAGTAGATTTAGTGATGGGTTTAGGAAATAACTTGTTTTGCCAGTAGTAAAACGTTTGGAGAGGGATACCACTTTGGCGACACCAGGAAGCTATAGAAAGCTTACTTTCGCGTTGCACCAGGATGTTTTCTTTCCACTTTTGTTTGATTTCTTCAGAAATGGGCGCCATGTTGTCCTCCTATTTTTTCACAATAAGATAACAATAGCTGGAAAATGTCTGAAGATGGCTAAATTAGACGCTTACATGAAAACCAAGAAAATTAAAAAAACTATTTTATCGCCCATAGTACTTCCTCCGCTGTACCTCCATTGCAAAAAAAATTAACACCTACAATGGATTTATTCCTTTGACCAAGTGATTTTCTTTGCAAGCTATACAGTTTTTTTGAAAAGAATCTTGGAAAGGCCATCCCTGAGAAAAAGTGGAAAAATGCATTATCGGTTTTCTTATAAGTTGATTAAAAGTTTTTTTTGGTAAAATAATTTATTGAACAAAACCCAAGCGCAATCCTGGTGCGCCACGAGGCCACATTAAGTAGACCTTGGGAGTGGCTGTTTAATCCATTACTTAAAAAAAGGCCTTGTGAAAAAAGCGTTTATAGCATTAGCAAGGAAATTGGCCGTTACTATGCACAAAATATTGATAACATGTAAATCATTCGAAAAGATCATCAAAAAAGAAAGAAGCCTTGCAAATAGCCTCAGAAAAGCAGTATTAGATTTAGAGATACAATATTTTGGAATTGAACAATTAGAAATGGACAGTTAACTCAAACGAATCCGAAGAAAGAGGCTAAGACGACAAGAAGTTGGCAATTAGATGCCGTATTAAACATTGTCTGGCCTTTTTGCTTCGCACAGTATATTGGGGCAAGGGGAAATAATAGCCATCAACAAAAGACCCCGTCGAGAACTTTTGAGTAAATCGTTGAATAACTCGAACTTATTCTAATAGAAAAAGTCAATTTTCTGGTTCTCGTGAAAGCTGATAATACGAGTTTGTAGTTTGGTGGAATGAGTTTGTGTTTAAGCAGCATGGTCAGCCGCTACATGGCTTGAAAATGGGTGGTCATTTGGAATCTCCGTTTTATTGTGAACGAAGACTTTACGATTACAAATTTTACCGGAAATGCTTAACTTGAAACCATTGACCCAGGGTGTTTTTACTAGAAAAATTTGACAGCTTCATAACGTATCTTGGATGATTTAGTTGTTTTTAGGAGTTTTCAGTTATTTCAACGATCCTGCTCAAATTATCTTTCAGGGCTATCAAATCTTTCTAGTAAAAACGCCCTGACTATTGACCTAGCCCTTAGCCCTGAACGAGATTGGTCGAGAAAGCAGGATTTTGCTCAGGATTAGTTTGGGCAATTTTACCCGAAACTTCTTGATAAACAACCGCCGTCACACAAGAGTCTGACCAGACATTAATAGCTGTTTCTAACATGTCAATCAGCGTGTAAAAAGGCAGAATTACGCCCAAAATATTTAGTGGAACATTCATGGCCGCCAAAAATGCGCTGGCTAAGAAGTAACATCCCATTGGCACACCTGCATTGCCTACCGCTGCGATGGTGGCAATAAAAATCCAAGAAATCATTTCGATGGGAGAAAAGCTAATCCCCGCATTCATGGAAACAAACAGAACAGTTGTGAGAATAAAAGCTGCGCAGCCATTCATGTTAATTGTCGTGCATAGTGGAAAGCTGAATCCAGCGACTTCACGGGAAATCTTCAATCTTTCTTCTGCACATTTAACTGCCAATGGAAGAGCTGCACTTGAGGATTTAGTAAAGAAAGCTAAAGATAATGCAGGAAACATGCCTCGTGCGGTTTTTAAAGGTGAAATTTTCTTAACTTTTAAGAAAATAGGCAGAACAATTAAGGCTTGGACTAAATTCGCGATGACCACACACGCTAAGTAAAGGGCTAGGCTTTTGATTTCAATTCCATCGCGCATATCTCTTACAAATAGGGTAATGAATGCCCAAATTGCCAAAGGCATGAGATAGACGATCCATGTCGTAATTTTCATAATAGCGGCATAGAGACCAGAAAAAAATGAGTGCAGCAATTCTTTTTTATCATTAGGTAAGCTTAGAGTGGCTAAGCTTAAAAGCATTGCCAGAAAAAGCACGCCAATCACATTGTTCTCGCTAAAAGGCTGAACAATATTACTAGGGATAGCTTTAATGAGATAAGTTAAGTACCCTTTCTGATTTGTTTTAGCTACTGCATCGCCAATTTGCATGGTCACTTGAGAGCTTGCAGGATCGATGACTACAAAAAGAATCAAGGCGACTGTTGCCGCCAACACAGTGGTAAGCAAGGTATACTTTAAAACTTTCAATCCCATAAAGCGCACATCGCTAGCACTTTTCATTCCTGAGGCAGTAGCCACAATCGATAAAAAAATAATCGGCAAACTAACGAGCTTAAGGAGATTGATGAATATTTGGGACACAATAGAGGCTATTTGATCCAGCCAAGGCAGATTAAGATACCCCCCTGTCAGGCCACCCACAAAAGCTATAGCGAAAAGTAGATTCACACCATATTTTTTTTTCTGCGCCATAGCCTTTCGATCCTTTTAAATAAATTGTTCAATCCTGGACTTTACGAGACTTTATAAGGCAATCCCTATTATCTGTCAAAAATTTCTTTGCCCAAAAATGGAGGTGCCTATTCTCAGCATGGTGGCCCCCTCGGCAATAGCCCAAGGATAATCATTTGACATCCCCATCGAAAGCTGAGGCAGCGGGCATCCTCCTTCTTTCAACAGGATTTCCTGCAAATCTCTTAAACGGCAAAAGCACGTGCGAATAATTTTTTCATCTTGAATAGCTGGTGCGATTGTCATTAAGCCCTCAATCGAGAGACCTTGAAAGGTTAACATTTTTTCATAATCGATTCTGCAGGCCTCCACTGACCAACCATGCTTTGTTAGTTCACCTGAGGTATTAACCTGTAAAAGGATAGATGTTTTAAGTCCGGCTTCAAGGCTTTTATTTGAAAGTTTCTCGGCCAGTGCAAGGGAATCTATTGAATGTATTAAAGAAAATTTCCCAAGGATTTTGCCAATTTTGTTAGCTTGTAATGTGCCGATTAAATGCCAGTGGATCTCTTGAGGACTTAATTGTTGCTTATGGAGAGCTTCTTGGACTTTATTTTCTCCAAAATTTTTGCATCCTGCAAGATAAACTGGAGCAATAGTTTCCCAGGGGTGATTTTTGGTCACGGCAATGATTTTTATTTCATCTTGGCGTCCGTATAAAAGACTTAATTCATTAACATGCGCTTTTAAGTGTAGATAATTTTCTTGTGCAAACATGATGGCTTATGGCTTAAGCCCCTTTGGCGGGCCTAAAATTTCATGAAAAACAATGATATCTTGGGGTGAACCCACTTGATGAATGAGACGATATCCACGGGATGAATTCCTTTTCTGAATCGAATAATACTCATTCAGCTGAAAATCAAATTTATTGCTTGGAGTGATCGCTTGCGTGCTGCCTTTTAAGTTTTGGATTCTGACTGGTGCAGGCTTTGTTTGCTGGGGGGGAGGTAACGGCTTAGGCACACTTTTACGTGGCGGTGGTTGCTCTAAATGGATGTTTAAAGAAGAGAGCAGTTCTTCCACTGCTCTTTCTTCTTCCTCATGCTCATGCAGAAATTCTTCTGGATGAAGCCTGCGCCGCCGATTTTCCATTGTTTTGCGAATAAATAGGAATACCATGGCAGCAATAGAAATGATAAATCCAAGGAATTCAATAAAACTCATCGTCCGCCAATATTTTTATCTTTTTCTTCAGGCTGTGCAATCGATGTGCGCATATCTGTATCAGCTTGGATGTTTTGAATTCTTTGATAATCCATAATACCCAAATTTCCTTTCTCAAAGGCTTTGGCCATTGCTAAAGGCACAGAGGCTTTTGCTTCGACTAATTTGGCTTCCATGTCCTTAATTTTAGCAATGTTTTCCTGTTCGTAGGCGACGGCCATCGCGCGTCGTTTTTCAGCTTCTGCTTGCGCAATCTGCATGTCCGCCTGCGCTTTAGCAGCACGCAGCTTAGCACCGATGTTTTCCCCTAAATCCATTTCCACAATATCGATTGATAGGATCAAAAAGGCTGTAGAGGAATCAAGTCCTTTTTCCAGCACAACTTTCGAGATTCTTTGTGGAGATTCTAAAACTTGCAAATGAGTGTCTGATCCACCGATGGCGCTGACAATTCCTTCACCCACGCGCGCAATAATTGTCTCTTCAGTGGCTCCGCCTACTAGCTGGGCAATATTCGTACGTACAGTAACGCGAGCGCGCACTTTAATTTGAATTCCATCTTTAGCTACACCCACGCTATATCCGCCTGGGCTAGGGCAATCGATCACTTTAGGATTTACAGAAGTTTGCACGGCAGCTTTAAGATCTCTACCGGCAAGGTCAATTGCTGTTGCTCGCCGCCAGTCCAAATCTAAATTCGCTTTATCAGCGGCAATCATGGCTTGGACAACTTCCATGACATGGCCGCCGGCCATAAAATGGGTCTCAAGATCTGAAACTGAAATGTCTTTCAAGCCAGCCTTATAGGCACTGATACGCGCATTAACAATGAGCTTTGGCGGGATTTTTCGCAGACTCATCCCAATGATGTTCATCAGTCCGATAGGAGTCCCCGAGACAAATGCCTGAAACCAGAGGCTTATAAATTTGCCTACAATGCTTAAAATAATGAGGCCCACAAAGCCCAGAAAGATCAAAAGAATATAGATCTCGATGCTAAACTCAGCGATTAAAGGTGAATAAACCATGTTATGTTTCCTCTTAAGTCATTGTTTTTGGCGGAGCTAAACTGGAAGCTTTCACTATTAAACTCTCCCCTTCTCCCCCAATAATTAAAACGTCAGTGCCTTTGATTAGATAGCCGCTTTGGGAAATGGCCGCTAGACGTTTTCCTTCAAAAAGAATAAGTCCACCCGGCTTTAAGTCAGAAAAAACAATGGCCGTCTTACCAATAGCAGCCGCATCAAAATTGGAAGCTTGATAGCCGGTTTGATCGGCACTAGAGTAAATACTGGAAGCCCCTTTACTTCGAGGAATTTTCCACAGCATGTATTTACATAACCCGGCTACTAATGCTCCTGCGGCTAAAAAGAAGACCAATGTTTCCCAAGCAGATTCGGCTTGCGATGCAAAGAGAACAATGCTGAGGGAAACAGCAATGACACCTAAAACACCCATAATAGCCCCTGGAAGATAGAATTCAATCCAAATCAGGAGCAATCCTGTCAATAAAATTAATAAGGGCATCACGATCATGCTTTCCTCTCTTCTTCAACCATTAGGGCGTTACCATCAAATCCTATGACCTTAATTTGTGATCCCTTTTCAATAAAAGAACCACTAGAGATGGCATCATAGTACTGACCATCGATAAGGATCTTTCCTCCCGGTCTTAACGTCGTTGCCGCCTCTCCATGAACTCCAGGTTGAGGCAATAATTTTGGATTAAGACCGGCTTGATATCCATCAGAAGCATTCTGCTCATTGCCTTGCAATACAAAGCGATTGAAGGCAGCAAATCGGGGTGTTACATACCTAGCTAAAATGGCCATTAATCCTAATCCTAGTACAAACGTGCCGGACAACCATGCCAAACGATTCATGAAAGCTTCACCTGCAGCATTGAAGGTCCCTGTATCAAATTCAAAATCTATCGCATTAGCTCCTGGCAGCATTAAGCCAAATAGCCCAATAATGAACAAAATAACTCCGAAAATTCCGATCAAACCAAAAGTAGGCAGGACGAATAAATCGATGCCGATAATGGAAACCCCCGCCAGCAGGAGAATCAATTCTAACCAACTTGCAATCTCGAGAGCAAAGCTCGACAATATAATGAGGAAGAGGCAAATCAAGGAAATTGATCCTGGAAGACCGAATCCAGGGGTGCTAAATTCCATATAGGCCCCCATTAACAGGCCGAGAAAAAGTACTGAAGACACCACTGGATGGCTTAGAAATACCAAAAATTGCGTCTTCCAATCCATGAGATATTGATGGACAGAAGCCTGCGGTATGGTAGAGAAAAAAGGATATTGAAACAAGAGCATTTTAGAAGCAGGCCATGTGCCGCTGCTGACCTCTTCCTCGCTAATCACCGGAAGTTTCTGAGGCATGAGCTGCAAATCGGCTACTCCATATTCAATTAATTCATTGGAACTTAGGGTGAGAAGTTTGCCTTTAGGGCTGATAATGAGGTCCGGAGAGCTTCCTGCTGAACGAATTTGACTCTCTTGATCTAATTTTATGATTTTGCCATGTCGCATGACAAGAATAATATCTTTATCGACCATGGCTTCTGCAATATACGGATTGCGATCAAAAAAACGCGCGCGGTTAGCAAAATCAGCCCTTAAGGCTGAATTAACTTTTTCGGAAGCGCTTTCCATTTTCCCACTTTCAGCGGCAATGACAGGTTCAGCCGCCCCCATGCTACCATCCTTAACGACAGTAATATATCGACAAGAATAGGCTAGCATAGCTCCCGCAGAGATGGCCCAGTTATTAATATAGGCTACAACGGGAATATTATATTGCGTATCCATTTCTTTTAGCGCATCGGAAATCTTTTGTGCGGCATAAACTTCCCCTCCAGGCGTATTCAATTCTAAAATGATAAAAGCCGGCTTAGTTTTTTTGTAATGTTCAAGGGCATTTTTTACATAAATCCAAGTCGACTGGTTGATTCCATTCGTGCGATCATCGATAGTAATCATGCCAATTTGATTGGGACCCTCCCGATTGATCTGAATGTGTTTTTTTAGGCTTTCGATAAGTGAAAGCGAGGAAACTTGCAGCTTGGCAGCCTCTGGGACTGCAGAAGTTGGCGACCCTGATTGACTCATGCCATATTTCGCTTGAAACCCCTCAAAAGAGAGAATTTTTTTAACCAAACCTAATTCTTTTAGTTGATTCTGATTCACCACGAGGGTTTCCCCTGCAGAGGTGATCGGGATATATTTGTCTCCCTGAGCATCCTGCATTAATTTCCAAGTCCCTTGATCTACAATTTGCATGGCCGGATCGGTCATTCCAAAAGCTAAAACTTTTAAAAGCGGTGCTTGTGGATTATCCGGAAAGATCAAACTAGCAATTCGATTCCTTAGAATATTTTTGGGAATCACCGATTCTTCACCCAAGGCAATGTCACCCCATGACGCAAGAAAGGAACTATAGAGGGAATCTGCAAGAAAAGGGAATATTGCCGCTGGTCCTAAAGCACTATTTTCAATGTACATGGTATAAGAAGCTTGCTTTTCTACTTTTAACTCATAGAGTTTTTTAGCAAAGTCAAAAGCTTCAAGAAGGTCTCCTGAAGAAGAATCGATTACGATCACAATTTCTTTTTGACCTGCTGCAACAGACTCATCTAAAGCTGCTTTTCTTTGAGCCAGGACCTCTTTATCTAAATGCCCCTTTAAAAAAACCCAAGCAGGAGCTTGTTCATTTGCTAGAACTACTGAGCATAATAACTGGCTAATCAGAAATAGCCGAAGGAATAATTTGAATTTGACCATAGATTCCTTAACTAAAGGCATAACGAAATACCCTCATTTCTTTATCACAGCGCTACTTTAAACTGAAGGAAATTAACGATTAGTCAGAATTGGAAAATCTAAGAACTGTTTTACAAAATTAAAACAACTTGTATTGACGCTTTTTCTTGCCAATTTGGATAAGAGAACGATCGGTTGGGTACATCTCATTCCAAAACTTAGTGGTTTTTTTTACTTGGCACTCAAGAGGCGCAATTTCTTTTTTGATCTCAGATTTTTGCCCGATGCCTTTTTTCTTTTTTTGTAAAAATGGACCTAGGTTGTCCCCCATTTTTGGAAGAAGAATTTTTTTTACCTGACGTAATTTTTTTTGACCGCCTTCCGCGGCAATACGATTAATGGCAGACACAGGCACCTCTAGATTGTGTGGGATTAAAATTATCTATAACACAAAATCATTCTTAAAAAAAATATTTTATATACCCTTCTTTACTTTTTTCCTTTATAAGAATAAATTTTTACTATTAGTGGACATGTATAAGCGATTTATGAAGGGGTGCGACTTTGTCAAAATTTATTTTTTCTCTTTTCTTTTTTTTCTCTATCTTAGAGTTAAAAGGAGAATTTAATGAGTTAGAAAGTGCTTCCCTTCAAGAAGTTCCAGTTTTATATCAAGGGCGTTTCCGACCATTAAAAGCCTATGCGGCACTCTCTTTTTATGAACTCACCCATAAACAAAAAATGCCCAGTGCTTTGCCGTTCTCCACCCCAGAAGAGTTTTTATTCAAGATGCATTTTCAAGGGTCTACTGCCTTTGCAAACACCCCTTTATTTTATTTAAGCTATGCTCCTTTAAAATTGGTGCTAGGCCTTAATCCTAAGCAAGGTTTGTTCAGTTATCAGGAATTACAGCAAGCCTTGCAGAAAAATCACGAATTCACCCCCGATGAACGATTAAGGGAAGAACACACCCATTTACTTCAACGTTTAGAGCGGTTTTCGCTTCTAACTGCGAATATCTCAAATGACAATGAAATCCTGGCTGCTGCTCTGCATGCATTAAAAAATCAAGGACTTAGCCAACAGGAAATTACTTCGCTGGTAGAAGAAAGATTTCCAATTCAGAAACGTATACTCAACGCGGGCACAACTTTTCAAATGCTCCCCTTAAAAATCCCAAAAGGGCATTGGGTTTCCCTTTCGGCTTTGGCTTTAAAGGAAATTGATGCAGTTTCAGGCGACTTAAAATGGATCTCAAACTTTACTCTCTATCCAGACTTGCTTTTTGCCAAAATTCAACACGCTTACTTAGAACAAGATCTTGCAAATTTGGCTGGCTACTTGAATAGTGGTTACGCACAGATCGCAGACACCCCTTACCAAAAAAGCATCAAAAGGGAGCTCGTTTACCCTTCTAAAATGCGCTTGAAAGCTGAAGTTTTTTACTATAGTTTCCCTTTGCTTGAAGTCACCCTGTTGCTCTATGGATGTACAGTTTTTGCTTTTATCCTCGCCCATTTCTTTCATAAACCATTCTTTTTTAATTTTGCTTTTGTGTTAATCGCCTGCGCTTTTATCTGCCACACAGCACTTTTAGGGTTAAGATGTTACATACTTCAAAGAGCTCCTGTCTCGAACATGTTTGAAACAGTCATCTATGTACCTTGGATTACTGTCTTGGGAAGCTTTTTCTTTAGCAAAGTTTTTCGTAACCCCTTTATTATGATTGGTTCATGCACTGTAGCCCTCCTCCTTTTAGTGATTGTTTACTTAGGCCGTATGAATAGCAGCCTAGAAAATGTCCAAGCCGTACTCGATTCACAATATTGGCTCATTATTCATGTACTGATGATTGTGGGAAGTTATGGACTTTTCTTATTTTCAGGAATTTTAGGACACTTATCTCTATTGAGCTATACTTTGCATTGGAATGCGAGGGCCTGGGCGCAAAAACTTGAACCTCTTGTGTTGCAAACGATGTATCTTGGAACGGCTTTATTAATTCCAGGTACGCTACTTGGCGGAGTTTGGGCCGCTGAAAGCTGGGGTCGCTTTTGGGATTGGGATCCTAAAGAATCTTGGGCTTTTATTTCTGGCTGTGTCTACATTTTCTGGATTCATCTTTATCGCTTTCATCATGTTCAAGGATTTGGACTAGCAATTGGCTCAATCATTGGAATGCAATCGATCATTTTCACTTGGTATGGAGTGAACTATATCTTAGGAACAGGCCTGCATAGCTATGGCTTTGGCTCAGGGGGAAATCTCTATTATTATCTTTTTGTCTTAGCAGACCTGCTGTTTATCCTCGTGGCAACACTACGCTATCCCAAAAATACGCCTAAAAGCAGGGTTCTTTATTGATTTAAACGCCAGAGGGTTTCTTGGGATTTTTTTTTGATCTCAATGAATTCTGATAGATCGCCAGCGTATTCAATAGCTAACTCCAGAGAAGCGCGCATATCTTGAAGATTATCTGTTTTTTGATAGCAGGTGGCCGAGTGGAAATGAGGGAGAGGATTGTGAGGATCGATTAAAATTGCCATGCTATAGGCAATAAGTGCACTTTCATACTCTTCTTTCAATTGCTCAGACATTCCGAGCCCCAACCAAAAATTGTATACATAGGGATCGAGAGTGGTTAAGAAGAGAAAAGCATCAGCCGACTTCACATACTCTTTCATTTGAAAGAGGTGATATGCGGCTGCATAAAACTTTTCCATGACCTCTTCTGAATATCCGATGATTTCCTTTAAAGATTTACCTTCATTGAGCGCTTTACGAAGATATTCGGTATTTTTTAATTTTTTCAGAGCATCTTCTGGAATATGGAATTCTTCCATTTTATCCATATGCAACTTTCCCCTTGATGCTAAGGCTTAATAGAACTTTGATCTGTCGGAAAATCTTTTTGATTTTTTTCTATTTCCTCGAGGATGACTTTGTAACCTTGGCTAAGTCGTTCGCGAAAGTCTCCTACATTTGAATGAATTTTCGCTTTAACTCTTTCTGCATATCTTTCAAAAGGTTCCAGATCACTTTGATAGTCTACCTTTAAACTATCAATGACAGCATCAGCCATTTCTTCGACTGATTTTTCATACTTTGCCTCTAATTCCGACGGGTTCGCTGCCGAAACAGAAGCTTTCTCTTTAGTTCTTTTACGCATATCTGGCATGGATACCTCCATTTAAACACTCTTGCGATTAAAACTTGGCTTTTCCTCGAAAAAACATCTATACAAGCCTAATCGCATTATGCGCGATTTTTGACTTTAGGTAAATCATTCCTCCTCTTTTAAAATTTGGAGCCACAATATAATAAAACTCCTTCTTATTATTATAGAAGACATCCCCTTATTAATAAATCTCATTTTGTTTAATTTAAGTTGTTTAAAATATAAAACTAGTCTAAAATTACTTTAAATATAATTAATTTAATTAAACTAACTTATCTGCATTAGAATCGCCCTATTTATCTTCATCTTCTAATAATCAGGTATTAGCAACTATTTTGAGATCAATTATGCAAAAGCCCCCTGTTAAAAAGCCTAGAATAAATCTTTCTGATTATAATTATGAGCAGGACTTAGATTACCGATTGCAGATGGCGTCTTTTTCACAATTTGAGGTCGCACTCCTAGAAGTTATCTTAGATGGATCATTAACAATTTCTTTTCAGGAATTGCAAAACGAATTGAACGTCATAGAAGATGAGATGATCCTGTCATTGGAAAAATTTTCTAGATTAAAGCTACTGCAGATTCAGGATAAGAAAATTGTCGTCAATAAAGAAAAACGTAAATACTTCGAATTGCATATCTTGCGTTTCAACTCCACTTTTGAGCCCTCGATAGAGTTTTTGCAAGGTCTGCTCAATCAGGTTCCTATTCACGTATTGCCTTCCTGGTACATGATTTCCAAAACGACTTCGCATATCGTCCATTCTATCATCGACAGACATCTTTTAACTCCCCGGACTTTTGAGAAATATGTGACAGAATTAGAGGTTGAAGATCCTCTTTTACATGCTATCGCTTCAGAAGTTTTTGCTGCCGCCGATTTTTCTCTACCTGTCTCCGTGCTAAAAGATAAATACCAACTTCAGGAAAAAGAGTTTGCAGAGTGTCTAATGCTCCTCGAATTCAACCTTCTCTGCAGTTCCAAGTATGAATTGAGTGAAAATGGCTGGAAAGAATATCTCATTCCATTTCACGAATGGGCTGAAATTCTTCGTTTTCGCAAAAACACGCAGCCTCAGTCTATCTCAAATGTTGATCATATCCAAAAATGGCATCCCTCCCCCTTTGGTTTTGTTCATGATTTGGCGATTATCACACGCTTTCTGGGAAGACAATCCATTCCTAGCCCCTTAATTCAAGATAAAATCACTGAACTTTTACCGCATATTTCATCTCTAATACATCCTGATACCTACATGATGCGACTTTTACAACAGCTCGCCCATCTAAATTTATCGCAAGAAAAAGACAATGCCTTCACTCAACATCCTAGTGCCGCTGAGTGGTTGCAAAAAGATGTCGAACAACAAGCTTTAATCGTTTATCAAACCTCAATCTTACATTTTTATGAGTCTCAACCCCTTTTCTATGATCGGGATGTCAGAGAAATTCTCCGTTCATTAAAAGTTCTGTATAAAAATGGATGGATTGCTTTTGAGGATTTCATTAAAAGTTTCATTGCGCCTGTCGGCTCTGCTGAAATGGTCACATTGACCCTAAAAGGGAAAAAATGGCGCTACACCTTCCCAACTTATTCGCCTGAAGAAAAAGACCTCATAAAACTATTCTTGTTCCAGTACCTACTCGAAGGAGGAATTATTACGACAGGCACTTTTTCTGGCAAAGACTGCTTTTGCATAACTTCTTTTGGATATCACATTCTTGAAGACTATTTTTAATTGAGTTCCCCTCTTGATTTAAAAAATAAGTATAGATAATGTTAATTTTTTATTAGCCCTTCTCAACCTGCTAAAAAAAGATTAACATGGCCTCCAACAATTCATTTTTTGGTCTTCTTTTTACTCTCTCGATGTTTGCATTAGCGCTTACTAGCTGTTCAAATACTGAGAAAAAAAACACTAATATCACGCCGCCGCCACCTCCACCACCAGCTGCCAAAAAACCGGATATTATTGTCATTTTAACTGATCAAGAACGCTATCCAACTCATTGGCCAGAAGGATGGGCAGAAGAAAACCTCACTTCGATGACACGGTTAAGAAAACACGGAATGACTTTTCATCGTGCCTATACTGCAGCCTGCGAATGCTCCCCTAGTCGTGCTGTTTTAGCAACTGGTGAATACTCACCCACTAATCAAGTTCCGCGAACTCTTTCTCCGAATGGCCTGCCGTCTGATAAAGATTTGATGGATGTGGGGGCTTTGCTCCACAACCAGGCCCACTACGATGTTGTGTGGAAAGGCAAATGGCATCTAAGCCAGGCTTTAAATGGAGGTCGTAATTGGACCGAGAAAGACATCGCAAACCTTGCTGAAAAGTATGACCTTACCAGGTGGAATCCTCCTGATGCTGGGAATGCCATCACAGAACTGTTAAAAAATCCTGATGGGACTGAATCTAATGGTCTCACAACTTTAGGCGGTGGCTATGCCAATAATGATAGCCGCTTTGTGGAAGGTCAATCGAAAGATTTTCCAAGGCAAACCCCTGGATTTGGCGAAAGTGTTTTAGATTATCTGCGTAAAGTAGGTTCTATGGATCCTGAAAACCGTTCTCCATTTTGCTTATTTATTTCGTTAGTAAATCCGCATGACATCTGGGTTTATCCAACGAATTGGGAAGCTGCAGGTTACCAAAAAGAAGAGTTTGCAAATCTTGGAATAGACTTCCCCTCTAACTTTATAGATGATCTGTCAACTAAGCCTTCGGTTCAATATAAAGCTCGTGAAGCCTATGACATCCAATCTCCCCTTCGTGGAGCAGCTTCAGAAAAGGAATATATGAATTTTTATGCCTATTTGAACAAAAAAGTCGATACTCAAATTGCGACGATTTTAAATACTTTGGATCAACTTGGGCTCACCGATAACACGATCATCATTCGGACAGCAGATCATGGAGAATTAGGTCTTTCTCATGGAATGAGAGAAAAAGCTTATACAGCATACGAAGAGATGATTCATATTCCCTTTATTGTCTCCAATCCAAAAATGTTCCCTACAGCTCAATCGACCCAATCCTTTTATTGCCACCTAGATCTCTTGCCGACGCTAGCAGAAATAGCTGGAGTCACTAACTTCGCTCAATACGGAAAAGGGGTAAGCATTGTGCCTATACTGCATGATCCAAACATTGCGGTGCAAGATTCAATTTTATTTGCTTATGATGATGTCTTTATGCTACCTCCAGATGTACCTTCTGGACATATTCGAGCCATCCGGAAGGAAGATTGGACCTATGCAGTTTATTACTCAAAAGATGGTAGCCAGTTTGAGTACGAAATGTATGATCTAAAAAAAGATCCAGATCAGCTAAACAATCTTTTACATGGGAATATTTCGCCTGAAATCAAGCTTGAAGCTAGTCAATTGCACCTCAAACTCAAAGAAAAAATTGATAAAACGGGAGCACTGCCAGCAAACTTTCCTTGGCCTGAAAATCCCTGGATTGCAAAAACCAAAAGCTAAAATGCAAAGAGCCTTCTTCTTCAGGCATGCACCGAAAGCTCTATTACTTTTTTCTCTCTAGCATTGAATTCAAAAGCCAAATCTTGAGCAGTGATAAAAACCTGCTGCAATCCATTTAAATGCTGCAAAAGATTTGCCTTGCGAAAAGCATCCCAGCTCATGCCAATATCATCAATCAGCATTAAGGGAGATTCATCAGTCAATCTCTTGAGGAGTTCCCATTCAGCCAATTTCAAGGCAGCGACAAAGCTTCTTTGCTGCCCTTCACTAGCAAAGTAGCGAGCCTCTTTCTCATTTAAAAAAAGGCTTAGATCATCTTTATGGGGGCCGGTAAGTGTATACCCTAATTCGCTCTCCCGTCGACGCAGCTTGCGGAATTGTTCAATATAATGCTCTTTCACCGCTTCGCTTATCATGTCAGCAGGAGCTGTCGTTTTATAAGAAATTGAAAACTTTTCTTGAATGGTACTTAGGTTGTCATAAATCTTTTTGCCATTTTGTCCTAAATCTTCACAAGCCGCTTTTCTTTTTTGGGTGAGATAGCAAGCGGCTTGGGCCATTTCATATTCCCAGCTTTCTAGTGAGGTGAAATTTTTACTGCGTAATAGACAATTTCGCTGACGCATTGCCCGACTATAGCGCATTAACTTGTGCACATATAAAGGATCG
>Ga0209591_10003947_pt1 | contig 16995 bp, 15 predicted proteins | sample MAT01_FD_187207 | JGI IMG/M metagenome (GOLD analysis project Ga0209591, IMG submission 187207) | Freshwater microbial communities from Lake Fryxell liftoff mats and glacier meltwater in Antarctica - MAT-01 (SPAdes) (version 2) | ecosystem: Environmental > Aquatic > Freshwater > Ice > Liftoff... | reverse complement strand
CGGCAGCCGCGAGCACGGAGTTGGCCGACGCGCTGCGGCGAGCTGACCGCCACACGCCAGATGCTCGGGGCGCCACCGCCTGGCCCACGGCGCAGCCGGCCAGGGCTCTGCCTGTGACCTTGAAACGCCCGCCGCTGCTGGCCGGCCGCGACGCGGAACTGGCGGCCGTGCAAGAGGCCTGGGCCAGGGGCCAAGCAGCGCTGATCGATGGCGAGGCGGGTCTGGGCAAGAGTCGACTGATCGCTGAACTGACTGCGGGCGACGACAGCGCCTGGGTCACTGCGGGGCGGCCGGGTGACAGCGGCGCCCCCTACGCCACACTGGCGCGGCTGCTGGCGCCTAAGGCCACCCTGATCGCGCCGCTGAGTGAGCAAGCCCGATTGACGCTGTGGTGTGTCACGCCCGCCGCCGCCGTCGCCGGCGCTGCCGTCGCGGCCACGCCTTTGCGCCCCGGCGCGATGGCAGCCGCCGTCGCCGAACTGTTGCAGCACGCCAGGGTTCGAACCTTTGTGCTGGACGACCTGCACTTCGCCGATGCCGCGAGCATCGAGCTCTTCAGCGGCCTGGCCAGCGCGCCAGAGACGCCCCTGCGCTGGCTGTTCGCACAGCGCCCCGCGGAAGCCCCCGGCGCGGCGCAAGACCTGCGCGACGCCCTGGGCGAATTGCAGCGGCTGGTGGTGGTGCAGCTGCAAGCTCTGGACGACAGCGCCGCAGCACAGCTGGTCGAGTCCCTGGCCATTCCGGGCTTGCAAGGCCCGGCGCTGGCCGGTGCGCTGGTGCGCCACACCGGCGGCAACCCGCTGTACCTTTTGGAAACGCTCAAGCAGGGCCTGCAGGACGGCAGTCTGGCGCGCGGCGAACTGCCACGGCCCACGCAGGTGGGCAGCTTGATCGAACGCCGGCTGCAGCGGCTGTCCGAGGCCGCGATCACCCTGGCCCGGGTGGCGGCCATCGCGGGCGTGGACTTCTCGATCGAGCTGGCCGAGGCCGCCACCGGCCAGCGTGCGGTGCAACTGGCCGGTGCCTGGAAGGAGTTGCAAGACGCGCAGGTGCTGCGCGGCGAGGCCTTTGCGCACGACCTGGTGGCCGACGCTGCGCTGCGCAGCGTGCCCCCGGTGGTGGCCAGGCGGGTGCACGCGCAGTGCGCGCAATGGCTGGCGGCGCAGGGCGTGGAGCCGTCTCGCGTGGCCTGGCACTGGCAGCATGGCGGCAAACCGGCGGAGGCAGCGCGGGCGTTCATGGTCGCGGCGAAGCACGCCGAACTGGCCGCGCGCTTGCGAGAAGAAGCCGACCTGTACGGCCATGCTGCACGGGCCTTCGCTGAAGCCGGCCTGGACGAAGCGCGATTCGATGCCCTCTTGCTGCGCGTGCGCGCGCTCAACGGCATCGCGTTCGGCGACATGGCGTTGAAGGAAGCCCACGCCCTGCTCGCGCACGCCCTCAACGACAGCCAGCGCATGCAGGCCCATGTCGAGCTGTGCGACCTGTACACCGAGCGCAGCGAGCCGCAAGCCGCGATCGATGCTGGCCAGGCGGCACTGGCGCTGGCGCGCGCGCAAGGCAACATGGAGTGGCAGGTGCGCACCGCCTGCCACATGGCCACGGCCCTCACGCGCCTGGGCCGGGCCGAAGAAGCCGTGGCCTTGCTGGCGCCGCTGCGCGCATGGGTGGGCGGCCAACCCGATGCCTACCTGTCCATGCTGTGGCACGGCGACTGGGGTTCGGCACTCGGCCACGCCGGCCGGCTGCGCGACGCACTGGCCGCCTACGAACAGGCGCTGGCTGCAGCGCGCAGGACAGGATCGCGCGACGCCGAGGGTCGCCTGCTGATGAACTGCGCGGTGACGCTGCGCCAGAACGGTCAGTTCGACCGAGCCCTCGGCATGGCCCGCGAAGGACATGCGCTGTCCTTGCCCGACACGAACGACGCCACGGCGCTGCCCATCGGCCGCCTGGTGTTGGCGCGCGACATGTCCGAAGCGGGCCAGTACACGCTGGCACTGCCGGAGCTGGATGGCGCGCTGGCCGAGTTCGCGCGCCGGCGCGCCGGCTTCTGGGTGCAGGCGACCCATCTGGTGCTGGCGCGCATGTGGCTGGATCTGGGGCAGTTCGCGCGCGCTGCGCCGCTGCTGGGAGACGATGACGCCGAGCTGCCCGCCTGGCTGCGCGCCGACCGTCGCCTGCTTCGCCTGGACCTGGCGCGCGAGTTGCACCAACCTGCGCCCACCGGCCTGCTGGACGAGGCCCTGGCGCTGGCAAGCACCGACCCCGTGCGCGGCCCGCTGCTGCAGGTTCGGGCCCTGCGCCACCAGCCGCCGGCCAGGGTGCTGTCACAGGCCGACACCCTGACCCAGGTGCTGCAGGTCCGCGAACGCTACGGTGGCCTGATGGCCCTGCGTGTGCACCTGGCACGTGCCGCCATGGTCGCTGGCGACACCCGAGCCGCGGCGCGTGCCGCGCAGGGGCTGCTGGCAGCCTTCGAAGAAGGCCATGCACCCGACAGCATGTACCGCGCCGAAGCCTGGTGGGTGGCCCACCAGGCGCTCGTCGCGGGCGGGCACGCCGAAGCCGCCACACGGGCACTGCGCGGCGGCGAGCAGTGGTTGCGCCAGGTTGCGCTGCCGCAGGTTCCACCGCCGTTCATCGACTCATTCCTGCGCCGCAATGTGATCAACCGGGACCTGCTCACAACGGCCGGCCGCTGATGGGGGAAAGCGCTTCGTGCAGCCGAGCCCGGACGCTACGCGGCGCCGCAAAGTGTCGCGCGCCCCGGCCGGGCGACCCGGGGCCACCGTGCTGCCACTCGATGTACCCGCAAGCACGGCCGTGGGTCGCCAGATTGGTTGCTCTGGCGCTTTGACGGTGGACAACGACTTGGGGAGTGCCGCGCCACAGGACACCGTCGGCCCCTGCACGAGTTGCTTCGATTGGCCTGCCGGGACGCCAAAGTTCTTGCACCTGAGGCATCGGAGTGGCGGGTCACGCTCGGGGCGTGCAGGCCGGCGGCTTCAGGCTCGAGGCTGCGCAGGAAGTGGCAGACGACGAGGCCGAGGTCAGCTTGAACGCCACAAGGAGCGCCATCTGGCCGCGGCTCGCGCTCTGTGACTCCAGTCGCTGCAGAACAGCGCGCGCCGGTGCGGTCTGACCTTGTCGGGCCAGCGTGTAGCCCAGTGACGCGGCTGCCTGCGAGCTGCCGTCGGCCGGGCGGTCAGCACGTTCCAGGCTGTCAATCGCCTTGGCAGAACGGCCCTCACTCAGCCACAGTCCGGCCTGCACCATGCGCGCGACCCAAAAATCGGGCTCTTGCGAACGAATTGCGCCTGAGCCGTTGCCGGAATAGACACCATTCCGAGTCCAGGCATGTGCCGAGGTACCTGTGCCGCTGGCGACGCGCGGCGAGCGGGAAGACCGGAAAACCGGAAAACCGGAAAACCAATCGAGAAATCTTCTCAGGCCGCGCTTCCTGGTGTGGCTGGAGATGAACCTGATTCAGGGATGCGAGGACCAGAAGCCACGGCGGCACGGCCGAGGTTTTTGAGTTCCTGTCACGCCATACGCGGTACCGGCCGGGCACCAGCCCGCCGGGTCTCACCTGGGCCGCCAGGGCCGCCAGGGCGCCGATCCTCATGCCCAACCTGGGCGAGGGCAGCAAGTTCCTGCGGGCCTACAGCGCACAGCAGGTGGGCATCAACCGCAGCTTCGCCATGGCCTGCTCGGTGCCCGGCGCCGATCCATGTGGGCAAGCGTGGCGGCTGTGCCAGCACGCCCAAGCCTTCAGTCACAAGCTGATGGTGGCCGAGGCGATGAAGGGCGAAGCCGTGGTCCGCATCAAGGGCGGCGACCCCTTCGTCTTCGGCCGCGGCGGCGATGCGTGCGACGCGTTCCGCGCGGCCGGGGTGGCCGTGCAGGTCGTCAGCGGCCTCACCGCAGGCCTGGCCGGACCCGCGGCGCTGGGCATCCCGGTGACCGATCGCTGCTCCGCGCCGGGTGTGGCCCTGGTGACCGGCACGCCAAGGGAAGGCGCGCCGGGCCCCACTGGGCGGCCCTGGCCCGCAGCGGCCTGATCTTGGTGGTCTGCATGGGCGTGTCGCAGGTCGATGACGTGGCGGCCGCGCTGTTGTCTTCCGGCCTGTCGCCCGATACGCCTGCGGCGGTGGTCAGTGCCGCTCACACGCCCCAACAGGCCGCTGCCCGCTGCACCTTGCAGACCTTGAGCGAGACGGTGGCGACCCATGGTCTGGTCAGCCCGGCGCTGCTCGTGATGGGCGCGGTGGCGGCGCTGGGGGACGCGCCGGCGATCTCGGCGCCGCCTGTGGCGGGGTTGGGTTGACGGGTTCAGCATCTCAGCGTTCGCCGCCGGCCTGATCCGCTCACGCGGCTGGTGCTGCGAGGCCCGAGACCACAGTATCAGCCACGCTCTCGAGCAGGCCGGGCAGTTCTGACAGCGGCGGCAGCACGCGCACCGCCAGCGTGGGATGCTGCTGCCGCGCCGTTGCCAGCAGCAGCGGCAGTTCGCGGCTGACATGGCCTGTCGCGGCCCAAAACACCGGCAGCAGGTCCACCTGGCGGTGGGTCGCGGCCAGTTCGTTCAGCACCACGGGCAGTGCCGGTGACAGCAGTTCCAGGAAGGCGATGCGCACCTCAACGCCAGGAGCGCGCAGCTTCACCTGCTGCTGAAGCACCTGCAGCGGCAGGGCCCAAGCGGGGTCGCGAGCCCCATGGGCGAACAGGACCACGGCCGTGGTCATGGCATTCATGCTGCACCAGCCCCTTGGTGCGCCGCTGGCCTCGTTCCCAAACTTTTGCCGGGTGCGCCCACGGTTGCTCTCAGGTCAAGGCGCACCAGCGCTGCGGCCAGCGGGCCAGGCGGTATGGGCGAGGACAAGGGACGCATCACGAGACCTGCTGGAGTGGAAAACGTCGATGTTAGCGATGGGTGCTGCGGTGCGGCGGGGATCATCTCCTTGCGACATTTCGCGACATTGCACCAACAGTCGAGGCAACGGAATCTTCGCGCCCAGGCTGTCCAGCGCAGTCAGGCGACGCCCGCCGTTGGCGCCTCACGCTATCCGCTGGCAGACCTGCCGTGCAACCTGCAACCTGCAGCGACTTGGTTCGTGTCCTGGCGGCAATTCGCTGGGCTACTTTTGCTTTTCGATGATCACCCGCCCCGCTGTATTGACGTGGACGCGGTACCGGTTGCCGTCCTTGCACTGGCACGTGTAGTCGTTTTCGGCATTCACCTGGACCGTTTCGACCTGCCCGCAAGGCAAGCCCTGCAAGGCGATCACCGCCGCCATGTCCTTCTTCAGTGCCTCGTCTGCAGCAGCTAGCGATGGGCCAGCGAGGAATGCGGCCACGAGTAGAGATTGGGCCAGCAAGGCAGAGCGGTCGATCATGGTTGCGTTGCCATTCAGACTTGGAGGGTTGAAAACTTCTGCCGATCCGCCAGCAGGCTCCAGATCCCTTCGCGTGAGGCCACGATCGCCGAGGCGAGCCTCTGGTCGGCATCTTGAACCAGCGAGAGCACCTTCATCAGCAGCAGATCGTAGGAGCGACGCAGTTGGACCATCGTGATCTTCGCCTTGCCCTGGTAATGGTCACGGAACTGTTGGAGCAGGTCGTCGACCTCATTCTTGAGCGAGAGCTTGGTGAAGACGCCGATGGCCTTGGTTTCCTTCAGTTGTTCCTTCAGACCGTTCAGGTCCAGACTGGGAGAAGCCGCTGGCGCCGGCACTGGCACTGGCACTGCGGCCACGGGCCGGGGCGCTCTCTTCGCTTCCGTCGCGGCCGACGTGGGCGCCTCGGGAACTCGCACAGCATCGACGGGAGCTTCCGCTGCGCGTGCAGCCGACTTCCTCTCGGTCGCAGCAGCCGTTGGTTCTGCGGGCGCGCGGGTGACGGTTGATGGAGGCTTGGGTGTCGCGGTGGCCGAAGCGCCAGCGCCAGCGCCCGGCAGCGGCGCGGTCGGCTGCGTTGGCTTTGCGGCGGGCAGCGGCGCGGTGGGCGACCGTGTTGTCACAACCTCAGACAGCGGCGCCGTCGGTCGCTGCTGGGCCACGACCTCCGGCGGTGATTCGATCGGCACGGCTGGATCGATGACAGCGCAGCCTGCGACCGGCAACAGCAGCAAAGCGACGTGAGCCAGATGCATCGACGGGTTCATCATCAATGCGGCTTCAGTCGCGGTCCGGAACGCACGCCGCAATCAACGCGATCGCAGCGATCTTGATGGCATTCATTCCGCTTCCTCCTGCTCTCTTGCTTCAAGAACCTGGATTCCGGCGCACACAGTGCAACACCTGGAGCCGGACAGTGCTTTTTCCTTCAAGCAATTCAGCGTATGAGCACTGGGCCGTGATGTCTGTGCGCGAGCGAACAGGCGCAGGCTGCCGGATGGCCCGATGTCAAACACGTTTCCAATTGAGCGACCAGACAGAGTCAGCCGGTCATGCTGGTCGCCCCTTCCGGGACTCTTCATGATTCTTCGGCCGGCCAGAAGGCAATGCTGTCGCGTCATGGGTGTCACGAGCTTTTGACGGCAATGGCGAGGGCGATGCCAACGTAAGAACGCCGATGCTTCACCCTTTTGGTGCCGTCGGCGCCGGGCCATCCACCGACGCCCTGATTCAGAGCATCGCGCACCGTTGGCGGCACTTGAGACTGGGCAGGGTCGGTGCGCATGCGGGCAGCCAGGCGCCGGCGTGTTCCATGGCGAGACCATCGATGCGAGCAGCCGCCCCCGTGCGTGCGATCGCATGGCACAGGCCTTGCAAGATCAGTCGCGAGGGATTTCCTGACGCCCAGTCCCGGGGCACACACACTGGAGGAATTCATGAATCGTCGTCACGCGCTCAAGGCTTCAAGCGCTGCACTGGCCCTGTCGGGTCTGTTGACCCTGCCGGTCTTCGCGCAGGGAACCATCAAGGTCGGTGTGCTGCACTCTCTGTCGGGCACCATGGCCATTTCGGAGACGGTGCTGAAGGACACCGTGCTGATGGCCATCGACGAGATCAATGCCAAGGGCGGCGTGCTCGGCAAGAAGCTCGAGCCGGTGGTGGTCGACCCCGCCTCCAACTGGCCGCTGTTCGCCGAGAAGGCCAGGCAGCTCATCAGCCAGGACAAGGTCGTCGTGACCTTCGGCTGCTGGACCAGCGTGTCGCGCAAGTCGGTGTTGCCGGTGTTCGAGGAAACCAACTCGCTGCTTTTCTATCCCGTTCAATACGAAGGTGAAGAACTCAGCAAGAACGTTTTCTACACGGGCGCGGCCCCCAACCAGCAGGCCATTCCGGCTGTCGAATACCTGATGAGCAAGGACGGCGGTGCCGCCAAGCGCTTCGTGCTGCTGGGAACCGACTACGTCTACCCGCGCACCACGAACAAGATCCTGCGCGCCTTCCTGAAGACCAAGGGCATCGCGGACGCCGACATCCTGGAGGAGTACACCCCTTTCGGGCACTCCGACTACCAGAGCATCATCGCCAAGATCAAGAAGTTCGCCGCCGAAGGCAAGCGCACGGCGGTGGTCTCCACCATCAACGGCGATTCGAACGTGCCCTTCTACAAGGAACTGGGCAACCAGGGCCTGAAGGCCGCCGACGTGCCGGTGGTGGCGTTCTCGGTGGGTGAGGAAGAACTGCGCGGCGTGGACACCAAGCCGCTGGTGGGTCATCTGGCTGCCTGGAACTACTTCCAGTCGATCAAGAACCCGACCAACGACGCGTTCATCAAGAAATGGAGCGACTACGCCAAGGCCAAGGGCATCGCCGGCCACAAGGACAAGCCGCTGACCAATGACCCGATGGAAGCCACCTACATCGGCGTGCACATGTGGGCGCAGGCCGTCAACAAGGCCCAGAGCACCGACACCGACAAGGTCATCGCCGCGATGGCGGGCCAGACGTTCAAGGCCCCGTCGGGCATCACGTCGAAGATGGACGAGAAGAACCATCACCTGCACAAGAGCGTGTTCATCGGCGAAGTGCAGGCCGACGGCCAGTTCAAGGTGGTGTGGAAGACCAAGGGTCCGGTCGTGGCCGACCCGTGGAGCGACTTCATCGCCGAAAACAAGGGCAAGGCCAACGTGCCGGTCGTCGTGGCGAAGAAGTAAGCCGCTCGATGACGGTTCTCAAAGGCCTTCTAGGAGGCCTGATCCTGGCTCTGGCGGGCTGGGCAGGCAACGCCTGTGCGCTCTCGCCGGAGCAGGCCTCACGCGTCGCCGATGGCAGCAGCGACGAACGCATCGAAGCGCTCCATCTGGTTCTCGGCACGGGCGATGTGACTCTGATTCCCTTCGTCACCGCGCTGTTGGCCGACGAGGTGAAGGTCTCGGCCGGCAGGGCCTACATCGTGCGTGGCGAAGAGGTCGTCGAAGCCGGCAGCGGCAAGGCTTCGAAGCTGCCCGAAGATGCCGAGGACGTCGTCAACAACAACCGCATGCGGCAGGCCCTGGAAGGGGCCCTGGCTGCATTCAAGCTCACGTCCGCCGACCGCACCGAACGTGCCAACGCGATCGAGACGCTCAAGAACACGGCCGATGAAGGCCTGCTCGGCTTCCTGGAACGGGCCGCCTCGACCGAGACCGACGGCGACCTGAAAGCGCGCCTGGAACTGCTGCGCGCGTCGGCCCTCATCTCTTCCGGCGACAAGTCGCGTCGACTGGCGGCCGCCGAACTGCTGGCTTCGAGCAATGACCCCTCGACGGGTTCGCTGCTGGCCGAAAAGCTGGCCTTGGAATCCGACCCCGAAGTCAAGGCCGCCATGGCCCGCTCGCTCGACGCGGTGCAGACCCGGCTGGCCTGGGGTGAACGCCTGGGGGTGCTGTTCACAGGCGCCAGCCTCGGCTCCATCCTCTTGCTGGCCGCACTGGGCCTGGCCATCACCTACGGCCTGATGGGCGTCATCAACATGGCGCATGGTGAATTGTTGATGATCGGCGCCTACGCCACCTGGCTGGTGCAGTCGGTGTTCAAGACCTACCTGCCGCAGGCCTTCGACTGGTACATCGCTGCGGCCATTCCGGCCTCATTCCTGGCCGCGGCGCTGGTGGGCGCCGCGATGGAACGCAGCGTCATCCGCTGGCTCTACGGCAGGCCACTGGAAACGCTGCTGGCCACCTGGGGCATCAGCCTGATCCTGATGCAGACCGTGCGCTCGCTCTTCGGTGCGCAGAACGTCGGTGTCGAGAACCCATCGTGGCTGTCGGGCGGCGTGCAGGTGCTGCCCAACCTGACGCTGCCGTACAACCGCATCGCCATCCTGGTGTTCGCAGCACTGGTGTTGCTGGGCGTGGTGTTGCTGATCTCGAAGACGCGGCTGGGCTTGTTCGTTCGCGGCGTGACGCAGAACCGGCGCATGGCCGCGTGCATGGGCGTGAACACGGCGCGTGTGGACACCTATGCGTTCTCGCTCGGCTCGGGCATCGCAGGACTGGGCGGCTGCGCACTCAGCCAGGTCGGCAACGTGGGGCCCGATCTCGGGCAGGGCTACATCGTCGACAGCTTCATGGTGGTGGTGCTGGGCGGCGTGGGCCAACTCGCCGGTACCGTCTACGCAGCGCTCGGCCTGGGTGTGCTGAACAAGCTGCTCGAAGGCTGGCAAGGCGCGGTGCTGGCGAAGATCATGGTTCTGATCTTGATCGTGATCTTCATCCAGAAGCGGCCGCAGGGCATCTTCGCCATGAAGGGCCGGAGCGCAGAGACATGACACCCCCCCGCAGCGCATTCGGCATTCCCCCCCAGCCGGGCGCCGCTGGAGGACCGGCGGAGCCGCCTCCGCGGCGGCTGCTGGCAGGGCGAGGCTGGACTGGCGTTCTTGTCGCCGTTCTTTTCCTCTCCGTGGTGGTGCCGGTTCTCAACCTGTTCGTGCCCGAAGGCAGCGCGCTGCATCTCAGCGGCTTCTACGTCAGCCTGCTGGGCAAGATCCTCTGCTACGCCATCTGCGCGCTGGCCATCGGCCTGATCTGGGGTTACACGGGCATCCTGTCGCTGGGCCATGGCCTGTTCTTCGCGCTGGGCGGCTACGGCATGGGCATGTACCTGATGCGACAGATCGGCTCGGACGGCCAGTACAAGTCGAACCTGCCCGATTTCATGGTCTTCCTGAACTGGAAAGAATTCCCTTGGCACTGGGCCTGGAGCGACAGTTTCATCGGCCAGATGCTGCTGGTGATCCTGGTGCCCGGCCTGCTGGCCTTCGTGTTCGGCTACTTCGCCTTCCGCTCGCGCATCAAGGGCGTTTACTTCTCCATCATCACGCAGGCGCTGACCTTCGCTGCGATGCTGCTGTTCTTCCGCAACGAGACAGGATTCGGCGGCAACAACGGCTTCACCGACTTCAAGCGCATCCTGGACATTCCAATCGCCACGCCCGGCATGCGGGTGGTGCTGTGCGTCATCACCGGCCTGGTGCTGGTCGGCTTCTACCTGATGTCGCGTGCCATCGTGCAAAGCAAGTACGGGCGCGTGCTGCAGGCCATCCGCGACGCGGAGACCCGCGTCATGTTCACCGGCTACAACCCGGTGGCCTACAAACTGAGCATCTGGACGCTGTCGGCCGTGATGTGCGCCGTGGCGGGCGCCCTGTACGTGCCGCAGGTGGGCATCATCAACCCCGGCGAGATGAGCCCGGCGGCGGGCATCGAGATGGCGATCTGGGCGGCCGTCGGCGGACGAGCGACACTCATCGGCCCCATCGTCGGCGCCTTCTTCGTCAACGGCGCGAAGAGCTGGTTCACCGTGGCCTTCCCCGAGTACTGGCTGTTCTTCCTGGGCGCCCTGTTCATCGCAGTGACCCTGTTCCTGCCTCGCGGCATCATCGGCCTGCTGAAGCGGAAGGGAGACAGCGAGTGACGCCCGACCTGATGGACGCCGGCGCTCGGGCGCTGGCCGCGCACCACGCTCGCAGCCAGCCCTTCGCGGCGGCCGAGCCCTATTTCGCCCAGGGCGTGGCGCTCTACGTTGACGGCATCAGCGTCAGCTTCGACGGTTTCAAGGCGCTGAACGACCTGTCGTTGACCATCAACGTCGGCGAGTTGCGCTGCATCATCGGCCCCAACGGCGCCGGCAAGACAACGATGATGGACTGCATCACCGGCAAGACCAGGCCGGATGCAGGCAAGGTCTTTTTTGGCTCCAACATCGACCTGCTGCGCCTTTCTGAGCCGCAGATCGCGCAAGTCGGCGTCGGCCGCAAATTCCAGAAACCCACCGTCTACGAGCAGCTCACGGTATTCGACAACCTCGAACTGGCGCTGAAGGCCGACCGCCGCGTGCGCGCATCGCTGTTTTTCCGCCTCAGCGGCGCGCAGCTCGACCGCATCGGCGAGATTCTTCAGCTCATCCATTTGAAGGACGAGGCGCAGCGCGTGGCCGGCCTGCTGAGCCACGGCCAGAAGCAGTGGCTGGAAATCGGGATGTTGCTGATGCAGGACCCCAAGCTGTTGCTGCTGGACGAACCCGTGGCCGGCATGACAGACGAAGAAACAGAGCGCACCGCCGAGTTGTTCCTCAGCCTGGAAGGGCAGCATTCGCTGGTGGTGGTCGAGCACGACATGAAGTTCGTCGAACAGCTGACCGAAGGGCTCAAGACCGTCACCGTGCTGCACGAAGGCAGCGTACTGGCTGAAGGCCTCTTGAAGGACGTACAGGCCAACGAAAAGGTCGTCGAGGTCTATCTTGGCCGGTGAGGCTCACCCCGGAAGCGCCGTGCGGCCGCCTCCCCTTCCAGGACGCGACCTCAGCGGCCCGGCAGAGCTTGAGCCGCGCAGCGCTCTTGGGCATGCGAAGGCCGTGTTGCGCGTGGAAGGGCTGAACCAGTACTACGGCGGCTCGCACATCCTGCGCAATGTGTGCTTCGAGGCCAGGCTCGGTGAAGTCACGGTGGTGCTGGGGCGCAATGGCGTGGGCAAGACCACCTTGCTGAAGAGCCTGATGGGCGTGGTGCCGGTGAAGACTGGCAGCGTGCTCTTCGACGGCGTCGACCTCACCAGGGCCACTTCGTACGATCGCGTGCGCCGCGGCATCGGCTATGTGCCGCAGGGGCGCGAGATCTTTGGTCGGCTCACTGTTGAAGAGAACCTGCGCATGGGCCTGGCGTCCAAACCCGGCGGCACGGCCATCCCGGCCGAGCTGTTCGAGCTGTTCCCGGTGCTCAAGCAGATGATCCATCGCCGCGGCGGCGACCTGTCCGGCGGGCAACAACAGCAATTGGCCATTGCGCGCGCGCTGGCGGCCGGCCCCAAGCTGCTGATGCTGGACGAACCCACCGAAGGCATACAGCCCAGCATCATCAAGGACATCGGCCGCGTCATCCGCATGCTGGCTGACCGCGGCACCATGGCCATCGTGCTGGTGGAGCAGTACTACGACTTCGCCGCCGAACTGGCCGACCAGTACCTCGTGATGGAGCGAGGCGAGATCATCCAGCGCGGCCGCGGCGACGACATGGAAGCCGAGCGCGTGCGCCTTCAGCTGTCGATCTGATTGTCGATACGACTGTCGATGCAAAGTAAGCGTCTGGACGCTTGCGTGGCGCAGATAGAGGGCTCGATATTGGGCATGCGCTGAGGGCATGAACTGAGGCCATGCACTGAGGCCATGGGCAGCGGCTGCCACGCGACCAACCATCACTTGGCGTTCATGTGGCCAGCGCTAACCAACGCCGTTTTTAAAGCAGCACTTGGTCGCGAATGGCAACCAATTTGTCGTCCTGCGGCGGCTTATCTCTACTTTGCGGCCTTCGGGTCCAGCGCGTCGCGCAATCCGTCACCCAGCAGATTGAAGGCCAGGCTGACGATGAAGATGGCTGCACCTGGCGCTGCGGCCACCCACCATTGGTCCAGCACATAGGCGCGGCCGGCGGCGATCATCGCGCCCCACTCGGGCATCGGCGGCTGCGCGCCCAGGCCCAGAAACCCGAGGCCGGCGGCGGTGAGGATGATGCCGGCCATGTCGAGCGTCACGCGCACGATGACGCTGGGCACGCACATCGGCATCACATGCCGCAGCACGATGCGCGCGGGTCCGGCGCCCAGCAGCTTCACGGCGTTGATGTAGTCAGCTTGGCGGATGCTGAGCGTTTCAGCCCGCGCGATGCGCGCATAGGGCGGCCACGAGGTGATGGCAATGGCGATGACCGCGTTCTCGATGCCCGGCCCCAGCGCCGCGACGAAAGCCAAAGCCAGGATGAGCCGCGGGAAGGCGAGAAAGATGTCGGTGATGCGCATCAGCACCGCGTCCACCCAGCCCCCGGCATAACCCGCCGCCGTGCCCACCAGCAAGCCGATGGGCGCGGCCAGCACTGCCACCAGCGCCACCACGGTCAGCGTGATGCTGCTGCCATGCATCAGACGGCTGAGAATGTCGCGACCCTGGTCGTCGGTGCCGAACCAGTGGGCTGCAGAGGGCGCCTGCAGCCGTTGCGACAGCTCGCCGACGGTCGGCGGGTAGGGTGCGATCCATGGCGCCAGCACCGCCACCAGCGCCAGCAGCAGCACCAAGGCCAGGCCCAACATGGCCAGGCGATTGCGCGCGAAGCCCAGCCAGCCGGTGTAGGCCCGGCCCAAGGCGGCCTGGCGGCGCGACAGCGGGCGGTCAGAGAGCAGCCAGTGGCCGAAGCCACTCATCGTGCGTTCCCTGTGCGCGTGTCCCTCGTGCGCGGGTCCAGCACGCGGTAAAGCAGGTCGCTCAGCAGGTTCAGTGCAATGAAGACCGTGCCCACCACCAGCGTGCCTCCCAGCACCGCATTCATGTCGGCGTTCTGCAGCGAATTGGTGATGTACAGGCCCAGCCCGGGCCAGGCGAACACGGTCTCCGTCAGCACGCTGCCTTCCAGCAAACCGGCATAACTGAGCGAGATCACGGTGACCAGCGGCACCATGGCATTGCGCAAGGCGTGGCGCCAGATGATGCGCGTCTCGCTCAAGCCCTTGGCGCGTGCGGCAACGATGTATTCCTGCGCCAGTTCATTGAGCATGAAACTGCGCGTCATGCGGCTGATGTAGGCCAGCGAAAAGTAGCCGAGCAGACTTGCCGGCAACACCAGGTGGCTGAGCGCACTGCGAAACGCGGCCCAGTCGCCCGTGTCCTTGGCGTAGAGCGCCGTATCCACCAGCATCAGGCCGCTTACCCGTTGCACGCTGAATTCGAAGGCCACGTCGATGCGCCCCGGCCCTGCTACCCAACCCAGCTTGGCGTAGAACAGCACCAGCGCCATCAGGCCGAGCCAGAAGATGGGCACCGAATAGCCCACCAGGCCCATCACGCGCACCGCGTGGTCGACAAAGCCGCCGCGCCGCACGGCGGCCCACACGCCCAGCGGCACGCCAAAACCCGCGCCGATGAGGATGCCGCAGGTGGCGAGCTCCAGCGTTGCCGGGAAGGTCTGCTTGACGTCTTCCCACACCGGGTTCGAGGTCAGCACCGAAGTGCCAAAGTCCCCGCGCAACGCCTGGCCCACATAACGCCCGAACTGCTCGTACAGCGGCAGGTTCAGGCCGAGCTCTTCGCGCACGCGCTGCACCACGTGCTCGGGCGCGCGGTCGCCCACGATGGCCAGCACCGGGTCGACAGGGATGACGCGGCCGATGAAAAACGTGACGGCCAGCAAGCCGAGGTAGGTGAACGCGATGACGAGGGTGAAGCGCCCAAACGAGCGCCCTGCGGCGGCACCCCAGCGCCACGAAGGCACGGAACGCACCATCAGCGTTTGGCGACGCTGAACAGGTAGGTCAGGTCAGACGTAGCGCCGATCTTCAGGCCGCTCAGGTTGCTGCGGTAGGCCGCCACTTCCGTCTGCTGGTACAGCATCACGAAGGGGCTCGTCTTGCGGAACTCGGCCTGTATTTCCTGATAGAGCCTGGCTCGCTTCGTAGCGTCACGCTCCAGCGCCGCGGCATCGCTCTTCTTCGTCAGTTCAGGGATGTTCCAGGCATTGCGCCAGGCCAGCGGCTTGGTGGCCGCGTTGTCACCGTTGTCGGCATTGCGCGCAAAGGTGTCGGCGTTGGTGTGCGGGTCCCAGTAGTCGGCGCCCCAGCTGCCGATGTAGATGTCGTGGCTGCGCGCGCGGTACTTGGTCAGTGTCTGCTTGCCGTCGCCGGGCAGGATCTCCATCTCGATGCCGGCGCGCTTCAGCGTCTGCTGTATGGCCTCGGTGATGCCTTGGACGGGCTGCACGTTGCGCATGTCCACCGTCACCTTGAAGCCATTCGGGTGGCCGGCCTGGGCCAGCAGCGCCTTGGCCTTGGCCACGTCCAGCTTGTAGGGCTTGTCTGTGGCCGCGCCGAGCAGACCCAGGGGCAGGAAGTTCTGGTGGATGACGCCCACGTTCTTGATCAGCGTGGCGCCGATGGCGTCGTAATCCACCAGCCACTTGAAGGCCTCGCGCACCTCGGGCTTGGCCAGGATGGGGTTTTTCTGGTTCAGGCTGAAGTAGTAAACCGTGCCGTTGGGCGTGCCGGTGATGGCCACGTTCTTGTTCGTGGCCAGGGCCTGCAGGTCTTGCGGCGTCAGGTTGCGTGCGATGTCGACATCGCCCTTTTCCAGCAGCAGGCGCTGGGTGGCGCTTTCTTTCACGTGGCGGTAGATCACTCTTGCAGGCAGTGATTTCTGCCCCCAGTACTGGTCGTTGCGCTCCAGCGCCACCAGCTGGTTGGCGCGCCACTCGCGCACCTTCAGCGGGCCGCTGCCGGCGTAATTCGTCTTCAGCCAGGCGGCACCCATGTCGCCCGCCTGCTCCTTGCTCATCACGAGCTTCTTGTCCACCACCGAAGCCACGGTGGCCGTGAGGCAGTTGAAGACTAGCGTGGGTGCATAGGCCTTGTCGGTTTCCAGCGTCAGCGAAAGCGGGCCGGTCTGCTTGATCCGGCTCGCCACGTTGGCCTTGTTCAGGCCGAACTGCGTCAGGATGAAAGCCGGCGTCTTGTCCAGCAGCACCGCGCGCTGCAGGCTGAAGACCACGTCTTCGGCCGTCAGTGCGTTGCCGCTGGCGAATTTCACGCCCGGGCGCAGCTCGAAGCTGTAGGTCTTGCCGTCGGCGCTGACGGCCCACTTCAACGCCAGGTCGGGCAGCAGCCGGCTCGGGTCTTTCACGTCAGATCGCAGCAGGCGGTCGTAGCTGTTGCCCAGCATCTCGCCGGCGCTGATCTCGAAAGCCTGGGCGGGGTCCAGGCTGATGAGGTCATCGAAGGCCATGGCCAGCACCAGCGTGTCTTTGGGCGTGGCGGCGTGCAGCGGCAGCGCTGAGATGCCCAACGAAGCAGAGGCAACAGCGGCAGCAGCCCAGGCCAGCGCACGTCGCGTCAGGTTGAGTTCGGGCAAGGCTTGTCTCCCGGTTCAGGGCGCGTTCACCGGTGGGGTGCCCGGCACCCTGGGTCGTTATGGGTCGTTATGAGTCGTAGCAAGCGTGGTGAGGTTCACTCCACCTCGCCACCGAATTTCTTGATCAGGTTGTCGACGTACTTGTCCACCAGCTTTTCGAATTCGCTGCTGACAACGGGCGCCACGATGGCCTTCATCAGCCCGGGCAGCGGCACGTCCACGGTGCCGGCCACCTTGAAGTCGATCTCGGTGCCCGCCTTGCCGGCCTTCAGCTTCCAGTGGCCGCCGACCTGCGCGTTGCCCTCTCCTTTGACCGGCGTCCACACCACGGTGCCCTTCTTGCGGTCGCTGGTGTATTTGCTTGCATACACCGTCTGGATGTTCACCTGTGCGGTGCCCACCTTGGCCATTTCCCAACGGTAGGTGTCCTTGGCGATCTCGGTGAGCTTGTCCACCTTCGGGAAGAAGCTGGCCGAGGTGGGCACGTCTGCAAGCACGGCATAGACGTCGTCGAGCGACGCCTTGACGGTGAACTCGTAGCCGAGGTCGATGGCAACGGTGATGGCCATGGTGCGTGTCTTTCGGTGTAAGTCTGTTGGGAACAGGTTCAAGCAGGTTCAGGCCGGCTCAGGCCGCGTCCTGCCCGGCCCAGGGCAGCATCAGGGTCAGCAGCAGCAGC
>Ga0209591_10003937_pt1 | contig 17022 bp, 16 predicted proteins | sample MAT01_FD_187207 | JGI IMG/M metagenome (GOLD analysis project Ga0209591, IMG submission 187207) | Freshwater microbial communities from Lake Fryxell liftoff mats and glacier meltwater in Antarctica - MAT-01 (SPAdes) (version 2) | ecosystem: Environmental > Aquatic > Freshwater > Ice > Liftoff... | reverse complement strand
TTTATTCTGCCTTATCCTACTACTGGGATCATAAAGAAGAGCTGGATGCAGATATGCAGCGCCGGTTCGAGTATGCCGAAAAGTTGCGCCTAGAAGCTGGCGAATCTCTTTTGGCGAAAAAACTCCGAGCCCAGGGACTAATCAAATGAGTATAAATCTGTTAAATTCGCTCCTGCTTTCTCTCTTTTTTCCTCCTCTGAGCCCTCTGCGCCTCTGCGGTTCACAAAAAAGCCCCTTCACAAATATATTTTATATCAGCTCAAAAAAATTGAACCGTCAATGCAGAAAACTGAAAAATCCAACAGGTATTTTAATCTATCTCTCTATACTGTTATCATCATCGGTTCATTCATAGCAGTAGGGTATAAGTTCCCGATAGGAGGCAACTTTCCCGAATTGCCACAAATCCAATCCCTGCTAAATCCTGAACTTTACAAAAATGACTATCATGTTCAGGAAATGGTTAAATTCAATCCGAGATACTATTATTATCAGATCATTTATTTGTTAGCAAACTTAGGGTTAAGCATTCCCTTAGTACATTTTATTTATCAATTCCTAGCCTTTGGTTCAGTTATCCTAGCTTGTCGGGAAATTATCAGCATATATACTAATTCACAACTGCCAGTAGCAGCAATGACTTTCTTATGTTTAGCCGCTTCATTTACAGATGTGGGCAACACACTGATATTTTCCACCAAATCAGTACCCAGTACCTTTGCAATGGGTTTCGCAATCTGGGGGATTTACTTTAGTTTGCGTCAGAAATGGCTGACAGGATATTTCTTTTTTGGACTAGCTTGTCTGCTGCAATTTTTAGTGGGTTTGTTGCCGGGATTGATGATGGTTCCCGTTTTAATGATTGAATCTGTAAGACGGCGGAAGATTAAAACGTTGATTTGGGCGATCGCACTTTTAGCAGCAATGTCAAGTATAGTGTACGTACCCATGTTATTGACAGGTACTACCGGCACTCAAACTATCGACAATGCCGAGTTTGTATTCATCCACGCACAAATACGCAATCCTCACCACATCCTCCCCTCAAATTGGACTATTGAAAATTGGTTCAACTTTATATGTTTCATCATTGGCGGCTTGCTGTGCATCAAAAATACCGACTTACTCCCAAAAGAAGACAAGGTTAATTTTTACATAATTGTTGGCACGTCAATTTTTGCACTGTTTCTAAACTACGTATTTGTAGAAATTTACCCGCTGGCTTTAATCGCCAAACTGCAATTAGCTAGAACCGTGCCATTTGCTCAGTTAATTATATTTATTGCTGTTAGTTTAACCGTCGATAGGCTTTACAAAAATAAAAAGATAGCTGTTAGCTTGCTGCTGCTATCTGTACTGACATTGCCTTTGAGAGGTGTAATTTTCTTAGGATTATCAGTTTGGCAAACCAAAAATTACGTATTTCCGAAGCGATACAATATATTGCTATGGATTGTGACAGCAGGAACGTTGATTTTTAGTTTAACATATCCGCTGACTGATTCATGGGAAATAATCGGCAATCGTATAATTAGCATACCTATCCTATTTTTAATTCTTGCTTTACCTTTCATTTTAGAAAAAACATCTATTTCTGCACCAATAAAACAAATTGCTACCCATGTTTTAGCTTTAGCAACTACCGCCATCTTAGTTGGTGGGGTGGCCGGAATTTTACCAAAACCAATGTTAGAAATATTTCAAAAAAGAGTTAATATCAATGTAGTTCCCAGCGACGACTTAAACAGATTAGCTGTACACTTTTCGCAAATTAGCAATCAAGATGCACTCATATTAATTCCACCTTCAGTTACCAGCTTCCAGTTTTACTCTCAGAGAGCGATAGTAGTTAATTTCAAGAACTTTCCCTTGACCGAAAAAGGCATCCAAGAGTGGCAAAATCGCATGGAAGCTGTTTTGGGAGTTCCCTTAAACCCGCAAATGATTTGGGGAGGGAACGACTTATTCAGCCGTCGCAGCAGTGCGGATTTAGTCAAGGTAGCCCGAAAATATCATGCCGATTATATCCTGACTCGCAGCGATTGGCATCCAAATATTGAGGGAGAAATAGTAGATAAAGAAGGCAAATGGATCATCTATAAAATCCGATAATATCAAACGTGTTTCAACCACAATTTCCCAGGCGAATAGAATTCGCAACTACACAAACAAAGTCCGCCTTCGCGGACTGAATAAAAAGAGAGAGCATTTTACTCGTTACAGTTCATTTAGTCGGGGAAGGCCGACTTTGTAACCGCCGCATCTTAACCACCGAATCTTATCTGCGGTTAAATATCAAAACCCGAATCATCAATAATTTCGCAAATCTGCTTATCCACATAATCAGCATCCACATTCCGCGCCATCAACTCAGCTAAAATCCCTAAAGAAATCAACTGCACTGACAGAATTGTACACAAAATCCCAAAAAATAGCAAAGGTCGATTACCGATCGGCCCAAAGTGCATCCCCGCCAAATTTAGAAACCAAATCCCAATCAAATAACTCAGTGAAACAGTTCCCACCAAGCCAAAACACAACCCCAATCCTCCAAACAAATGACCCGGTTTGTGCAAATACTGTGTCGTCGCCAACACCGTCAACAAATCAATAAATCCCCGCGCATAACGTTCCCAACCATAATTAGATTTCCCATGCTTTCGCGGATGGTGTTCGACAACTACTTCGCCAATTTTAAAGCCTAAATTATTTGCTAATGCTGGAATATAGCGGTGCAATTCCCCGTACAATTTAATCGACTGCAAAACTTCCCGGCGATAAGCTTTAAAACCGCAATTCATGTCGTGCATTTGCACCCCAGTCAGCAAACACGCAACGGCATTAAACAGTTTGGAAGGTAAGGTTTTAGAAAGCGGGTCGTTGCGCTGTTTTCGCCAACCAGAAACTAAATCGAATCCTAATTCTAGATGATCCAAGAATTTGGGAATTTCGGCGGGGTCATCTTGCAAATCGGCATCAAGGGTAAATATAATTCTCCCTGCTGCATTGCGAAATCCTGCTGAAAGTGCGGAGGATTTGCCAAAGTTCCGGCGCATTTTAATCGCTTTAATTAGTTTGGGATATTGGCTGGCTAAATCTGCAATTATCCGCCAAGAAGCATCGCGGCTGCCGTCATCTATAAAAATCACTTCGTAACTGTCAATTCCTGTTTGGAACATGACAATGCTAATTTTTTCAAACAGCAATTTGAGCGTTGCTTCTTCGTTGTGAACGGGAATTACGAAGCTGAGGTCTTTTGGCATAGCTACTTTTTGTAAATATTATTGATTAGACAAGATTGCAAAAGTTCTTTTAATCATTTTTTGGGGACGGGCTAGAAGCCCATCCCACAAGAAAACAAAAATTTGTGGGATGGGCTTCTAGCCCGTCCCAATTATTTTTGCAAGATGTCTATTACTTGGGAGTTTCGCAAAGCTACCCAACCTTCGCGGTTTTTAAATGAGGCATAGGCTGTCAATAACTTGTCTGTTGGTGATGTTTGAATGTATCCTCTCCAAGCTGCTAATTTGTAGGAGTCACCAAACAAGTTAACTAAGTCTGGGCGCGGAAATCCTGACATGGCGAAACCTCGAACGACATTTTCTTGGTTGAGAATGACAATACATTTTACCTTATTTTCGGGATCTCCAACCCAGCCAATTACTCTCGCTGCTTGAGGTGCGAGTTTAGTTACTGTATCAAAATATCCGGGTACTCCATCTTTGGGTGCTGAAAGTGAATTTGAATCGATTTTTGTGTCTAATGCTGCACAAAAATTGTGTTTTTTGATGTCTCGGTTGAATGGGACTAAGTTGTTGGTTTTTAAGGCATCGATTAATCCGACAAATGCGGCGGGTTTGTTCCCTACTCTCTCTTTAATTAGGGTTACGTCGGTGATGCCTAATTGCAAGGAAAGTGCTACTAGCGGTTGATAGGTGGCTCTACGCGCGATCGCCCTTGCAGTTTCGCCTCCCACCCCGTACATTAAAATCACGGCGACTGTCACGACTGCCAACAGCGGTGTCAGCCAACGCCCTTGAATTCTCGGTGTCGGCTGCAACTCCCGTACAGCAAGCACTGTGAGAACAATTGTACTCATCCAAAACAACGCTGGGAGTGTGGCGTAGCGAGAAGCAGTGGCCTGTTCGACTCCAAATCCCGATCGACTAACTGCGGCCATTAACGCCGTTTGCAGGGTGTATAATTGGATGGACAGCCAAGGCAGCCAATTTAGGCGATTCCCTACGGGATAGCCAAGCTGCACAGCCTTTTTTGCCAATAGCCAATAACCGACAAAACCCGTTACAGCAATCAAACCGATTATACCAATAATTGACGCAACAATAATATTTTCGCTAAAAATTCCACCGAGATAAATCGGAATATATTCGAGAGTTTTAAGTGGATTGATTTTAGTTAAAGAAGGATGATTATATGGAGTCTTATAAGTCAAAAAATAAATTCCAATCACCGCAATCGAAGCAGCAAAATACAAATAAGTTATCCGTCGAGGGAACCGCAGCACAACCGCAGCAGCACACAATATTGGCCACAAAGCTAAAGGAGTGCTGTAACTAATACAGCCTAAAATCCCAAACACAATACTACCAATCACCCACTTATCTTGTTCCCATTTCTCAATCCCAGACTCTATCTCGTTCCCAGGCTGTGCCTGGGAATGAATATTCAGAGGCTGCGCCTCTCTATTATCTGATACAATAGTCACATAAGATTGCAAACAAAATATCGAACAAATCACAAATAAATTAGCAATTATCCAGTGAACACCACTGAATCCCCGCATCCAGTTATGCGCCGCCGCCGGAGTAAAATTAAAAATAGAAATACACAGGATGACTGAGATTAACTGTAGCGGAAAACGCCTTAAATTCAAAGGCAGCAAAGCAATTAATACCTGGCACTGCATCCAAGCCAAAAACCAAGCAACTAAGCACAAACCAATATTTGAACCTTGGGTGACAACAATATTCAAGGCATAGATAATCGCCGGAATAAAGACAAAATGCTCGTTCGCCCGAAATATCCAATTAAACGGATTTGTCGAGAAACCATCTACTCCATAAAAATTCCAAGTCATCCACCAATAATCAAAATTAGACAAGTCTCCCGCTTGGGATATCAAGTACAAAATATATGAAGCTGGTATGAGAATGCCGAGCAATGATGCGGCAATTAAAACATATTGTTGTTTGACTTTCATGAATTAGTAAACACAAATAATTTTTATTCGTAGGGGCGGGTTTAGCCGAGAAACCTTGCATATAACAGACAATTTCTGAACAAAACCCGCCCTCATATTTCCTCAATTTTTCATTTCAATTCTCTCACCAGCATTTGTCTGAGTCCTTGCCGCCAGTGGGGTGGATAGGTTCCCAGAAGTGCTGATATTTTCACCGTGGAAAGTACAGAAAAAGCAGGACGTTTTGCGGGTGTGGGATATTCGGCGGTGGTGATGGGAATTACGCGCTTAATTTTGAGGGCAAAGCCGAGTTTCTCTGCTTCCTCAAAAATGGCGATCGCAAAATCGTACCAACTACAAACACCGCTGTTAGTATAATGGTAAGTCCCAAAATCTTCTAGCCCAATACCCGGGATGATATGCGTAGTTGCAGCAGCCAAATCCCCCGTCCAAGTAGGACTTCCGATCTGATCTGCTACTACCCGAATTTCTTCCCTTTCCTTTCCCAGTCTCAGCATAGTTTTGACAAAATTGCCTTTGCCACCGTTGCCGTAAACCCAGGCGGTTCTAATAATAATATGCCGATTTCCCGCTTGACGAATTGCTTCCTCGCCTGCTAATTTCGACTTGCCGTAAGTTCCCAGCGGATTCGTAGAATCTGTTTCGAGATAAGCAGAACCGCTGCTACCGTCAAATACGTAATCAGTGGAAAAGTGAATCAAACTTGCTCCCAATTTTTCGCATTCTTCGGCGAATATTCCCGGTGCAATGCCGTTGACTGCGTGTGCTAATTGGGGTTCGCTTTCTGCTTTGTCTACCGCTGTGTAAGCACCGGCATTCACGACTAAATCCGGTTGAATGTCAGCCATTGCTTGACGGATGGTTTCGGGTTGGGATAAATCAACGGAAGTGCGATCGACTGCAATAACCTCTCCCACAGATAATAAGATGGGCTGCAATTCTTGAGCTAGCTGTCCGCTGCCACCTGCGAGTAAAATTTTCATTATTAAAACACTTGAGCTCTTTTCAACGTTTGTCCAGCTTTGTCTTTGGGTGATAAAATTGGTTCGGCACCATCTAGCGGCCAGGCGATCGCCAAATCAGCATCATTCCATACAATACACCGTTCGTGTCCCGCTGCATAGTAGTCTGTAGTTTTGTACAAAACTTCAGCAATCTCTGAGACTACTAAAAAACCGTGAGCAAATCCCGCAGGTACCCAAAGTTGCTGCTTATTTTCAGCACTCAGGAAACAGCCCACCCACTGTCCAAAAGTCGGCGAACTTTTTCTAATATCCACCGCCACATCATATATTTCCCCTGCAACTACCCGCAGCAATTTACCTTGAGGCTGCTGCATTTGGTAGTGCAAACCGCGCAGCACATTTTTAGAAGATTTGGAATGATTGTCTTGAACAAATTCTGCCGTCACGCCTGTTTTTTCGACAAAAGCTTGGTGATTGAAACTCTCAAAAAAGAAACCGCGATCGTCTCCGAAAATTTTCGGCTCAATTATCAGAACTTCGGGTATTTCGGTAGATATAACATTCATAGTTGGCTGTGACAGTGATAAACTCATACTCAGTCTATGGTATCTTACTATGAAAACTGACACATATCTCAAAAAATTGTACGCCAACCGCTTTGATTCCCGACAAATGCAAGCCAAGGTGGCACTCTGGAAAGTTTTGATTGACGAATTTTTACAAGATTATGTTCCTCCCAAGTCGGCGGTTTTAGATATTGGCGGCGGATATTGCGAGTTTATCAATCAAATTCGGGCGGACGAAAAATGTTTGATTGACCTAAATCCTGATTCAAAGTTATTTGCTAATGCTGATGTCAAGGTGCTGAATATTGATGTGCTTAACTTAGACAATCATACTTCTTTTAGCGAACAGTTCGATCGCATTTTTATCTCTAACTTTTTTGAACACCTCCGCAATAAGGAAGAACTCGTAGAAATTATCTCGTTTTGCTTTGATGCGCTGAAGCCTAGCGGTTCCCTTTTGGTTATTCAGCCTAATTTTAAATACTCTTACAAGGAATACTACGATTTCATCGACCATCAATTACCGATTACGCACTTATCGCTGCAAGAGCTTTTACAAACTGTGGGGTTTAAAATTGATGTAATGATACCGAGATTTTTACCGTTTTCAACGAAAGGTAGACCGGCCTCGCCGTTGCTGTTAAAGGTTTACTTGAAGTTGCCTATTTTGTGGCGGTTTTTGGGAGGGCAAATGTTTGTTAAGGCATCGAAGTTATAAGACTTGAGACAGATATTATCGGCTTTTTCAAGTTCTGTCTGGTAACCACAATAGATAAAAGGCGATCGATTAACTGTTTCTCAGATACTTGCTCAATAATTCTAACTGGTTTTGCATCTCCTCAGCATTTTTGGTAGAAACTAATCCTAAAATAGCTCGTATCTGCTCGCCAATTGAACAATCTTGTGATAGCAAAGCTATTCCTGCGTGGTTTTTACCCTCCATCAAAAAATCTGTATGTAACTGACAAAAATCTGAAATATTATGACTGTATATCACTCGATTTTGGGATGCTGCTAAATTCAGTTGTTCTTCATCGAGTCGCCCTTCTGTTTGCGTTTCCTGAACGGTAATTAAATCAACATTTCGCGCTCGCAATGACTGGATTAAACCTCGATCCATCGAGTCTTCATCGATATACAAACGAATCGTGCTCATGGTTGATTTTGAATATTTTGTTCTGATAACATTTCTAGGCGTTTTGCCTCAGCAGCTTGGGCTGCCAAGTCGGCTTCTATCTCTGGTTTGTTGGCATGGTAGTATGCTAATGCAGTATAAACTTCGGGTAGACTCAGATGTGGAATGCGATCGGCAATTTCCTCTGCATTCTGTCCTCGCTTGTACAAAAATACAATCCGTCTGACAGTAACACCTTTACCGGCAATGTGAGGAACTCCACCATGCAAGCCCGGTGTACGAGCAATTAAGGTACTGATATCAATAGCAGTAGTTGACATGATTTATGGTAGTATTGAGCGTGAATTCTTGGTAGGGAAGATACTCTCTTAGTTAATCATATCACAGGCAACTGCAACTGCAAGTGTTCTTCTCTTGAAAAAATATTTATGATTTACTAAAGATAAAAACCTCGCTCATTTTAATAATTCATCTACTGGAATGCTAAAACCAGGTAGAACAATTTGAGTGCTAACAACTTCCCCAGCAATAAAGATGATTCTCGTTTGTTTGGTGATGACAATAATCCATTGGTTTTCTGGATATACCAGCCAAACTTCCTCACTTCCTGATTCTAAATATTCCGTAGCTTTAGCAATTACATCTTCAGCCAAATCTGTTGGCGAAACAATTTCAGCACATAGAGGGAAACTTTGCGGCAGCACTTTGAGATTGCCAAATTGTGCGGCTAATTCTGGGGGAAGGTAAGCAACATCAGGATAGCGTCCTTGCTGGTTTGTGCGGCAGGGAACGTCGATATAAACTTGTCCTGCTTGTCCGCTGGAGTCTTTGTAGTTTCTCCAATAAAAGTAAAGGTTTCCTTGTACCTGGCTATGCTTGAGAGTCATGCCATTTTTCTCTAATAATTCGCCATCAACCCACTCTTGGAGATCCGGTGGACTTTCCATCCATGCTTCTAGAGAGTAGGTTTTAGATGCCGGGGCGACAACTGTAGAAGTTACCATTTTTTGGTTCTCCGTGTGGAACTTTTTTCTATGATATCAGATGCGATCGCCCTTGGATTGATAAAATTAGGCAGAAACCGGGTTTTTTAGACAATCTGCGTCGCAGTCTTAAATCTGTGAAAAACCCGGTTTCTTTAGTATAAATGCGTTAGACAGAAACCGGGTTTTTTACGACAATATACGCCGCAGTCTTAAATCTGTGAAAAACCCGGTTTCTTTAGTATGATATCGCATCTCTACAAATCGTCGTCGCACACCGCACCTAAATCTTTGAGCGAGGCTTTCTCAGTCTCTGTCAAACCCGTAACACCCGTGATATTCATCCCCTCATAAGGTCTTTCACCTATCAGCGTTTTGAGGCACTCACCAGTCTTAACATCCCAAAGCTTAATTGTGCCATCACCACTACCGCTAGCCACGATTTGACCGTCTGGACTAAATGCAACTGAAGGTACCCAATCGCTATGACCTTGCCAAGTTTGGAGGCATTCACCGCTGCGGCAATTCCACAACTTTACAGTTCGGTCACTACTGCCGCTAGCCAGGATTTGACCGTCGGGACTAAATGCAACTGAATTTATAAGCTCGCTGTGAACTTCCCAAGTTTGGAGACATTCACCGCTGTAGTAATCCCACAACTTTACAGTTCGGTCATCACTGCCACTAGCCAGAGTTTGACCGTCGGGACTAAATGCAACGGAAAATACAAAATTGCTGTGACCTTGCCAAGTTTGGAGGCATTCACCGCTGCGGCAATCCCACAACTTTACAGTTCGGTCACCACTGCCGCTAGCCAGAGTTTGACCGTCTGGACTAAATGCGACCGAGCATACCCAATTGCTGTGACCTTGCCAAGTTTGGAGGCATTCACCGCTGTGACAATTCCACAACTTTACAGTTCGGTCACTACTGCCACTCGCCAAGGTTTTACCATCTGGACTAAATGCAACTGAACGTACCAAACCGCTGTGACCTTGCCAAGTTTGGAGGCATTCACCGCTGTGACAATTCCACAACTTTACAGTTCGGTCATCACTACCACTCGCCAAGGTTTTACCATCTGGACTAAATACAACTGAACGTACCAAACCGCTATGACCTTGCCAAGTTTGGAGGCATTCACCAGTTTGGTAATCCCACAACTTTACAGTTCGGTCACTACTGCCACTCGCCAAGGTTTTACCATCTGGACTAAATGCAACTGAACGTACCAAACCGCTGTGACCTTGCCAAGTTTGGAGGCATTCACCAGTTTGGTAATCCCACAACTTTACAGTTCGGTCATCACTACCACTCGCCAAGGTTTTACCATCTGGACTAAATACAACTGAACGTACCAAACCGCTATGACCTTGCCAAGTTTGGAGGCATTCACCAGTTTGGTAATCCCACAACTTTACAGTTCGGTCACTACTGCCACTCGCCAAGGTTTTACCATCTGGACTAAATACAACTGAACGTACCAAACCGCTATGACCTTGCCAAGTTTGGAGGCATTCACCAGTTTGGTAATCCCACAACTTTACAGTTCGATCATCACTGCCACTCGCCAAGGTTTTACCATCTGGACTAAATGCAACTGAACAAACTAAATTGCTGTGACCTTGCCAAGTTTGGAGGCATTCACCAGTTTGGTAATCCCACAACTTTACAGTTCGGTCACTACTGCCACTCGCCAGAGTTTGACCATTTGGACTAAATGCAATTGAACGTACCAAACCGCTATGACCTTGCCAAGTTTGGAGGCATTCACCAGTTTGGTAATCCCACAACTTTACAGTTCGGTCATCACTGCCACTAGCCAAGGTTTTACCATCTGGACTAAATGCGACCGAACAGACTAAACTGCTGTGACCTTGCCAAGTTTGGAGGCATTCACCACTGCGACAATCCCACAACTTTACAGTTCGGTCATCACTGCCGCTAGCCAGAGTTTGACCATTTGGACTAAATGTAACTGAACGTACCCAATTGCTGTGACCTTTACAAGCCAAAATTTCTCTTCCGCTAGTAACTTCCCAACAACGAACCACGCCATCGGAACCACCTGTAGCCAACAGTTTGCCATCAGGACTAAATGCCACTACAAAGACTGTACCCAAGACTTTTGTAAAAACAGAATCAGTCAAATTCGCCTCAGCAAAATTGACACGACGCAAACTAGCATCAGTAAAATCAGCACCTTTAATTACAGCCCGCGATAAATCTCTCCCTTCCAAAGCTGCCCTATCAACCTTCACCAATACCGTCGCCGCATTCCCACCGATATAACCAACTTCCCTCTCAGTTTTACCTTTAGTAGCTTCCAGAATTTCCAATAATCGAGACTTGGCCTCACCAAAAAACTCAGTTTTTGAAAGCATCGGCACTAGCAAATCCATCACCGCTTTCGTCAAAGGTTCCCGCCCAAAACTGTTACGAATGCGCGCTAAACTTTCACCAACAAAACCCTTCAAAGCAGGAATCGGCACAAGTTCACCTGCATTGTCCACCTGACGGCTAAAATACCCCGACCAAGTATAATCCACAGATTCAACAGAACTATTCAAATACAATTGTGCCTGGGACAACTCCGTAAAATCAGCAGGCAAAACGCCCAACTCAGCCGCCAACTTATACGCTACAAAAAACTCCAAAAGCGAGCGATGTGCCGGAGAATAATCACCCTCAGCATTGCGAATCAACATCGTTTGACCCATCATGTCATAATGCCAGTGGTCTAAATTCTTTTCTTCTTGAACCACAGCACCAAACAAGCGGCGAATCCTGTCGGGAAACAGCCGATAATTCAAACTCATCTGGTCTGTCGATAGCATTTCCCAGGACAATTCGCACAGGAAAAATAGTTTATCTGCCAGCGATGTAAACGTCCTTTCCGCCTTAATATCCCGTTCCATTTTCCGCCGCACCGCATACAGATACACGCGCGACATATCCACAGGTTTACCCGCTTGAATATCCGGCAATGCTTCTAATATCAATTCCGCCATCACCGGCCTGCGCGCCAAATCCAACAACTGCGGATTGTTCATCACCTGAGTCACAGTTTCGGCATCGGCGTGGTGAGACAATACCTGACGGATTTGGTCATCGTTAAATGCTGCTAATTCTAATACTTCAAACTGCGGCGTTTCTCCGCTGAGATTGGCAGTCGAGGCTTTTAATTCCGCATTCAATAAAGCGCGTCCTTCCTTAGCTTCGGGAAAGTGTTCTGTGCGACAGGTTAAGATGACTTTTGCACCGGGAGCAATTACTTTTGCCAGTTCCCAGAAGTTGTTAATCATTTGTTGCCGATCGCACTTCGCGGCCATTTCATCAAATCCGTCAAAAATCAACAGCAACTTACCCATCCGATTCAGTTGGTCGAACACCTCACTATTCAGCCGAATATTGTGCTGAGTAAAAAAGAAACCCGCCAAAACATTCTCCACATTCAGCGCCTTCGCATAGTCGCGCAAAGTGATAATCAAAGGCAACCGAGGCCGTTGAATTCCTCTGTCCTTTGCCAGTTGATATGCCTGCAAAGCCGTCCAAGCGTAGTGAAAAGCAAACCAAGTTTTCCCCGTCCCGAATTCGCCCAAAACCGAAATATGTTCCTTCGCCGGGTCATCCATCCACAAGTCGATATAACCGTCAATCCAGCCATCTTCTTCGCCGTAATAACTAGCATCAATTTGTCGCTTGTTAACGGAGTCTAACTCAGCTTTCGTACAACCGAGAGGCACGTATTTGCCATCAATTTGCCTGCGATTAACTTCGTTTTCCAACCATTGGATATAACTGCTAAAATCCGCATCAACATCAATCAGTTCGTCAAACGTATAACAATCGAGATGCCGATTTTCTGGTTTGTCAACCTCATTTCGGGCTGCTTTAGCAATCCGCCGCGCCGTCACCAGCCAACCTTCATCGGTTTTTTGTGCTGCTACCGACTGTCGCAGCGCTGCAACATCTTGAATTCCCGCTTCTCCTGCAATGCCGCGTATCAAAATGCGATCGAATCTGCCCCGCCTCACCGGAATTTGAATAATCCATTCAAAATAGTTATCTTCCCAAACTTGATACGGCTCAAAATCGTAGCCCAATATTTCAAACCAGCCACGCATTTGCTGCGCCAAAGCAAACCCTTGGGATTTTGCGATAGTTTCATTGGCTGCTGGTAAAGCCGGATAATTTTCAACGGCCAGCCGCGCCATTTCGGTGCGAATTCCTTCTAGGGTTGGGAGTCGATCGAGTCTTTCTTGAACTGCTATAATTTGTTTGTGTACTGAATCAATCTGATGATTGGTATAAGCTTCTTTGGGATTGCGGGTACGCTTAGTGACTGCGAGAAAAACTGCTGAAAAAGCAGCAAATTCGCGCCGAATGTCAATCCCTAAATCTTTTATTTCATCTCCCAAAGCATAGGTATCAAGAAATCTTTCTCCTCCTTCGATCAAAATAGCCGGAGAATTGCGATCGAATGCTTGGCGAAAAGCTTGTTTAATTTCTTCTTCCCGGAATAGTTGTAATATTGGCTTGGGTTTGCCAACGCCGTATTCTACTAATGTATAAACGTAAACGCTGCTGAAGTCTGGTAGCGGGTGTTCGGGGTTGAGGTTTAATTTTTTGAGTAGTTTGATGACTGTTTCGCTGCGATCGAGTTTATCTTTAATTAATGGGTTGGTGATGCTGGTAATTGCGCCGATAATTACGTCGAGATTTGGTATGATCATGCTGGGATTTTAAGGTAGTTGGTGGGATGAGAATAGCGCACCCGATCGACTTTTTATATAGTATTAGGTAAGGACACGGGAGTTCACATTTCGATCGACTTAATGCGCTTACCCAGAGTCCGGCAGGGAATGAATTCCCTGCCTCAAAGCGAAAGTCCTCTGAAAGAGGACTGATGAGTTCTTCAGTCCTCTTTTAGAGGACTTTCGCTATTAGCCAGGGGTTTAAACCCCTGGCGGGTTTCAGAAATTGCCAATATATTTAACATCACCATCCTCACAGTAGTTTCCGCAAATCCTGTTCAAGCGAAGTGCGATCGACTGCGAGGGCTTTGCTAACGCACTTCACTGCTGTGTATCCTGTTTTGCCTCGGTTTGCTGCCGTTGATACTCTTGAACACCTTTTTCAATCAGCTTCCCAGCCAACCAAGACACAGACCGCTCGTCTTTCTCGGCCCATTCCTCTAATGCTTTGGCTATTTCAGGATTGACGTAAGTTGTTACTCGTGTGAGATTTTTTGCTGCCACGCTGATGTTTTTTCCATAACTACTTTAGATAACATTCTACTTTTGGACGTTACCTATTGACACGATGTTACACCAAATGGCATTTTGTTACTTAATAACAAAGAATGTTACTTAATTTCAACAAAAACCAAACCCCCACCGTTTCAGACTGCAATCGAGACACGGTAGGGGCTGGGATTATATTTTTGCTGAGTAGACGTTGAGGTCGATTCCCTACGGGATATCTTCGCTCGCGCGTACTTATCGAAAAAAGTGCGATCGGCTAATCCTTACTTGGTTGATTTTCAACTATGGGCGAGGTTTTGCGTTTTTCCAGCCAATCCTGAACAAGTTCACAAACAATCTGACTCATGTTCACGCCTTCGAGCACACAAGTAGACTTAAACTCTCTTTTTAAATCGAGAGGGATGACAACGTGCATAGTAGTTTCTTTAGCCATGTCTTAATTTTGACATAAAAACATGACTGCACTTGTCGCTATTTCCATATTTCCATGTTACCATAAAATAGAGCAAAGCCAAACCCCCACCGTTCTGACTCCAATCAAGACGCGGCAGGGGTTTGGGCTCCCACATTCAGGAGATAACCCTATTAGGAGATAACTCTATGATACCAACTCCCAAGTCCGTTCCCGAACTGCTCCGCGAAGAAATTCCCGACGCGCCCGCCGACAGAAAACCCGTCCGCTTGCTGCTGTGCGGCACTCCCAAAGGCGTTAACTGGATTATCGACATCCTGCACATCTTGGGTTTCGCCAAGATTGATGAGTGGAGTCCGCCTCTTCCCTCGCCCATTAGCGGTGAGATCATGCGGATTTTGACCCGCTATTTTGCTGAGTAGACGTTGAGGTCGATCGCACTTTGGAGAGAAAGTGCGATCGGCTGTCTGCAAATATTCAACTTCTAAGCCTACGATAATTGCTATAATAGACATGGATACATATTGGGAATTTCAACATTATGGTCAAGCGAAAGATTTTAGAAGAAGGTCGAGAATACAGCTTTCGTTCATACTTTGAATTACCTTATGAAACAGATGAAATTCTAGCAGAATTTGATTACTCATTCATCAAGCAACGGCTATCCTTGCCGACAACAACTAAACAGTTAAATAGACTAACACAGCTTAAAGAAACAATAGAAGATATTCTTCCTCTGGTTAGCCTCAGCAGCGAAATGGCTAGAAGAGAATCATTAGTATCGCCAGTTTTGCTAGACATCATTCGATACTGCCAATGTCAACTCAAATTTGAATATACTCTCAACGTTAATAGCTGGTTAAAAGGAAAATTAGACTATCTCGTGCAATCAAATCAAGATTTGCTAGTCATTGAAGCCAAAAACGACGATATGACTAGAGGATTTACTCAACTCGCTGTAGAGTTAATTGCTATGTCACACGTTGAAGAGCAAAATATACTTTACGGTGCGGTGACAATGGGAGATGTCTGGCGATTTGGCAAGTTAGATCGAAGTCAGAAGACGATATTTCAAGATGTCAATTTGTTTAGAGTGCCTGATGATTTAGACGATTTAATTAAGGTAATGGTGGGAATTTTAGACGGTGTAGCAGTATAATTATACTAACTTCATCAAATTATGAGGTTATCAAAATGACGATACAAACCCGTACACGAGTGCCTCACGGTAGCCCCCCATTTCTCTCTATCTCATTCAGGATATCTGCCAATGTTGGAGAGTTTGATGATATAATATTGTCTTCACTTCCGTCATGTTTATGATGGGGATAATTGGGAAGATTTAACTTTTTGTGGTGTTTTACATCGTCATATCGAAAAATCAGATTTTTTAAGGCATCCATATACTGATATGAGTACATCTTGCGATCGATCGCTATTTTTACATTAGCGAACTCACGACAGTAAAGAATTGAACCATCTTTCAAGTTTACTTCACCACGAATAAACCCTTGATAATCGTTTTTTCTATCAAGGGTAAGGTTAAATGACTGAACTGAAGGACAAGATTCAATCACCTCCCGAAACCGTTGAAAGTAATCATCAATTAGCAAATTCAATAGCTCTTAAACTATCAGCTTCTTCCCGCAGACTTTCCAGCATTCTTGATTGACCAACCCATTCATCAAACTCCATATCTATTCTATGCTGAAGTTCATCGGTTTCTTCAAAACGGTAAAGAAATTCTTGAGTTGACATTTGATATTTAAGTTCAAAAGCTTTAAGTTGTTCTTCCGTCTGTCGGATGCCATCATCTAGTTGTTTTAACTGTCGTGCTACTTCTGTTTCTACCAGTAGCTTCACTGCATCTGGATAATCGCATTTGATTGTAAGTTGGGCCATACTTATCTCCTTTTACAGATTGGGATGATAGGCTGATTGTAGCACATTAATTACTTTTACTACATTGCTCGAAATTGTTAAGCGCGATCGCCCTTCTGGTTTCGAGGGAGAGAGAGGGGCGATTACTAGAATCCAAAATAGGATTGGGACGCAAATTAGCGAACAGTGCGAATCAGGATCGCTCGCCCTTGACAAACATTTGTTGTACTAAGCAACTCAGGTAATCGGGGATCAACTCAGCATAAAAGAGTCAAGCTCATCTACATTGTGAATAATCTTGGAATCAGAAACGCCATAAGCTTCAGCTAATTCGATACTAGCTTGCAATTTCAATTCAAGGTTTAAGTTAGGATCAAAAGCTGCTTCAGCTAAGTTCCCTAATCGTTCATAGGTAGCAACAAGATTAGCAACTGCTGCCTTATAAGCTCTATCAATTCTAGCGAGAGACTGTTGATAATATTGCTCCACTTGTCGAGCAATTTGAGTATCTTTTCCCAATAACTGCTTACAGAAACCAGTCACGATTCGACCCGCGATCGCACCAATGACTGCGCCAACAACAGGAATCGGA
>Ga0209591_10003936_pt1 | contig 17023 bp, 10 predicted proteins | sample MAT01_FD_187207 | JGI IMG/M metagenome (GOLD analysis project Ga0209591, IMG submission 187207) | Freshwater microbial communities from Lake Fryxell liftoff mats and glacier meltwater in Antarctica - MAT-01 (SPAdes) (version 2) | ecosystem: Environmental > Aquatic > Freshwater > Ice > Liftoff... | reverse complement strand
CGCTCTTCACACAAAACCACCCACGCTCTTCACACAAAACCACCCACGCTCTTTACTCAAAACCAACCACTCCAGCTGCGTTTTCTCAACAATTTAGGGCACCGCAAACGCTGATAACCTGGCCACTGATGTAGCTTGACCGATCGGAGGCCAGAAACAAGGCAACGTCTGCCACCTCTTCGGGCTTGCCGAAGCGGCCCAGCGGAATTTGCTTAAAATAATTCTGGGCGGTTTCCGCGGGCAGCGCCGCGGTCATGTCGGTTTCAATGAAGCCTGGTGCGATGGCATTGCAGCGGATGCTGCGCGAACCCAGTTCTTTGGCAACCGATTTGGTGAAACCGATGATGCCGGCTTTGGAAGCGGCATAGTTGGCTTGGCCGGCCTGTCCAATCATGCCTACAATGCTGGTCATGTTGATCATAGAACCGCTGCGCTGCTTCAGCATCACCTTGGTGACGTGCTTGGTCACGTTGAACACCGATTTGAGGTTGGTCTGAAGCACCTCATCCCATTCGGCTTCGCCCATGCGCAACAACAGGTTGTCGCGGGTAATGCCGGCGTTGTTAACCACGGCGTCTATTCGCCCAAAGTCTTTGACCACGGTTTCGATCAGCACACCGGCTTGTTCAAAGGAAGCTGCGTCGGACCGATAAGTCCGAACCACCGCGCCTGCGGCGTTGAGTTCGGCCGCGAGTTCCTCTGCAGGACCTGCGGAGCGTTGGTACGTGAAGGCCACCTGGGCTCCGGCCAGCGCAAACCGCCGCACGAGCGCGGCACCAATTCCCCGGGAACCTCCTGTTACCAGGGCAACTTTACCTTGTAGCGATTCCATGCGTCAGCAAGGGTTTAACGGGCCACCGCCGCCATGGCAGCAGCCATGGTTTCGCCGATGACCGCAGGAGTTTGAACCACGTGAATGCCGCATTCTTTCATAACGGCCATTTTGGCCTCTGCGGTATCTTCTACGCCGCCAATGATGGCGCCGGCATGCCCCATTCGGCGGCCCTTGGGGGCGGTGCGGCCGGCAATAAAGCCCACCACTGGTTTGGTGGAATGGTCTGCGATCCAACGAGCGGCTTCTGTTTCCATTTGACCGCCGATTTCGCCGATCAAAATGATGCCTTCGGTGCCGGGGTCGTCCATGAGCAGGCGCACAGCCTCAAGCGTAGTGGTGCCGATAATCGGATCGCCGCCGATGCCGATGCAGGTGCTTTGCCCTAACCCGGCCTTGGTCACCTGGTCTACAGCTTCATAGGTTAGGGTGCCGGAGCGCGACACGATGCCCACCGTGCCCGGACGGTGAATGAAGCCGGGCATGATGCCCACTTTGGCTTCACCTGGCGTAATGACACCCGGGCAGTTGGGCCCGATGAGTCGGACGTTGCGGTCGTCCAGGTAATGCTTGACTTTGACCATGTCCTGAATCGGAATGCCTTCCGTGATGGCCACAATCAAGGCGATCCCTGCAGCAGCGGCTTCCATAATTGCGTCGGCGGCAAAGGCTGGTGGCACAAAGATGATGGAAACGTTTGCGTCTGCCTGCTCCACCGCGTCGTGTACGGTGTTGAAAATGGGCCGGTCCAGGTGCGTGTGTCCGCCCTTGCCGGGAGTGACGCCGCCAACCACCTGGGTGCCGTATTCAATCATCTGGGTGGCGTGGAAGGTGCCTTCCTTGCCGGTAAATCCTTGGACGATGACCCTGGAGGCCTTGTTCACCAATACACTCATAATCGTTCGGGCTGAATTGAAGGGCAAAGTTAACGCAAGGGGCTTAAACCGCAGCGCCGCCTGCTCGTTAGAACAGGCGGCGCTGCGGTTTAATAGGGTGCTGAAGGTTGGGTGCTCCTAAACGCTCTTAACTTGCAGATTACTTGCAGATCAACTGATTCTTCTTCAGGTCAATCTTGCAATTGTTGTCGTCGAGCAATTTCTGGCCAACCACCAAATCCTGCGGCATGCGCGGGTTGAGTTTGACCTCAATGTTCTGCAACACGTTTGCGCCGAGTTGCAGCGTCTTGAGTACGAAAATATCGCCTTGTGCAGTTGTGCCATCAGGCAGGGTAACTACCGTGCTGTTCTTGAACTCGGTGATGGTGCCTGCGGCATTCAGTTTGCTGAACAGGTTGGGTCCCATGAAAACGACAGGGCGGCGGGCATCAAACATGTATTGAACCTGCTCCACTTCGTTGACCAGCGCCTGACCAAAGATCACGGTACCTTTCACTTCCAAAGCGGGGCTGAGGGCAGCAGCCGTAGGACCAACTGGTGCAGCGGGAGCAACAGGCACAACCGGGGCATTACCGGTAGGAGCGCCAGGCGTTGGAGCTGGATTCTCTTCCGGAACCACTTCTCGGTTGATTTCACCGCTGCCAACTTGCTCATCAATGGCACCGTATTCGCCTTGCTCCATCAATTGCTTGATGCGCTCGTCCAGACCTCCGCGTTCGCGCTCCAGCGCGCGCATGGCGTCAATGGTGGCCTTGTCGTAGTTGACGGTGGTGCCGGGAACCTGGCCCAGGATGCGGAACTCGGTGCGGCGATTGATCTGGTGCTCTTCCTCCGAGCAATTAGCACCGTCCGGGCACTTGTTCAGCAGTTTGGTTTCGCCATAGCCTCTAGCCACCAAACGGTTGGTGGGCACCTGCTTGCTGCTGACCAGGTAACGCACCACCGATTCGGCACGGCGCTGGCTCAGGTCAACGTTGTAGGGGTTGCTGCCCCGGCTGTCGGTGTGCGAGCTGATCTCAATTTGAATGGTCGGGTAGGCCATCAGGATGGCGTACAGCGAATCCAGACCCTTTTTTGACTCTGGACGAAGGTCGGCCTTGTCCAACTCGTAGTAGATGTCCTTGATGGTGATGGAGCGAGTGGTATCAATGGGCTCCAGGTAAAGGTCAACGTACAGGGTGTCTGAGGTGAGCAAGCCTTTGGTGGATGTCGTGGCCCGGTCACCTGAGTAACCCGCCTTGTTGGCGCGGAGCTCAAAATTGTCCTGCAGGGTTCCCAGGAAAAAATCGTAGGGCACTTGCGTGGCGGAAACTGTGGAGTCCATGCGGGGCTGCTCCGTGCGGCTGAGCTGAACAAAGGCACCTTCAATCGGGGTCGGCTTTGCGGCTCCTTTGACATACACTTGGCCCATGATCGTAAACTGGGGTGGGAAGATGTATTCAAACGAGAAAATGTCATCGCAGCAGAAGGCATTCTTCAACGAGATGGAGCCTTCGCGGTTGCTCACCAAAAAACCAGTTTCACCGTTTTGGGCCGTGACAAAGTAGAAATCGTCCACGTTGGAGTTGATCGGATAACCGGCGTTCAGCGGGGTTTTCCAGGTCTTCTCGCGGCCTTCGATTTTAAACACGTCCAGGCCGCCAATGTTGATGTGGCCATTCGAACTGAAAAACAACAATTGTTCTTTGGCGCTCCAAAACGGGGTGACTTCGTCGCCATCAGTATTGATTTTCGGTCCGCAGTTGCGGGCTTCGCTGTGGGTTTTGCCGTCGCCGGTTACCTCTGCGTACCAGAGGTCCATGCCTCCGCGACCACCGGGGCGGTCAGAAACAAAGTACAGGTATTCTTTGCCTTTGAGCGTGGCTAAGGCTGGGTGCGTGGCCGTGTAACCGGACTCGCTGATTTCACTGACTTTCTTGGATTTGCTCCAGCCGTTGTTAGCGTATTCGGCCATGTAGACTTCGCAAATCATTTTGGAGACGTCTTCTGCGGGGTTGCACACCGTGAAGTACATGCGCTTGCCGTCTTCGCTCAGGCTGCCGTTGCCGACGTGCCCTTGCAGATCATTGAGGGCATTGTCGTATTCGCGGCCTTCTGACCACACATCACCGCTGCGGCGCGAAGTGTAAAACTTGGACCGCATGGTGCTTTTCTTGTTGGCCCCCATAATCACGACGGAGTCGGTGCGTAAGCTCGCGTAAATCAACTCATCGTCGTTGACGGGGAAGGGCGAAAATTCCGTATAGGCGGCGTTTATATTAGAGCCCATCGGAGAGATTTCCATCTCCAGGGGTTCTGCAACAATCAGCTTGGCCAATTCGCATCCTTTGGCTTCGTTTTTGGCCCGGCGCTTCATTTCAGCGGCTTCTGCGCCGCGCACAGCGGTGCTCTTGCGAAACTCTTCAAACTCCCGCAGCGCTTCGTCGTAGCGGCCGTTGAGCTTCAGGCACAGCGCGTAATAGTACTGGGCATCGGGGTAAGCGCCCGGGGATTCATCCCAGACTTTCTTGTACCAGGTTACCGCTGCAGGGTAGTCCCGGCTTTTGAAAAACGCGTCGGCAATTTGCCAGGCCAAGGCAGGAGTTGGTTTGTCCTGGTACAATTCCTGGAACAAATCGTTGGCGTTGTAATAGCTGCCTGACTCCATCAGGGCCTCAGCCAGTTCTTTCTTTTTGGCGTCGCTGAGGGGTTTTTCCCCTTTTTGCGCAAAGAGAGCCTGGCTGCAGAAACTGAGAAGGGCGAAGAAAATGATGGAAACTCTCATAGGAGGATTGAATGCTTTTCGGGTTGGTCGTTCAGCGAAGCTGGAAAAATCCGGGCTAACTGAAAAAACGGGAGAATGGGTTCCGGAATCAATAGCGAGGGCAAGGCATCACGTACTCCTTGGGTACCATGGGTACGGCGCAACCGCGGTAAATAAGGCTGAGTTCAAAGCCACCCACACCGCCGTTGACTGCGTTGGTCAGCGAGGAAGTCGTGATGTCGTAGCTAAAACCAAAGCGGAAGTTTTGGTACTCCATCGCAATTTGGGCAATGACGGCATCATCAAAGCGGTAATGGGCACCCACGCTGGCAGTACCCTGGAATGTACCCGTGTTGATCATGTAGCCGAAATCTGCCCCGGCAACGGTTTCCGAAGCCTTGCTCTGGCTCATGTACAGCACAGAAGGCATGGCACTGAATTTGTCGTTAATCATGTAGATGGCCCGGCCGTGGCCGAGATACCGCATGCCCAACTGGTTGTCAACGCTGGTCACCAGGAAATTTTCCGTTGGGGTGGTCAGGTGAAAAATGGTACCGCCGGCCTCGTAGACCAGGTCGCCATCCAGGGCTGAAGACTTGAACATCAACCCGAGGTCCAGGTTGAAATTGCCGATGGAGCTGCCGTCGGCGAAGTTTTCGCCGCTGCTTTGGGTCGGGTCAAAACCGTCGCCGGTCCACTGACTGCCCCAGATGAGCTGGCTTTGATCCAGGCGCTTCTGCATGAAGCCTACGCCCAGACCCAGCGAAAGTCGGTGTTGCGCATCAGCCCCAAAGGCCTTGTGGTAGGCCCCCGTCAGGACAGCCTGGAAATTGCTCATGATGCCGGAGCCAGAGCGGTCGTTAAACAGGTAAACGCCGACGCCGATCTGGTCATTTTCTTCAAAGCCCTTCACGGAGCGAAGGGGCATGTCGTAAAAACCGGAATAGGTGACAAAAGGTGATGCTACGCTGGCCCACTGGTTGCGGTAATTGATTCCTGCGCGAAAATCGCAGTTGAAATTACCGGTCTGAGCCGGGTTCAGCGTCAACGGTGAAGCGTTGTACTGGCTGAAGTGGATGTCCTGAGCGCTGGCCGGAAGGGCGAGCAGCAGGCAAATCGAGGCAGTAAGGGACGAGCGCAAGAGAAGGTTGAAATGCTTCATGGTGAAGGTGAGTGTCAATTATCGCAGCAGCGTTATGGTTCCTGTCAGCGTGAAGGGTTCGCCCCGCCGATCGGTACCGACAAATATATAGACATAGGACCCGATTTCCTGATCCTTGCCAAGATAGGTTCCATCCCAGCCCTGGTTTACGTCCTGGGAAAGGAAAATAGTCTCTCCCCAGCGGTTCATGATGCGGAAATCCGCCTCGGTTCCCTCATAATCGCGCACTACTACTGGCCGCAGCAGGTCGTGGAGGCCATCGCCGTTGGGAGTGAATGCGTTGGGAATGATCACGGTTGGGGGTTCGATGACCAAAATCCGGACGGAGTCAGCCGTTACACAGCCCGCAGGCGAAGTAGCGGTCAGCACGTACCAGGTGGTTAATTCCGGTGTGGCGATGGGCGTCAGCGTGAGCGGATCGTCCAGCGTTTCCTCCGGCGACCAAATGTAACTGTTCGTAGCCGAACCATTCAAACCAACGCTTTGGCCAAGGTCAATAATCGTCTGATCGCCCGCCTCAACCGTTGGGAAAACGTCCACGATCACCAAAACCTGCAAAGTATCGGAGCAGCCGTAAATGTCCTGCACCAACACGTCGTACAGTTGGCCAGCCTCGAGGGTAACAAAAGGGTCGCCCACAAATGGAGAAGACAATCCGGTGGAAGGGGTCCAGGTATACGTCACGCCTCCGGTGACCAGCAACTGCACTGGTTCCCCGGGACAAATAAACGGTTCGGCCGGATCAGCCACGCCCGTTGGCAGTGGGCGTACGGTAACGTTAACCGCGTCCTCATCCAGGCAACCGTTGGCATCCGTAACCGTCAGGGTATAGCTCAGGTCCGAAAGCGTGGACGTGGTTGCATTCGGCAGCGTAGGGTCATCCAGGGCGATAGCTGGTTGCCAGAGGTAAGTGAAGCCACCACTGCCCTCCAACGCCACGCTTGACCCGACGCAGAGGTCTATGTCTGCTCCGGCATTGGCCACCGGGGGAAGGGCCACTTCGACAAACACAGAATCACTGCGCTGGCAAGCACCCACTTCGGTATTTACCACGTACCAGGCGCTTAAATCCGGGTAAATCAGGGTGGAATCGCCGATATAGCCCGGCCAGAGACCCACGGATTCCCAGGTGTAAACAATGCCCCCGACGGCGCTGAGCAGCACGGTATCGCCTGGACAAACTACCTCGTCGGGCAGCGCACTGGCAACCAGATCAATGCCGTCCTGAATAATCAACACGGCGCTGTCGCGGGGCAAGCCAAAGCAGGGATCCAGCAGGTAAATCACCACGGTTTCTGAGCCTTCGGGAAGGGCATCCAGGATAGGGAGAATGTACAAGTCGTAATCCGCCACGCCCGGCAAAAGGGTAATGCTGTCGGCCACAGCGGCATAGTCTATGCCATTGGTGGCGGTGCCGCCGATGCCGAAATGGAGCACCGTTGTATCCAGCGGAATGGGCACCGGAGTGAAGGTGAAAATGCCATCCACGCAGCCTTCTATCGCATTTTCAAAGCCAAAGCCAACAGAGGTTCGCGAACTTAACTCAACGCCCGTGCTGGACAGGCTTCCGGCCTCAATAAACACGCCAGAGTCCAGGATGCCGTCAAATTCGTCGGCTACCGCCAGTTTCAGGTGGTAGGTTTCACAAGGAGTAACCACGGCCCGGGCCTCCAGAACCACGGTCATGCCATCGTACTGAATGTAGCCTGGATCCGTAGAATAAGGCGCGCTGAAACCGTCGCCATTATTAACGTAATAGGCGGAAAAGGAAAAGGGATTTACGTTATTAATGGTAACTGGTATTACAGTACCGGGAATGATCGCCATGTTTTGTGGCACCGGAATGCCCGGACCGGAAATCCAGAAAGCAAAAACATCGTTATATGAACTTCCGACAAATTCCAAGTATTCCTCAGAGCCGAAGATGTAGTTGAAGGTTAAGGTATCGGAGGTGACCTCCACGTCAAACTCCAACACACAGGCATCATTGGTGGAAGAAACCCCAGGGAGCATGTCCAAATCCGAATCCCCCGGCCAGAACATGTCAGTCCCTGCACTCCCCGCATCATTCGGGCCAATGGCTGTGGCTATCAGCCCACTGGCCAGAATAATTCCGCTGTCCAATGGCAGAAACGATCCCGTACCGTTAAAAGCCCCGTAGGCCAGGGCCGGGCAATCCAAAACCACTCCGGAAATCGTCACACCAGATCCTGCCAGCGATTCAGCCAACGCCACCGCGCTAAGCGATGCGTCAACCATTAATTGGGCGCGAACAATGCCCGGAATGCCGAGCATGCCGGGCAACATAAAAAAAGAAAGTAAAAAACGAAGCGATAAATTCATGGTGTATAGCGTAGGCCGTAAAAATTGAGCCAAAACTTGAACCGATAATCGAGCGAAGTGTGTTGGAAATGCGAAGAAAAAAGCGGCTCAAATCGGGCTAAAGGAGAGGAGGCTTTTGCTTAGGTGAAGGTTTAAAAGCGGCGGGATGTCCTGCCTTGGCAGGGTAACCCGAATAAAGATAGGAAAATGCTTTGCCCTGACCAAACCCCGAAACGGATGATTTCAGGCCATTTTCAAGGCAAAGGTGCACCGGGTAATTCATCGAACCAGGTGAAGGGTTCCGTGGCGCTCAATCCCCATCCCATTAGGGTCCAGGCCTAGGAAATGGAACACGTAAGTGCCTGTTTCCTGGGCATTTCCCCGATACGTGCCATCCCAGCCCGATTCCGGGCTGTTAGACTCGAATACGATCTCTCCCCAGCGGTTGTAAATCCGGTAAGCCTCAACCGCCACCGGACCCCTTACTACCACCGAAAAAAAGTCGTTCAGCCCATCTCCGTTGGGCGAAAAGGCATTGGGAAACTCTACAATCGGGTCAAAAATGACCGTCAGCAATACCGAATCCACCGATTGGCAGCCAATGGCCGATGTCGAAGTCAGGTAGTACCAGGTGGTGTTGGTCGGCGAGGCCGTGGGCTCTGCAGCACTTGGGTCGCTCAGTCCTGTAGGAGGAATCCACTGGAGTTCGCCGCTGCCTGAACCGAGTAAGGTCACCGATTCGCCCAGATAAACCAGGGTATCCGGGCCAGCATCTACGCTGGGAAAGGGTTGCACTTCCACACTTGCGCTGGCTGTATCGCTACAACCGTTTGCGTCCGTAATGATGACGCTAAATGCGGCGGGTTCGCTGGCCGTATAACTGGGGAAGGGGCTCGCGGGATCGCTCAGCCCTTCCACCGGATTCCAGGCATACGATAAGCCACCACTGGCGCTAAATTGAACCACGGAACCTGGGCAAACCAACGTATCTGGCCCGGCTTGGACCGCAGGCAATGGGTTGACCGTGACCAACGCTTCATCGGTAGCGGTGCAGCCTCCCAGGTCGGTAATAGTCAAGGTATACACCGTGCTGGAGGCCGGGTTTGCGGCAGGATTAGCTTCGGCAGGATTGTCCAGGCCATCCACCGGCAACCAGGAATAACTCAGCCCGGTTCCGCTGCTGCTGCCCGACAGCGTGACCGATTCACCATAACATATTATTTTATCTGTTCCAGCGTCAGGCATCAGTTCATCGGCTACGGTCACCGTAATGGTTTCTGAATCCGTGCAGGTGCCCAGCGTGGTAGAAACCGTGTAGGTGGTTGTAGCATCCGGCGTAGCCGTAGGGTTTGCACTTAAAGGATCATCCAGGCTTTCAGCCGGGGTCCAACTGTAGGCAAGCCCTCCGCTGGCAGGCAATACCAGACTGGCTCCCGGGCAGATGACCGTATCCTCCGGAACCAGAATGTCCAGGAGAATTTCATCCTGAATGCCCAGGGTAACGCTGTCAATGCGCGATCCGTCGCATTCGCTGAGCAGGTAAATGCTCACCGTCTCAATGCCCTCGGGCAAGGCGTCCAACAAGGGGGCAATGACCAAATCAGCAGAAGCCACCGAAGCCGGAATGGTCAGCGCAGTTGCAATGGCCGCGTAGTCCAGACCGTTTGTGGCGCTGCCGCCGATCTCGTAAGCCACCACCAAATCAACATCGGTCACCGCACTGCGGGTAAACGTGATGATGCCGTCCACACAACCTTCTATGGCATTTTCAAAACCAAAGCCTACGGAAGTGCTGGAACTCAAGCTCACGCCAAAAGAACTCAGCGAGCCCGCTTCAATGAACACCCCCGAATCCAGGATGCCATCAAATTCGTCGGCCACCACCAGTTTGAGGTGGTAAGTTTGGCAGGGAATGACCACCGCCCGAGCTTGCATAACTACGGTAGCCCCATCGTATTGGGGGTAGTTAGGGTTAACGGAATAAGGCGGTGAAAAACCATCGCCATTGTCTATGTAGTAAGCGGCAAATGATCCAGGATTGACATTATTGATGGTAACCGGCACAAGTGTTCCCGGAATAATGGCGATGTTGGAATCTCCGGAGATGCCCGGTCCGGAAATAAAAAAGCCGAAGGCATCGTTGTACGATGTTCCCACAAATTCCAGGTATTCTTCGGAGCCAAAAATGTAATTGAACGACAGCGTGTCGGCCAGCACTTCCACATCAAATTCCAGGGCACACGCATCATTGGTTGACGAAACGGAAGGCAAGGCGTTGAGGTCAGCATCGCCGGGCATAAACATATCCGTTCCTGCACCCCCGTCATTGTTAGGACCAACCGCGGTGGTGATCAGGCCACTGGTCAGGATGATGCCGCTGTCCAGCGGTAGAAAGGAGCCCGCAGATTGAAACGAGCCATATCCGCCCGCTCCACAATTTACCGTAGCACCAGAGACCAGCACCCCGGCTCCGGCCAGTTTCTGGGCCATTTCTTCGGCTGTTAATCCGTCGCTGACCAGCATTTGAGCGTGTGCAGAAAACCCACTTATTCCTAAAAGCGCGATAAATCCTATTAAATTAGCCTTAATCCGTATAAAGGAATGCATAGCTAAAAGTAGGGAAAATGTTTGCCGCTTGGAGCACCTTCGCGGCTGCAATTTGGGCGGGAATTGGGTTTCAAACCCCGAGATGCGCCGTTTGAGGTGCTGGAGAGTCGCTGAGGGGGGTGGGGGCGCATTTCCGCCTGCTTGCGGCGATTTGACCTATTTTTGGATCCCACAGCAATGCTGCTCCGGGCCGCAATAGCCTTTCGCCCGAGCTCCCTCAACCTTGGAAGATGTCCACAACCTATCAGAAATTACAGGCCAAGCTGGCCGAAGTTGCCGATTTAAACAATGCCGCCGCCGTTTTGGGCTGGGACCAGGAGGTCTACATGCCGCCTAAATCGGGTGAATTGCGGAGTCGCCAACTGGCTACACTCTCTGGCCTAGCCCATGAAATGTTTTCATCGGGCCAAATGGGCGACTTGCTCGAGCAACTGGATCAGGATGGCAGCCTGGACGAGGTTCAACAGTCCAACGTGCGCGAGTCGCTGCGCGATTACCGCAAATCGGCTTGCTACACGCGCGACTTCGTCGAAAAGCTAAGCGAGGCCCGGTCCGACGCGTTTTTGAAATGGCGGAAGGCGCGCGAAGCCAATGATTTCGGGCTGTTTCGCGCTTCGCTGGAGCACATGGTAGCGTTAAAGCGCGAAGAAGCATCGCTGCTGGACATTGGTGAGCATCCCTATGATGCGCTCATGGATACTTATGAGAAAGGTGCCAGGACGGCGGCGTTAAAGACCCTTTTTGACGATGTGCGCGGCCAGTTGGTCAGCTTTGTGCGGCAAATTGCCGAAAAGCCGCAGGTTCCGGATGCGTTTTTAACAGGTCATTTTCCGCGCGATAAGCAATGGCAATATGGCCTGGACATCTTGCGTAACATTGGTTATGATTTTGAAACCGGTCGCCAGGATGTTTCCGCGCACCCTTTTACCACCGCATTCGGATCGCGCGACGTGCGCATTACTACGCGCGTAGACGAAGCCAATTTCCGCGACATGCTTTGGAGTTGCATCCACGAGGGGGGCCATGCGCTTTACGAGCAAGGCCTTCCGCTGGAGCAATACGGCTTGCCTGCGGGCGAATCGGCCTCGCTGGGTATTCACGAAAGCCAGAGCCGCCTTTGGGAGAACAACGTCGGTCGGGCGATGCCCTTTTGGACCGCGCATTATCCAAGCCTGCAGCAGGTCTTTCCGGATGCCTTCCAATCCGTTTCGCCCCGCAACTTTTACCGCGCCATAAACCGGGTCCGGCCCTCGTTGATTCGCACGGAATCCGACGAGTTGACTTACCATTTCCACGTGATGGTCCGCTTTGAAATAGAAGTGGGCCTGATTGAAGGCAGCCTCCATGCCCGCGACTTGCGCGACATCTGGAACGATCGTTACAAAAGTTATCTCGGGTTAGACGTACCCGATGACAAGCGCGGCGTGTTGCAAGACATTCATTGGTCGCACGGCAGCATCGGCTATTTTCCCACCTACTCGTTGGGCAGTTTTTATGCGGCGCAATTTTACCAGCAAGCGGTAAAGGATCTGCCCGGTCTTGAAGATGAGTTGGCCCAGGGGCGCTCAGAGCGCCTGCTGCATTGGTTGCGCGAAAACGTACACGCGCACGGGCGGCGATACAGCTCAGAGCAACTCTGCGAACGCATCACCGGTGAGCCGCTCAAATTCCATTATTTCATGGAATACGCCAAGCGCAAGTACGGAGACATATATTCGTTGTAGGGCGGGGGTGGGTTTTGCGGGGTGTTCAAACCTGCATAGAATCCCTTATCGTCGCTCTGGCTTCAGAAACATTCCCCCGCGAGGATGCAGGGTAATGAGGTGTTCCAGCGCCGGCGGGTTTTGAGAAACCGTGCGGTAGCGCAGGCCTTGCATCAAAAGCGGCAGCAGCAGGTGCAATTCCATCCACGCAAAGTTGATGCCAATGCAAATTCTGGGACCTCCCCCAAAAGGAAAATATGCGTATTTGGGCAGGTCTTTGACACGGTCTTCGTCGTGGCGCTCGGGTTTAAAAGCCAAGGGATCAGGCCAGAATTCCGGGTTGCGCTGAATGCAGACCGTAGGCATGAGTACGCTGGTTCCCACCGGAATGTTGTATCCTGCAATTTGGTCATCGGCTATAGGTTCGCGACCCACAATCCACGCGGGTGGATAAAGCCGAAGGCTCTCGCGGGTCACCAGCCGGACATAGGGCAAGCCTGCAGGATCAGCCGCCTGCTCAGCGGAGTCAATTTCCGAACATAACTTTTGTTCTACTTGCGGATTAGTGGCCAAGGCGTACAAAGTCCAGGAGAGCGCATTGGCTGTGGTCTCGTGGCCTGCAATGAAAATGGTGGCGATTTCATCGCGGAGCTGCCGGTCACTCATGGTTTCACCGGTGTCGGCATCACGGGCTTCCAACAGCATGCTGAGCAGGTCGGTGCCCCGCTCACCACTGCGCCGCCGGTCGGCGATAATGGCGTTGATGGTTCTATCCAGTTCGGCCAGCGCCCTTCGCACTTTTAGGTTGGCAGGTGTGGGCACCTTCATGGGCAAGGTGAAGGGGTGCTGAATGCGGTGGTTAGCGTCGCGATTAGCCAATTCCAGCGATGCGGAGATCCGATCCAAATCGCCAGGTACCAGCATGCCCAACAAGCAGCGCGAAACGATGACCATGGTGAGCCGGCTCATCTCGGCACTGATGTTCAGGGTTTCCCCGCGATCGGCGGCCTGGCGAAACCGCTCTGCGCATCGCTTACCTTCTTCCACGATCACTTCCACAAACGTCAGGATGGCTTGTTTGTGAAAAGCCGGCTGCATCAACCTTCGCTGGCTCATCCAGAACTCCCCTTCGCTCGTGAGCAAACCATTGCCGAGCAGGGGCCGCAGCAAATCGTAGCCAAAGCTCTTGGTGTAGTTCTTGTTGTTTTCGGCCAGCACGTACTTGACCCATGCCGCATCCGTGACCAGCACCACTTTGCGCAGCCGCGACATCATGGTCCACACGGGTCCGTAGTCGGGGGAATAGCGGTTGATGTAAGCCACAGGATCGCGGCTGAATTCGTTCGCAGTGCCGGATAACCAGTTGCCTGGGGGGGCGGGGGGCATGCCGGGGGGAATGGTCAGGCGAAACACTGGCCTAATTTACAACATGCTCCGGTTATCCTAACCCTTTTTTAACCAGGGAAAAAGGACCTGCCTCCAGAACGGCCTCGGCATTTCTTCATCACCTGGATAGCCCAACTCCAGGTTTTCGGCATCGTAGGGTTGGTAAGCTGTGCCAAATACATAATCCCATACACTCAGCGAAAGGCCAAAATTGATGCCATAGCGGTACTGATCTGGCATAGCTTTTACATGGTGCCATTTGTGCATCTGGGGGTTGTTGAACAGGTATTTTAAGGGCCCGAGCGGCACCCGGATATTGGAATGATTAAAGTGCCCGATTCCGATGGCCACCAAGTGCACGAGTAAAAATTCCTGAATGCCAAAACCTATCATTCCTAATGGTATGTATTGAATGACCCTGTACACAACATTTTCCATCCAATGGTAGCGAAGGTGGGTGGCAAAGCCCAACTGTTTGGCGCTGTGGTGCACCTTGTGGAACTCCCACAAAAAGGGAACCCGGTGCAGCAGCCGGTGTGTATTCCACTGTAAAAAATCGCGGATGACAAACAACATAATCAATTGCGTCCAAGCGGGCAGCGTGTTAATTTGAATGGCCACCAGATTTTTCCAGCCAAACGCAAAGAGCAAAAACTGGTTAAAGGCCTCCACAAAAACCATAGAAACCGCATGGAAGCCAATCAGCGAAAACAAGAAGAAATTGAAAAACATATAGAAGGCATCAAGCCAAAAGTCGCGGGTCCAGGGGCCCTGCGCCTTGTTCCAGGGGCGAATCGCCTCCAGCATAAAAAAGAATAGGGAAAAACCGATCAGCCAATAGAAATAGTTATCCCAGGAAGGATGGGCAATCTCGTGGCCTAGATAACGCGCGTAACCCCGGTACGAATTTGCCAAAAGTTGCAGGTAGTGTTCCATAGATTTTCCTATGTTCTATGCACTGCCCCGGTTGAGCCGCTGCTCCGGGTAGCGTTTGAGCCTGTTTTTCGCGTAGAGCACGAGGGCAATTCCCCCGAAAAAGAGCAGAATGGCTATAATTTCTGCCTGGGTCAAACCGCCCAGACCAGGGTAGGGGGTGTTGATCCGAATTTGCTCAATGGCAAAGCGCTCCGCTCCGTTGAACATGAGGTAAAAGCCAAAAAGCATGCCGGGAGCGGAGAGTCGGCGGCTGATCCAGATCAGAAAAGATACGATGAACACCACCATGATGATTTCGTAAACGGGCGTTGGAAAAACCGGCTGGATCAGGTACGGAGTCTCCAAAAAAGAACAGGCCAGCGCGTCCGGACCGGGCCCCGTTGGGCTGCACCAGCCGTTGACGTTGTTGGGATAATTAAACGCCCATAGCCAGTCGGGTGCCCAACTAAGCCAACCCGGTTTGGGGGCCAGGTTTACCACACCCCAGTCGCCGTCACCGCTGACCTGGCAGCCAATCCGGCCCACACCATACGCGGTAAACAAGCCAGGCGCAACGGCATCGCCGAGGTGAAAAAACGAAATTCCCTTGCGGGTTGCATACCAAATCACCGCCGGTCCACCCAGGAGCAGTCCGCCGTAAATGCTCAGGCCGCTGAAAAAATTAGCCCCGGGATTGGTCAAAAATTCCTCCCAGCCTCCGTTTTCAATCAGCACCATGACCCGTGCTCCAATGATGCCAAAAATGGCCGCTACCGTCACGATATCGCCGATGCGCTCGTGAGGCCACACCGCTGTTTCCTTCCAAACGGGCGGGTCTAATTGCTCCCGCTTTTTTTCCCAGTATTTCAATCCGCCCAAGAGCAGGGCTCCGATGATGCCCGCTACAGCACTGCCGTTTGCGGCAAAAAGAAATTGCTGTGGATCATCCGAAAACGTTTGCCAATCCATTACAATCGGCACCAGTTTATACCCCAACAGAAAACCAACGGCCGCATTGGTCAGCAATTCCCAGACGGTCACCGGCGCGCCAATCAGTGTGCGTTCCGTGCGCGGTTGCAACAACCCCGCCTTCTCTTTGCGCTTGAGTTCGCGCGCCAACATCCAGGCGCCCACGCCAAAAGCAAGCGCCACAAAAAAGCCAAACGACTGAATCGGTAAATTAATATTGGTGCCGAACCAATCGTTAATCAGGTCGGAAATCTTGGGGTAACAGGTCATCCTGAAATGTTCTGGTAAAGAGTAGTTCGAAGGGCTTGCGCGTCATTGCGCGAGGCGTTATGGAGCAGTAAAGCTGCGCGTGCCTTCGCAGGCTGCCCATCCGGCGGTCCCCCGGTGTCCGCAACACCCACACCGTGCAGCGTGCCCGTACTGACACCGTTGGCATCAGGTTGGCCGAGCGTAACATTAATTATAGTTCCGGCAATGTCTGGATCAAAGACTGCGCTCACTTTGACGTAGTTGTCGCTGAACCCGTGCATTTCGCCGTTTTGGTCCGCCAGCTCAAACAATACCGGCCGGGTTTGCCCCACCGAGCGCTCGTGGAGAGCCCGCCGTTTTTTCACCGACAAGCCCTGCAACTGTCGGCTGCGGTTCATGCGCTCGCCGGGATTCACGGGATTCGGCAGCGAAACGGCCAACGTGTTGTCGCGCTCCGAGTAGGGAAACACGTGCAGGTAGTCTACCGGCAACGCTTGAACAAAGCGGTAGCTCTCCTCAAAATCGGTCTGGCTTTCGCCTGGGAAACCCACAATCAGGTCAACCCCAATGGCCGCATCCGGCATGCATTGCCGGATCAGCGACACGCGGTCGGCGTACAACGAGCGACGGTAACGCCGTTTCATTAACCCTAGGATTTGGTCGCTACCGCTTTGCAGCGGTATATGGAAGTGCGGCACAAAGCGCCGCGACCCCGCCACAAATTCCACAATTTCAGGGTGCAGCAAATTCGGTTCAATGGACGAAATGCGAAAGCGCAGCCCTTCCGGAATCTGGTCCAGCGCCTGAATCAGGTCCAAAAAAGTCTCGACGCGCGCTGGCGCTCCAACCGCCGACCGCGGACCTGGTGCAATGCCAAAGTCGCCTAGATTGATGCCTGTCAGCACGATTTCCCGCACCCCCTCTGCACCGAGTGCGCGAGCCCTTTCCACCGCACGAGCCACCGTCTCGCTGCGACTCTGCCCGCGGGCCAGCGGGATGGTGCAAAACGAGCAGGAATAATCGCAGCCGTCCTGCACTTTGAGGAAGGTGCGCGTTCGGTCACCCTGCGACCAAGTGGCAGTGAACTGGTGCAGGTCAGCGATGTCGCCGCAACGGTATTCGCCTTGAGCGGCTTTAGGTAGGAAAAAGGAGGGGTGGATGGAAACATCAGGCCCTGGCATGGCTGACACGGGCTCTGCCGCCGCCTGCGTTGCTGCTTGCGTCGCTGCTTGCGTCGTC
>Ga0209591_10003935_pt1 | contig 17025 bp, 18 predicted proteins | sample MAT01_FD_187207 | JGI IMG/M metagenome (GOLD analysis project Ga0209591, IMG submission 187207) | Freshwater microbial communities from Lake Fryxell liftoff mats and glacier meltwater in Antarctica - MAT-01 (SPAdes) (version 2) | ecosystem: Environmental > Aquatic > Freshwater > Ice > Liftoff... | reverse complement strand
GCACCGCTCTCTCCACTGCCACCTCGGCCGTCCGCGGCTTTGGTTCTTGCCGCCAAATTGGTCCTAGTGGCTTATTAAAAATAGCATTTTGCAATGAAAACAGTGGGGTGCTGAGTATTCCCTTCGACGAGTCGTTCACTTAGGAAGTCGCCGGTTTCCATTCCGTTCGTTCGTTCTTGCGCCTTCATTCTTCCTCACACGTTGCTCTATATCATCCAAGCGCCCTGCCAATGCGGCATTTTGCGCTGCGGATTCGGTCGCTTGCGCATGAACAAAGCGGATGGCAGAGACCAAGTGCTCACACAATCGGCGTTGTTGGCGCCAATAGGGCTGGAGGACTTGCAGCAGAAGACGTTGAAGCCGATGGCGCACCTTGGGGAACTTGCTGCTCTCACGCACGGAGGTCCGAGGTTGGAGCAGCATTTCGGCAGCGGAGAGTTCCAAAGCCGGCAACGTAGAAGACGATTCCTCTGTTCTTGCGGAGAATGATACGGATCTGCGAGGCAGTTTGCGAATAGCCTCTAGCCGACGAAGTAGCACCGGGCCACAGGCTTCAACACCATGCTTGGTCAGGATATCCTGTTGGCCGAGAAGCGCACGCCTTGCGGCTTCTTTGGGTTCGTCATAAACCTGCCGCATCAATCGCACTGCGTCTTCCTTTGAGGGTTCCGCCCAAGCTTCGCCCTGCGGATAGAATGGACACTGGGCAGAAACGTAACCCGTCGTGTAATCCACCAGAAAACTATTCTCCGGCGTCATGAAATCCAAATTTCCGGAGTATCCAGTTGCGATCACTGGCTTGCCAAGACCCATGGCTTCTGCCATGCCCAATCCCAGCCCTTCCGAACGGTGCAGTGAGACATAGCAATCGCACAGCCCAAGCAGGGCGTTCTTATCGCTGGCACTAAGGTAGTCATCTATGATGCGAATGTCTGCACGTCCCCTTATCGAGTATCGAAGTCGCTCTAGGTCATTGATGTGTCTCGTCCCATTAATAGACTTTATCAGCAAGGTTGGGCCCTCGTTTGGTTCAAACGCTTGGCAAAACGCCTCAATCACACCTTCTGGATTTTTGCGCTCGATGGAACTCGAAAAATCGAAACTGAACAGAAATAGAAAGTCATCACTGAGATCAAAGTGTGTTCGTTGGACGGAGGATTTAGCTCTGGCTACATAAAGCGGCAGCGGCATGGTGAAGACGCTTGCTCTATTGGCCCGTCGAATCGCATCCGCGACAAACTTCGTGGCGCACCACACCTCATCCACAAAATCAAAACTGGAATGCAGAGAGCTAGGAAATGCCTGAAGTTCCCACCACCAATAGCCAACGTTATATCGTCCGTCAAAAAATGCGGGGCCAACCTCTCGGGCAAAAGTCGGTAGCATATCGGCATTCACGCAGACGATATTCACATCATGCGGCGCCCGAACTTCACTCTCCACGCGAACCTCATGGTCCTGACGGTTATGGGTCTGCCGGTAGGCAAAAGGAGAATATGGAATATGACAAGCTTCAAGGCTGCACGCCAGCAAGCGCGAAGCTTCCCCTATCCCAAGTTCGGCGTGGAGGTATCCAGTAAGATTGACGCCAGCGCATAATGCTTCTGGCTGGACGAACGACGATGTCGCAGGAGGATTCGCTTCAAGGGCCTCCAAAAGTATGGGTTCGATGTCTAGTTCTCTAGATCCCACCGATGTGAGCCAGTGATGATAGTCGGCCGCACCTATGCCAACAACGTCCGGGAAGTTTTCTTGCAACTCTCTGCGGGAATCGTAGACAGCGGCAGCATACCTAGACATCTGCCTTCGAGACCCATCGGGAATCGCAGTAAGCCAGCGCAAATAGTCCACGCCCCGATCGAATGGATTTGGAGGAGCGGGGGCCTTGCCTTGCTCGTGCTCCAAAAGTGCCTGACGGTAGAGGCGGCGCAACGGCAATGTCATTCGGATTCCGGGTGCAGCCTCATCCCATCCATAGCCCATCGCTGAAATCTCCAAAAAGCCCTCAGCCAGCAAAGCCGTCGAATACTGCTCGCTAAGTTGAGCAACCTCAGGTCGCTCGCTCAGGAGCACTCTGGGTCTGTCTCGCTGGTGTCGAGAAAGCAGGTGTGGGCTGAGCGGGTGGTATCCACTGAAGTGAAAAAAGCGAAGGGAGCAGCCCTCCACTTGAAATTGATTTTGCTCACACGTTACGAAACGTTCATGCAGGTTCCACCAAGCGACATTATAGCCCGGATCTTTCAAGACGAAGAAAGGGAAAATGCTCGGCGCAAGGTCAATCCAACGTTGGTCAGTAAACATCATGCGCTCGATATCCACAAGGGCGAAGCGCCGCGTGCGGCTCCACCACCAATCTAAAAAGTCTAACCCTGCGCAGCTCACAGCGATGAAGCCGAGGTTGAATACGCCACTGCCTAGCAGGGCTTGATTGCTGATCTCTAACCCATCGTCTGGGGCGGCATTGCTCATGTGAGGTGTGAGCACGATTCCATGCTCCTTCGCGAGCAAACTGGCAGGCTCCAGCGAAGCGAAAACTTGGATATCGGGATCAAGGTAAATCATCTGCTCGTGCCCGGTCTTGAGAAGATGCTTGAGAAGCAATGGCTTCACCGCAGTGGCAAACTCAACGACATCGTAGATCGTGGCAAGGTTTCGAATTTCTTGTAAATTCAGGCCAATGTCGCTCAGCCGAAGTGCTGTGAACGGTTCGTCTGTGAAGTCTCCCTCATGCGCCTCATCATCTACAACCAGCACATAAAGGATCCCTTCCGGGTGGTAGGTGGCAAAAGACCTTGCGAGGACGCGTGCTTGAGCCAAGTAGTTTCTTGCGATGATTGTGCAAATGCTAACCATAGGACTTTTTACGAACACCTTTACTGAAACGAAAGACTGGACTCTTTGCCTCAAGCCAGTTCATCGGCTTGGCTTCACTCCGCCCGCGGCCACAATCGAAATCCAAGAGCTTTTTAAAGGATTTCATTGGGCGTTTCACTGTCAACAGCACATTGCGCATGTCCGCCACCACCATGTGACCGGTCATAGCAAACCCGTCGCGGCTGTGCGTTCCTAACACGTGAGCGGTGTGGTCGTCGGGGGTTAAAATCATGGCCGCTTTGTCCACAGGTAGGCTTGAGCTTCCAATGTGCGACGACGATATGCCCAAGACAGTGCGCACGACGAGCATGAAATAGCCCATTCCGCTCACTCGCCGTAAAAAGCTCAAATTGACTCAAGTTTTGCACTGGTGCGTGGTAGCCCGTGCAGAACATCATTTGCACAAGCACCTCCGTGCACCACTGACTACGCACACGAATTGACCCCCCCGGTTTGCATGGTGGCTATTTCATCTTTGTCTAGGAATTTTCTTTACAAATACGGCCGCCGAGAGCTATTGTTGAGCCATGAGACAAAAACGTTGCACGCAGCGGGGTGTCACTCTTATCGAGTTACTGGTTGTTGTCGCGGCTATTTCCGCAATCGGGGGGCTTGGAATTGTTGGCGTCTCTGGCGTTCAACAATCGGCTCGAGAACGCAAGCTCCAATCGGACGTGGTGACAATCAATAGCGCAATCCAACTCCACATTGCAAATGGAGGAGCGATGGCTGACACCAGTTCCCCTCAAGCTGTTCTCAATAGCCTGAAAGCGCGAGATACTGCGGCGAAATCCGTCGGTCTCCGGGGTAGCAGCATTGATCCTCGAACGACAGCAGTCGCTTTGCCAGCGGCTGAGGTGGCTTCTGACACCCTCAGAGCCGTCTGGATCGCTGCCGATAATGGCTTCACAGCAACGCGTGCGGGATCCGGCGTGAAGGAATTCATGCTGGACGACTCTCTTTCAACGACTGTTAGCTCAGGGGACCGCACCCCGCTACTGAAAGTGTCGCAAGCCTCAGGTTGGGTCTGGGATCACTCCGCCCCTCCGGATCCAGCCGGACGCGCTGGGGCCACGCCTGCTACCGGTGTCATGAATCTTACGCCAGAGATGGCACGACGTTTAGGCGTACCCACAAATATTGCCCCCCCTTTCACGGTTGGAGCCGGCGGTCTGGTATCCACAGAGTACCTTTACGACGGAGCCGGCTATCAGGGTCAGATGGGGGCATTTTCTCTTAGAGGTATGGACGTTTACGATCTTACTACGATAGAAGGCCGAAATGATTTTTACCGCGAAGCGATACGTCGCGTGTTGACAAATTCTGTTCTCGGCGGGGTCATCTTGGACAGTCAAGCGGACAGGGCAGGTCCTGCAGTAACACGATCCCACCAGTTTGAGGAAGGGGATTCGGTTGCGATTATCTTAGTCCCCAATGGAAATTTCACACAATCTAGTGCCCTTCTAGAGGCCACCACCCCCGATAGGACTAGTGATTTGTTCCCATTGACTTCCATTGCTCTGCAATCTGGAGAAACTAATGAATTTAGCAGTAGCCAATTGGTTGGCCTTGGAAACGGTGTGTTTGCGATGGAAGATCTTGTCGGTGGTGGAGACCGGGATTTTGAGGACATCATCTTCAGGCTTTCAAACTTGGAGCAGCCAGACAACTCTGCACTGACTATGATTGACCCGGCGACATTCTATGTAAATCATCCCAACTGGTTGGTGCCCAATACTAATCCAGTGTTCACGCCTACTCCCATTCGAGAAGTTCTCATCGCAGCCGGGGCTCTTAGGCCGTAAGCTCGCCTGAGTATAACTTAACCCCAGTGGCCAAAGGTGTTATAGCCAACCCTCCGCTTCCTCCGATCCCCTTATTCGATGCGACTATTAGACCTGCCTCCTGAATCAGCCGTCGGATTAAGAATCCTAGAGCTTTCGACAGGTGAGGGGATTAGTGACTTCTATCTTACTCCCGGCGAGCCCCTAGTCTATAAGAAAAATGGCCAGCTCCTATACGACGAGACAATCTTTGATATGGCAGTTCCGGAGCATATCGAGCCCGGCTGCGACGATAGCGCACTCGACATGCACGGTCGCCGATTTCGCGTCAATCAAATGGTGACTCAGGGCCGGCTGCGCTGGGTGTTGCGTCTTTTGCCAAACGAAATTCCCCATCCAGAAACGATCCGAGTGCCAGTGCCGGCGCTCAAAGCCTTTCTCGAAGCCAAGAATGGACTCTTTCTCATCTGTGGTGCAACGGGCAGTGGAAAATCAACCACGATTGCCTCCATGGTTCTACACCGTGCCTTTCGGAGGAGAGAGCACGTGGTCTCCTTTGAAGATCCGATTGAGTTCGTCTATCCCGATGGGCTGCCCACACTAGTTTCCCAACGAGAGATGGGCACCGATGAAATGGATTTTGGCAAGGCTTTAAGATCCTCACTGCGGCAAGCGCCAGACGTTATCGTCATCGGAGAAATTCGAGATGGCGAGACAGCCGAGATTGCTCTCCAAGCCGCAGAGACAGGCCATGTCGTCGTCGCGACGCTCCACACCTCCTCCGCATCCCAAACCGTGCAACGCTTTCTGAAGCTTATACCCAGCGACCGCTTGGAAAGTTCGCAGGAAACTCTCGCAGATTGCCTGAGGCTCATCCTATGCCAACGCCTTCTCCTCGACGAAAGGCAGGGTCGCCGTTTCCCAATCCACGAGACCCTGTTGCAGTATGATGGTGTTGTGAACATCATTAGACGCGGCGACTTTAAAAAGCTTGATCAAGAACTTGAAACAGGCTGGAAGCGCGGGATGTTTAATTTTGAGAAAAGTATCGCTCTTCGCGCAGAAGAAGGCTATATTGCGCGTCAGAACTCCCTCATGTCCACCTTCTCATGGGATGATGTCGGAGACTACCTCGAACGACAAATCGCAATCACCCGATGACATCCGCTGACCTCAAATCCGTTCTCAATTTTTCTTCCTTCCGCCCTGAGGCAGATGATCCTTCCGCCGCTTGGAAGAAGCGTTTTCCCGGCAAGCGAAGTGTTCTCTTTGGCGTGGGGCGCGCATCGCTTTCATGGCAGGCCATTGGCAAGGGTGGGGGAACCGAAGACGTCGAGACCGTACGCGCAGATCCCAAAGAAATTCTCACTTCTTCTGCTGCCTCCATCAAAGACAAAACCGACGATGGATGGTGTCTCGTTTCAATGAACACGCGCTACACGATCAGTCTGGAGAATAATCTTTCGCGACGCCCCGGTAGCGAGGAACTCCTGAAAACCAATGCCCGTAGCGTGCTGGGTGGGCGTTACGAACGCGGGAAACTCTACGCGATGACGCATAACCCCGAGACGAATTCCTCGTTGTTGGTATCCTTCGAGGAAGATCAGACTCGACGAGCAGAATCCATGTTTCGAGAGTTTGGGTTTCATGTGGGCCGCATGTGTTGTGGAACATACGTGCTACTGCGTCATGCGCTCAGCGTAACGAACACATCCAAAGGATCGGATAAGCCTCTTAGCACACTTTATGTTGTATTGTGCGAGGGTGCAGTCTGTGCCCTTGTGCAAGATCAAGATCGTTGGCTCGAGCTCCGCTCGCGAACGGATGTCTACGATGCGGATATCTCAGCCGTTGGAGACATTCTCGCACCTTTCCACGCACGTCTTGCGCCTGAAGTCGGGATAACTCTGATCTGCGACACCCCCCTTTCCGGGATCGAAGAGGTGTTAAGTTTGCACTTTCCAGGAAGGGCTATAACAGACCTTTCTAAACCCGGTCTTCTGGCAGGGCTGGTCACTCAAAACTGACATGCAAATTTCTGGGCGCTTCATTGACGATTTTAAAACAGACCGTAAGGGGATAACCCCCCCATTACCGACTATTCTCAGATTGGTGCCGATTTTGTTTTACTGTGCAATTGCTATTACACTCCTGCTCAGTTCTGTCTTCTTGCTACAGTATCGAATTGCAACTCAAAAACGGGATGGGCATCGTGCGCAATCAGGCTCTCTGGAAACGCAAACCACTAACGCTCAAAGCGAACGCACTGCCCTAGAGACCCAAATAAAGAAAGCCATTGATCTTCAAAATTGGGTTTCCGGCTCCCGCCCGTTGCAGCCTCTGATCGTAGAGATTTCTCGAAGTATGGGACCGAAAGCAAATATCATTGATCTCGCTGTGGTGCGCGACGAGAAAGCTCCCGCGCAAGTCGCCCTCTCGCTCAAAATCGGCACTGACAGCGTGCGTCAGCTCGATACAACTCTTGAAAAAATTGCCCTGCAGCAATATCGCGCATTTTCTCCTACGCAAACCTTAGGCCGTGGAGAATTGGATTACCGAGCCACTCTGGTCCGGCAAGGAACTACACAAACCGTGCCCGCTGATCCCGTGCAATGAACAATAAACATATTGCCTTAGTCATTGTAGGAATCGCCATCGCGATCCTCATCCAAACCACACTTTGGGTTCAGGGCCTAAGCACGAAAATGCGAAGCCAAGCTGAGTCGGCAGAAGCAGCTGAAAATCAGGCAAACGCCGCACTTATTCTCGAAAAAGCCCAAGTTTCTGAGCTCAAACGGCAGTCTGGTGACCTGCTCGATTTTCTACAAGTGTGGCTTCCCTATTTCCAAGCCTTTGAAACCCAACAAGCGGCCGAGATTAATTTTACCTTGAAAGTCAAAGAATCAAATTTGCTAAATTTGGCTCAGCGTTTTGACGTCGCGCCTGTTGTGGGCAATGCAAGCATTAGCTCCGTGATGAGAGCCTTTCTAACTTTCGAGGACGACTACGCGCGACTACTAAATTGGCTTGGAGGTGTTGAAAAAAACATGCCAACCGTGCGTGTGAGTTCTGTCAAACTCAGCAAAGGATCGCGTGCGAATGAACTAAGGATGGAAGCGGTTTTGGAACAGCCTCTGCTCACAAAATGAAAGTCTTCCTTACAACGTGTTTTTCTTTAGTGACCATCGCGAGCTGCCTAGCGGCTATAGAAGTCATGCTACCGACTGACCGCGAGGTCGTCGAGCTTAAGTCTAATGAGAGAAACCCCTACGTAGGACAATCCTTAGCAGTGCCGGCTACAGACGCAGAGGAAACGATCACTGAAGAAACGAGAATTCGGCGAGTCTTATCGGTCCTTAAGGTAGGTGGCGTTTCTGGTTCAGGTGAGAATACTCGCGTCCTACTGGGCCCCCTTATTTTGAAAAAGGAAACCAAGCTCCCGCCTTTCTTTCGAAATCAAATCGAGGAACTTTATGTCTCGGCCATAAGCAGCGGGACAATCGAAGTCTCATTCCGAGAGAACGACCCGCAAACCGAACCGCGTCGTGTTTTCATATCCCTAAATATGACTCCCCGAAATCAAATGCTACTAGTCGGTGAAGCTGTAGAAATCCTCATCCCCCCCAGTGCTGAAAGCAATTCCGGAATCCCCAATATGGAATTTGGTGGAGCTAACCTCTTCTTGCAAGGCACGAAAGAGGCAGATTTTCAAAATATTGTAAACCCGCAAACAGACATGATGGGAAACACTCGCCATGCAGAACCGGACTCCACGAAACGCTGATCGAGCCCTAGCAAAGCGGCTTGCTCCTACGCGCGGGTCGGGGAGAATGCACGCACGTGGTTTCTCTTATGTTGAGATGCTCGTTGCACTCTCCATCTTAGCAATGGTTGCAACTATTGCAGTAATCGCATATTCCTCTATACTTAGCCACCGCCCTGCTAGCATTCAGAGCGAGGAAGTGATTATAGCTGGAAACGCTTTGCTAAGTTTTTATGCTCTAAATACTGACAGGATTTCGGTCGCGCGAGCCCCGAGCTACTCGGCGGCAGCACAAGCCGAGTCAATGAGAGAACAGTTATACGAAGATGTTAATTCTGCTGTGGCGGTTTTTTGCTTAGGCAGAATCGGGGTAAACCAAGTTCGCATGACAAACATTACCGTTCCATCGTCGTTTGATGGTCGAACAATCACAAATCCGATGACGTTCCGTGCACTTCTGCCAAACCTGCCTAATTACACGGCCACCACCTCAAATGCCGTCAGAGCGCGTAATTCCACTCTTTTCATCATTCAGCCTTCGGCCAGTATATCGCAGCTCGCCGTGCGAGCGATTTACGAAACAGACATGATTGCCACCATTACGCCACCCGGGGTTTACGCAACCGTCAGGCGATACGTAGGCAGCACCCTGACATCTTATTATCACGTATTTTATCCATCAATTGGCGGTGCGATTGCAACCAATACCTTTTCCCCATTAGCAATGTTTTACCCGCGCGATCTATCCGTGGGCAGACCTAAACCCTTTACTCTACTTTGGTGGCCAGACCCTGCATCTCCTCGTCTCCCGGCTATTAGCTCTGGCAGTGACTCGCGAGATGGCTTCACGAACATGGCCGGTCAGTCATCGTTCTTTTTCGTGATCCCAACTTTTCCTGCCCTATGAATCATCCCAATGGCAGCTTCGGGAAATTCAGCGGTTCGGTTCTCATTATCGCTCTTATCGTCATCGTTGTAAGCACAACTATTCTTATTGGCTGGGCTCAACTGATTGCCAGCCGACAAGCGTTCGCGCAAGCTTCTGATCTCGGGAACGACAGGCGTATCGCCCTGCAAAACGCTAGGGTCCTATCGAGGCAGTATATCCTCACAAACATGGATGACGGAATTGTTCCCCTAACAAATTTTGCTGTGGGTATTTCACGATTCTCCATTGCGTCGGATATCCTTGATGCCTACACGTTTACAAACTCTTCCTTTTACAACGCTTTCTCCCCCATGGGACGCGATTCTTTTTCACTGGATAGACTAGTCACGCTTACAACCGTCATTGGCACGAATACTACCCAAGAGACTTGGCGTGCATACCTCCGAAGCTGGAGCCCTCTCGATGGGGGGTTCCCACTTGTCCTGCAAAGTGGGGCCTCGACAGTTAACCTTACTTTGCCAAATAGTTATATTACCTATGCGAATGGGACTAACGGCACACAAATTCAGGGACTATTTAGCGGGTTTCCGCAAGTGCCAATGAGCTCAGGGTCTGGATTCGTCGGCCTATTTAACCAGACTGCGCAGCTGTCAGCGGCGGCCTTAGGAAGCACAACCTTCAACGGGTACACCAACGCTACGACTAATTCGATCCAATTATTTATAAATCCTCCCCAATCCGCAAATGCAGTTGTCCGTTACACCGTTCCATTGACTATTACAAGTACCGGAGGAAGAAGATTTACTAATGACACTGGATCTCCTGTATATAACTCAAGAACCCACCGCGTGACAGCCATTCGCCTCGTAGGTTCCTCTGCGACAAATATGCTGCAGATCGTTATCCCTAGCGCAAATACAAACCTAGCCACAATCATTCTACAAGGAGAAAACTCGCGCCCGATATACATAACGCGTTCTGGCACTGCAGCGGAAATTCCATTGACTATCAGAACCGACACAACGTTCTCGGGCGGCGATTGGGTATTTAGCGTCGCTGCACGCGGGACACCGATCAATCTGATCAATGACAATGGAATGCTCAGAATGTTGGGTGGAATTCGAACAGATCGAAGCATCACAAGATCCGGGACTGGCGATGTCACATTGGCGACGGGACCATTTTTTCCCCCTTTCAGCACACTTGTTGATCGTATCCTTTGGCTGGAAACCACTCGAACGCCATGACAAAACGCTCAGGATTTTCTCTCATGGAAGCGGTGATAGCCGCTGCGATCGTCGCACTGGGGATAGCTGGTGCTGCTCTCATGGCTAACTCGATTATCGTGAACCAAGAGGCCAACACGCAGTTAGTCTATGCACAAAATCTGCACGAGCAGACGGCGCGACTCTACCAACTTGGCATTACTCCGGCAGCCATCACAAATTACTTGCCGGACAGGTTTCAGTCCGTTGCTCCCACAGCTCTCAATCAGTTCCAGCTAACTACTGTGGCGGCAGTCCCACCAGTCGGTATAGCCGTTGAGGGGATTGAAAATACGTTGACGTTTTCGGTCGGTGCGAACAGCTCAGGCACCGCTATCTTTCAGTCTCAAACAAACACAGTATTTCGAGAGAGCATTCGATAAGACACAGTCTTTTCAACCGGCAAACAAATCCCCTTGCGGTCTGTTGGCCGGGGGTGGGAGTCCGAGCTTCCGGTACGCTTTGGGCATAGCAATGCGGCCTTGGGCTGAGCGTTTGAGAAAGCCTTGCATGATAAGGTAGGGTTCGTGCACTTCCTCGATTGTGCCAGGTTCTTCACCGATGGCTACGGCGAGGCTGTTGACACCGACGGGGCCCCCGTCGAAGAGGCCGATGAGGGCTTCGAGGATGCGCTTATCCATTTCGTCGAATCCTTCTTCATCAATTTCAAGCATCGCGAGAGCTTGCGCGGCGATCTGTGCATTCGTCTTGCCCGCGGCTCGCACTTGGGAAAAGTCGCGCACCCAGCGCAGGAGGTTATTTGCGATGCGGGGCGTTCCTCGCGAGCGCCTGGCGATTTCCATGGCAGCACCATCGCCAAGATCTATCCCGATGAGGCCTGCACTTCGTGTTACGATGGTTGCGAGTTGATCGGCCGGGTAGTAGTCCAAGCGGCAATTCATGCCGAAGCGGGAACGGAGGGGCTCACTAATCATGCCAGCACGCGTAGTGGCACCAATGAGAGTAAACTTCGCGAGGCTCAGTCGCACGCTTCGAGCACTAGGCCCTTGGTCAATCACGATATCGAGTTTGAAATCCTCCATAGCCGGGTAGAGATATTCTTCAATGGCTGGCTGCAGTCGGTGAATCTCATCAATGAAAAGAACACCACCCCGTTCGATATTGGTCAGCAGGCCGGCCAAGTCCCCGGCACGTTCGATCATGGGTCCGCTCGTCGTGCGCACCTCGGTCTCCATCGCGTTTCCAATAATATAGGCCAGCGTCGTCTTTCCAAGGCCCGGCGGCCCGCTGAGTAAGATGTGTTGGAGCGTGTCACCGCGTTGGCGAGCGGCTTCAACCATAAGTCGCAGGCGCTCGACTGTTTTTGCTTGCCCAGCAAATTCTTCAAAAAGTGGCGGACGCAACGAGATCTCGAATGCGGCATCTAGGCCCTCAATTTCCGGGGACTTTGCTTCAGGCATGGCGCAAGCGAAAGATTTTAGGCAGCGTTAGAATTCCTATAGTCTCGGGGTCTAGGCCAGTGGCCTAGTCCGACTGGCACCTAAAATGGCACGTCATCAGCATCCGAACCTTCGGAGGGCTCGGAGGGCTGGCTCGGTGCTGGGCGCGAGGGACGCTGCGGTGCGGGGCGTTCTTGTGAGCGGGGTTCCTGCTCCGAGAATTCTGAGCCACCACTTGGCGATGATCCGCCGGGGCGCCCACCAAGCAATTGGATGTTTTCGCCAACGATTCTGAGTTTTGTGCGCTTCTGTCCACTCGTCTTGTCGTCCCATGTGTCAAGCTGGAGGCGGCCTTCGACGTAGAGCGGTCGCCCTTTTTTCGCATACTCGGCAGCCACTTCCGCTTGTCGGCCCCAGAGTGTCACCTCAACAAATGTTGTTTCTTCCCGCTTCTCCCCATTGTCGAGCGTGTAGTTGCGGTTGATCGCCAAGCCAACGTCAGTCACCGCACTACCTTTTGGCGTGTACTTGATCTCGGGATCACGAGTGACGTTACCGATGAGAATGACTTTGTTGACGTTGGGCATAGTATGGAGTGGAAGGTTAGGCGGCAGGAGCTGCGGCTGGCTTTTTCGACGAAAGTTGCAGGTAGTTTTGAAGTAAAATGTCGTCGTCAAATTTGAGCTTCTGCCGGATTTTGTCAATCGTGCTAGGCTCCGCTTCGAAGATAAAATTCACGTAGTACGCGGAATTGGTGTGGTTCGACTCGTAGGCAAGTTCCCGTTTTTCGAGACGTTGCACCTGCTCTATCGCTGCACCTTCAACAGTGAGGACTTTCTGAAGGCGTTCGATGGTTTCGTTCGTGGTATCTTCCTTGCCCCGGGTATTGAGGGCGATGAGGGCTTCGTATCTTTTCATAATTCTTTAGGTTCGTGGTTGTATTGATTCATAGCGGCATTGATGCCGCGGGCGTTGGCATACTCAAAGGCATCCGCTGCACGGGTGATTGCTTGCTGCACGAGTGGCTCTTCGGTGGATGTAAAGCGGCCGAGCACGTGGTCTTGTAGGGGACGTCCATCGGCTGAACCGATGCCGACACGAAGCCGTGGGATGGCTTCCGTGCCAAGGTGAATGAGAACGGATTCTAGGCCATTCTGCCCGCCGGAACTTCCCGACGTGCGCAGACGCAGCTTTCCTAGCGGCAGGCTCACATCGTCTAGTATAATAAGGATTTCTTCATGAGAGAGCTTGAAGTAGCGCGCGTAATCACCGACGGCTTCACCACTCAAGTTCATAAAAGTCTGCGGCTTCATGAGCGCACGACCCCCGCACGACGCGAGGTCGGAATTCCATTTTGGCTCAAAAGCAAATGATGAAGCGGCTCGGCGTGCCAACTCATCAAGGACAAGGAAGCCCACGTTGTGACGTGTCTCGGCATAGTCGCGCCCGGGATTTCCCAAGCCGACCGCCAATCGAAACACTTTGCCGTCATCCACAGAGCAGGGTTACTTCTTCTCCCCAGAGCCAGCGGCGGCGTCAGGTTTCTTTTCCTTAATGACTTCCGGGCCGGTCGCTGCTGTGGCACTCGGAGCAGGTTCTTCCGCTACGGTGGGTTCGGCAACGATGAAGACGGTGAGATCTGCGTCGTCCTCGGCTTCCACGCCCTTAGGCAAAGGCAGGTCGCGCACGTGGATCGAGTCGCCGATTTTCAATGCACTCACATCCACACGAATCATCTCTGGCAAATCTTGTGGTAGGCAGGAAATAGAAACGGAGCGCATGCTTTGCTCCAACAGGCCACCGAAGTTCTTGACGCCATCGGCTTCACCAAAGGACTCAACAACGGCTTCTGCAAAGATTTTTTCCGTCATGGAAACGGCATGAAAATCCACATGCAAGATCTGGCTGCGAATCGGATGGCGCTGCACTTCTTGGATAAGCGAGAGACGATTGGTGGTCTTGCCGCCTTCTTCGATTTCTAGCTCGACGAGGATGTTCTCTCCCACGGCATGGGCAAGAAGAGCCTCGATCGCACGGTGGGAGACTTCGAGATTCGAGGGCGACGTCTTGGAGCCGTAAATAACGGCGGGGACGAAGCCGCGGGCACGGACTTGTTTCACGGCATTGCGCCCGCTTTCGGTGCGGGTGCGGGCGGAGAGCTTAACTTGCTTGGACATATCTTATTCGGGTATATTGGTTTTCAGTTCGAAGAGCGAACTCACAGACTCATCGTCGTGGATACGGCGGATGCCCTCGCCGAGAAGCTCAGCGACCGACAACACATTTACGCGTAGATCGGCAGTGGGGCGAACCGGCACGCTATTCGTCGTGATGAGTTCCTTGATATCGGAACCCTTTAATCGCTCAACGGCTAAATCTGTCAGAACTGCGTGAGTAACGCCAGCATAAATATCTAGGGCACCATGATCGCGTAGCATGCGTGCGGCACTGGTGAGTGTGCCTGCGGTCTCGGTAAGGTCATCCACGATGAGCACGTTCTTGCCTGAGACTTCGCCAATGATGTGCGACGCTTCCGTTTCAAGCGCATTTTTTCGCTTTTTTACAACGATAGCGAGATTGCTCCCGAGCGCTTGGGCATAGGCGGAAGCCATCTTTACACCTCCGACGTCGGGCGAAACCACGACCATGTTTTGAATTCCGAGGGTGCGGATATGCTGCACCATGACGGGTCTTGCATGCAGGTGATCCACCGGAATGTCGAAGAAGCCCTGCAATTGCTGAGCATGAAGATCCATGGTGAGCACGCGGTTGACCCCGGCGGCGACGAGGAGATTTGCAACCAATTTGGCCGTGATGGGAACGCGAGGCTGGTCCTTGCGATCCTGGCGGGCGTAACCGAAAAATGGAATGACTGCCGTGATGCGTGCAGCACTTGCGCGGCGGGCTGCATCTACCAAAATCAAAAGCTCCATAAGATTTTGGTTCGTGGGAGGGCACGTCGGTTGGATCATGAAAACGTCGCGCCCGCGAATGTTATCATTAATTTTTACGAAGGTCTCTCCATCTGGAAAAGAGCTTACCGAGGCATCTGCAAGGGCGACTCCGAGGTAGTCGCAAATTGCGGAAGCAAGCACAGGGTGTGCATTCCCTGTGAAGATTTTCATCTCCAAGTCGCGCGGAAGAATCATGGTTGGCAAGAAAAGTGGGCCACGCTGGGTATCAATTAGCGAGAATTGTCGGCGTCGGGGGGAGCTTCAGGGGAATCGTCGGTTCGATTCGTGTCTGAGCAAGGCTATTGAGATACGCTTTCTCCATGCGATCGCAGCGCGCGGAAATGGACTTATCTGCTTTGCGCATTTTTTTAAAAAGCAGGCGGTAGTATTCCCGGTAGGCAGCGCGTTCGTCCTCAAAGGTCGTAGCCGTCTTCGCTGCTTCTAAGAGACTCAGAACTTGGGGATCCTTATCCACAGCGATGCGCACTTCTTGATATCGAATCTTTGTTTTGCGCTCGATTTCCTCCGCACTAGGGCCGGATGGTGCTGGCGGCAAGCTTGCGGATATGTCTTCAGGAATCACAGAGTTCGGGTCGGTAAATGCATCGTCGGGAACAGTTCCATCCGCGTTGGGCAGCGCAGTGGGATTTGGGAGTTCGTCTTCGGAAACAATCGGTGCCTCGCTTGTGCCGGGCTCGGATGGAAGCGGAATGATGTCATCACTCCCTGTCGTGGCTTCTGGCGATGGAGTTGGGCTTGCGAGCGGGCCATCTGGGGTGGGAAGCGCGCTTGCTTGCGGCGTAGGCGACGGCGTAGGCGACTGGGTAGGCGACTGGGTAGGCGACGGGGTGGGGGACGGCACGCTCTGGGCTTGGGTCGTGGCCAGTGCGGTGAGTGCGATCAGAAAAACAAAAAACGTGTGCATGGATATATCAGCGAACTGCGCGGAACTTGAAATCAGAGCAATTTTGGAGTCACTTGGCAAGAGGATGAATCCACCAGCCTTTGCTCAGCGAAACCTGCCCCCTGTCGAGATGGCGAGAGGATATCGCGATCGGAGTGGTTTCGTCTTCCTTGATTCGTCGCTCCCGGGTGCCGGAAGTCTCTCCATGATGGCCTGGGAACCGGACCTGTGGATTGAAGGCTGTGACTGGCAAGCCCTAGAAAATGAGCTAGCTAAGCGCGCTGAGGTGAGTCCAGATCTCGGCTATCCGACCGGTGCTGCGATCGGCACCGTGGATTTTAACGGCCAATTTTGTTTCGGTTTTTACGATCACATTGCTGTTTTCTCGCATGACTGCGCACGATGGCTTGTTCCGATTGAGGAGTCCCCGCCTCGTGCGCAAGTGGTCTCGGGTGCCAAACTGGAATTTTCTGCGTTGGTGGCGAGGGAGGATTTTATTTTTGCGGTGGAAAAAGTGAAAGAATACATCCGAGCGGGAGACATCTATCAGGCCTGCATTTCCTATCCGTATTCCGCAAAAGCAACCATGTCTGCATGGGATTATTACGAGCGACTCCGCCATTTTTCACCAGCGCCTTTTGCCGCGTGGTTGGCGCAGGGTCACCGCCAGATTACTTCTGCTTCGCCGGAGTGCTTTTTAAGGATGGCCGGGCGTCGGATCACGACGCGGCCTATCAAGGGCACCCGGCCCCGCTGTTCCGACACGCAGCATGATCAACGTATGGCGTATGATCTCATCACTTCGCCGAAGGAAATCGCCGAGTTGATCATGATTACGGATCTGGAGCGAAACGACCTCGGTCGCGTCTGCGAATACGGCAGTATCTCGGTGCCAGAGCTGCTCAGGATGGAAACCTACGAACAAGTATTCCATCTTGTCTCCACCGTGCAGGGACACTTGCGCGACGAGGTGACTCAAGTTCAGGCCCTGCGGCAGTGCTTCCCAGGAGGCTCCATAAGTGGAGCGCCGAAGAAGAGAGCCCTAGAAATTATCGCTGAGGTGGAGAGATTTCCGCGTGGACTCTACACGGGAGCGTTAGGCTATTTTGGATACAATGGAGAAAGCCAATTTTCGGTAGCGATCCGCACAGCAATTTTTGAGCAAGGCCGCGCGACGTTTCATGCAGGCGCG
>Ga0209591_10003934_pt1 | contig 17030 bp, 12 predicted proteins | sample MAT01_FD_187207 | JGI IMG/M metagenome (GOLD analysis project Ga0209591, IMG submission 187207) | Freshwater microbial communities from Lake Fryxell liftoff mats and glacier meltwater in Antarctica - MAT-01 (SPAdes) (version 2) | ecosystem: Environmental > Aquatic > Freshwater > Ice > Liftoff... | reverse complement strand
CGCGCAGCGATGTGGTGCGCGACTGGGGAGAGCCCACGGCAGAACACGCGCTGCTTGGCGGCAGCCAGCGCCTGGAATACGCCAGCGGCCCTTTTGGCCGCACCACGTGGATGGTGGACTTGAGCGCCGATGGCCGTGTGCAGCAGACGCGGCAAGTGCTGAACGAGGCCGAGTTCCAGGATGTGATGTCGACACCCCATCTGCGCCGCGGCGAGTTGCTGCGCCGCCTGGGTGCACCGGGCGAAGTGCGCGGCTTCGGCTGGAGCCAGGAAACCCGCGGCGGCCAGATCTGGTCGTGGCGCTACCCGACGAACGACTGTTTGTGGTTCGAGGCCACGCTGGCGGCCGACGGACGTGTGACCGGCGGCGGCTACGGTGTCGACCCGGCCTGCGACACCCCGTCCGATCGCGACTGATCTCGCGAAGGCGCAGGCGAAGACGCAGGCGCAGTCACAGACGAAGACACCTCCAGCCGCACGCGCAGGAAGCTCGCAAAGCGCGGCAACCCGGCTTCGGTGTGGCCGCGATGGCGGTAGGTGACGACGCTGCCAGGCGCCGGTGGCGCATCGCGTTCGGCATCACTGAAGCCCGTGCCCAGCAGGAACTGCCTGCCTTCGGGTGTGCGCACGCGCAGTGCACCCATGCGCCCGGCATGACGGCCGCGCCCAGGCACGGCCGCCAGCACCAGGGCATCGGCATCGTGCACGGGTTTCAGCTTCTGCAGCACCGGGCTGCGGCCCACCACATAGGCCGCATCGGCGCGGTGCAGCATCAGGCCTTCACCGCCCGCCGTCACCACTTCCTGCAGCCAGCGCTGCAGTTCGGCGCGGCTGGCGACACGGCGCTGCTCGACGGCCTGGAAACCCGGCCAGTCGGTGTCTTGCCCCAGCAAGGCCAGGCGCTCAGCACGCTGGCTGAAGGGCCCGCCAGCGCCCGGCATCTCGAAGGCCATGTAGGTGATGTGCGACCACTCGGCATCGCGCGGCTGGTGCCTTCGCACGGCGCCTGACAAGGCCTCGAAGCGCCCTCGCCCGGCCCAGAGCTCGCCGTCCAGCGGCACGGCTGGCAGGCGGCGCAGGAACCAGACGGGTGCCGCGATGAGGTTGCCGCCCCTTGTGAGCAGGCGCTGGCCGTCCCAGAAGGCCCGCACGCCGTCGTATTTCTCACTGACCAGATGACCCGCCGGGTCGATGTCTTGGGGCGCGTCGACAGCCAGCAGCAGCGCAGGCGGGCGCGCGGCCGAGGGCGTGGGAAGCATGGCAAGCGTGGGGAACGTGGCAAACGTGGGAAGCGGCGCAAGCGGCAGCAAAGAGAACGCCGCCAGCCAACGGCGACGGGTGCAGAGGTGGGTGTTCATCGCGGGCCTGTGTGTAGCGAACAGGCCTGCAGTGTTCGGCGCAGCGTCTTGCGCCGCCATCGCCCGCCGGGGCGGACAAGGTGGGCCCCCGCCGGGGGCCCACCCTTGCGGGTGTGGGCGATCAGCGCTGCCCGAGCAGTTCGCGTATCTGCTGCACCGCGCCCGGGTCTTCCACGGTGCTCAGGTCGCCGGCATCGCGGCCCTCGCACAGGGCCTGAATCACCCGCCGCAGCATCTTGCCCGAGCGGGTCTTGGGCAACGCGCTGACGAAGCGCACACGCGAGGGCCGCGCGACAGCGCCGAGCTGTTGGTCAACCACCTTCATCAATTCACCTTCCAGCGCCAGGGCGTCGGCCGGCGTGGCGGCCAGGCTGCTGTGTTTCAGCACCACGAAGGCCATCGCCACCTGGCCCTTCAGCGTGTCGGCCACGCCGACCACGGCCACCTCGGCCACGGCGGCGTGGCTGCTCAGGCTTTCCTCGATCTCGCGGGTGCCCAGCCGGTGACCAGCGACGTTGATGACGTCGTCGGTGCGGCCGAGGATGAAGTAGTAGCCGTCCTTGTCGCGGATGCCCCAGTCGAAGGTGCTGTACACCATCTGCCCGGGAATGCTCTTCCAGTAGGTGTTCACGAAGCGTGCGTCGTCGCGCCACACCGTCTGCATGAAACCCGGTGGTAGCGGGCCCTGGATGACGACGACGCCCTTCTGATGGGGCTCGGTCAACTCGGCGCCGGTGTTTTCATCGACGATCTTCACGTCGTAGCCCGGCATCGGAATGCCGGGGCTGCCGAAACGGCTCTGCTTGCTCTCCACGCCATTGGCGATGGTGAGGATGGGCCAGCCGCTCTCGGTCTGCCAGTAGTTGTCGATGATGGGCACGCCCAGAGCTTCGCTGATCCAGCGGCCAGTGGGCTCGTCCAGCGGCTCGCCGGCCAGGAAGAGTGCACGCAAGCTGCTCAGGTCATGCTTTTTCAGCGCCGCCGGGTCCTGCTTCTTCAGCACGCGCACGGCCGTGGGCGCGCTGAACATCGCCGTCACCTTGTACTTCTCGACCAGGCTCCACCAGATGGCGGCGTCCGGCTGCCCGTCCATGCCGCGCAGCGGCAGACCTTCGTAGAGGATGGTGGCCATGCCGTGAATCAGCGGGCCGTAGACGATGTAGCTGTGGCCCACCACCCAGCCGATGTCACTGGTGCTGAAGTAGGTCTCGCCCGGCTTGCCCAGGAATATCTGCTCCATGCTCGCGGCCAGCGCCACGGCATAGCCGCCGGTGTCGCGCTGCACGCCCTTGGGCCGGCCCGTGGTGCCGCTGGTGTAGATGGTGTAGCTGATGGCGGTGCTGTCCAGCCACACCACGGGCACCTGCGCGCCGAGGTGCTGCTCGCGCAGCAGTGCGTAGTCCAGGTCGCGGCCCTCATGCGCTTCACTTCGCGCCATGGGCGCCAGGCCGCGGTCCACCAGCAGCACCTTGGGCACCTTGTGCTTCGACAGGCCGAGCGCCTCGTCCAGCAACGGCTTGTAGGCCACCACCTTGCCGCCTCGGCTGCCGGCGTCGGTGCTGATCACCATCGCCGGCTCGGCGTCTTCGATGCGCTGAGCCAGGCTGACGCTGGCGAAGCCGCCGAACACTACCGAGTGCACGGCGCCGATGCGCGTGCAGGCCAGCATGGCGAACACCGCCTCGGGAATCATCGGCATGTAGAGCAGGACACGGTCGCCCTGCTTCACGCCCTGCGCCTGCAGGATGGCGGCCATGGTCTGCACCTCGGCCTGCAGTTGCCGGTAGCTGTAGATGCGTTCCTGCCCGACCTCGGTGCTGACCCAGATCAGCGCGTTTTGCTCGCCGCGGGTGGCGACATGGCGGTCCACCGCGTTGTGGCAGAGGTTGGTGGTGCCGCCCTCGAACCAACGCGTGAAGGGCGGGTTGTCGTTGTTGCAGACGCGGCTGAACGGGGTCTGCCAGTCGATGCGGCCAGCCTGCTCGGTCCAGTAGGCATCGCGGTCGGTCAATGAACGCGTGTAAAGCTCGGCATAGCCCATGTCTTGTCTCCGGGTCTTGGCGCGGGGTGGGCCCCCGTCGGCCTGTGCATTTTCAGCCGCGCGCTTGCGCTGCGCTGACGCCCCAGTGCGCCACTCGGGAGTTCATCGCCGGGCGCTTACGGTCGGGCGCTTACGGTCGGGCGTTTACAGACGCACGACGATGCGCCCCCTCACCTGGCCAGCCATCAGGCGCTGCGCGGCTTCGACCGCGCCTTCCAGCGGCACTTCTTCGATCATGCTTTCCAGCAGCGCCGGGTCGAGGTCACGCGCCAGGCGTGCCCAGGCCTCTTCGCGCCGTGCGCGCGGTGCCATCACGCTGTCGATGCCGGCCAGCGTGATGCCGCGCAGGATGAAGGGCATCACCGTGCCGGGCAAGTCGTGGCCCTGGGCCAGGCCGCAGGCGGCGACCACGCCGCCGTAGCGCGTCTGGGCCAGTGCGTTGACCAGCGTGTGGCTGCCCACGGCGTCCACCACGGCGGCCCAGCGCTCCTTCTGCAGCGGCTTTCCGGGCGCAGCGAGCTCGGCGCGGTCGATCACGCCGACTGCGCCCAGCTTCGTCAAGTAATCCGCCTCGGCGGCCTTGCCGGTGGCCGCGATCACGCGGTGGCCGAGGCCGGCCAGCAGCGCGATGGCCACGCTGCCGACGCCGCCCGTGGCGCCTGTCACCAGCACCTCGCCCGCGCCGGGTTGCACGCCGTGTTGTTCCAGCGCCAACACGCAGAGCATTGCCGTGTAACCGGCGGTGCCGATGGCCATGGCCTGGCGCGGGGTGAAGGCCGCTGGCAGCTTCACCAGCCAATCGCCCTTCAAGCGTGCCCGCTCGGCCAGGCAGCCCCAGTGCGTTTCACCGACGCCGAAGCCGTTGTGCACGAAACTGTCGCCGGGCTGCCAGTCCGCGTGACTGCTTTCCAGCACCGTGCCCGCGCCGTCTATGCCCGGCACCATGGGCCAGACGCGCACCACGGGCGACTTGTTGGTCAGCGCCAGGCCGTCCTTGAAGTTGATCGTGGAACAGGCCGGCTGAACCAGCACATCGCCCGCCGGCAAGCGGCTCTCTTCCAGCGTCGTGACACCGGCGCGAAAGCCAGCGTCGTCTTTTTCCAGCAGCAGGGCCTTGAACATTTCGTAGCACCAGGGGTGGCAGGGGCTGCGATGCTGACACGCCTTGCCTGTTGACGCCTGCCAACCCGCTGCTATCCTGCCGCGCCGATGCCCAAACCACCCGCCCTGCCGACCCAGCTGCCGAACGCGCGCCCCAGCGTGCTGCTGATCGCATCGCTGGCGGCCCTGCTGACCTGCCTGCCGGCGCGCGCCGCACCCGAGACACCGGCAGCAGCGCCGGCTGGCGGCGACGCCGTGTGGATGCTGCTGCAAGAAAAGGGCCTGGTGCCGGCAGCAGGCAAGCTGGAAGAACGCATCGAAAGCAGCGCGTTGGTACGGCAGGTGCGCGACGGCGCCACCGAGATGGTGCTGTCGGCGATGAACTTCCTGGGCGTGCGCTACGTGCGCGGCGGCAGCACGGCCGAGCAGGGCTTCGACTGCAGCGGCTTCACGCGCTACGTCTTCGAGAACAGCCTGGGCCTGGTGCTGCCGCGCCGCGCCGATGAACAGGCCAACAAGTCCGGCCTGTTGCAAGTGAAGCGGGAAGAGCTCAAGCCGGGCGACCTGGTCTTCTTCAACACACTGCGCCGCGCCTTCTCGCACGTGGGCATCTATGTCGGCGAAGGCAAGTTCATCCACGCCCCGCGCGCTGGTGCGGAAGTGCGCATCGAAGACATGCGCGCCAGCTACTGGGCCAAACGCTTCAATGGCGCGCGCCGCGCCGAACTGCCGAGCACCGAAGCCCCGACGCCCCAGTAAGACGCAGCGCTGCGGCCATGGCAGCGTCGACGACAGGCAACCGTGGCAGCGGCCACAATCGCGCGATGGGCGACAACGTGATTCCTTTGGCCGATCTGCGCTATGCCGCAGCCTTGCCCCGCATCCCCGACACCGGTTTTGCTCCCGGCGGCCAGCTCGCCGACCGCCTGGGCCGGCCGCTGCGCGACCTGCGCATCAGCGTCACCGACCGCTGCAACTTTCGCTGCAGCTACTGCATGCCGAAAGACGTGTTCGACAGCAGCTACAAGTTTCTGCCGCAGACCAGTCTGCTCAGCTTCGAAGAGATCACCCGCGCCGCACGAATTTTCGTGGGCCATGGCGTCACCAAGCTGCGCCTGACGGGCGGCGAGCCGCTGCTGCGCAAGCACATCGAAGTGCTGATTGGGCAGCTCTCGAATCTGCGCACACCCGCTGGCGAGCCGCTGGACATCACGCTCACCACCAATGGCTCGTTGCTCGAACGCAAGGCAGAGGCGCTGCGCGAAGCCGGCTTGCAGCGCGTGACGGTGAGCCTGGATGCGCTGGACGACGCCGTCTTCCGCCGCATGAACGACGTCGACTTCCCCGTGGCCGATGTGCTGCGTGGCATCGATGCCGCGCTGAAGGCCGGGCTGGCGCCGATCAAGATCAACATGGTCGTCAAGCGCGGCACCAACTGCCACGAGATCGTGCCGCTGGCGCGGTATGTGCGTGAACGGTATGGCCCGGCCGTGGTGCTGCGTTTCATCGAGTACATGGACGTCGGTGCCACCAACGGCTGGCGCATGGACGAGGTGCTGCCCTCGGCCGAAGTGGTGCAGCGGCTGCACGAAGCCTTCCCGCTCGAACCCCTGGAAGCCAGCGCGCCCGGTGAAACCGCGCAACGCTGGCGCTACCGCGATGGCGGCGGCGAGGTGGGCGTCATCAGCAGCGTCACCCAGGCCTTCTGCGGCGATTGCAACCGCGCCCGCCTGTCCACCGAGGGCAAGCTCTTCCTGTGCCTATTCGCCAGCCGCGGCCACGATCTGCGTGCGCTGCTGCGCGGCACGCAGGCCGATGGCAGCCCCTACAGCGACGACCAGATTGCCCGCGCGGTGGGCCTGATCTGGAGCGAGCGCGAAGATCGCTATTCGCAGTTGCGCAGCGGGCAAACCGAGTTCACGGGCAGCGGTGAACGCCGCGTCGAGATGCATTACATCGGCGGGTGAGCGAGGCCTCCGCCCACCCAAGCCCCATGCAGCCCTCATTGATCCGCATGTTGTCCACGGCCGCCGACGACGCCGTAGCCATCACCGCGCCAGGCCGTCCGGGCCTGAGCTACGGCGACCTGCGCGCGCTGGTGCAGCGCACGCTGTCTACGCTGAACGGCCTCGGCATGGGTCGCAACGACCGCGTCGCCATCGTGCTGGCCAACGGCCCCGAGATGGCCACCTGTTTTGTCAGCGCCGCCTGCGGTGTGACCACGGCCCCGCTGAACCCGGCCTACCGCGCCGACGAGTTCGAGTTCTATCTCTCCGACCTGAATGCCAAGGCGCTGATCGTCGAACACGACAGCACGTCGCCGGCGGTTGCCGTGGCGCAGAAACTGGGCGTGCGCCTGATCGATCTGCGCGCGGGCGCCGCAGCCGGCGACTTCACGCTGACGCCACGCGATGGTGCTGGCGGTGCCGGCGTTGCAGCCGCCACCCACGGCGGCATGGCGCAGCCCGACGACGTTTCGATGGTGCTGCACACCAGCGGCACCACGTCGCGGCCCAAGATCGTGCCGCTGAGCCAGCGCAACCTCTGCGCTTCGGCTCGCAACATCGCGGCCACGCTGCAGTTCAGCGCTGCCGACCGCGGCCTGAACATCATGCCGCTCTTCCACATTCACGGCCTGATTGCCGGCGTGCTGGCGCCGCTGGCAGCGGGCGCGCAGGTGTACTGCACGCCTGGCTTCAATGCGCTGAAGTTCTTCGGCTGGATGGACGAGGCCCATCCCACCTGGTACACCGCCGTGCCCACGATGCACCAGGCCATCTTGAGCCGCGCCGGCAAGAACGCCGAGGTCATCGCGCGCCACCCGCTGCGCTTCATTCGCAGCAGCAGCAGCAGCATGCCGCCCCAGGTCATTCGCGAACTGGAAGAGGTGTTCAAGGCGCCGCTGATCGAGAGCTACGGCATGACCGAGGCCTGCCACCAGATGGCCAGCAACCCGCTGCCGCCAGCGTTGCGCAAGCCTGGCAGCGTGGGCCTGGCCGCAGGGCCGCAAGTGGCCATCATGGCCGAGGACGGCAGCCTGCTGCCGCACGGTGAAGTCGGCGAAATCGTCATCCGCGGCGACAACGTGACTGCGGGCTACGAGAGCAACCCCGAAGCGAATGCCGAGGCCTTCACTGCCGGCGCCAACGGCGGCTGGTTCCGCACCGGCGACCAGGGTGTGATGGACGCCGAGGGCTACGTCAGCCTGACGGGCCGGCTGAAGGAGATCATCAATCGCGGTGGTGAAAAGGTCAGCCCGCGCGAGGTGGACGAACTGCTGATGGACCACCCGGCCGTGGCCCAGGTGGTGTGCTTCGGCATGCCCCACCCCAAGCTGGGCGAAGAGGTCGCCGCTGCCGTGGTGCTGCGTGAAGGCCAGAGCGTCACCGAACGCGAATTGCAGGACTTCGTCGGGAAGCGCGCCGCCGACTTCAAGGTGCCGAAGAAGATTCTCTTCATGGAAGAGATTCCCAAAGGCGCCACCGGCAAGCTGCAGCGCATCGGCCTGGCCGCCAAGCTGGGTCTGGTCTCTAGGAAACAACATGAACTGGACCCTGAAGAATCCCGTTCCCCCAAAGCTCACTGAGCGTTCTGTTGGGGGCGCAGCCTGGAACATGGTGCGGCAACGTGAACTGAGGTCGGGCGGATGAAAATCTGTGTCGTGGGCGCCGGCGCCATCGGTGGCTACCTGGGTGCGAAGCTCGCCCTGGCGGGCCAGCAGGTCACCTTCATTGCGCGCAACCGCAACCTCGAAGCCATCAATGCGAACGGCTTCAAGCTGCTGCTCGAAGACGGCCGCGCAGAGGTGGCGCCTGTCGGCCCGAACTTGCGCGCCGTGCAGCGCTACGCCGATGCCGGCCCGCAAGACGTGGTGCTGCTCACCGTGAAGGCGCACCAGGTGAAGGACCTGCTGCCCGACCTGCGTGGGCTTTTCGGGCCGCAGACGATGGTCGTCACCATGATCAACGGCGTGCCCTGGTGGTATTTCCACAAGCTGGCCGGCGCGTACGAAGGCCGCAGCCTCGAAAGCGTGGACCCGGGCGGCCTGATCGCCGCGAACATCGAGCCCGAGCGCATCATCGGCAGTGTGGTCTACCCGGCCAGCGAACTGGTGGAGCCGGGCGTCGTGAAGCTGATCGAAGGCAACCGCTTCAGCCTGGGCGAACTCGATGGCAGCCGCACTGAACGTGTGGAAGCGCTCGGCAAGGTGATGATGGCCGCCGGCTTTAAGAGCCCGGTCAGCCGCGACATTCGCAGCGAAATCTGGGTCAAGCTGTGGGGCAACCTGTGCTTCAACCCGCTGTCAGCCCTGACGCACGCCACGCTGGAAGACATCTGCCGCTTCCCGGCCACGCGCGAACTGGCCGCCAGCATGATGGGCGAGGCCAAGGCCGTGGCCGAGAAGCTGGGCGTGGCTTTCAAGATCAGCCTGGAGCAGCGCATTGCCGGCGCCGAGGCCGTGGGCGCGCACAAGACCAGCATGTTGCAGGACGTGGAAGCCGGCCGTGCCTTGGAGCTTGAGGCCTTGGTCGGCGCGGTGGTCGAACTCGGCCGCATCACGGGCACGCCCACGCCGACCATCAGCGCCATCTACGCCGCCACCAGCCTGCTGGCGAAGACGCTGGCTGCGCAAGGCGGGCACCTGCGCATTCAAGCGGGCTGACGGACCCAGCCGCTATCAGCCGCCGGGCAGACTGCCCTGCGCCTGCAACAGCGTTTCCAGGCACTGCTCGCGCAGGCCGTAAAAGCGCTTGATCTCTGCGATCTGCGCCAGCAGTTCGGGCTGCTGCGCGGTGGCCGCTGCGGCAGCGGCACCGCTGCGCTTGACGGCCAGGATCATCTTGTTCTTGCTGGTGTGCTCGAGCGAGATGAACTCGAACACCTGCGTCTCGTAGCCCATCGCTTCGAGCAGCAACGCGCGCAGCGAATCGGTCACCATCTCGGCCTCTTGTCCCATGTGGATGCCGTGCTGCAGCAGCGGCCGCAGCGCGGCCGGTGATCGCATCTGCGGGCGCAGCTGCTTGTGGCAGCAGGGCGAGCACATGATGATGGCAGCGCCGGCGCGCAGGCCCAGGTGGATGGCGTGATCAGTGGCCGTGTCGCAGGCATGCAGCGCGATCATCACGTCCAGCCGCGCGGGCTCGTAGCTGCGCACATCGCCCAGGTCGAACTGCAGCCCGTGTTGGCCATTCACACCGTTTAGGCCGTGGCGCTTCGCCACCTCGGTGCACAGCCTGACCATGTCCTCACGCAACTCGACGCCGGTCACCTGCGCCTGCTTGCCCTGTGCGCGCAGCCAGTCGTGCACCGCAAAGGTCAGGTAGCCCTTGCCCGAACCGAAGTCGGCCACGCGCACGTCCGGGCTCTCGGCCAGAGTTGAACGCTTCAACGCGGCGCCGAAGACCTCGATGAACTTGTTGATCTGTTTCCATTTGCGCGACATCGCCGGCACCAGCAGCAGCTCGTCGCGCACCCGGTGCGTGACGCCGAGATCGACCCAGAAAGGCCGGTCCAGCGCCAGTTGACGCTGCTTTTCCTTGTCATGCGAAGGCTCGCCGGGCAGCTCGGCAGGCACATTCGACGGCTTGCCCATGCGCAGGCTCGGCCTGCCCTTGCGGCTGTAAGCCAGCTGAACTTCGGCCGTCTGCGTCAGCAGGTGTGCGTTGTGAAAGCGCGTGCCCAGCAGCTCGTCGAGCAGCTTCAAGCCTTCGGCCAGCGGATGGTTCTTGGTGATGTCGCGGGTCTGGTAGCGCCACAGGAAGCACAGCTGCCGCTCGCCGCGCAGTTGCACCTCGCGCACCAGCAGTCGGTCCAGCTGATCATCGGCGCCCACAGGCTTGGTCAGCAGCAGCTTGACGAAGGTTCCGGCCGCCAGCGCCGCCGCCACCAGGCGCGAAAAACGCGCCGCTGCATCGGCCTGCGCGGCCGGAATCGGTTCGGCCTGGGGGTCGGGAATCAGGTTGGTGAACATGGCGGACGAGCTCGTCAGCGTCGTCGCTCAGAGGCTTCCATGAGCACAGTCAGTCGACGCGCTCAGTGCGCGCCCGCCGCCGCAGGCTTCTCGTCCAAGGCTGGCGTGGTGATCTCGCCCGGTATGCCCCTGCGCGCAAGCAACGTGTAGACGGTCGGCACGACGAAGATGGTCAGCAGCGTGCCCAGGCTCATGCCGCCCACGATCACCCAACCGATCTGCTGCCGGCTCTCGGCGCCCGCACCGCTGGCCAGGGCCAGTGGCAGCGCGCCGAGCACCATCGCGCCGGTGGTCATCAGAATCGGGCGCAGGCGCAGCGCGCTGGCTTCCACCACGGCCTCCATCACGCTCTTGCCTTGCTGGCGCAGCTGGTTGCTGAACTCAACGATCAGGATGCCGTGTTTGGTGATGAGGCCGATCAGCGTGATGAGGCCGATCTGCGAGTACACGTTCAAGGTGCCGCCGGTCAGCTGCATCGCCGCCAAGGCGCCCACCATGCTCAGTGGCACCGCCAGCAGGATCACGAAGGGGTCGATGAAGCTCTCGAACTGCGCCGCCAGCACCAGGAAGATGAACAGCAGCGCCAGCACGAAGACCACCCCCAGCGCGCCAGAGCTGGCCTTGAATTCGCGGCTGACGCCGTTCAGCTCGGTGGCATAGCCCTCGGGCAGCACGCGCGCGGCCGTCTCGTCCATGAACTTCAGCGCTTCGCCCTGCGAATAGCCGGGCGCCAGGTCGGCGGTGAGGCTGACGCTGCGCCGCTGGTTGAAGTGGTTCAGTTCGCGCGGGCTCACCGCTTCACGCACCTTGACCAGGCTGGACAGCGGCACCATGGTGTCGTTGCGGCCGCGCACGAAAATCTTCTCGATGTCTTCCGGCGTGGTGCGGCCGCGTGCCTCGGTCTGAACCACCACGTCGTACTGCTCGGCATCACGCTTGTAGCGCGTGACGACGCGGCCACCCAGCATCGTCTCCACCGTGCGCGCCACGGTGTCCACGCCGATGCCAAGATCAGCGGCCCGCGCGCGGTCCACGTCAATGAAGACCTCGGGCTTGTTCAGCTGCAGGTCGCTGTCGGGCTGCACGATGCCCGGGTTCTTCTGCATCTCGGCGATGAACTGCTGAGCCACGCGCGCCATGTTCTGGTAGCTGTCGCCGCTGACCAGCACGACGCTCAGCCCGCGGTCACGGAAGCCCTGGCCCAGGCTGGCCGGCGTCACCGGAAAGGCGCTGACGCCCGGCAGCGCGGCCAGCTTGGGCAACAGGTCGCGCTGCAGGTCACGGGTGGTTCGCGTGCGCTCTTCCCAGTCCACCGTGCGCATGACGCCGAAGGCCGTGCTGACCTGGCCACCGCCGATGAAGAAGAAACGGCGATCGAACTCCGGGTACTGGCTGGTGATGGTCTCGATGGCATCGAGGTAGCGCGCGGTGTACTCCAGCGTTGCGCCATCGGGCGCGCGTATCGGCATGGCGACGACGCCACGGTCTTCGTACGGCGCCAGTTCGCTCTTGGTGATGGTGAACAGCCACCAGCTCGCGCCCGCGCTCGCCAGCATCACCCCGACGATGAGCCAGCGGCGTTGCAGCGTCCAGCCCAAAGCGCGTGCATAGCCGGCCGACACCGCGGTCAGCACCCGCTCCATGCCGCGGTCGAAGCGGCTGGGCTTTTCGGTGTGCTTCAGCAGCTTGCTGCACAGCATCGGGGTCAGCGTCAGCGCCACGAAGCCGCTGACCAGCACCGCACCGGCCAGCGTCAGCGCGAACTCGCCGAACAACCGGCCCGTGCGGCCGGGCGTGAAGGCCAGTGGCGCAAACACCGCCGCCAGCGTGAGCGTCATCGCGATGACGGCGAAGCTGATCTCGCGGATGCCCTTGATGGCGGCCTGGAACGGCTCCATGCCCTTTTCGATGTGGCGGTAGATGTTCTCCAGCACCACGATGGCGTCGTCCACCACCAGGCCGATGGCCAGCACCAGCGCCAGCAGCGTCAGCGTGTTGATGGTGAAGCCGGCCAGCGCAATGAGCGAGAACGCGCCGATGAGGCTGATCGGGATCGTCACCAGTGGAATGATGGAAGCGCGAACCGTGCGCAGAAAGACGAAGACCACCAGCGCCACCAGCACCACGGCTTCGATGACGGTGGTGTAGACGGCCTTGATGCTGCGGTCGATGAAGACCGAGTTGTCGTTGGCCTGCACCACCGTCACGCTGGGCGGCAGGTCGCGCTGAATCTGCGGCATCAGCGCCTTCACGCCAGCCGCCACTTCCAACGGGTTGGCGGTGGCGTTGCGAATGACACCGGTGCTGATGCTGGGCACGCCGTTCAGGCGCACCCGGCTGCGCTCGTTCTGCGCCGCTTCTACGACCCGCGCCACGTCGCCCAGCCGCACGGTGTAGCCGGCCGCCGTGCGCAAGGCCACCTTGTTGAATTCAGCCACGGTATTGATGTCGGTGCGCGCGGTGACGCTGAACTCACGCTGCGCGCTTTCGATGCGGCCGGCGGGCACTTCCAGGTTCTGGCGCCGCAGCGCGTCTTCCACGTCCTGCACGGTCAGCTTGTAAGCGGCCAGCCGGTCGGGGTCGAGCCAGATGCGCATGGCATAGCGGCGGTCGCCGCCGACCTGCACATCGGCCACGCCGGGCACCGTCTGCAAACGCGGCTTGACGACGCGGTTGATAAGGTCGGTGAGCTCCAGCGGCCCCATCGTCTCGCTGGTGTAGGCCAGCCAGATGGTGGGCGTGGCATCGGCCTCGACCTTGCTGATGATGGGCTCGTCGGCCGCCTCGGGCAGGCGGCCGCGCACGCGGGCGACGCGGTCGCGCACCTCGGCAGCGGCCGTGTCGGGATCTTTGTTCAGGCGAAAGCGCACCGTGATCTGGCTGCTTTCCGTGCGCGAGATGGACGTCAGGATGTCCACGCCGTCGATGCCCGCGATGCTGTCTTCCAGCGGCTTGGTGACCTGGCTTTCGATGACCTCTGAAGAGGCGCCCTGCAGCCGCGTGCTGACGTTGACCAGCGGCTCGTCGATGCGCGGGTATTCGCGCACGCTCAGTTCCTGGAACGACACCAGGCCGACCAGCACCAGCAGCAGCGACATCACGCTGGCCAGCACCGGGCGGCGGATGGAAATTTCCGAAAGCTTCATCGGGCGTTTCTCGTTGTCAGCCGGCGCTTCATGCGGGGGTGGCGCGGGGCGCGCCCGATGCTGCGCGGCCCGGAGGCGGCGCACCGCGTGCGGCACTGCTGGCGGCGCCGGCAGGTGCGCCCGCGCGCGACAGGTCGATCACACGCACCGGCACGTCGTTGCCGCGCAGCAGCCGCGCGTGGCCGGCAGTGACCACGGTGTCGCCGAGCGCCAGGCCTTCCAGCACCTCGACACGGCCGGACAGGCGCAAGCCCAGCTTGGCTTCGATGCGCTGCGCCACCTTCTTGCCGTCGGCAGCGGTGGCCACCTTGAAGATGAACTGCTTGCCGCCCACCGGCACCAGTGCTTCTTCGGGCACCACGAGCGCGCCTTCACGCACAGCGAAGACCACGCGTGGCCGCGCGAACATGCCGGGCTTGAGCAGGGCGCCGGTGTTTTCCACCTGCGCCACCACCTGCAGGGCGCGGCCGTTGGCGTCCACCTGCGAATCGATGGCCTGCACGCGGCCCTTGAAGCTGCGGCCCGGCAGGGCGTCCACGGCCACGTCGACAGCCTGGCCCACACGCAGGCGGTCGACCACGCGCTCGGGCAGCGCGAACTGAACCTTCAGCGACGACAGGTCTTCGACGTTGACGATCTCGGCACCGTCCTTCAGGTAGTCGCCGACATCGACAACACGGATGCCGGCCGTGCCGTCAAAGGGCGCCATCACCTTCAGGCGCGCCAGTTGCGCACGCGCCAGAGCCACCTGCGACTCGGCCACCTCCAGCGCTGCGGCGTTCTGGTCGACAGCGCTCTGACTGACAAAACCCTCGCCCAGCAATTCACGGCCGCGCTGCAGGTTGGTGCGCGCGATGCTGGCCTGCGCCTCGCTCTGCTTGAGCTGGGCCTGCTGCAGCGTGTCGTCCAGTTGCACCAGCAGCTGGCCACGGCGCACACGCTGGCCGTCGGCGAAGCCCAGCTTCACGATGCGGCCGCTGACCTCGGGGCGCAACATCACGCCCTGGTTCGACCGCAAGGAACCGACAGCGAGTACGTCGTCGGTGATGGTGATGGCCTGCACCTGCGCCACTTCAACCGCAGCCGGGCCACCCATGCCCGGAGGACCGCCCGCGCTACCCGCGCCACCTGGACGCGCTGCACCACCCGGGGCAGACGCGCCCGTGGCTGCCGGTGCGCCCTTCGAGGGGGCGTTCTGCCACCACCAGGCCAAGCCGCCGGCAACGAGCAGGCCCACCACGGCCACCGCCGTATGCAATGTCTTCACAGGGTTCTTTCGGGTGCTTGGACCAACCCAAGACTGTAACTTTCTTGGGAGGATTTCGCTTTGCCCGTGAACGCGCGCTTGCGAACGCGGGCTTGCAGCCTCTCAGGCCGTCAGAGCATCCACACCTTGGTTGGCCAGGCGGTCGGCGCGTTCGTTGCCGGGGTCGCCGGCGTGGCCCTTGACCCAGCGCCAAGTCACCTTGTGCGCGGCGTTCAAGGTGTCCAGACGCTGCCAGAGTTCGACGTTCTTCACCGGCTTCCTGTCGGCCGTGGTCCAGCCGCGGGTCTTCCAGCCGTGTATCCACTTGGTGATGCCGTCCTTCACGTACACGCTGTCGGTATAGACCGTCACCGTGCAGGTGCGCTTCAGCGAAGCCAGCGCCTCGATCACCGCCGTCAGCTCCATGCGGTTGTTGGTGGTGAGCCTCTCGCCGCCGAACATTTCTCTCTCGTGCGCGCCACTTTTCAGCCACGCGCCCCAGCCGCCGGGGCCGGGGTTGCCGCGGCAGGCGCCGTCGGCATAAATCACCACTTCACTCATCACGTTGCCATTCATTGCTGCACATCGTTCGAGTGCTCATTCATTGCTCTTTATCGCGTGCCTTTTCTGTGGCCAACAAGGCGGGCTCGCGGCGCGCCACAGCCGCCGTCGCGGCATGGACCTTGCGCTTTTCCTGCTTCACCATCCCCACCACCCGCATGCCACGCACGCGTTTGACGGCAACCACGAAATACACGCTGCCCAGCACCGGCCACCAGCGGTCGCCCAGGCGGTCCATCCAGCCGAAACGGTCCAGCCACTTCTGGCTCCGGAAAGGCGGGCGCCAGCAGCCGAAGCGCCCGGCCTCGACCTCGAAGCCCAGCAGCCGCAGCCAGTCGCGCAAGCGCCAGTAGCCGATGAATTCACCGGCCTGCGGCAGGTACAGACCGCCTTGCCGGTTGTAGCCCAGGCCGTGCTTGATGCGCCCGGCACGTTGGCGCAGGCCCCACAGGCTGGCCGGGTTGAAGCCGGCGATGACCACGCGCCCTTCAGGCACCAACACGCGTTCCACCTCGCGCAGCGTGTGATGCGGGTCGCGCGCCAGTTCCAGCGCATGCGGCAGCACCACCAGATCGATGCTGTTGTCCGGAAAGGGCAGCGCGTCGAACTCGCAATGAAGACCGATGGGCTCGTGCAGCGCCTGCGTGCTGATCAGGCTGTCGTCAAGCGGCGGCAGTTCCAGCGACAGGACATCGGGCACGTGCATGGAGTCGCTGGCCACCCAGCGGTGAGGCATGCGGTTGGCACGCAGGCCGTCCAGTTCCGGCACGCCGAGTTGCAGGGCATGGAAACCGAAAGCATCGGTCACCGCGTGGTCCAATCGCTCTTGTTCCCACGCCAGCAAGTAATGGCCTGGCGCTGTGCGCAACCAGGCCCCCAACTCAAGTATCGACTCGTCTCGCGTCATGAATCTTTCAGCGCTGCCCGCCTTCGCCGACAACTACATCTGGATGCTTCACGACGGCACGCAGGCCGTGGTGGTGGACCCGGGTGATGCCGCGCCCGTGCTGCAGGCGCTGAAGGCCCAGGGGCTGCAACTCGCAGGCATTCTAGTGACGCACCACCACCCCGACCACGTGGGGGGTGTCGACACGCTGCGCGCCCACCTCCAAGGCCCGGTGTGGGGCCCGGCGCGCGAGAACATTCCCACGCCGTTCGTGCCGCTGCAGGATGGCGATGTGGTGACGGTGCTGGGCCGGCGCTTCCACGTCATCGACGTGCCGGGCCATACCGCCGGGCACATTGCCTATTTCGAGTTGGATGACGATGTGGCGCCGCTGCTCTTTTGCGGCGACACGCTGTTTTCTGCGGGCTGCGGCCGCCTTTTCGAAGGCACGCCGGCGCAGATGCACCATTCGTTGTCGCGCCTGGCTGCGCTGCCGGGCGGTACCCGGGTCTGCTGCACGCACGAATACACCTTGTCCAACCTGAAATTCGCCGTCGCCGTGGAACCCGGCAACCCTGAACTTGCTCAGTACCAGGCACGCTGCACCGCGCTGCGCGCCCAGGGCCTGTCCACGTTGCCTTCCCATATCGCCCTGGAACGCCAGATCAACCCGTTTTTGCGCTGCGAGGTGCCTGAGGTCGTGAAAGCCGCCCGCGCGCAT
>Ga0209591_10003933_pt1 | contig 17038 bp, 14 predicted proteins | sample MAT01_FD_187207 | JGI IMG/M metagenome (GOLD analysis project Ga0209591, IMG submission 187207) | Freshwater microbial communities from Lake Fryxell liftoff mats and glacier meltwater in Antarctica - MAT-01 (SPAdes) (version 2) | ecosystem: Environmental > Aquatic > Freshwater > Ice > Liftoff... | reverse complement strand
CAACAACACACCTGTGCCCAACGGCATGACCGCGATGGGGTCCAATCAAACCAACATACCGCTGAAGTGGTTGCCGATTACCTGCCGCAATTAGCCTTGGCTGGCTTGTTGACTTGTCGACGCAACACTCTGCCCAGCCCGCACCGGTCCGGTCCGCAGTAAACTCTTCTCCTTGCGCTTCTCCCACCCATCCCCTTTGCCCACCGAGATTTAACATGACCGCCCGCGACGCCATTCCCTCCATCGCCTCCCTCAACACCGAACAATTGCTCGACGATGTTTCGCGGCATTGGGATGCAGAAATTGTTCCGCAACTGATCGAGTACGTAAAGATCCCCGCGAAGTCCCCCAGTTTCGATCACGATTGGGCCAAACATGGCTTCCTGGACGCGGTGATCGAGCAGGCGCGCAGCTGGGTGCTGTCGCAGAATGTTGCCGGCCTTACGCTGGAAGTGGTGCACATCGATGGCCGCACCCCGGTGCTGTTTTTCGATATTCCAGCAACCGGTGGTGTTGCTGCCGACCAGACGGTGCTGTTGTATGGACACTTGGACAAGCAGCCGGAAATGACTGGCTGGCGCGCCGGGCTCGGCCCGTGGATTCCGCTTTATGAGGACGGAAAGCTGTATGGCCGTGGCGCTGCCGACGATGGCTATGCTGTGTTCTCGGCACTGTCAGCGATCATGGCATTGGACAAGCAGGGCGTGGCGCGCCCGCATTGCGTGGGTCTGATCGAAACCTGCGAAGAAAGCGGCAGTTACGATTTGCCCGTTTATCTCGAAGCATTGGCCCCGCGCATGGGCAACGTGAAGCTGGTCGTCGCGCTCGATTCCGGCGCCGGTAATTACGAACAACTGTGGGTGACCACTTCGCTGCGCGGCCTCGTCAACGGCACGCTCACGGTGAACGTGCTCACCGAAGGCGTGCATTCGGGTGACGCAGGCGGCGTGGTGCCGTCGTCGTTTCGCATCGCCCGGCAGTTGCTTGATCGCATCGATGATTCGCGCACCGGCGTGGTCAAACCTGCCGCATTCAACTGCGAAATTCCCGCCGAACGCGTCGCACAGGCAAAGCAGGCGGCAGACATACTCGGCGAAGGCATGTGGAAACGCTTTCCGTGGGATAGCTGCTGTCCAGATGGCGGAGATGGTGGCGGCAAATTCACCTTCGTGCAGCCGACGACAAAAGATCCCGTCGAATTGATTTTGAATCGCACCTGGCGCGCCGCACTCGCCGTCACCGGTGCCGACGGCCTGCCGAGCATCGAAGCTGGCGGCAATGTGCAGCGTCCCTTTACTTCGTTGAAACTCTCCCTGCGTTTGCCACCATTGGTCGATGGCGCTGCAGCAGCCGAAAGTCTGAAGCAGACATTGGAGAACGATCCGCCGTACTCGGCGCATGTCACATACAACGTTGAACAGGCCGCAACTGGCTGGAATGCGCCAGCGATTGCGCCCTGGCTGTCGGCGGTACTCGAAGTGGCTTCGCAAACGTTTTATGGAAAGTCGGCGGCTTATCTCGGCGAAGGCGGCACCATTCCGTTCATGGCGATGCTGGGTGTGAAATTTCCTGACGCCCAGATGTTGATCACCGGCGTGCTTGGCCCGCAATCGAACGCGCATGGACCGAATGAATTTTTACATGTGCCGTATGCGAAAAAGCTGACGGCGGCTGTGGCGATGGTGTTGGCGGGGACGCGGTAGTTACCGTCGGTTTTATCCGGAATATTGTAAAGTCTAATGCTGGCGGCGTGTTTGGAGGCAAAAGGTGCCGGGAGGCGCGTCAGTGCTAGAGATTTAGCGAGTGATCGGCGCGCATTGGAAGTGCCGTTCCGTTGAATTGCTATTGGCTGCGAAATGCTGCGTACAACCACACGCCCGCCGCAATCAGCAGGCACACCAGCGCTACTATATCGGCCACAACGACGCGCGCAATCTGCGCGTTGTACCCGCCCGTCAACCAAGCCAGCCAAATGAACGAGACGACGCTGACAAACCCCGCGATCAGTGCCACCGGCTGCATCGCCGGCCGGAACGCGGCGTAAACAACAAGCGCGCCCAGCAGACCGAACAGGGCCGCGCGATGGCGCATAAGGATGGAGAGATTCGGCTCAGTGAACGAGAGCCCATAGAGCTTGCGCAGTTGCTCATCTCCAGCCACACCGGACAGCGGCAACAAGTGAATGATGCCGACGATGACCAGCATTACCGAGAGCAGGTGGCGCACGCCGCTATCCTTTCAACGGCATATAAATGGCGGTGAGCAAATCCTGTGGCGCCGTGCTGCGCACGTCGTTGAGATACTCCTCGAAACACGGCTGGTCATCTGGCTCCTCACCAGATTGTGGCAACCATTCGCCGAACAGCCATTTGTAAGGCTTCTCCAAATCTGAATAAGGTCCCTTGTATATCAACTGCGCACAGCGACCCGAAGGTGTATCAATGACGCGAAATTCCTCTGGCGGCTTAACGTCTACCGGAAACGCAAGGCAGGCCTCGGATACGAGCGCATCCTTTGGTTTCGCTGCGGGGTCGTCGTAATAGATGGCGAAGTAGCGTACCGCCGTGTCCATCAATCCCTGCCCGGCTGCCCAGATACTCAAGCGCTCGAACGTATCGCCGATACTCATGTAGTCGCCCTGATGGCGCAGGGTAACTACGCGATGCGGCGGCATATGTTTAAACGTGACTGCAAACATACTTTTCTCCTCGGAGGTCAATGTGGATGCGGGATGTCGCGCTTGTAGCGCGGTACTGCGGGCCTGCTTGGCGCGATAGGCAGCCGGTGGCGTGCCGTAGCCATCTCGAAATGCGCGATTGAATGCCTGAACGCTGCCATAGCCGGCTTCTGTTGCCAGGCGGCTGATGGCGATGTCCGAAGAAATCAGCTTCACCGCCGCGCGATGCAGCCGCAGCCGACGCACTGTTTCCGCCACCGTCTCGCCAGTCATGCCGTGATAGACACGATGAAAGTGATACGGCGAAAGAAATGCTTCTTCGGCCAGCCTATGCAGATCAACGTCGCCGTCCAGGTGATCGATCAGGTAATCGACTACGCGTTCGATGCGCTTGGCGTAAGTTTCGCGGGTGACGGTTTTCATTGGCATTCAGGCCTTTGCGTGAGGTTTCAATGAATGCACTCTAGAGGAACGGACTTAACCTGGCTTGCGGTTTTTTATCCGTCTCGTGATGCCTGAACATGCGCAGCAAGCGTCGCGGCAAGCCGTTTGGGCGCTTTACGCAATCAGCCTTGCGTCAGCAGGCGTTTGACCGTGTCTGCGTTCGCGGGAGCAAGCAGGACTCTGACACCGACTACCTTGCTACCCCACTGCAACGGCGTGTACACGTCGGGATAGGCTGCGATCAGCGGCGCACGCTGTTCGTCATCAACAAATATGTGCAGGACAGTGCCATCAGGCGGAACCGTCGCAAAAATCTTGCTGCGTGCGCGAAATGACGAGTACTCGAAGTGCGGTTCTTCGGTCGCCTCAGGTAAAGATAATGCGAATTTACGTGCGTGTTGCAGCTTCATTCAAATGCTTCCGCCTTGTCGTCTGCTCAGGCAAACATCTGCCAACGCTGTGTAGACATTGCCCGCCATTTACCAGGGAAGCGAATATGTCTTCAGATTGGTAAAGCTCTTGCAAGCCTCCTGCACACCTTCCTTGGCGCCAATTCCCGAGTCCTTGATGCCGCCGAATGGCGTTACTTCGAGACGGTAGCCCGGCACTTCCCAGATATTCACCGAGCCCACATTGAGTTCTTTGACGAAACGCATGATGTCGTCGAGTCGATTGGTGCACACACCCGACGACAGGCCGTAGTCGGTACCATTGACGATCTGTATCGCTTCATCTACGTCCTTGAACGTGATCACCGGGGAGACCGGGCCAAAGGTCTCATATTTCACGACCTCCATTTCCGGCCGCACCTGGTCGATCAGCGTGGGTGAATACGAAGCGCCAACGCGCTGGTTGCCGTGTAGCAGACGGGCACCCTGCGAGACGGCGGCATTGACGAGCGACTCAAAGCGTTTCGCAGACGCCTCATCGATCACGGTGCCCATGTCCACGTTTGGGTCCAGCGGATCACCATAGGTCCAGGCGCGCGTCTTGGCCAGCAGCGCCTCGGTGAATTCCTGCGCAACTTTCTCGTGCACCAGGATGCGCTTGACCGCCGTGCAGCGTTGACCAGAATTCTTGTACGAGCCGTTGGCCGCAAGCTCGGCCGCCTTCACGACATCGGCATCATCCATCACGACAATCGGGTCGTTGCCGCCAAGCTCCAGTACCTGGCGCTTGTAGGTGGCTTTGCCAGAGATGTATTTGCCGATCGCCACGCCGCCGGTGAAAGTCACCATGTCGACATCGGCGTTGGTCAGCATCTCATCGGCGATTTCTTTCGGGTCGCCGGTAATCACCGAGAGCATTTCCGGCGGCAACCCTGCCTCGTAGAGAATATCGGCAAGCACCAATGCGGCAAGCGGTGTTTTCTCAGTCGGTTTCAGCACCATGCGATTATTTGTTGCAATCGATGGCGCCACTTTATGGATTACCTGGTTCAGCGGATGATTGAACGGCGTAATCGCGGAGATCACACCCAATAGCGGCTCGCGCATGGTGTGTACGCGGCGAGACTTGCCGTGGTGGGTGAGGTCGCACGAAAACGACTGGCCATCATCGACAAGCGCCTGCTGAGCGGCGAACAGCAGCACGTCAGACGCGCGGCCGACCTCATACATGGTGTCCTTGATGCACAGCCCCGATTCGAGCGTGATCGTGTGGGCAATCTCATCTTTGCGCTCAGCGATGATCTCGCCCGCGCGCATGAGGATTTTGTAACGTTCATGTCGGGTCAGCTTCGCCTTGTACTGGCGAGCGATACGAAATGCGCGGCGGACATCTTCAATCGATGCCTTGGGTACTGTGGCGATCACTTCGCCAGTGTACGGGTAGCGGATTTCGATGATACGATCTGTAAACACCTTTTCACCGGCAATGCGCATGCCTTCGTGGCGGGGTTTGTCGACGGTCTTGGCACGTGCATTCATGATCTTTTTCAGTGTGGTTTTATTGTTAGTTAATCAGCGAACTCACAAGCCGTCGTCCCAGCGGATGGCCACAACGGCCACGCCGGGCTAGGACCCAGTCCACTCAACTTCGCTATTGCATTGAAGCTGAATTGGTCAGATGTTGAATCGGACTGGGTCCCAGCCTCCGCTGGGACGACGAATGAGTGGGATATCGACTTGTGTGCAGAGTTGAAGCGGTAGAAAAATGACAAAGCGCCAGCTCATCACAGCGTCCCATTGATCGCAAAGTCAAAAATCTGGTAACTCTTTAACGTGGACACGCCGGCCTTCAGCTTGTAGGCATCGTTGAGCGGATAGTTGACGATGAAGGGCACCTTGGCTTCCGAGGTTCCGCCGTGTGTGCGCAGGCGATGACCTTCGAGCCCCTTCAGATTGTGATCGGCCTCGGAACCACCGATGCACACATCGGCACGCGCGATGACCGCCACGTCCCCTTCGCGGTCGGGCGGCATATCGAATTCGCGGCAGACGGTGGCTTTATCCATCACCATCTCGACGCCATCAATATTGCGCACCACTTCCATGACCTGCTGCGGCGTGGTTTTGCCGAGGCACCATACGCGCACGAAACCACCCAGCGCGCCGTGATGGGCCACGAAGGCATCGGTGATCGGGCAGATGACTTTCACGTCGCCCTTGCCGAATTTGGCGTCGAGGACATCCTGCAGCCAGATGACGTTCGGCTTGCCTTCCGCATTGCTCTTGTCGTTCATGCCGTGGTCGGCGATCAGGGCGACGGTGGCGTCCTGCGCGGCGAGACGGCCAAAGCAGGCATCAAGCGCTTCATAGAACCGCCGTGCACCGGCTTCGTTCGGTGCGAATTTGTGCTGCACAAAGTCGGTGAGCGAGAGATACATCAGATCGGGGCGCTTTTGTTCGAGCAGCTTGAGACCCGCCTCCAGCACCAGCAGCGACAACTCCATCGAGTACATATCGGGCTGCGCCATGCCGACGAATTCGAGCACGTTCTCGATGCCGTTCTCCGCCATCGTGCATTTACTCGCGAACTCTGACGAAAAGGAGATGTGGCCCTTGCTCACATCGAGGTTCTTGCCCAGTTGCTTGCGCAATTTGTCCTTGGCCGTGATCGACACCACGCGCGCACCGGACGCCGCAAATTTGGCGATGATGGTATCGCCGCGCAACAACTCGGGCCCCGTCATCACCACCGGTTGCGAGGTGGCGGTATCGAGATAGAAGTTTCCAGAGATGCCATGCTTCGATGCGGGAGTGCCGGTGATGATGGACATATTGTTCGGGCAGGTGAACGAGGGCATCGTGCCATCGGCAACCGTGCTGAAGCCCTGCTGTATGAAACGCGCGATATTCGGGATCACGCCATCATCGAGGAACTGTCGCAGATAGGCTGGATCGCCACCATCAATACAAACCACCACCACAGGCCGCAGCGGCCAGCGATAGTCGATGCCGTTAACGTTGACAGTGGGTTTGCTTGCATTCATGTGAGGAATCCTGGCGTTGGTGAACAGTTTGACAGCATGATTTGAAAAACCGCCTATGCTTTGGCCGCTAACCGTTTGTTGTCAGGTAGAAGCGCCGCGTGCAATCTGGCACGGCTGCCCAGCACATGTGCGGCCATGCGTTTCTCAGCGAGCACATGATCGCCTGCCTCAATGGCATCGACGATGGCCTCATGCTCTTTGGTGGAGAGGGGAATGTTGTCAACGCTGTGCGAGATGGTCGCGCGCCGGTAAAGGTCGAGTTGATTGACGACGCTGCGGTAATTGGAAAGCAGCACATCATTGCGCGCCGCGCGCGCCAGCAGATCGTGGAATTCCACGTTCAGCGCGAAATAGACATCGGCCTTGCGGCTGCGGCTTCCGGTATGCATTTTCTTGACGATGGCGCGCAGTTGCGCAATCTCACTGGCTTCGATGCGTTGTGCCGCCAGCTTGCCGATGAGGCCTTCCAGCGCCGCGCGTACCTCGTAAAAATCGCTGGCCTCCGCGAGCGAAACTTCACGCACGAACACGCCACGATTCTTTTCCACCCGCACCAGCCCTGCCTGACCCAGCGCACGAAATGCCTCGCGTACCGGCCCGCGCGAAACCCCCAACGCTGCGGCGATATCGGCTTCATTCAGCTTGGTGCCGGCCGGAATCTCGTCCGAAATGATCCGTCGCTCAAGCTCGTTTTGTGCAAGCGTGACCAGCGAATGTTGGCGCAGCGGTTCGATCGCATGCGCGAGCGGCTTTTTCTTGAGGGCGTTGTTCAAGGCATGGGGTTTGATAGTGGAGAGCAAATGATAACGGTCTTTTTGTAGATTGTAAACAATTTACAAAGTGACAGTTTTAAGCGCTGTCAATTCGAACCACAGGCGAGAACTCTGCTTCATCAAATGCCTGCAAGAAGCAGGTGTCTCAGCCGATGAAACCGGGTTCGAAATGACGCGTCGGGAAGCCGGGGCAGGGAGAAAGGATATTACCGGCGCATTGCCAATATTCGTTTGACGTTGACTTGACGGCGAGCGTCTCAAAACCGTTGCGAGCGGGCGAAGTTTGTGTTGAGGAGCGGACACATACCCAGTGTACGACGACGTGTTTGGCAAACCCGGGAAACCCGAAATTCGCCCGCGCCGAAGATTTTGAGGAGCTCTCGACAGCAAAGATCGCCATTTGACGGTCCTTTCGCCGCATTTATGCCCGTAGATGCCCGCCAATAAACGACTTTCGTGTTGCGGCGCGTGTGCGAACCCAGCAGCCCTTCTATCGCGCGCGCAGCCACCACAGCTCATTACATGGAGGCTGGTATGTCGCCGCAGATACTGGCAGACAAGAAAATACATGCGGCACTGACAGCTATCTAAAAAATGAGAGCCGAAGCTGAGGGTTCCATAATCAAACTCAGGAGCACCCCATGCCATTGAAAAGAGGGTCAAGCCAGGCAACAGTTAGCAGCAACATCAAAACGCTGGTGCATGAGTACGAGAAAGACGGCAGCATCGGCAACAGTAAACCTGCCAGCAAGAAAAAGGCGGCGAAACAGGCCGTGGCCATCGCACTTGATATGGCACGTGAAAGTGGCAAATCGAACACTGCCACGGCGACAGGTCGCAAAGCGAGTGCCCGGAAATCCTAGAATTCGCTGGGTAATGCTGAATGCGAAGATCAGGATGGCAAAAATCGGTGGCGTACAGTGTTGACCGGCGGTGCACTGCAGTCGTGCATAGCGAATTTCCGTAAATACGAGAGCGGCGCGGCCACAACAGCGACAGACAGTTGCGTGTCCGGAGAGGAAAAATTGCGGTCGAAGTGAAACGCGGCCAAACATGTAAACAATTGTCAACAGCACGCAAAAGCAGCCTAAGCGGGCCACGTTTTCCGCTACAGTCTGCAACTGCAACTGCAATCGCGTACGCCAGAATATGCAATCGTTTGCGCTAACTCTCCTTGGAACCACCCTGAATGAGCATTGCCAAGATCAGCAAAGCCTTGTTGGACATGTCGCGTTTCGACGACGAGGTGTTGCACGTTACCGATTTGGGCATGGGGGCGTTGGCAGCTGCGAAACTGGAGCCAGCGCAGAAATGCCTGATGGAGCGCATTAATGGATTCCGTTCGATGGATCAGCTATTTGCACTGTCTGGCGACATCGTTGGCGTGCATGGCGTGCTCGGAAGATTACTGGTGACGGGATATGTGGCTCCGGACCGGAATTCAATGGATAGCGTTCCGGTGGTCGCAGAGGCTCGGCCCAAGCCGCCGTTCGCGGAAAAACCACGTGCCGCAACAGCCGCTCTGCAGCCCGTTGCTGGCTCTTCACGCGCCGCAACTGCGGCAATGCCGCAGCCTAAAGGCGCCATCAGTGAATTGGATGCGGCCAAACGGCTCCTGGCGTTGGAAGCACGTCACCTCATGGGGGCTAGCGCTGATCGCATGCAGCCGCGCATTGAGGCTTGCACCTCAATCGCCGAAATTTATGACCTCATCGTGAAGTTGCAGCGTCATTTAAGCAAGAAAGGCGATAGCGCACCACATGTATCGCTCGACAGACTGATACGCGGCCTCGAAGCCGCCCGAAAATCACCCACAATGCCGACCGTTGCGGTTGCGGTCGCGTAACGCGCTAACGCTCGATTCGTCTTGCAGCGATTTTTGTTTGCTCCGTCGGTGTTGGCGTCAAGCGCCATGAAACCGGGGCGGCAGGCAAAACATTGGCAGATTTCTAGCGAAGGTCAGCTGCTTCCATTTCTGTAACCACGCGATGAACTTGTAGGTGCAAACCGCGCGTTGTTTGGAAGCATCCACTGAAGGCTGCCGCTAGCAGCCCAATGCTTCCAAAGCGCTTTCCTGGGGGCGCATCTAACTTGGGCAGCGCCCGGCATAATGCTTACTTCTGGCGCGGCATGCTCGCAGACAGCTAGAGCCTGATACTAATGACCCGACCTCGTGCGTATGCACATCGTTAATGCATTGGCCGCGATACTACTGCCCTTGCCCCAGCGCGAAGCCCCGTTCGCCATCGAATGTGCACAGGTTCTCGGTCTTGATGAAGTCAACGTTGCGCTGCATCAGCGCCTGCATCAGTTCGACGAGATCACCATGGTGCAGCTCGCGCTGCGAGTCAGCGGCCAGAAAACGACAGCGCCAGTGGTCTGTGCAGAAGGTTTCGGGGAAGCCGCCTGGCCATACCTTGACGCCCCGGTTGGTGATCATCTGCAGCTTGAACTGCATGGGTGCCAGTGCGGTGAGCGTGCCCGCCAAATAGTCGGCATTGCCCTGCGCCTCATGCACAAATACATCTACGCCCACCAGCTTCTTGGCCGCAGGCTTGGCGCGCGTGTACAGGGGCTTGGCGGTTACAGCCGCCGGCGGTGCATCTGCATAAGCGACCACGCCAAAAGTCTGCGGCTGTTGCCCCAGGCGTGCGATCACCGCGTCGGCAAACGCGGCGCAGCCCACGTGACTGGCGCTGTGCGCGGAGTGCAGGTCAGCGGTGTGCACACCATCTTCAATCGTGCGCAGCCAGGCGTTGTGGATGCGGGCAGCCACCTCAGCCTGACGAATGTGCACCAGCATCATTACGGCGCCCAGTAGCAGGCCAGACGGATTGGCCATGTCTTGTCCTGCAATGTCGGGCGCGCTGCCGTGGATGGCCTCAAACATGGCCACGTGCTCGCCAATATTGGCGCTGCCGCCCAGACCCACGCTGCCCGTCAGGTCCGCCGCGATGTCCGAAATGATGTCGCCATATAAGTTGAGCGTGACGATCACGTCAAATTGTTCCGGGTGGGTGGCCAAACGCGCACTGCCAATGTCAATAATCATGTGGTCGCTGGCGATGCCGGGGTATTCCACCTTGATCTCGTCAAACACCTTGTGGAAGAGCCCGTCGCTCATCTTCATGATGTTGTCCTTGGTCATGCAGGTGACCTTCTTGCGGCCATGCGCGAGGGCGTACTCGAAGGCGTAGCGCACGATTTTTTCGCAACCGGGGCGGGTGATAAGTTTGAGGCACTGGAAGACTTCATCCGTCTGTCGGTGCTCGATGCCCGCATACAGGTCTTCTTCGTTTTCACGGATGACCACGAGATCCATCGTGGGAAAATGGGTGGTTACAAAGGGAGCGTATGCCACGCAGGGCCGCACATTGGCGTACAGGCCGAGCGTCTTGCGCACCGTCACGTTCAGGCTCTTGTAGCCGCCGCCCTGTGGCGTGGTGATGGGCGCTTTCAGGAACACCTTGGTGCGGCGCAGGCTGGCCCAGGCTTCGGGGGCGATGCCTGCGGAGTTGCCCGCCAGGTACACCTGCTCACCGATGTCAATGAACTCGGGCGCAAGCTGCGCGCCCGCAGCTTCCAGGATACGCATGGTGGCAGCCATGATCTCGGGGCCGATGCCGTCGCCGGTGGCGACGGTGATGGGAGTCTTGTTGGGCATATTCGTTTCGTGATTGGTGGATGAACAGGCCGCAGTGTCGCTTTAACTTGCATCGACGTCTAATAATGTTTTAAGATTCAATACATAGAATAATCCAATGAATACAATTCGCCCCACTCGCGCCAGCCTCGCCCAACTACGCAGCTTCGAAGCGGTAGCTCGTCTTTGCAGCGTCACCAAGGCCGCCACCGAACTTCACCTCGCACAGCCCACCGTCTCCACCCAGCTCAAAGAGCTGGCGATTGCGGTGGGCACTGATCTGCTCACGCCCGCCGGGCGCGGCGTGCAACTGACTGATGCCGGGCGCGTACTGGCGCAGACGGCCACCCACATTTTTGACGAGTGGGCGCGCTTTGAGGACGCTATTGGTGCACTGGAAGGCTTGCAGCGCGGCGTGCTACGCATTGCCGGTGTGAGCACCAGCGAGTACTTCATCGCCCAGATGCTCAAGCCGTTTGCCAAGGCCCACCCCGGCGTGGTGATAGATCTTGCGGTGGAAAATCGCGACGCCGTGATCCAGCGCCTGCATAAGGAGCAGGACGATCTGGCCGTGATGATGATGCCGCCCACCGACATGCCACTCGAGCAACTGGTGTTCATGGACAACCCGCTGGTGTTGATTGGTGAGCAGCACCATCCGTGGGCGCTGCGGGCACGCGTGCCACTGGAGCAGTTGCGCAGCCAGACCCTGCTGATGCGCGAAGCAGGCTCGGGCACGCGGCGCGCAACCGAGCAGTTTTTTCAGAGTAAAGGCGTGCCGCTTGCGCCGCGTATGAGCCTGGGCAGCAACGAGGCACTAAAACACGCCGTGGCCGCAGGGCTGGGTGTGGCAGTCATCTCGCGCCACGCGTTGGGCAGCGACCCGGCCCGCGATGGATTGGCCATTTTGCCGATGAGCCACTTTCCGATCCGGCGCAGTTGGCAACTGGTGTGGCGCGCCGACCGTCGCCTGCCTCTGGTAGCGCAAAAATTTATCGAGCATGTGCGCGCGCAGACGCCAGCCAAGCCCCGCGCGCGACCGGCTCCTGCATAGGGTTTCGGCCAGGGACAAAAAGCGCAGAAGCTGCTTGTTCCCCGTTGATCGTCTTCGTGTAACGCCGTCACCCTGCCCTCTACAAGCCTGCCGTAACCACCGTGAGCAGCGCGGCGCTCGCCCGGAGCGATAGAACTTTGAAGAACTTCAAACGTCCCGTTGCTTGTAATTCCATTGAGACCAGCCGCGTTTTACGGGCGCTGTTCGTCTACTCCACGCCGATCCTGCGTATCTGCAAGCCAAACGCGCCATCCTGCCTGTCCGCGATCATCAGCCCAACTTCGCGCACCAGCGAGGCGTCGAGCGCTGGCGCCTGTACCTTTCGGCCGCGGAAGGTCGCTTCAAAGGTATCCACCGGAATGCGCACCGACACCCACGCATCCGCTTTCGTCTCAAAACTGGCTTGATAGCTGACCGCTTCAAAACGCCCGGGCACACGCAGATTGAGTTTGTAGCGCTTGCCGTCGCCGCGCACCTCGAGTACATATGCTGCGACTTTCGGCGCCAAGGGGGCGGCAACGCGGGCTCGCACCGAAGCGAAGCCGCCGTTCTGCTCCATCGACATCAGGCCCTCAAATACGGCAAAGCCGGCAACATCGAAGCGCATCAGGCTCCTGGACACCCCGCCCATTACGCGGTCGTCGGTGGCCGCCCAAGCGCTCACGCTGTCAGCGCTGGTGAATTGAAACAACGATTCGGTCATCTTCGGGCCTGAGGCTGGCTCACCCGCACCCGCATGGGTGAGGACCATTGATGCGACCGCGAGTGCGAAAATAATTCGGCGTACTCGCGCCGCAGTTGCTGAAGTGTGGGGCAAAGTCGTGCTTTCAAAAAATAGGCAGAAGCAAGCCACCGGCGTTGAGAAGTTATCATGGTCTATGTCTGTATTATTCTAATGCCGCCAGGCTTGTCAACTCGATCAGCTCGGGTCTGGGCCGACAGTCTTTCATTTCGAGAGCCGGACACTTATGATTCGCCCTGCGCCCAATGCGATGCGCAGCGGCAACCCACATTATTCAAGACTGAATCTCCATTATGCCGATCACAAAACTAAGGGCAGCGGCGTCCGCGTCGCCTTCTGAGCCCCTGCTAACGCCCTTCTGGGAGCGTATTCCAAAGTTCTTTTTGTGGCCAATACAATTCGACCCACTGGCTTTCATCGGCATCTGTGCGGTGGGCATGATTGTCGCGAGCATTGTGCCATTCATTGGCAAATTGTTGGCGCTGGTGATCTGGTTCTACTTTTTTCGGTATGCGATGACCGTCCTGGTGCAAACGGCGCGTGGTAATTTCAATCCTGAGGCAGCCGATCTCGCGCAGGAGAGCGGTGATCGTCGGCCAATCAAGCAAGGCGTTTTTCTATTCGTTGCAGTGCTGTCGGTGGCGCTCGTGGTGGGTTTTGCCGGGCCGGTCATCGGAGTCCTTTTTGGTCTGTTGGTTACTGTCGGGCTGCCGGCTGCCATCATGATTATCGCTATTCACGACAGCCTTGCAGATGCACTGAATCCGGTGGAAGTCGTGGGAGTCATTGGCAGTATTGGCGCACCGTATTTCCTGCTTTGTCTGTTCTTGTTGTTGCTTGAAGGCGGAGATATCGTGGTGTTCAGATTGCTTGGCCCTATGATTCCGGATTTGATCGAATACCCGGTCACTGCATTTTTCTCGATGTATTTCCTGCTTGTCATGTACAACATGATGGGCTATGTGGTTTATCAATACCACGAGAAATTAGGCTACAGCGTCGACAAAACTTTTGACAAAAATGCCGCCGAAGTGGCACCCACCGCGAAAGCGGGGCCACCGCTGTCGCCACGCGACCAGCGCATCGCGGACTTGATGCGTGACGGCGACATCAAAGGTGCAATCGACGAACTTAAAGACGACATGCGCTACAACCGTACCGATATCAGCGATAACCAGAAACTGCACAAGCTATATCTCGCACTCGGCGAAAGCGACAAGACATTGCCGCACGCACAACAACTCATCACGTGGCTAGTGGCTGCCGATCAGGGCGCCGCAGCGCTGGAGGTATTGCAGCGCATGCGCGGCATCGACGCTAACTTCAGTGTTCCCGATGCCAGTGCGGTGTTGCCACTCGCCGAAGCCGCCAAGGCGAGCCGCAATGCGCCTCTGGCGATTGAATTGATCAAGGGATTCGACAAGAAGAATCCCAATCATCGCGATATTCCCGCCGTATATTTTTTGGCTGCACGAATACTGTCAGAATCACAGCACGATGATGCACAGGCGATGCGCATCCTGCAGGCGATGATCACCCGCTATCCAGAAGCAAGCGTAGTCAAAGACGCGACAATCTATCTCACGGTATTGAAGCAAACATCAGCGGCATCCGCGCCACCACCACGGAGTAGCTAAACCAGCATTTGCCTCGCGAGTTTTAGCTCATCGCTTGCCGGGAAGCGTTGCTCCAGCATGTTGAAGTAATGTTGCGCACGGGTTTGATCGTTTCCACTTCCGCCTGCTTGTGCAGCGCGCCGATACGCAGCCAGCATGGTCAGCAGCACATCGGCCAGATTCACCTCACCCAACTTCTCCGGCGGCATTTTTGTTAAGGTCGTTGCTGGCAACTCGGCCGCATCGATGAAGCTTTGTTTGGCGAGCAGTTTGCTCAGTTTGGCCATGCTGGAAGCGGAGAACTGCGGGGCCGGCTTTGCGAGCGCCCAATAGTCGATCAAGGTGCGCGCGAGCAAAGCTGCATGCTCGGGTTGGCGCGACGCTTGTTGTCCCGTCAGGCTAAGCAATGACAGTGCGGACGAGTGAAATCCCTCAGCCGCAGGTTGCATGCGCGCCAGCTTATAAACCTGCTCCGCAAAGCCGATATTCTTAGGTTCCGCCTTTGCGAGCGCCACAAACTCGCGCCGTGCTGCGTCCCAGTTCATTTGTGTGAGGTACTGCCGAGCGCGCCGCTCTTTTGTTACCAGCGGATCTTCTTCCGATGCATCCTCAGGTGGCAATGTCAACGCCACCGTCCTTTTTGGCCAACTCTTGTAGGCGAACGCCAGCGCCGCGCCGACAATCAATCCGCCAATATGCGCGAAGTACGCCACGTTGCTTTCATGCCGCAACAGCGCCCATTGCCACAGTTCGTTGAGAATCCAGACCGGCAACACCACAATCGCTGGCAGCATGATGAAATCAAAGTAGAAGAGCACGTGATAAAAGAACCGTACTTTGCGTAAGCCAAACAAGGCCGCCGCTGCACCCATTAGCGCTGCGATCGCACCCGACGCACCTAGAGATCCTATCCACGCACCGGAGTGAAACGGCAGCTCAAACACGAGCGAACCAAACCCGCCAAGCAGGTACAAAACCAGTGTTGGCCAGGCACCAATCGCCTGCTCCACCAGCAAGCCAATCAACACCAGCATCACCATGTTGCCGAGCAAATGGCCGAAGCCCGCATGCATGAACATGTGCGTGAGAAAGGTGATCGGTTCTGCACGCGCCGGCACAAACATATAGTTTTCGGTGAAGTTCTTGCGCCAGACAGCGTCCACAGGCGCGCGCGCTTCCCGCCATTTCGCAAACGCCTCCTCGCTTAACGCAATTCGCTGGCGTCGCTCCAACTGGGCCAAAAATTCGCGATCCGATTGCAGCCGCAAGGCAATTGCGCCGGTGAAGCGAACCGTACCCCCGTCGTTTCCCGCACTGCTCTCTTCTTCAAACGCCTGCAAGTATTGCGCCAGGCGCTTGTCACCCTTGTCCTCCACCCATCGCCTGAATTGCGGGAACTCCATTGGTGCCAAGTTGACGCGCACATATGCTTCCTGAAAGCTGTTCTCTATCTTTCCATCGGGTATTTGCAAGAACAGGAATACAAATAGATTGATGAAAAGCAAAAATAATGTTGCTACGGGGAGTGTGGCCCACGTTGGTTTCTGGGCGAGTGGGACGATAAGCATGGCGTGTGGATCGCGGGTTGTGCATCAGCCCAAATTGTACGGCAAGCATTGGCTTTGCTCTTCAAGAAAAAGCTGCACTCCTGCAATTTGCAACGCGCCAGTCGCGACGCGGCGGCGGCCAAGCAGGCTCCTCAAAAATCCGCTTGGCGAAAGGGGCGACTACCCCGCTCATGGCCAGCGTCTCGAATTGGTCAGGTTCGAGTGCAGGCAGACTGCCAATCCAATGCGCCAGCGTCGTGTGGTCCAGGCCACCCTCATCATTGTGCAGCGCCGTCTCAACTGCTCTTTCTTGCTGCCTTCAAGTACGCTTCTTTTCTTCACTGCTTTCAGCTTTTCGCCGTCGGGAAGGACCCAACGAAAAGCTTGCTGAGATCAACGTGCCGCCGAGGACCGGGATAGCCTTCTTGATCTGCCTGACGTGAGCTGCGACGAGAACCAGGCCACAAGTCCGTGAGGCCCACACAGGCGCCGCGCGAAACTTCGCTCACTCTAAACTTCACACCATTTAGTGGTCGACTAAATAACTATTTTGGCGCAGGCCACGACTTCCCATTCCGGCATCAAACTGCTTGGAACACCGCGCCAGTGTTTGTGGTTGGATTGCCAAACCAATTTACGCTTCACATGACGCAGGAAGGCGCCGAAGAGCAGAGTTCTCAAAATCACTGTCATTTCGAACCGCAGGGAGAAATCTGCTGTGCACTGGCGACAAGCAGACTTCTCACCCGATGTCACCGGCTTCGAAATGACATGTGTAGCAGCCTTTGCCGTCAACACAGCGTGCGAACTCTTCGGGCTTTTTAAAGCGTTCCATTGGCTGGCAATTCATAAAAACGAGTCTCTCGTGTGAAATCGGCGCGACGAAAACCGCTGACTCACCCCTTCCAGCATGCCCAAGGCAGTGATCAAGTGCTATGCGTATCGGCTAACTCAACTGGAAGTACCCCTCTCTTCAATTGAGTCGTTTGACTTCAAGCGACTACATCGTGTGAGGGAAGTTGTCCACACCCCTCAAGAGCGAGTTCCGTAGCAAGCACGCGTGATGTACGCGTTCAATGCACTGGCCCACTTACCGTCGCGTGTCACGC
>Ga0209591_10003928_pt1 | contig 17048 bp, 20 predicted proteins | sample MAT01_FD_187207 | JGI IMG/M metagenome (GOLD analysis project Ga0209591, IMG submission 187207) | Freshwater microbial communities from Lake Fryxell liftoff mats and glacier meltwater in Antarctica - MAT-01 (SPAdes) (version 2) | ecosystem: Environmental > Aquatic > Freshwater > Ice > Liftoff... | reverse complement strand
GAGGGGTTCGGCGGAGCTGCCGGTAATGGTGTCGAGGGTGATGAGGGTGCGATTTTCTTCAATAGCTATGTGTTCGATTGCGGTCATAAGTGCGCGGGCGAGGCCGTGACGGCGGTGCTCTGGATGGACGAGGAGTTTGGCGACTTCAGCGCGGTGCCGCTGGTTGGGAGGCATGTCGAGAATCAATTGAACTGCGGCGATGATGGAGTTGGTTGCGGTGTGGCGGACGATGAGGATCTGGCGCTGGTTAGTCATGGCTTGCGGGAGGATTTTGGCGCGCCACCAATCGAGGGAATCTTGGTGGGTGAAGGGGAGAATGAAGCTGACACTGGCACCATCATGGACGGTCGCGTGGAGGAGCGTTGCGAGTTGGTAGAGATCGATATCGAGTGTTCTGGTTGGCAGCCAGGACTCGAGGATGTAATCCGTCATTGGAATGTTCTCAGTTTAGGGCAGTGCGGGTTGTGGATAGCTTGACCTGAGCAGGACCCAAGTGGTCATGGCCCGGAGGTTGTCGACGATGGTGGTCTTGATGGGGTCGAGGAGTTCGCCGCCGATTTGAGTTGGGATGTGGCGGAGGAGTTCGGCGTCGACGAGGTAGCGCTCGCTGCCGTCCAGGAGGAGATGGCGACGACCGTTGATCTGCTGGATTTGGTGCTCGATTCCGATGGATGAGGCGAGGCGGGAGAAGAGGATGCCGCCGGGCTTGAGTTTGTCCCAGACGCTTGTGATCATGCGCTCGAAGTGGGCGTCGTCATCGGCGAAGTGGAAGACAGTGTTTACGATGATGAAGTCGAAGGATTGCGGGGGGAAGGAGAGGTCTTCGATCTTTTCGAGGCGGAATTTTTCAGCAGGGAGGTTGGGGATCGATTGAGGTTCGATGTCGATGGCGGTGACGTCGTAGCCCTGACTGATCAGGTAGTGGATGTTACGGCCTTCGCCGCAGCCGGCGTCGAGGATCTTCATGCCGGGCTTTATGCGGCCACGAAGCATTTGATCGATGAGGTAGATGTCTGTATTGCCGAGTTGTCGCTGGAGCTGGGTCATGCCTTTAGCGAGTGTAATAGCATTTGGGGATGACTCGCAGAATGTTGTTGGGTGCGCCGATGCTGGCGCTGGGGAAGACGGAGCGGCGGAACTGTCTTTTTATCGCCAGTGACGATCTGAATCACTCGATGAGTACGTTTGGGAATGCGCTGGTGCCGACGCCGAATCTGGACCGGATTGCCAAGCGTGGGGTTCGGTTTGACCGGGCTTATTGCCAGTTTGCTTTTTGTAGCCCGTCGCGAAGTTCGCTGATGACTGGGTTGAGCCCGGATCGAACGGGCGTTTATAACCTGACGACGCACTTTCGGACGAAGGTGCCGGAGGTGGTGACGCTGGGGCAGTTGTTTCAGAAGAATGGGTATCATTCGGCGCGGGTGGGGAAGATTTATCACTACGGGAACCCTGGACAGATCGGGACCGATGGCCTGGACGATGCGCCGACATGGAATCAACGGGTCAATCCTCGCGGCATAGATAAGGACGAAGAAGGGAAGCTGATCAATTACACGCCGACGCGCGGGGTGGGGAGTGCACTGGCATATTACGCCTCGCCCGGGCGGGATGAGGAACATACCGATGGGAAGGTGGCGAGCGAGTCGATTCGGATAATGGAAGAGAACCGGGACCGGCCTTTCTTTTTGGGAGCTGGGTTCTATAAGCCACATTGCCCTTTTATCGCTCCGTCGAAGTACTTTGACCGGGTGCCAATTGAGAAGGTGACGGCGTTGCCGTTTCAAGAGTGGGAGATGAATATTGCGCCGAAGTGGGCTTACTTTACCAAGCCGTCGAATTGGGATCTGACTGAGAAGCAGCGGGTGGAAGTGATTCGGGCTTATTACGCGACGATTCTGTTTCTGGATGCGCAGATTGGGCGGTTGCTCGATGCGGTGGAGCGATTGAAGCTGATGGACCGGACGACGATTGTGTTTTGGAGCGATCACGGTTATCACCTTGGTGAGCATGGGCAGTGGATGAAGCAAACGGTGTTTGAGGGGGCGGCGCGGACGCCGGTGATGATTTCCGGGGCTGGGGTTAAGGCTCGCGGGAAGCGCTGTTTGCGGACGGTGGAGATGCTGGATTTGTATCCTACGGTGGCGGATTTGTGTGGGCTGGCCGGGACGCCTTCTAATTTGCACGGGACGAGTTTGAAGCCTTTGCTTGAGAACCCGCAGGCGAGGTGGGATCGGCCAGCGGTGTCGCAGGTGGAGCGGCCGAATCAGGGGAAGCCAGTGATGGGGTATTCGATTCGGGATGAGCGCTACCGGTACACGATGTGGAATGGCGGGGCGGAGGGTGAGGAGTTGTACGACTACGCCGAGGACCCGCGGGAGTTGAAAAACGTAGCTGGGACGTCGGGCGTGAAGTCGGCTTTACGATCCAAACTAGAGGCGATTATTTCTACTCGAAAATAATTATAATAATTATTGTCGAATTATCTTGAATTAATTCCAAATATACTTTACATTAATCCAAGGGAAATCTCTTATCCCTGCCGAGACGGTATGCTTATCCGACTCAACCCTTGGGCCTGCTACGCCCTCGCAAACCCCCGCCAGGAGACAGATTATGGCTATCAATCGTCACATTACGATTACGATCGCGCAAGGGAGTCCTTTAAGCGAAGGATTTCAATTGGATACCGGTAATTTAGTTGGCATCTTAATGCCTGACACATTCACCGGTAACTCGCTTGCATTTGAGATATTACGGCCCACGGACGGAACATTTTTACCGCATTTCGACTCAATGGGTCAGGAAATCAATATTGTGGCAGCGCCTTCGCGATCGATTGCGCTGGACGATGAAATTCAGGGACTGCCGACACGGGGATTTGTGCGCGTGCGGGCGAATCAGATTCAGAATCAAGCGGCGCAATTGATTTGCGTCATTACGGAGGGTTAAGCGATGCCACTCACAAGACCAGTAAAATTGATAACCGACGGACCGAAGACGGCAGCGAATAGCCTGTCGGTGACGTTTGCTACGGATGCGAGCGGGATGCCTGTGTCGATGTCTGGCAGCGGCGTGAAGCCGATGGCGCAGAGTACTTCAGTGACGCTTGCGTCAGACCAGCCGGCTTTGCCGGTGAGCTTTGGAGGGACGGGGCAGCTCACGATGGCTGGGAGTCAGTCGGTGACGATTGCATCTAACCAGACAGCTGTGCCGGTGAGCTTAAGCGGGACCGGGCCGCAGACTATGGCGGCTAGCACCTCGGTGACTCTTGCCTCGAATCAGACGGCTTTGCCTGTCAGCGTGGCAGCTACGGGGCAGTTGGCGATGGCGGCGAGCCAATCGGTGACGATTGCTTCTAACCAGTCGGCTGTGCCGGTGAGCTTAAGCGGGACCGGGCCGCAGACTATGGCGGCTAGCACCTCGGTGACGCTTGCTTCGAATCAGACGGCTTTACCAGTCAGTGTGGCAGCTACGGGGCAGTTGGCGATGGCGGCGAGCCAATCGGTGACGATTGCTTCCAACCAGTCGGCTGTGCCGGTGAGCGTGGTAGCAAACGGAGCGCAGGTTACGGCGAATAGCCTTGCAGTGAATATTGCTAGCGACCAAGCAGCAGTTAGCATCGGCGAGCCGGGCAGCGGGATCGTGACTGGGAGCATCACAGCCAGTGGGCAGCGCGTGGCTGCGGCGATGGCCCGGTTCAACGGCGCTTCGATCTACATCAGCGGTACTTACGCAGGTGTCAATCTGAGCTTTGAAGCTAGCTTTGACAGCGGCGTGACCTATACGGCAGTGAATGCGGTGGCGATCAATGGCAGTGCAGTCCTAACCGCAACTGGCGCATTGACGAATACGGTTGCGGCTTATAAAGTGTATTGCCCTGGGGCAACGCATATTTCGGCTCGGTCGACTGCCTGGACTTCGGGCACGCAGAGTGTGAGGATTGCGCCTTATACGATTGCGATGGATCCGAACCCGGTTGTGAGTGGCGTTTTGAATGCCAATCAATCGGTGAATAACGCGCAATGGGGCGGATCGAACAGCGTGAACGGCGGAACGTCGGGATCAGTGGGCGTTGGTGGCCTCGCGGCGGATTCGGCTGCGGCGATTGGGAATCCGGTGCAGGCTGGCGGCCGGGTTCGCACGGCGGTGGACACTACGCTGGCAGCCAACGATGCGATGGCGCTGACTGGCACCAGCGGGATGCAGTTATTGATGAAGCCTTATGGGTTGCCTGAAACAGATTGGCAGTTCGCGAGTCTCATCACCAGTGCCACTGTGACTGCTGCCAGAGCAGCCGGGGCGGCTGGCGTGCGCAATTACGTTACGGCAGTGCAGTATCAAAATACATCTGCTACAGCGAGCGAAATTCAAATCCAGGACGGGGCTAGCGTCATCTGGAGAGGAAATGCGGCGGCTTCGATGGTGGCACCGGCAGTGATTGCATTGCCGACGCCATTACGCGGAACAGCGGCGACGGCCTTGAACGTGCAGTTGATCACCACTGGTAGCAATACCTTTGTGAACCTGCAAGGATATCAAGCCGTGTAGACCTTCCTGCGGGGGAAGAGGCGGGCTCACCGGTCTTTGGTTGGACATGTGGGCCCGTCTTCAATCTTTGGTTTGTCATAGAATGGCGTCATGACAAATCGACGATCTTTTCTGACGCAATCGGCTGCGGTGGGTGCAGCTATGGCGACGCCGATGGCGGCGGCGCAAAGTGGAGACGGCCATCAGATTCAGTTGGGTGTGGCGAGTTATTCTTTGCGTGAGTTCAGCCGTAATTATGCAATCAAAACGATCAAGCAGTTGGGTGTGAGCAATGTGAACATCAAGGAATTTCACTTGCCTTATGTGGCGAAGCCTGAGGATATCGACAAGGGGAGGAAGCAGTTTGAAGCGGGCGGGTTGAAGATTCTGGGTGGGGGCACGGTGACGTTTGCCAAGGAAGACGATGCCGACATCCGTTACTACTTTGAGTATGCAAAGCGGGCCGGGATGCCGCTGATGGTGGCGGCACCGACGACTCGGATTTTGCCGATGCTTGAAAAGTTTGTGAAGGAATACGACATCAGGATTGCGGTTCACAATCACGGGCCTGAGGACAAGTATTTCCCTAGCAGCCGGGACGCGCTGACAATTATGAAGAACATGGATCCGCGCATGGGTGTGTGCTGCGATATCGGGCATGAATCGCGTGCTGGCAAGGATATCGTTGAGACGCTGGAGATCGCGGGGCCACGATTGCTCGATATGCATATTAAGGATCTGAAGGTAGCCACGGGCAAGGATAGCCAGTGTGATGTAGGAGACGGGATTCTGCCGATTGTGGCGATATTCAAGTACTTGAAGAAGACGAAGTATGCGGGCGGGGTGATGCTGGAGTATGAGATCAACGGGGATAACCCGGTGATGGGTATGGCGAAGAGTTTTTCTTATATGAGAGGCGTGCTGGCAGGACTGGCGTAGGGCATTTGGGAAGAGGCTATCCGGAGAGGCGTTCGAGCAGGTCTGTCGTTTTCATCTTTTTGGCCCATGATTGTAGGTATAGGCGATCCAGGTTGTCTTGTTGCATCTGCCAGATTCCCTGCAAGTCGCTCCATTGCCTGTCTGAGGTTTCGCCACCCAGGCGGTACCAGGCAAGTTTAGCCAGGAGCACGTCTTCCGCGCTTAAGATTGGGACTAATTCCGCTTGTGCGAGGGCTGTACCTTCGACGAAGATACGACGGCTGATTTGCTGAGCGCCATGGAGAAAAAAGGTCGCGGGGAAAATATCAAACTTATAAACCGCAGTCATATGAAGCAGGTTGAAGGAGCGGTTGGCCGCGACTGCCTGGCGGGCGTGGTCTGGATCGACGGCGAAATCTGAGGCAGTGATGGTGGCAAGTTGGAAGGCCTGATCTGGGGTTAAGTCGACAACAAGATCGACATTTAGAGTGGAGCGGGGAATCCCGAAGGTGCTGCTCGCGAAGCTGCCGCCTACAACATAGGGCAAGCTGAGTTGGTCCAAGTAACGGGTTAGATCGAGGAAGGCGCGCTCGAGTTGCGTCATTTGTTGAAGATCCGTTCGACCGCTTCGATGCCGTAGCAGGCTTCGGCCAGGCGGCGGCGCTGGGTGGCTTCGTCCAGATGGCTGATGTTAGCAAGGAAGAGAGAACGGACAGCAATAGTGAGTTCAACGGCCTGGTTGAGTCGCTGGGCTGGGGTTTGGCGGCGTAGAGCTTCCCAATAGAGTTTTTGGAAGGCTTCACTGGTGTCGCTGAGCACAGCACCAGTTTCGCAGGTTTGTAGTTAGGAGGTCTGATAGACCAGACCTGGTCTGGTCTATCATTGTCGAGTTATGATCCTGAAGAATATTTCCGGGGCTAAGGCGGAGCTTTCTGCATTGATTGAGGCAGTGTAGAAAGAAGAAGAAGTAATCCTTGTTAAGGCAGGAAGGCCGATTGCTCGTGTGGCGAAGTATCAGGGCTTGGCCGAGCCGCGGAAGCTTGGAATGCTTCAGGGTCAAATCCGGGTGTATGGAGATTTGAAGGATCCATTGCCTGTTGAAATTGCAGCGTCATTCGGAATTTCGGAATGAAATTGTTGGCAGGATGCTCGTGGCACAGGCAAGGACAGAAAGTCTGAATTTGCTTGGTGCTGATGCGGGGCTAGACGAAGCGGGGGAGGTGGACGACGTCTTCGGCGGGGACTTTCTCTAGCGGGTGGCCGGCTTTTTTCCAGGCGGAGAGGCCTCCGACGACGACCTTGGCTTCAAAGCCTCCTTCGTGGAGGAGCTCTGCTACGCGCTGGCTGGTGGCCTCGTTCTGGCAACTGCAATAGAGATAGACTTCGCGCTCTTTGGGTAGAGTGGGGAGGAGTGCCGGGAGGCGGTTCGGTTCGATGCGGATAGAGCCGAGGATGCGGTCGGCGTTTGAGTCGTAATAGCCGTGGCTGCGGACGTCGGCGATGAGGATGTCGTCGTTGAGGCGAGCGGCGAGTTCGTCTACCGAGACACGGGAGATGCCGCTGAAACGACGGTTGCGCCGGGCGCGGAAGATTCGTTGCGCGATGTAGAAGGCAGCGGCGGTGGCGAGCAGGAAAATGGCGGCGCGTCCGAGGGTGGCGAGCCATTCGGTTATGGCACCGATGGCACCGCTGAAGGTGTAGCCGAGGATTGAGTAAGTGAGGATGTAGAGGAGAGCTCCAGCCGCGTCGTATCTAGCGAAGACGAAAGGGTGCATGTTCATACTGCCGGCCATCGGTGGGGCCATCGTGTTGATGCCGGGGAGGAATTTTGCGAAGAGCAGGGCGGTGCGACCACGCTTGTGAAAGTATGAGGCGCTGGAATAAATGCAAGCTTCAGGATTGACCGAGAGGCGGCAGAGGAGGCCTAGGAGCCACCATCCCGTATATCGACCGAGCATGAAGAGAATCGTGTCGGCTGAGAGCATCGCGATGATGGCGATAGTGAGAGAGGTATAGGGGTCGAGGATGCCTTTGGCGCAGGCGGCACCTACAGCGAGCAGTGCCGGGGCGGCGGGAACCGGGAGGCCAATGGCCTCAAGGAAGACGATGAGAGCGAGGATCGGGTAACCGTACAGAGTGAGGTAGTTGAGTAGACCGTCCATCAACTGTGTCCGAGAACGGGATGGGGTTCGTAGAGTTCTTCGAGTTTGGTGGTTTCGGCGGGGTCGAGTTTGAGGTCGAGGGCAGCGACGGCATCGAGAAGGTGTTGTTCTTTACTGGCTCCGATGATGGGACCAGTGACAGCTTTGTTCGAGAGGACCCAGGCGAGGGCGAGGCTAGCTCTGGAGACGCCTCGAGCTGCGGCGACTTCGGCGACGCGGTCGGCGATCTGGAAATCGTTTTCGCGGCTATAGATTTGCTGGGCGTAGAGGTCGGTCTGGGCGCGGAGGCTGTCTTTGCTGTCGCGTTTAAGGCTGCCAGTGAGGAGGCCGCGGCCGAGGGGAGACCAAGGGATCATCCCGAGGCCCTGATCGAGGCAGAAGGGGATCATCTCGCGCTCTTCTTCACGGTAGGCGAGGTTGTAGTGATTCTGCATGGAGACGAATTTCGCCGTGCCGGCTTTGTCTGCTGCGTAGTTGAGCTTCGCGAGTTGCCAGGCAAACATTGAGGAGGCACCGAGGTAGAGGGCTTTGCCTTGTTTGACGACGCCGTTGAGGCCGTCCATGACTTCTTCGGGGGGTGTTGCGTAATCGTAACGATGGATCTGGTAGAGATCGATGTAGTCGGTCTGGAGGCGGCGGAGGCTATTCTCGATCGAATGGTGGAGGTGCTTGCGACCGAGGCCCTTGTGGTTGGGGTCGTCGCTCATCGGGTTGAAGAGTTTGGTGGCGATGATGATTTTGTCGCGGGGGATGCCGAGGGTCTTGATGGCGCGACCGAGGATTTCTTCGCTGACGCCGAGGGAGTACATGTCGGCGGTGTCGAAGAAGTTGATGCCGAGTTCCCAGGCCTTGGCGATGAGGGGGAGGCTTTCGGCTTCTTCTAGAACCCACTGGCGCCATTGTTTGCTTCCGTAGGTCATCATGCCGAGACAGAGGCGGGAGACGGTGAGGCCGGTGGAGCCGAGGCGGGTGTATTGCATCTAGTTGCCTTTCAGAACTTCAGCGAGTTCCTTTTCTTCGATGGCGCCCTGTTTGATGATGCGCCAGTAGGGTTCGGTAATGTCGATCGTGGTTGCGCCTTCACCGACGCAGTGACCGCCATCGACGACTAAATCGAGACGGCCATCCATGGTGCCAAATACTTCGATGCCGGAACGGCAGGTTGGCACTCCGCTCATATTCGCGCTGGTTGCGATGAGGGGCATATTGAGGAATTCGATGAGGGCGTTGCCGATGGGGCTTTTGCTATGCCTTAGTGCCAAGCGACCGGTGTTGCCGGTGAGTTTGAGGGGGATCCTGGAGTTGGCCGGGACGATGATGGTGAGGGGGCCGGGCCAGAAGCGGCGGGCGAGGACCTGGAAGCGTTTGGTAACTTCGCTGGCCAGGTCTTCGACCATCATGATGTCGTTGACCAGAAGAGGGAGGCTACGGGTGGTTTCGCGGCCCTTGGCGGCGAAGACTTTGCCTACAGCTTTGAGGTTGTAGGGATCGGCCACCAGCATATAGAGAGAGTCCGTGGGGATGGCGACGACGCCGCCCTGCCGTATCTTGTCGGCAGCGCGACGGATTACGGACGGATCGGGATTTTCGAGGTTGACTTCAATCAGATCGGTGATCACAGTGGAGACATTCGATTCTAGCAGCGATGGAGAGTCTACAGTTGCTGGCAGCGTGGGCAGAAGAAGGTACTGCGGCCGGCCTGGACGATTCGCTCGATGGGAGTGTTGCAGCGGGGGCAGGGTTCGCCGGTGCGGCCGTAGGCGGCGACACCGAATTCTTCGCTGGCGATTTGGGTGCCAGGCATGGCGTATTCGGTGTAGGCGCTGGCGGTGGCTTCGGTGAGGACTTTCTGGATTGCGGCGTGGAGGGGTTTGATTTTGGTTGGGCGGATGTCTTTGGCTGGGGTAGCTGGGTGGATGCGGGCGTGCCAGAGGGCTTCGCTCGCGTAGATGTTGCCGATGCCGGCGATGCGGGTCTGGTCGAGGAGGGCTGGCTTGATGGGAGACTTTACGGTTGCGAGGATTGTTTTGAGGAGTTGTGGAGTGAAGGTGGGTTCGAGGGGTTCGGGGCCGAGTTTGGACTCGATTTTTTGGATGTCTTCGTCGGTAACGAGGTGGACTTTACCGAGGGCGCGGGAGTCGTCGAAGATAAGGACGCGATTGTCGGTGAGGCGGCCCCATATCCTTGTTGTGTGGGGACGGAGGCGATAGTCGGGGAGGATGTAGAGGTTGCCGGTCATGCGGAGGTGGATGTGGAGATGAAGTTGCCCTGAGAAATGGACGAAGATGTGTTTGGCGCGGCGACGGACGTCGAGAATTTTTGTGCCGTGGAGGGGCTTGAAGTCGCCGGGTTGGTGGGGGAGGACGGTGCCGGGGCGCTCGACTTGGATCGAGTGGATCTGCGAGTTTGCGGCGGCTTCGCGGAGGCGGCGGACTACGGCGTCTACTTCTGGGAGCTCTGGCATGGGGCATCTATTACGATAGTCCTGTGAGAGGTTGACTGCTTGAATTTGAAGACCTTGTTCTGCTGGATGAGCAGGGAAAGCGCACATGCCCTATGCCTCGCAGAGGGTCTTCCGCGAAGCATAGTTTGGGCTTTGGTGGTGTGTTTCGTATCTAGCTGTTTGTGTCAGTCAAGGGGTGCACTATAGGCTGTCACCAACTCCGAATGAAGCCAAAAACTTTAGGTCAATCCGTTTCGGTAGCTTCGAATGCTTTCGAGTACTTCGATGGTGCTAGGATTACATCAGGAGTTGAAACCACCCATGGCACAAGTAACACTCGTACCAACCTTGCCGTCTGAGGCAGAAGCGATCCTGGCCAAAGAGACCAGCCGGGTTCTCGCCGCTCGCCCTCAAACAGCCGACCCGCTGCAACTCCAAATGCTTGACGATCCGGGCGCGGGAACGGTGACACTTCCGGCCTCCGCTGTCCGGATGTTGATCCATATTCTTGAAGAGATGGCGCGCGGCAACGCTGTCACGTTGATCCCTGTCCATGCGGAACTCACCACACAGGAAGCCGCCGACATGCTTCACATTTCACGGCCTTCCCTGATCCAACTGCTCGCCGAGGGCAAAATCGAATATCGGCGCGTCGGCACGCATCGCCGTGTGCGATTCGACGCGCTGATGGCCTACAAGCGCCGAGCCGACGCAGAGCGCCGAGCCGTCCTCTCGGAACTCGCGGCCTACGATCAGGAAATTGGGTTCTAAAGCGCATGCGCGCGTTCACCGCATTCTATGATGCAAACGTGTTGTATCCGGCGGAGCTGAGGAACCTGCTCATGCACCTGGCTCTCTCGGGGCTATTCTGCGCGAAGTGGTCGGCGGACGTTCATGAGGAGTGGATTTCCAACCTTCTTCAAAAGCGCCCCGACCTCACCCGACTGAAGCTGGAACGTACGCGCGAGCTGATGGACCGGCACGCAGTTGACGCGCTCGTAACTGGCTATGAGGATTTAATCCCAGGCTTGCAACTTCCGGATCAGGACGACAGACATGTGCTCGCTGCTGCAATTCGTGGCCATGCGGACGTGATCGTCACGATGAACTTGCGCGATTTTCCTTCGGACGTCCTCAGCCCATACGGAATTGATGTGCAACATCCAGATGCGTTCGTCCTCCACCTACTCAACTTGGCACCAGGAGCGGTGGTGTCAGCGGCGCAGGATCATCGACTCAGTCTGAGGAACCCGCCCAAATCTGTCGGCGACTATCTCGCCACGCTGGAGCGGCAAGGCTTGACGCAAACGGTCTCGGCCCTTCGCGAGTACATGTCCTAAAGACTGGAGTGTTTCTCCGTTCGTCTTCTAGGCGTGGTTGGCGTCTACATGTTCTGGGGTGCCAGCTTGTCGTCCAGTATTGCGATTCTGGAGGTTCATAAACAGATGTCGCCGTATACGAAGAAGTGATCGAGTGCTGGCGCGCATCAAGCGCTATTTCTCTCCAGGAACTCGCGCACAACGGACTCGGTTGCGGCTTCGGAATGGGGAGAGTTTCGGGATTGATGGGGGCCGCAACCGGCCTGTGCGCTCAGAAGCGGAACATCGCACGGACGCGGCGTTGATCTCCGCCATGCAAGCCTCTCCCCACAAGGAAATTGAGATCGAAGCTTCTCGTGGTCCCATGCACGTGAGAGACGTTTCGCTCTAATGGCGTGGCTGCTCGACACCAACATCCTTTCGGAACTGCGCAGGCGAAGACCGGAGCCCAAAGTTCTCTCTTTCCTTGAAACTCGGCCGCTTGACCAGGTATATGTGAGCGTCGCTACCATGGCCGAACTTCGCTACCTAAGCAGAACTTCGTTACGGCATCGAACTCGTGACCGACGCTCTCCGGCGGGCTGATTTGAATGATTGGCTAAGCAACCTCATTCGCCCCATCTTCGGCCAACGCGTTTTTGAGATCACCGAGGACATCATGGTTAAGTGGCGGCTTCTGGTGGAAGAGGGGAGGAGAACCGGCCACACTTTTTTCAACCCAACCTTATCATCGCGGCCAGCGCAGCTCATCACGGAATGACGGTAGTAACCCGCGACCGCAACCAGTTCGACAAGGCCCGTGTTACCGTGACAAATCCTTGGGAAAGTTGACCCGTCCCTTTGCGTTTTTCTGGAAATTTGGGCCGCAGAGTGGAGAGAGGTTGAGATCGTAGTTGGAGAATGAAATCCGGGTAAAGGCTTTTTTATTAGCGAGTTAGCCGCAGATAAGCAGCGCTGGACTGAAGAAGCTCGCGATGGCTGGCTTGGGGTCGGTTCGCAGGAACACAGCAAAAATGCCAACAAAATGCACAGTGACGCGTCAGGCTGACCACTTTCGCACTTTGCGCGAGCCGCAAGATTTGAGATGATCTCCGGTTTGCCGAATCATGCGAAGGCAGTGCTCCCGACGTCAGGAGTTCTGAAAAGCGCCCCATGCGCATGGCAAGCTCGCGGAACTGGCCCACCAATACGGAGAGCGGAGCTTCCGGTTCAGTCTGAACGCCAGTTCGTACAGGAGCCGGAAGACTTACTGCACGTGAAGATTTGGACTCCGCGAATCAACGATAACCTGAAGCGGCCTGTGCTGTTCTGGCTTCATTCCATGGGGTTCCACTCCGGGTCCGGACATGATTTCCGGGTCTATGACGGCGCCAATTTCGCTCGCTGGGGGGACGTTGTGGTCGTCTCCATCAACCACCGGCTGAACATCTTTGGGTTCTGCAACCTTGCCGAGTATGGGCTTTTTTATTAGCGGGTTAGCCGCACATATGCAGCACTGGACTGAAGAAGTTCGCTTTGGATGGCTGGCGGTTGGTTCGCGGAAAAACAGCAAAAATGCCAATAAAATGAAGAGTGAAGCGTAGGCTGTCGCCAAATCGGATTGGCGGAGCGGCGGAAGGCGGATTGGGTGAAGGAGCATTTCAAGAATCGGCAGAAGTTTGAGCCGGATTCTACGATGCCTTCTTATAAGTTTAGTAAGCGGGAGAGCGAGGCGATTACGGGGTATTTGCCGGCGCTGCATTAGGGGATGAGGGCGGCGTCCAGGGCAGGATTGGGCTGGCCGTCGGCGGTTGCGATGAGGTGTTTTGGAATCCGGGGAATCGTGGGCAGGATGAGCAGATAAACAGCCGTCGTTGCGATTACGCAGTAGAGGAAGCCGTAATCCGGACTGCTTTCGTAGATTTTTGCGCCGAGCAAGTCGCTGCCCCGTTGCGAGATGAAGCCCAGGGCGATGGTCAACATCATCATGGTTCCCTGCAGGCTTGGAGGGCAGGATCGCATGGCAAGTTCATAGTATGCCGCTACGGCCATTCCTACGGAGAGCCCCATCAACACGGCAAGGGGAACCGCCATATCAGCGGTGCGAATGAAGGCGAGCGGAATCATCTGGCACACGCCCACAATGGTTGACCACCACAATATGTTCTTCGCCGGAACGCGTGTGCACAAGAACCCATACACGAACATCATAGGAATAATAGCTGCAATAAAAGCGCCGAGGTAGAAGGAATAGGTGGCATCGGAGGCATGAAGATGTTCGGTGAGATGGAATTGCATCGGCGTATTGAGGCCGGGGTTGAAGAACCAAAGGAAGTTGATGAGAAGGGCCGGATAGATGGCCTTGTGGCGGACCAGACGCCGGACATCGCCGAGAAAGGTTGAGCCTCGGGCGAGCGGGTTGTCATAGGTGTGACTGAAGACCGATGATGGCTTCCAGAAACCGAAGGCAAAGAGAGAAAGCATGAGAGCAGCCGCAAGAAAGAAGATTTGCCGGGGAGTAAGGCGCTCGGTCATCGGGCCGGAGGCTAAGAGGGCCAATACGGCCGCAAGATTGCCCACAATGTTGTAGACCGTAGAAAGGCGACCCGACATCAGGTTTTCTTGTCCGATCAGAGCCGATAGCCCCAAATATGAGGCCTAGATGAATCGGAAGAGTAAATTGACGAGGAAAATTCCGATGAGCATTCCGAGATAGGAAACCGGCGATAGCGCCATCCAGAAATAGATTGCCGCAGTCAGGGGAGCGAAGAGGAGGAAGTATCCGCGGTCGCGCAAGCCGAAGGGATTCCAGAGGTCGCGAATCATGCCGAAGATGAAGCAGAGGTAGAGCGGGATGCCGGTGAGGAGCCGGAACATGGAGACCTGCGAGGCGGAGGCGTTGAGTTGGTTCTTGAGGATGTAAGTGGAGGGGATATCGAGCAGGAATTCCGGCGTCAGGAGGAAGCCGAGCATCGTGGCTGTGCCGAAGTAGAGGTAGATCTGGCGGTTTGATTGCTGCCCGGCTGGATCGATCATGAGCAGCAATGCTATCACTGAGGTTGTGATCGATGTAGGGAAGCTCCGTGCGAACCCATTTGATTTTCCTTCTATTCGCGGTGTATGGCTGGGCGGCGGGGCGATCGTTGCTGTGACGCTAAGATTGAGGGCTGTCGCCAAATCGTCACCGAATCTCGTGGTTCGAATGGGACGTGCTTCAGTTGCCGCTAAGGCAGCAGACAGCAACATTTATGCAACTTGGCGGTCAAGACTGTGGCCGAAGGCTTAATTTTATTTGAGATTTTGCAAGGTGCAGGCGGAAGGATATAGGTTTACCCGAAATAAGACTTAGTCAATAATATGGTCATGGTAGAAGTAAACGTCCATGAGGCAAAAACGCAACTTTCGCGGCTGTTAGACCAAGCCATGTCAGGCGAAGAAGTAATCATTATGCGCTCTGGACGGCGGCTGGTGCGGTTGGTTCCTGTAGAGGATGCGCCGTCGCGGCGGGTGTTAGGCACGGCTAAGGGCGACTTCGTAGTGCCGGACGACTTCGACGATCCGTTGCCCGAGGAAGTTCTTGCGGAATTCGAACGGTGAAGATCCTGCTGGACACGCACGTATTCTTGTGGGCGATCACCGCCGCTCCACGGCTATCGGCGGAGCAGCGGGAGATGTTTCTCGATGAGATGAATGACCTGCACTTGAGCGTGGCAAGCATCTGGGAAATGCCGATCAAGGCGGGGCTGGGGAAATTACCGCTCCCAGCGCCAGCGACAGAATATTTAGTGAAGCAGGTGGAGAAAAACCGGATTACGCTGCTGCCAATCCGGATAGCTCACCTGGCGGAGTTACAGAAGTTGCCTCCCCTGCACCGCGATCCCTTTGACCGGCTGCTGGTTGCGCAGGCGAGGGCAGAAAAGATGCGAATGCTTTCAGCCGATGCGCGGATGCGGGAGTACGAAGTCGAGGTGACTTAGTAATCTGCGTGTTCATCCCGCAATCCAGTGAGAAGTTCCTGGAATGACCCAGTAGCGATGGGACTTTTCCAACGAGGGTTTGCCATTGAGGAACGAAGCAAGAGTTTTTCATTGCCTGGAAGCCATTGTTTGCAGTGTCTTTAACGCGATGACTCGAGGCGGGGATCGATTTCGATTCGACCCTTTAATGCAGCGATGTTTAGCCGAACCAAACGTGCGTGAATGCGAAACGACTTCATTTTGAAGGGGCTCACTAATGCGCTCGATGATGTCCACTGGATTCGACGCATCGACGATTCCCGAAACAATATGAAGTTTCTGAGGGTTGGAGATCAGCCCGTAGGTTTGCTGTGACTCAAGCTGATTGCGTTATAACGTATTGAAGTCATTTCCGATGGAGGGTGTGCAGTCGCCTGGGCTGTTAGTGCTTCAAATGGTCAGCTTAGTGGTGAGAAGATCGGGTTGGTTGGCCTCAAGTGGTTGACCTGTCCCAGGCGGAAATCTGAGAAATTTTGAGAAATCGGGATAGTGGCTAGAATTGCCGGAAGTTGCTGTTTTGAAATGAGATAGGTTTCATTTGGGATAGGGGCCGTTTGTGGTTGCGTTAGGGTTTTGGATGGTGAGACAAACACCGGAGGTCTGATTTTATTGGGGATTTCGCGCGGGACGAGTCAGGCCTGTCACTAAATCCAGCATTCGCTTTCGTACCCGTTTAGGATTCTCCTGGCCTTCTACTTTCTCTGGCCTGCGAGACGTTACCCGCGCGTTCGGATACAGCGCTCCTCGTTCGCGCGCCGAATGGACTTTAACCACCATGATCAATATGCCGCTCAGCATACACTACGACATCTCCCGCTTCGATGCACAGCCTGGGCGGCCAAGCGAAACGCGTCGGCTCACCGCGCCCGCCTCGTCGCCGCTGTCGGCAATGCAACGGGATTTCGAAAAGCGCAAATCCGGTCTTGACAGATTAGTCAAGACCGGCTATAGTTTTGGCAGGTTCGACATTTCCAGGAAAGCCAAGGTCACCATGAGCACAACGGCACCATCAATCGAAGCACTCGCCAATCAAGAGTACAAGTGGGGCTTCGTCACTGAGATCGAAGCGGATACGATTCCCAAGGGACTGAGCGAAGACGTCGTTCGCATGATCTCGGCAAAGAAGAACGAGCCCGAATTCATGCTGGAATGGCGGCTGAAGTCCTATCGCCAGTGGCTTAAGATGGAAGAGCCCAAGTGGCCCAACGTCCACTATCCGCGCATCGATTACCAGGACATCATCTACTACTCAGCCCCGGTGACCAAGGTTGGGCCTAAGAGCCTGGACGAGGTGGACCCCGAACTTCTCAGAACCTACGAAAAGCTTGGCATCCCGCTTAAAGAACAGGAAGTGCTTGCCGGTATTGCAGTGGATATGGTTTTCGACAGCGTCTCGGTGGCGACGACCTTCAAGGCGAAGCTCGGGGAGCTGGGCATCATTTTCTGCTCCTTCTCCGAAGCCGTCCAAGAGCACCCCGAGCTTATTCAGAAGTATCTCGGCTCGGTGGTTCCTTATTCGGACAACTTCTTCGCCACGCTGAACTCCGCTGTTTTCAGCGATGGTTCGTTTGTTTATATTCCCAAGGGCGTTCGCTGCCCGATGGAGCTTTCCACTTACTTCCGCATCAACGCCAAGGATACCGGGCAGTTTGAGCGCACGCTGATTATCGCAGACGAAGGGGCC
>Ga0209591_10003927_pt1 | contig 17049 bp, 14 predicted proteins | sample MAT01_FD_187207 | JGI IMG/M metagenome (GOLD analysis project Ga0209591, IMG submission 187207) | Freshwater microbial communities from Lake Fryxell liftoff mats and glacier meltwater in Antarctica - MAT-01 (SPAdes) (version 2) | ecosystem: Environmental > Aquatic > Freshwater > Ice > Liftoff... | reverse complement strand
GCCGCCGTGCCGGGTGTCCGGCGACTCCGCCTGCGTCTCTTCCGAACGGTCGACTTCGGCTGCGTCGCCTCGATCGCCCACCCGTCCGGCCGCCGTGCCGGGTGTCCGGCGACTCCGCCTGCGTCTCTTCCGAACGGTCGACTTCGGCTGCGTCGCCTCGATCGCCCACCCGTCCGGCCGCCGTGCCGGGTGTCCGGCGACTCCGCCTGCGTCTCCTATCGCCGCCCCACGTTGGGTCGCTTGCCGTGATTCGCCTTCTTGCGGCGTGACCGCAGGCGACGCTTCTTCGTCTTCTTGCTCACTGGAGCCTCTCTCGGAGCGGGATCAGGGAGCCCAGGCTAATAGCCTGACCGCCCGTGGAGCATCTCGGCCTCGTTGCCCTCAACGGTTCTCATCACGAACTGCTGTTCGCGGCCCTCACCGCCCTCGACGCGATCGGTGCCTCGGAACGGGTGATCCGGTCCCCGGAGGCCTGCGATGCCCTGGCTCGTACGAGCGGATGACGTGCTGGCGGCCGCCGAGGTCGCGCGCACGGGTCGGGACCGACGGCGCGGCCTCCTCGGCCGTGACGGCATCGACGGGGCGTTCGTGTTGCGGCCGTGCCGACACGTCCACACGATCGGCATGCGCTTCCCGATCGACGTGGCGTTCTGCGACGCAGACGGTGCAGTCGTGCGGGTGTGTTCGTTGCGACCGTGGCGCCTCGCACCGCTCGTCTTCCGGGCCCGCTTCGTGATCGAGGCCCAGGCCGGTGCCTTCGACCGCTGGGCCCTCCGCCCCGGCGACGTCGTCGAGATCAGGTCATGAGTGCAGCGGAGCTGCCGGACACGTCGCACGGGACGTCCGCGGGTGAGCGATCGAGGCAGCGCAGCGAAGCGACCCATCAGATCGTGATCGAGCAAGCCGGCTCATTGGTGCTGGTGGGGACGCCGATCGGGAACCTCGGCGATCTCGCTCCTCGGGCGGTACAGGCGTTGCGCGATGCCGACGTGATCGCGTGCGAGGACACCCGTCGGACCCGGGCGTTGCTGTCGGCGTTCGACGTGCCGGCCGGGAACCGGTTGCGTTCGGTGCACGCCCACAACGAGCGCGAACGCGCCGCGCGGATCGTCGGCGAGATCGCCGACGGGCTCCGGGTCGCGTACGTCACCGATGCCGGGATGCCGGGCATCAGTGATCCCGGCGCCGAGCTGGTCCGGGCCTGTCTGCGCGATGGGCTCACCGTCGACGTCGTCCCCGGCCCGACCGCGCTCACCGTTGCCCTGGTCCTCTCGGGGCTCCCGACCGACCGGTTCGTGTTCGAGGGGTTCCTCCCGCGCAAGGGCACCGATCGGCGCACCCGGCTCGACGCGCTCGCGTCGGAGGCTCGCACCACCGTCGTCTACGAGTCGCCCCGCCGCGTCGCCGCGACGTTGCACGATCTCGCCACCGGGTGCGGCCCCGACCGACCCGTCGCCGTCGTCCGGGAACTCACGAAGCTCCACGAGGAGGCCTACCGGGGCACTCTCGGCGAAGCTGCGGCGCTGGCCGCCGCCCACGAAGCCCGGGGCGAGCACGTGATCGTGCTCGGGGGCGCGGAGCACACCGAGGTGAGCGACGACACCGTGGTCGACGCGGTGCGCGATGCACTCGGGGGCGGCGCCTCGGCCCGAGATGCCGCCACCGTGGTCGCGGCCGAACTCGGGGTTGCCCGGCGGCGGGCCTACGAGGTCGCCCTCACTCTGCGGAATGGGTGAGGCGGCCGACGCAACCCGCGCAGACGCGCTTGCCCGCGAAGTCGCGAAGGTCGGTTCCGCTCCCGCAGAAGATGCAGCGCGCTTCGACCTTGGTGAGGAGGATACGGGTCCCCTCGAGCGCGACCTCGACGAGATCGCCTTCCCGCAGGCCGAGGGTCCGGCGCAGCTCCACCGGGAGCACCACCCGCCCGAGTTGGTCCACCTTGCGCGTCACTCCCGAGGAAGTCATCCCGAGCTCCTCGCCTCCGAACTCTGCTGGGGTGTCCCGGCCCGGTCAGTATCGTAGGGCGGCGTGACCCGCCCCTTCTACGTGACGACGCCGATCTACTACGTGAACGACGTGCCGCACATCGGGCACGCGTACACGACCGTCGCCGCCGACGCCCTGGCCCGTTGGCGCCGGCTCTGGGGTGACGACGTCATGTTCCTCACCGGCACCGACGAGCACGGCCTCAAGATCCAGCGTGCGGCCGAGGCGAACGGGGTCACGCCCCTCGAGTGGGCCGACCGGACGAGCGCCCGGTTCGCCGAGGCATGGGAGCTGCTCGACATCAGCAACGACGACTTCATCCGCACGACCGAGCCGCGCCACTACGAGGCCGTGGCCGAGTTCCTGCAACGGATCTACGACGCCGGCGACATCGAGCTGAGCACCTACGAGGGCCTCTACTGCGTGGGGTGCGAGCTGTACTACTCAGAAGAAGATCTCGTCGACGGAAACTGCCCGATCCACGGTACGCCGATCGAGCTGGTCGCCGAGGAGAACTACTTCTTCAAGCTCTCGCGCTTCGAGGACCGTCTGCTCGCGCACTACACGGAGCACCCGGAGGCCATCGAGCCGGCCGGGAAGCGTAGCGAGGTGCTCGGGATCATCAAGCAGGGTCTGCGCGACTTCTCGATCAGCCGCACCTCGATCTCGTGGGGCATCCCGCTCCCCTGGGACGCGCAGCACGTCGCCTACGTGTGGTTCGACGCCCTGGTGAACTACTGCACCGCGGTGGGCTACGGCACCGATCGCGAACGGTTCGACCGGTTCTGGCCGGCCGACTACCACCTCATCGGCAAGGACATCCTCCGTCAGCACGCGGTCTACTGGCCGGCGATGCTCATGAGCGCAGGTGAGGCGCCGCCGAAGCAGGTGTTCGCGCACGGCTACCTCCTCGTGGGTGGCGAGAAGATGAGCAAGTCGAAGCTCAACCAGATCGCGCCGGCCGATCTCGTCGCCGACTTCGGCGTCGACGGGTTCCGGTACCACTTCCTCGCTGATCAGCGCTTCGGTCCCGACGGCGACTTCAGCTACGAGGCGATGGTCGCGCGGTACAACGCCGACCTCGCGAACAACTTCGGCAACCTCGCGAACCGGGTGCTGAACATGGCCGTGAACTACTGCGGCGGGGTGGTCCCGAACGAACGGGCCGACGGTCCGCTCGTGGACGCGGTCGCGACCGCGTTCGCCGCGCAGTCCGCCGCGTTCGATCGACTCGATATCGCGTCGGCGTTCGGTGCGGTGTGGGACCTCATCCGCGCCGCGAACGCGTACATCGAGGATGCGAAGCCGTGGGCGCTCAACAAGTCCGGCGACGCCGCGGCGACCGCCGCGGTGATCGGCGACTGCCTCGAGGCGCTGCGCGTCGTCGCACTCCTCGCGTCCCCCGCGATCCCGCGCGCCTCGGCCGAACTGTGGACGCGCCTCGGTCTCTCCGGCGCACCCACCGGTCAGCGACTCCCCGACGCAGTCGCGTGGGGTGGACTCACGCCCGGCGCGACGGTCGAGAAGGGCGCGCCCCTCTTCCCCCGGATCGACCCTTGACCTGGTTCGACTCCCACTGCCACCTGCAGATGCTCGACGTCCCGGCCGATGAGGCGCTCGCCCGCAGCCGGGAAGCGGGCGTCGACGGGATGGTGTGTGTGGGGACCGACCTCGGGTCCTCGGCCGCCGCGGTCGGGATCGCCGGTCGTGAGCCCGATGTGTGGGCCGCGGTCGGGCTCCATCCCCACGACGCCACCGATCGGACGGCAGAGTGGCCGGGCATCGTGGAGCTGAGCACCGCCGACCGGGTCGTGGCGATCGGCGAGACCGGCCTCGACTACTTCTACGAACACAGCCCGCGTGAGGAACAGATCGCGAGCTTTCGCGTCCACATCCAGCTCGCGCACGAGCGCGACCTCGCGCTGGTGATCCACACGCGCGACGCGTGGGACGACACGTTTCGCGTGCTCGAAGAGGAGTCGCTCCCGCCGCGCTCGATCCTGCACTGCTTCACCGGTGGTCCCGCGGAAGCCGAACGCGCACTCGCGCTCGGCGCGCACCTCTCGTTCAGCGGGATCGTGTCGTTCAAGAACGCGGAAGACGTGCGCGCGGCCGCGGCGATCACCCCGGTCGACCGCATGTTGGTGGAGACCGACGCGCCGTTCCTTGCGCCGGTGCCGCATCGCGGGCAGAAGAACGAGCCTGCGTTCGTCGCCGATGTCGGCGTCGCGCTCGCCGACGCGACCGGACGCGATCTCGAGGCAGTGGCCGAGTCGACACGATCCGTGGCGCGCACATTGTTGCGTTTGTAGCGTCTCGACCAGGGTGAACACGCGTTCGAAAACTACGAGAGAACTCGCGCTGAAGCGCATCTGAACGACGAGTTGACCGTCGGGCGATGGCATCGATACGTTCCCGCGGTCCCCGCAACGCACGTACGTCGCAACGCGGGCCAGAGCATTGTGCGGTCACACGGGAGGCGGAGCCCGATCGCAGATCATGTGAACCATCGCGTCGCGCGCGTTCGACTCGGCATCGCCGAGCGACGCGACGTGCCCGCACGGCACACGCCGGTACGACGAGACGCGCGCGTCCGCCACGTCAGCGTGCGCGAGGTCGCGCGACGACATGCCATCAGCGCGGTGCGCCCGTCACCCGCACGGGTGAACGCCCCCGAGCCCGACGCGTGGATCCCGATCCTCGACCTCGAGCTGCTCGAAGCACTCGGATCGCAGATCGACCCGGTGCTCTTGCGCGAGCTCGACGGCCTCGAGCGCGCCTTCCTCGAACCGCCCGCACCCGAACCAGTCGCCTGGCCCGGCCCGGCGCCACAACCGTCGGTCCAGATCCAGTCGACGGTCGCCGAGCCGGTGCACGCGCCGGTCCCCACCCCTGCGCCGGCCGCCGACCCCGAGCCCCACCGCGCGGACCCCGCCCCGACCCCGGCCACGGGGCGCCACCATCACCGGTTCCTGCACTGGCTCATCCTCGTGATCGCACTCGCGGTGGTCGTGGCCGGCCTGCCGTACTTCCTGCAGTCGCCCGCCCAGCGGCGCGTCACGCTCGACGTCGACGGGGCATCCTTCGTCCGCACGACCAGGGTCGACGATGTCGGCAGCCTCCTCACCGCAGCCGGCGTCGCGGTGGCCCCGGGCGACCGGGTCACGCCGGCCACCGGTTCGACGCTGCGCAACGGCGCGACCGTCCGCGTCGTGCGCGCGTTCCCGGTCACCGTCGACGTCGACGGTGAGGTCCGCTCGGTGCGGACCACCGCCAAGACGGTCAAGCGGCTGCGACGCGAGCTCGGAATTGCTCTCGCGCTCGTGGCGGTCGGTGCCGGGCAACGCTTCCGCGGCGGCGACACCATCACGTTCCGCACCCCGTTCGACGTCACGCTCGTCACCGATGGTGTCTCGGGTTCGCTCACCTCGACGGCGCGCACCGTCGGTGAGTTGCTCACCGAACGCAACGTGGCCTTCGCGGCCGGCGACCAGATCGACCCACCGCTGGAGACGCGGCTCGCACCAGGTCTCGCGATCACCGTCACGCGTACCACTGCCGGACGGGTCACCGAAGATGCCGCGGTGCCGTTCGACGTGCAGGAGCGGCCCGACCCGTCGTTGCCCGAGGGGACGCGTCGAGTCGTGCAGGACGGTGTCGAAGGCATCGATCGCACGACCTTCCAGCTCACGCTCGACGGTGACGTGGTCGTCGGCAAACAGGCGCTGGGTACCGTCCGGTTGCAACAGCCCCGACCGGAGATCGCGGTGGTGGGAACGCAGCCGATCGGCGGCGCCGGCCACCAGAGCGGTATCGCGACCTGGTACGCGACGCTCTACCAGCCGGGTACGTGTGCCCACCTGACCCTCCCGTTCGGCACGATGGTCCGGGTCAGCGACACCGAGACCGGCGCGGCCGCGGTCTGTCGGGTGGCCGATCGGGGGCCCGAGGCGTGGACGGGGAACATCATCGATCTCTCGCCCGACGTGTTCGAACAGCTCCGGTCGCTCTCCACCGGGGAGATCCACGTCCGCATCGACTACTGATCGGCTCGGCGATCGCCCCTGGCGCGACGCCCGGCCCGACGTTCCCCGCCGGGGATCGGTGACACGATGGCCTCTGTGACCGCGATCAACCCGGGAGAGCTGCGTCGCCTGCTCGGCGCCCACGGCCTCCGGCCCAGCCGCGCCCTCGGCCAGCACTTCCTGGCCGATCCGAACACGGCGCGCCGAATCGTCTCCCTCGCCGGAGTCGGTCCCGGCGACCGCGTGCTCGAGATCGGACCGGGCGTCGGGTCGCTCACCGTGGCCCTCGCCGCAGCCGGCGCGCGTGTGACCGCGCTCGAACTCGATCGTCATCTCCTCCCGGTCCTCGCCGACGCGCTCGCCCGCGCCGGAGTGGCCGAATCGGTGGAGGTCGTGTCGGGTGACGCGCTCACCGTCGACTTCGACGCGCTGCCCGGCGGGTCACCGCACGCGATGGTGTCGAACCTCCCCTACAACGTCGCGGTCCCGATCGTGATGCGCGTGCTCGACGACGTCCCGGCCGTGGAGCGGATGCTCGTGATGGTCCAACGCGAGGTCGGTGATCGCCTCGCGGCCGGTCCCGGCACGAAGGACTACGGCTCGGTGTCGGTCCGGGTCGGCTACCACGCGGCGGCGCATCGGGTCGGTCTCGTACCGCCCACGGTGTTCCTCCCACCGCCGAAGGTCGACTCCGCGCTCGTCGAGCTGGTGCGCCATCCGACACCGCCGGTCGACGTCCCGTCGGTGGAGCAGTTGTTCACCCTGGTGCGCGCGGGGTTCTCCCAGCGCCGCAAGATGTTGCGTCGCGTCCTGCGTACCGAGCTCGGTGATCGCACCGACCCCGTGCTCGTCGCCGCGGGGATCGACCCGGCGGCGCGGGCCGAGACGCTCGATCTCGCCACGTGGGCCGCGCTCGCTCGCGCCGTGGCCGCCGACCGAGACACCCATCCGCCCGTCGAGGTGCGCGAGTGACCGGTCGCGCACCGGCGAAGCTGACGTGGTCGCTGCGGGTTCTCGGGACCCGGGCCGACGGCTACCACGAGCTCGAGGCACTCGCGACGACGGTCGACGAGCCGCACGACACGGTCACGCTCGCCGCGTCGGACCACGGCATCACCCTGTCGGTGTCGGGGCTCGACCGGGATGTCCCGTCGGACTCGTCGAACCTCGTCTGGCGCGCCGCCGCCGCGGCCGGGATCGACGTGGCCATCACACTCGAGAAACGGATTCCCGCGGGTGGCGGCCTCGGTGGGGGATCGTCGGACTGCGCCGCGGTGTTGCGGCAGTTGCGCGACGGGTTCGGCCTCGACCCGGCTCGCGCCACCGCGATCGCCGCGGAGCTCGGTTCCGACGTCCCGGTCTGCCTGCACGGGGGCACGGTGTGGATTCGGGGACGGGGCGAGCAGGTCGAACCGGTCACCGGGGTGACGCCCACGTCGGTCGTGATCGCGGTGCCGCCCGTCCACTCGTCGACCCCTGCCGTCTACCGGGCCTGGGACGACCTGGGAGGTCCCCGGGCGACGAGAGCGGTCGCCGCCCCGCCCGCGTTGGCCGGTGTCGCCGCCGCGCTCCTCAACGACCTCGAGCCGGCCGCAGAAGCCGTGAGCCCGGGCTTGACCGAGTTCCGTCACGCGTTCCACGACGCGGCCGGGCGCGAACCGTTCCTCGCAGGGAGCGGATCGGCTTACTGCGTGTGGTTCGACGATCCCGATGCCGCGCGCGCGACAGCCGCGAGGCTGGAACAGGAGCTCGGAGTCGCGACCTTTGCGGGGGTGGCAGGTGTCGGGTGACGCAGCGGTGTCAGCGACACCACGCCCGACGCCACGCCCGACGTCGCGACAGGATCAGCGACCCTGTTGACGACGCTGCCAACGCGTCTTCTTGAGGAGCTTCTTGTGCTTCTTCTTCCGCATTCGCTTGCGGCGCTTCTTGATCAACGAGCCCATGAGGGCCGTGACGCTACCGGCAGAGCCGTGTGAATGCACATCGTGACGGCTCGAGCGTCGGCCGAACCGGGCCCGACGCGGGGTAGCGTGAGCCCTGGATCGGGGGTGGTGTAACGGCAGCACGGGGTCCTTTGGAGTCCCAAGTCGAGGTTCGAAACCTCGCCCCCGAGCTGGCGGGAGCCGCTGGTTCGCACACTGGATACGACCCGGAGCACGAGCGGGAGCCCGTGCAGGGGAGAGGTTCTTCGATGAGGGGATCCCGATGAGTGGGTATCGGCCACTGGCTGCCGTGGTGCTCGCCGCGGGAGAAGGCACCCGGATGCGTTCCACCACGCCGAAGGTGCTCCACCCCCTGTGCGGGCGGCCGATGTTGCTGCACGTGGTCGATGCGCTGATCGCGCTCCCGCTCGAGCGCGTCGTCGTGGTCGTGGGCCACGGCGCCGAACGGGTGACCAAGACGCTCCACGAGCAGGTGGCCACCGAGATGCCGATCGAGTTCGTGGAGCAACGGGTGCAGCGCGGCACCGGCGACGCCGCGAGCGTCGCCCTCACCGCGTTCGCCGACGACGCCGACACCGACGGCGACATCATCGTCATGCCCGGCGATGCTCCCCTCGTCCGGCCCGAGGTGCTGGCACGGCTCGCCACCGAGCACCGCGAACGTGATGCGGCCGCAACGGTGCTCACCGCAGCCCTCGACGAGACCACCGTCGACTTCGGGCGGGTCGTGCGCGACGAGAAGGGTCGCCTCGACCGGGTCGTCGAGCGAAGCGACGCATCCGAGGAAGAACTCGCGATCGACGAGGTGAACACGTCGATCTACTGCTTCCGGCGGGGGCTCCTCGCGCCGGCGTTGCGGAGGTTGAGCCCGGAGAACGCGCAAGGTGAGTACTACCTGACCGACGTGCTCGAGGTGCTGCGTCAGACCGGCCACACGGTGGTGGCGGTCCCGGCCGACGACGCGACCGCGGCGCTGCACGTGAACAACCGGGCCCAGCTCGCCGCCGCGGAAGCGGTGCTGCGGGAGCGGATCAACGATCGGTGGATGCGTGAGGGTGTGGGCATGGTCGATCCGGCCCGCACCTATGTCGATGCCTCGGTCGAGCTCGAACCCGACGTGAAGCTCCTGCCCGGCACGATCCTCGAGGGTCGCACGGTGATCGGAGCCGGTTCGGTCGTCGGGCCCGACAGCCGCTTGATCGACACGGTCGTCGGCGAGCGGTGCGAGCTTCGCCAGGTCGTCGCGACGGAGGCCGAGATCGGCAACGACGTCACCGTCGGCCCGTTCGCCCATCTCCGCCCCGGGACCCGCCTCGCCGACGGGGCCCACGTCGGCGGGTTCGTCGAGATGAAGAACGCCGACATCGGTGAGGGCGCCAAGGTGCCCCACCTTGCGTACATCGGCGACGCCGAGATCGGTGACCGGGCGAACATCGGGGCGGGCACCATCACCGCCAACTACGACGGCACCCGCAAGCACCGCACGAAGGTCGGCGCCGACGCGAGGATCGCGTCGAACACCGTGCTCGTGGCGCCGGTCGAGGTCGGCGACGGCGCCTACACGGGAGCGGGGGCGGTCGTGAACCGCGATGTGCCGCCGGGTGCGCTCGCCAAGGGCGTGCCCGCCAAGAACGATGAAGGCTGGGTCGCCCGACAGGCTGCCGACAACCCCGACGCCTGACCGGCCGACGCGTGCCAGGATGGCGCCATGGAGTTGGTTCCCCACAAGCGGTTGATGCTCTTCGCCGGGAGCGGCCACCCGCAGCTCTCCGAGGAGATCGCCGAGAGCCTCGGCGTGCCGCTCTCGTCGGTCACGCTCTCGAACTTCGCCAACGGCGAGCTCTACTGCCGCTACGACGAGAACATGCGCGGGGCCGACGTGTTCGTGCTCCAGACGCACTGCGAGCCGATCAACGACCGCATCTTCGAGCAGCTGATCATGATCGACGCCGCGAAGCGCGCGTCGGCCAAGCGCATCACCGCTGTCTGCCCCTTCTACGGCTACGCCCGCCAGGACCGCAAAGCCGCGGGGCGCGAACCGATCACCGCCCGCCTGCTCGCCGACCTCCTCACCGTCGCGGGCGCCGACCGCGTCGTGTCCGTCGATCTCCACACCGGTCAGATCCAGGGCTTCTTCGACTTTCCCGTGGACCACCTCACCGCGGTCCCGTTGCTCGCCGACTACGTCGCGAGCCGGGTCGACGGCGAGGTCACGGTCGTCGCGCCCGACGCTGGCGGCGGCAAGCTCGCGCGCCGGTTCGCGAACTTTCTCGACGTCGAGGCCGAGCTCGCGTTCGTCGACAAGAGCCGGCCGAAGGGCACGCACAACATCGCGGTGGCGAACGACGTCGTTGGCATGATCGAGGGTCGGCACTGCGTGCTCGTCGACGACATGATCGACACCGCCGGCTCGATCACGGCCGGAGCGGAGCTGCTCATGGACCGCGGCGCGGCATCCGTGATCATCGCCGCGACTCACGGCCTGCTCTCGGGCCCGGCCGTCGACCGGCTGAAGAACGCCCGGGTGCGCGAGGTCGTGGTCACGAACACCCTGCCGATCTCCGACGAGAAGTGCTTCGACAGCCTCACGGTGCTTTCGATCGCGCCGATCGTCGCCGAGGTCCTCGGCGCGGTGTTCGGTGACAAGTCGGTCAGCGAGCTCTTCCGCGGCGACAACCTGTAACCCGTGACCGAGCAAACGAGCGCGAAGCCGGGCCGCAAGTGGAGCGCGCTCCGCAAGTTCTACGAGACCGCCCCCGACGGTGACGCGGGGGAGTTCCCCCGCTACGAGCTCCAGCTCACCCAGCTGCGCGGACTGGCCGGTCACTTCCCGCCGTCGCCACGCTTCCTCGACCTCGGCTGTGCGTCGGGCGCGTGGTCGACGCGCGTGGCAACGACGCTCGGGGCCAGCCAGGTGATCGGCGTTGACCTGTCGACCAAGGGCCTCGTCGCGGCAGCCGGTCGGGGGATGCACCCGGTGTACGCGTCTGTCGACGGCGCGGTGCTCCCGTTCGCGAACGGCTCGCTCGACGTGGTCATGTGCGACGAGGTGATCGAGCACATCGTCGACACCGACGGGTTGCTCGACGAGATCTACCGGGTCCTGCAGGCCGACGGGATGCTGGTGCTGTCTACGCCGAACCTCGCAGCCTGGTTCAACCGGCTCGCGCTGCTCGCCGGGCTCCAGCCCGCATTCTCCGAGGTCGCGTACTCGGGGATCTACGGGCGGCCGGGATCCGAGGTGGTCGGCCACCTCCGCCTGTTCACCTGGCGGGCGTTGCGGGAGTTCCTGGCCGCCCACGGCTTCACCGTGGTCTCGGTCGAGGGCGCGCCGTACCACGACCTCCCGAGCGTCGCGCGGCCGCTCGACCGCCTCGCCGCCCGCCTGCCGGGGGTCGCCGCCGACCTGATGGTCGTGGCCCGCCCCTGACCCTGGCGATGGTCGAATCCGCTCCGCCGGCTCGATCGCCCGGCACTGCACCGTCGGCGGCGCGTGTCCGCCGGCTCCACTCCTTCCGGCCTCACGGTCGAATCCGTTGCGCTGGCTCGATCGCCCGGCACTGCACCGTCGGCGGCGCGTGTCCGCCGGCTCCACTCCTTCTCGCTGCGTTCGCCTGGGCTTCCCTCGCGTGGCAGAATCGTTCGTTCCCGATCCCTCCTTTCCCACCTGAGGACGTTCTCGCGCCATGGCCGACGTACTGCTCACCGCCGAAACGCGCCAGGAGCGCGGCTCCCGCCCCGCCGGGCGACTCCGCCGCACCGGCAAGGTCCCCGCCGTGGTCTACGGCCTCGACGCCGAAGCGATCTCGGTCACCGTGGCGGCCCGCGAGCTGTCCCACCTCCTCGCCGGTGAGGGTGGCGCCAACACCCTGATCCGGCTGCAGGTCGACGGCGACGAGCAGCTCACCCTCGCCCGTCAGATCCAGCGTCACCCCACCCGCGGCGATCTCGTCCACGTCGACTTCGTGCGGATCCGCCGCGATGTCGCCGTCCAGGCGGAGGTCCCGCTGCACCTCGTCGGTGAGGCGCCCGGAAGCCGCGACGGTGGTCTCGTCGAGCAGCTCATCTTCAGCCTCACCATCGAGGCGAAGCCGGCCGACATCCCGAACGTGGTCGAGGTCGACATCTCCGCGCTCGAGATCGGTGACCAGATTCGCATCGCGGAGGTCACCGTCGACGAAGGCGTCTCCTTCCAGCACGAGCCCGAGGAACTGGTCGTCCAGGTCGTGGCGCCGCGTCTCGCCGAGGTCGAAGCAGACGCCGAAGGCGAAGAGGGTGCCGAAGGAGTCGAGGGCGCGGCCGGCGCGGACGGCGAGTCGTCCGACGATGCCGGTGGCGACTCCGAGTAGATCGGGGAGTCCGTGCTGCGGCGCGGAGCACGCGCCGACCGCACCGGGACCCCGGCCGACTACCTGGTGGTCGGCCTCGGCAATCCCGGCGACGAGTACGCCAGAACGCGTCACAACGTGGGCGCCGAGGTCGTCGAGTTGCTCGCCCGGCGTCACGGGGCGCGCCTGCGCAAGGCCAAGAAGGAGCACGCACTCGTCGACGAGGTGCGGATCGGCGGGTCCCGCGTCGCACTCGCGGTTCCGCTGACCTACATGAACGACTCGGGTCAGGCGGTGCAGGCCCTGGCGCGCCGCTTCGGGGTGACGACGGAGCAGATCGTCGTCGTGCACGACGAGCTCGACCTCCCCGTCGCGGTGTTGCGGATCAAGAGCGGCGGCGGCCTCGCCGGCCACAACGGGTTGAAGTCGATCAAGCAGCACCTGCGCGACGACCGGTTCGCGCGCGTGCGGATCGGTGTGGGCAAGCCGCAGAGCAGGGAGCAGGGTGCCGACCACGTGTTGAACCGGTTCTCGAAGCGCGAACGCACCGAGGTCGACGTCACCCTCGAGCAGGCCGCCGACGCCGTCGAGACCATCGTCGCCGACGGCGTCGACACCGCCATGAACCGCTGCAACTGATTCCAGCCCCGCCCCTGGTGAACCGGGAAGCGGTCGGACGGGGGTAGCGTTCGGTTCGAGCAACCCCGGGGAGCGACGTCGTTCCCCGGGTCGTTCGCGCGCCCGCTCGATGCCCGAGACCACGCCTCCCCTCGCTGATCTGGCCCGACTCCTCGCCGAGGAGCCGGCACTCGTCGCGGCCGCCACCGGCTCCGCGCCCGTCATCGCAGTGCCCGATGCGGCGCGCGCGCTGTTCACCGCCGGCCTCGTCGATGTGGGCGCGCGCCGGCCCGTGCTCGTGGCGGTGCCGACCGGGAACGAGGCCGAACGAATCGTCCACGACCTCGGCGCGTTCCTCCCGCCGGGCGACGTCGAGCTGTTCCCGGCGTGGGAGACGTTGCCCTTCGAGCGGGTCTCACCCGCGCTGGAGACCATGGGCCGCCGCCTGAGGGTGATGTGGCGCCTGCGGGTCGGTGGCGACGCGATGCCGGCGGTGGTGGTCGCGCCGGTACGGGCGCTGGTGCAACGGCTCGGGCCGCACGTCGAAGACGTCGAGCCGGTGGTGATCCGACCGGGCGACCGGGTCGACCGGGACGCGCTCGTCGAACGCTTCGTCACCAGCGGGTACCGGCGGGAGTACCAGGTCGAGGCCCGGGGCGAGATCGCGGTGCGCGGATCCATCCTCGACGTCTATCCGTCGACCGACGACCACCCGGTCCGCATCGACCTCTGGGGTGACGAGGTCGAGCGCCTCTCGGGCTTCTCGGTCGCCGACCAGCGCTCGACCCGGGATCTCGCCGAGGTCGTGGTGTTCCCGGCCCGGGAGCTGCTCGCGACCCCCGAGGTCCGGGCTCGCGCCGCCGCGCTCGTCTCGTCGGCACCCTGGGGCCGCGAGCAGTGGGAACGGCTTGCCGAGGGGCTGACCTTCGACGGCATGGAGTCGTGGTTGCCGTGGCTCACGCCCACCGAACACCTCCTCCCCGATCTTCTCCCGCCGACCGCCTCGGTGCTGCTTGTCGAACCGCGGCGCATGCGCGACCGCGCCGGTGAGCTGCGCGACGACGAAACCGCGCTCGCCGAGGCGTTGGCGCCGACCTGGGGTGCCACCGCGGCTGATCAGGTCGAGCGGCTCTCACTCGACTTCGAACGGCTGCTCGAGCACACCAAGGCCCGGGCCGTCTCCATCGTCAACGCGCCCGAGAACCCCGACACCCCGCACCTCGTGGCCAGTGCGTTCGACCCGGTCGTGGGCGACGTCGACGGCCTCGCCCAGCGGCTCCGGTCGCTGCGGGCCGACGGTTCGCGGGTGGTGCTCGCGGCCGACGGGCGCGGATCGGCCGACCGGCTGCGCGACGTGCTCGCCGACGCGGGCGTCGACGCGGGGATCGAGATCGTGGTGGCCCCGCTCGAACGCGGCGTCGTGGTCTCCGGGGCGGGGATCGTGCTCGTCGCCGAAGCTGATCTCACCGGCCGTCGCCGGGTGCATCGCCGCGCACGCGGAGCGCGCAAGGGTGCCGACTTCTACGACGATCTGAAGCCCGGCGACTACGTCGTGCACCACCAGCACGGTGTCGGCCGCTACGGCGGCATGGTCACACGGGCGATCGGCGGGGCCGAGCGCGACTACATGCTCCTCGAGTACAAGGGAGCCGACAAGCTCTACATCCCGACCGACCAGGTCGGTTCGGTTCGGCGCTACACCGGTGGCGACAGCCCGTCGCTCAGCCGGCTCGGCGGCGGCGAGTGGCAGAAGACCCGCTCCCGCGTGCGCGCCGCGGTGCGTGAGATCGCGGCCGAGCTCGTGGTGCTCTACCGTCAACGGCTCGCGACGCCCGGGCATGCGTTCCCCGGTGACACGCCGTGGCAACGTGAGATCGAGGAGGCGTTCCCCTACGAGGAGACGCCCGACCAGCTCGCGGCGATCGACGCGGTGAAGGCCGACATGGAGCGTTCGGTCCCCATGGACCGCCTCGTGTGCGGCGACGTCGGCTACGGCAAGACCGAGGTGGCCGTGCGGGCCACGTTCAAGGCGGTGCAGGACGGCAAGCAGGTCGCGATCCTGGCGCCGACCACGCTGCTCGCCAACCAGCACGGCCAGACGTTCCGGGAGCGGTACGCCAACTATCCGGTCCGCGTCGAGGTGTTGTCTCGCTTCCTGAGCGCCAAGGAGCAGAAGCAGGTCGTGCGCGACCTTGCGTCGGGCGAGGTCGACGTGGTCATCGGCACCCACCGGCTCCTCTCCAACGACATCGCGTTCAAGGACCTGGGCCTCCTCGTCGTCGACGAGGAGCAGCGGTTCGGCGTGAAGCACAAGGAGAAGATCAAGCAGCTCCGCGCCGACGTCGACGTGCTCACGCTCACCGCCACGCCGATCCCCCGCACGCTCGAGATGAGCCTCACCGGGATCCGTGACCTCTCGCTCGTGAACACCCCCCCCGAGGATCGCCGGCCGATCCTCACCTACGTGGGCGAGTACGACGACCGCGCGGTCGCGGAGGCGATCCGTCGCGAGCTGCTCCGTGAGGGTCAGGTGTTCTATGTGCACAACCGGGTGCAGGACATCGACATGACCGCGATCCACGTACGCGAGCTCGTGCCGGAGGCGCGCATCGCGATCGCGCACGGCCAGATGGACGAGTCGTCACTCGAGCGCGTCGTGCTCGACTTCGCCGATCAGCAGTACGACGTGCTCGTGTGCACCACGATCATCGAGAGCGGGCTCGACATGCCGACGGTCAACACGATGGTCGTCGACCGCGCCGATCTGCTCGGCCTCGCGCAGATGTACCAGTTGCGCGGTCGTGTCGGCCGCCGCGGACAGCGCGCGTACGCGTACCTGCTGCATCCGGCTGACCGGGTGTTGTCGGAGGAGGCGTACGAACGCCTGAAGACGATCGGTGAGTTCACCGATCTCGGTTCGGGGTTCAAGATCGCGATGCGCGACCTCGAGATCCGCGGTGCGGGAAACATGCTCGGCGAGATCCAGTCGGGACACATCGCGGCCGTCGGGTTCGATCTCTACTGCGAGATGGTCACCGAAGCCGTCGGCGAGCTCACCGGCACCGCGCCCGAGGTCGCCGCGGAGGTGGTGATCGATCTCCCCGCCGACGCCCACCTCCCGCGCGACTATGTCAGCCGTGACGACGTTCGCATCGAGGCGTACCGCCGGCTCGCGGCCGTCGGTTCCCCCGGCGACGTCGACGACATCCGCCGCGAGTGGCTCGACCGCTACGGCCCGCTCCCGCCGGCCGCCGACGCGCTCCTCGGCGCGGCCCGCCTCCGCGCCGAATGCCTGCGGATCGGTGCCACCAGCGTGACGGTCCAGAAGGGCCTCGTGCGGCTCGCCGGCGTCGAGCTGAAGGAATCTCAGAAAGTCCGCTTGCGGCGCCTCGCCTCCAAGGCCGTGGTCAAGGAGCACGAGCTCATCCTGCCGCTCGACGCCCCGCCGGCCGAAGCCGCCCCGTGGCTGCTCGGCCTGTTGCAGGAGCTGATCCCGGCGGAAGCGGCCGCCCCGGTACGATCCACGACGTCATGAATCGCCCCCTCGCCATCCTCGCTGTCCTCGTCGCGTCCGCACTCGGTGTCTCGGCCTGCTCCGGCGGTGCGAGCGGCTACGCCTTCGTGTTCGACGGCACCACCACGACGCAGTCCTCCGTCGACCGGGAGCTCGCGGCGATCGCCGACAACGACCGCTTCGCCGAGGCGCTGCAACAGAGCGACCAGCCGGTCGAGCTGACCACCACCGACGGCTCGATCAACGCGGAGATCTCCGCCGCCTGGGTGAACGCGCTCGTCCAGTACGAAGCGATCGACCAGGCGGTTGCCGAGCAGGACATCCCGGTCACCGCCGAGGACCGTCAACAGGCTTCGACGCAGGTCGCGCAACTCTTCGGCTCGGAGCAGGTGTTCAACGAGTTCCCGAAGTGGTTCCGCGACCGCGAGCTCGCGCGTGAGGCGCGCAAGGTCGCGTTCGTGCGCGAGTTGGCGACGGTGCCGACCGACGCCGACGCCCAGGCCTACTTCGCGCAGAACCTCGCCCAGATCTGCCCGACCGGCAAGGCCATCTCGCACATCCTCGTGGCCACGCAGGCCGAGGCCGACACCATCGAGCAGGAACTCGCCGACGGTACCGACTTCGCCACGCTC
>Ga0209591_10003923_pt1 | contig 17059 bp, 11 predicted proteins | sample MAT01_FD_187207 | JGI IMG/M metagenome (GOLD analysis project Ga0209591, IMG submission 187207) | Freshwater microbial communities from Lake Fryxell liftoff mats and glacier meltwater in Antarctica - MAT-01 (SPAdes) (version 2) | ecosystem: Environmental > Aquatic > Freshwater > Ice > Liftoff... | reverse complement strand
TGCTTCGGCTGACCGATTCTGCCGCCCGCTTGGGTGGCGACGAGTTTGCCTTCATCTTGCCGCAAGTCGATAAAGGTTCAGCAAATGACGCGGGTCGCAAGGTCGCTGCCGCACTGGCAGTCGCACTGGCGCCGTTTCCACCAGTCACCGCGAGCATAGGGATCGCATGGTTTGAACAAGCCAATGGCCCATTCTCCGAGATGCTGAAGGAAGCTGATTCGCTCATGTATGTGATGAAGCAGGAAGGAAAGTCCGGCATTCGGATAAAGTTATTTGCCCGATAATCTGATAATTCGATTGATCGCGTTTCATCTATTCTCAATGTACGGCGTGGCTTGTCGAGCAATCTTGATCTCGGCAGTGTTAGCGCTTTGAGGACTTTGGGGGTCGCACAGTTCTTGGTGCCACGGGATGGTCTGCCAAAGGCCCGCGAGTGGCGTTAGTCCTAGGGAATCTCTGATTAAGTCCATTTCGTCGTCACACGTTGTTGCTCAACCAAAAATATTTCCCCACCTATCAGCCATATGTTGGGTCAAAAGTTTTGCCTCGCGCTTAGTCTGGCTTAGAACTGAACTTGATCAGAGCCTCACTAGACAGGGTTCAGTTTGAAATTTTTTTCCATTGCATGTCGCGTTCCAGCGATCCTCAAAACTATTCGACTCTGACCTTTGGTGTTACTTGGTGTTAAATCCGCAGGTCCCGGGTTCGAGCCGAGGTCGGGGCGCCAAGTATCAACCGGGGTGGCAAGTAGTTGGCACCCCGTTTTTCTTTCCGAGTCCCGCAGCGCATACTGACTCTCTCGCACCACGCAGGACGTCAACGCCCCAATGCCCGGCTACCTGACCAAGCAAGAGCGCATTGCCATCGTCGGGGCAGATGACCTGATCATCCGCTCGTTGCTGGATCGTGAGCAATATGCTGACCCGCTTGGTGAAGCTGAACGCATTGGGATTTCATCATCAATGTGGCCACTGTTCGGCATGATCTGGCCGTCAGGCCTGCACCTAGCAGCACGTATCGCGGCACGCGGCTTGACACCGGGCGAGCGCGTGTTGGAGATCGGCTGCGGGCTTGCGCTGGCAAGCCTCGTAGCACATCGCCATGGGGCGGACGTGACGGCGAGTGACTGTCATCCGCTGACAGCAGGATTTTTGAAAGCAAATCTGAGACTCAACGGCTTGTCTTCGCTGAAGTATCGGAACGGCAACTGGAACAACCCAGTGGCCCCAGTGGCGCGCAATGGTCACTCGCGGCTGCGTACAGTGGTCGGCGAATACGATTTCATCATCGGTAGCGACGTGCTCTATGAGCGAGATGAAGGCGCGGCGCTGTCAGGCTTCATCGCCCGACATGCCAGTGCCGCCGCCGAGGTGTGGATTGTCGATCCGGATCGCGCCAATCGTGCGACATTCAACCGGCAGATGGCGGCGCTGGGCTTCGGGGTGACAGAGTCGCGAATGGACCAACCCGCCGTTGGTACTGGGCTACCGTACAAGGGGCGATTGCTGATGTACGTCCGAAGCAGACTCAAATAGATATTGTTGCCCGTTGCGCGCCGACCGCCGGTGCGGGGAATGTGTCAGATTGGCTTGTCGTCAAGCATCGATACACCGCCGTCGGAAGCATCCACTCGGCAATTGTCAACATTTGTAAAACGCAACTTGTGTGTTCGGTATCGCACGGAACACCGCAATCTCGCCTGCGTAAAGTGGACGCGTAGGCATTTCACGCCCACGAATTCCAACAAATTGATCGATCTCTGCCGCCTAGAAGCGACGGCAGGGTGGACCGCGAAACGGGTGCCTGTCGTACAAAGCGTGGTGCCGCGATGCGACGCAACTCAGGGTAAGGCTTAGTTACTATCCTCCACAGGTGGAATGACGATGTGATGGATATTTAGCGCCTAGCTGGCATTAACGCCGGTAGTGGACTAGTATAGGTTGACAGCGTATAAATATCTTAAACATTTCAATACCTTAGCCGCCAAGTACACCAACACGTTCAACAGATGAATGTGCAATTTCGTTTTTAGCCGGCTCAGCGCTCGGATAGGAAGGAACAGATGGATGCAAATGACAAAATGGCTGTAGCCCATAACTCGGCCGAAGCCGCTTGGCGGATGATCGCCAAGCTTGCAACGATGCTCGTCGCCGCTTTTGTGTTTGCTGCCTATAGTAGCGCACCCGCATCTGCGCAAACCGCGCAAAGCAAGATTTCCGCAGACTTGCAGGCCGCCATCTCAGCGAGGACGACGCCGAGCCTCAGTTGGGCGAAGGACGTAAGGGGCGTCCGCTACTTGAAGACGCTGTTGATCAGCAACAGTACAGATCCTGACTTGGTTGCCCTGCGCTCCGCAGTGGTGGGCGCTGGTGGATCGGTTTATTTCCGGTACGTTTCGGTCGCGGCGCTATCGGTAATGTTGCCGGCAGATAAGGTGGCGCTTTTAGCCAAACGCGGCGATGTGCAAAGCATCTCGCCCAACAGGCTTGTGTCGCGTACAGCGAGCATTCTTGAACGGGCCACCGGCGCCACCAGCGTCCGTTCAGGCAGCAACGGAAGTGTGACAGGATTGGACGGCACAGGTGTCGGCATCGCAATACTTGACTCGGGCGTGCTTGAGCAACACATGGGTATGCTTAGCGCGAACGGAAAGACGCTGCGTGTAGCGGCGGCGGTCGACTTCCAGCAGGTTGGAGACGCGAAGGCAGCAGGCGTCAAGGATTGGACTCCGGGTATTGATGCGTCTGCTTCACTGTATCCCGACAGCAAATCGATGGCTGCTTACGAACGTGCCATCGATTCAAGTAAAAGCAACCGGCCAGATGTCTATGGACACGGTACTCACGTCGCGTCGGTGGCGGCTGGTCGCGGCGGCTATGGCACCACCAACTCCACAGGAATCGCACCGAACGCGGATATCTTCGACGTCAAGGTGCTGGATGAAAATGGCTTTGGCCAGGTCTCGGATGTGCTCGCTGCCATTGACTGGGTGATCTACCACGCGAAGGAATACAACATTCGGGTGATGAATTTAAGCCTCGCTGCCGATTCGTCGGAAAGCTGGCAAACCGACCCGCTCTGTCGTGCGGTCCGCAGCGCCGCCGCGGCCGGGATCACGGTTGTTGTCGCGGCGGGCAACTACGGCCAGAATGCCGCCGGTCGCGAAAACTATGGCACAGTGGGCTCGCCGGGGCATGATCCATCGGTCATCACGGTCGGGTCGGCCAACAGCAAAGGGACCGCCGCGCGCAGTGACGACAGCATTAATTTCTTCAGTTCACGTGGCCCGACAAGAGGCAGCTTTGTGGACTCTTCCGGCGTTCTTCAGATCGACAACCTGCTAAAACCCGATCTAGTTGCACCTGGAAACAAGATCGTCGGCGCACTTGCCTCCAACAAGTCCGGCGGCGAGGGTTCTTGGAACAACCTGGCCATGGCCTACAGTGTGCTGTCAGTGCCGTACGGCGGACCCCGGCAGGAGCGCAACGAGACCCTCATGAACTTGAGCGGTACCTCGATCGCGGCGCCTGTGGTCACTGGGACCGTTGCGCTGATGCTACAGGCCAACCCAGGTCTGACCCCGCCCCTCATCAAGGCCATCCTGCAATATTCCGCACAGCCCCTACCGAACTTCAATTTGCTCCAACAGGGCGCGGGGTTGTTGAATGTTGACGGCGCAGTCAGGCTTGCCAGAGCGCTGCGCACCGATGTCGCCTCCGCCATCAACGCGGGTACGATCGGCGCCAATTCATCATTATTGGCGGCGGGTGCTTCCCTGCCGACGCCGTCCTCTACGATCAACGGCGAAACGTTCAATTGGTCGCGCATCGTCTATGTTGGTGGAAATCGCATCGTCAGCGGCTCAGCCCTGTTCACACAGTTTCAACCGATTTATGATCCGCGGGTGGTGTGGGTCCGCAAGAAAGGGTATCTCCGCACCGTCACTTACTGGCCGGCTTCCCGCGGCGTTGCCGCAAACACCTATGTCAAGTCCATCATTGAAACGCCAGCCCGCAATCAGTCGTTGTTAATGCGTGGGGTCGTGGACGCTACCGCGCGCGCCGGTACCAGCTCGATGCTGGCCAAGAGCGGCTTGTTTACGCCGACCGCGACTATTGCCGGCTGGTTTGCCTACAATGGTAGCCCGGTGGCGACCAGGCGAATCGTCCTCAGCAATGGCATGGTGATAAGCGAAGGCATGGTCATCAGCGAAGGCATGGTCATCAGCGAAGGCATGGTCATCAGCGAGGGCATGGTCATCAGTGAAGGCATGGTCATCAGCGAGGGCATGGTCATCAGTGAAGGCATGGTCATCAGCGAAGGCATGGTCATCAGTGAAGGCATGGTCATCAGTGAAGGCATGGTCATCAGCGAAGCCGGCCAAACACGTGTCGCCAATCCGAAGACCGGCCCCTTGGTCGGAGAGTGACAAGTGACAAGGCTGGCGCTGATTGCGGCGTTGGCCGAATAGGCTGGCAATGCCAGGTTTCAGGGTCGTGCGCCAGGGGCGGCGGGCCGCTATGTAGATAGCTGACATGCGGCTCCCGCTGGTCAAGCCGGGGCGGGGGCGCGAGGAAAGCAAAAACAAGTGAACCAATCAGCTAGTCCCCCGACTGACCGCGCAACACCGTGGTACTTGCGCTGGCATCAAGCGCTGATGCCAGATTACAACCGCAAAGCCGCAGCCTACTGGTATTCGATGGTGGCGGCCGGGACGGCGATTCTGGTCTATGCGGCCATTGGTTTGGCGCTGATGCCATTTGAGGCAGTAATACAGACGATCGCTGGAATCGTCCTTGTCGCGATTGTCGGCACGTTTCCGGTGCGAATTCCAAATTCCAAGAATTCGATTGCCGCCGGCGACATTTTTCTCTTTCTTATTCTCTTGATGCTGGGCCCATTGCCGGCGACGCTGGCGGCAGCAGTCGAGGCTGGCTTCGCATCGTGGTCGACGTCCAAGCGCTGGACCAGTCGTATCGCCAGCCCGGCGATGGCAGCAATCACGATGCTAACTTGCGGGCTGGTGTTTCAGGCGACAAGCGACAACCTGTCTGTTGCCGCCCGCACCTCGGTGGGGATACTGACCGGCGAGTTGATGTTCATCGCGGCGATCTACTTCGCCTTGAACACGCTGTTGATGACGACCGTAATCAGGCTCAAGCGCGGCGAGCCACTACAGCCGCTCAAGGTGCTTGGAGATCACCTGTGGCTGGGTTTCACTTATGTCGCGAGCGCCTTCATCGCAGGTCTGCTGTTTGTGACGTTTTTGCAGTACGGCACAAAAGTGCTGTTTATCGCCACGCCGATTATTGTGCTGTTCCTGGCCACGCTCCACCATTATTTCAACCAGCTGGATGCTCACGCGCGTATCGACGTCGCGGAACGTGAGGCCATACAGACCGCGCGCCACATGGTCGAACTGAAGAACAGCGAACAGCGTTTCCACAGCGCCTTTACGCACGCGTCGATTGGTATGATGCTGGTCAGCGCTGACGGCCGCATCATCCAAGGCAATGAAGCGTCGCACCGCTTGCTCGGTAAAAGCGAGCAAGATGTTATGGGGCGCTATTTTCAGGAGTTCGTCTGCCGTGCGGACGTCGACGCCTTCAACGCGCAGATGGCGGGCGTAAATGCGAGCGTGATCGACAGCTTCGCGACTGACCTGCGCTGCAGGCACGAACAAAACGGCGACGTTTGGGTCACGTTGCACTGCAGTCACTTCGCGAAATCAGACCTGGACGGCCCCTGCATGATCCTGCAGGTTCACGACATCGATGCACGCCGTCAGGCCGAAAGCCGGCTAAAGCACATCGCGCATCACGACGGTTTGACCGGCCTTCTCAATCGAAACAGTTTTCTCGAAACTCTCCGGGAAGCAATCGCGCGTGAGCGCATCGGTCCGCGTCATCAGTACGCTGTGATGTTTCTGGATCTCGACCGATTCAAGCTTGTAAATGACAGCATGGGCCACAGCGCGGGCGACGATATGCTGGTTCAGGTGACCAGCCGCATACGTGAGAAGGTGCGCCCGTCGGACGTCGTCGCGCGACTGGGCGGGGACGAGTTCGCCATCCTTTGCACTGACATCGAGAGCGAGAACGCGGCGATACGCCTGGCTGAACGCCTTCAGCAGGCGCTTTCGGTGCCGCTGCTGATCGGCAGCAGTGAGGTCACCACCAGTGCGAGCATCGGCATCACTTTTAGCCGTTTCAAATATCGCGCGCCTGAGGCGGTCCTTCGCGATGCTGATATCGCCATGTATCGTGCAAAGAACAGCGGTAAGGCCCGCTATGCGCTATTTGATACCGTGCTGCATACGGAGGTATCGGAGAAGGTTGACCTCGAGCGCGACTTGCGACGTGCGGTGGACGCTTCGGAAATTTCGGTGGTCTACCAGCCGTTGTTTGGAATCGGAACAGGAGTGCTCCACGGGTTTGAGGCCTTGGCACGTTGGCAGCACGAGAGTCGTGCCATGATCAGTCCGGAAGAGTTCATTCCCGTCGCTGAGGAACTCGGTCTCATGGTGAGGATCACGGATCAGGTGATGGAACGCGCGTGCAAGCAGCTGCGGGCATGGCAGCAGCGCTCTCCGATGTTTGAGCGCTTGCAGATGCATGTCAATATTGCGGGGGCCGACCTGCTTGGCAGCGCGCTGGTCGAGCGCGTTGAGCGGATTACCCGCGCGGCCCGGCTCGATCCCTGTTTCCTGAGCCTGGAAGTGACCGAAGGCATTCTGATACCGCGAGTTAACGATGCCGCCGCCACGCTCACCAGGCTGCAGCATTCAGGAGTCAGCATCAGCATCGATGATTTTGGCACGGGCTATTCGTCGCTGAGCCACCTGTCCACGTTGCCCATCGACAGCCTGAAGATCGATCGCTCGTTCGTGAGTTTGATGCGGCCGGGTTCCAAGGAGTCGGAGATCGTGCGCGCCATTGTTTCCATGGCACATGCATTGGGCAAGTCCGTAATCGCCGAAGGTATTGAGCACGAGTCGCAGGTGTTGCAGTTGCGCGATCTCGGCTGTGAATTTGGTCAGGGTTTCTATTATTCACCCCCAATGGCGCCGGAACGGGTGGAAGCGATGCTCAACAGCCTGCTCCCCTCAGATTGGGTGGCCAGCCATGAGACATCCCATGCCTTGGGCATCGGCCTACATTGAGTGTTCGGAGAGCCTGTCCGAGCACACTAGCGGGCTGATCACGGCGAATCTGACTTTCGCAGAATGGTCGCGCGTGTTTGGACATGCATAGATGCCGACAGCAGTGCTGTATCGGCTGACGCATCACTGCCAGATCGTCGAAACGGGCAATCCGCCTTGTCCATTTTTGTACAGCAGCGCAGGCTAGGAGGCAGATCATGCCTCGGGAGTGGAGCAGGACATCGAATCCGAGCAAGCCGCAGTTGTCCGTGAATGCAATTTAATCCTCGGCAGCGATGTTCTGTCCGACCGAGATGACGGTGGTGTGCTGTGAGGGGTCATCGCTCGACATGCCAGGGCTGACGCACAGGTGTGAATTGTTGATCCGGATCGCGCCAATCGCTCAGCATTTAACCGGCAGATGGCGGCGCTCGGCTTCGGTGTGACGGAGTCGCGGATGGATCAACCCGCCGTCGGTGCCGCGCTGGCTTACAAGGGGCGATTGCTGATGTCTGAGCGGGCCTGAAACGACTTGTCGGCGGGCCGCCGCGGTCGTTGCTTCGTCGACACTGAGCGGATCACGAGGTTGCCCTTGCCGTTCTCAGGCATCTGCACGTTGGCGTGCGCTTTAGCGGCCGTCATGAGTGCCGGCACATCCCGGTCGCCGATGAGCGCCAGTGGGTACAGCCTGATCGCGCGGACAGTCGTGCCAGAGCCCTTCAGCAGTTTTTTCGGGTCGAGAGAGTTTGGCATGCGCGCACCTTGCAGGAAACACAGTGATACGCTTTTGGCCTCGCACGCCAGCGCGAAGATAGCCTCGCTCGGCCTGTCGGTCGGGCAGCAGCCGGTCACAGAAAAATTGTAGTTGTCTTACACCATCTGTTGTGCCGTCAGCCAGCGTCTTTTCATGACCGCGTGCGCAAAGCGGATTTGCTTTGCCACATCAGGGGCGAACTTGTCGATGAAGCCCGCTAGCTGCGCCTGCGGTGTTTGGGTTTTCGGGCTAGGCGTTGCCATGCGGCGCTCGGTAATCCAATCTAGGGAAGGTCTGATTCGGTGATGGCGTCAAGAAAAGTACCGTGTCATTCCCGCGTGCACGGGAACGACAAATTTTTGAGAGTTGAAAATAAAAGTAGGACTTGATCAGAGGTTCCCTAGAGCGGGTTGTCGTCAAACATCAAGACCGATACGCCGCCGGTGGCGAAGTTACCCAGATCGGCCACCACCGCCTGACCGATCGGGGAGCCGAGCGCGGCTTGAATGTCGGTCATCGAATCGAACTTCAGCATGGCCACGAGGTAATACGGTGCCGGACCGCCCGGCGTCATGACCGTGCCTTGGTTGATTTCATACGACCGCAGGCCCGGCAGCGTCTTGGCCAGTGGCACATGGGTCGAGGCGTAATAGGCATCGAACGCTGCTGGATTGGTGGGGGCGTTGTAGAGCGCGAGAACGGTGGCCATGTTTGATTCCTTTTTTGTTGTGTGCTGTCCCAGTCTAGGAATGGTTAACGTTGTCGATGCGCCAACGCTAAAAATCCCCCTCGATCCCCCTGTTTCAAAGGGGGGAAGTGGGACACTTAGATCTACTGCCAAACCAATACCGTGAATTTCAACAAACTTCTACGCCACCAACGTGGACCGCTTGGTCTCCAACGACTCCCAACGCGTCATTGCCGATTCGATTTCTGCCGCAATCACATCAAGCCTACTACCAATTTGCGCGGCTTCATCCGGGGCATCGGCGAAAATGCGGCTGTCGGAAAGCTTGGCCGTCAGCGTTGCCTGTTCGGCCTCAAGCGCTTCGATTTTGCCGGGCAGCTGTTCGAGATCGCGCGTTTCGTTGAACGACATTTTCACCTTGCGCCCACCCGCACTTGGCGATGAAACCCCAGCATTGGCGGGCGTCTTGGGGCTGTTTGCCCACGAAGTGTCCGTCTTTGCTTGGGTTAGCCATTCGGCATATCCACCGACGTACTCCTGAATCTTGCCCGGATTTGCGGCTGTGCCTTCAAACGCAAACACCTGCGTGACGACATTGTCGAGAAACGCCCGGTCGTGGCTGACCAGGATGACGGTGCCGGCGTACTCTTGCAGCATCGACTCCAGCAACTCGAGCGTTTCGATATCCAGGTCGTTGGTCGGCTCATCGAGTACCAACACGTTGGCGGGCTTGGCGAACAAGCGCGCCAGCAACAATCGATTACGCTCGCCACCGGATAGCGACTTGACCTTCGCACGGGCACGCTGCGGTGGGAACAGAAAATCGCCCAGATACGAAATCACGTGTTTTCGCGCGCCGCCGATTTCAACGAATTCCGAGCCGGGTGAAATGACGTCGGAAATGTTGGCGTTATCGTCGAGCGCCTCACGGAACTGATCGAAGTAAGCGACTTGCAATTGGGTGCCGCGCTTGATGGTGCCGCTATCGGCCTCCAAGTCGGCGAGCATTAGTTTGATCAAGGTGGTCTTGCCGGCACCGTTGGGTCCGATGAGTCCGATGCGGTCGCCACGTTGCACGATCGCCGAGAAATCACGAATGATGACCTTGTCGCCAAAGCGTTTGCTGACGTTGATCAGTTCTGCGACGATCTTGCCGGAGCGTTCACCAGCGTCGAGCGAGAGCTTCACCATGCCGGCCACGTCGCGCCGCGCCGCGCGTACACGGCGCAATTCTTCGAGCCGTCGCACACGGCCTTCGTTACGGGTGCGGCGCGCTTCCACGCCCTTACGAATCCAGACTTCCTCTTCCTTCAACAGTTTGTCGAAGCGCGCGTTGGATAGCGACTCGGAATTGAGCATTTCGGCTTTGCGTCGTTGGTATTCTGCAAATGAGCCGGGATAGCTGAATATTGCGCCGCGGTCGAGTTCGACGATGCGTGTGGCGAAGGACTCCAAGAAACTCCGATCGTGACTAATGGTGAGTACCGCACCGCTGAACGCTTTCAGGGTGTCCTCCAGCCAGGCAATGCCGTCGAAATCCAGATGGTTGGTCGGCTCATCGAGGAATAACAGATCGGGTTCACCGGCGATGGCGCGAGCCAATGCAACGCGCTTTTTCATGCCGCCGGAAAGCGTATCGACGCGCAGGCTGCCGTCCATTCCCAACCGCGACAGCACTTCGGCCACCCGCACGCTGGCGTGCCAGTCTTCATCGCCCTCATGCTCATTGATCGCGCCCTCGGTGACGACTTCCTCGACCGTGACGCCGTCGGCGAAGCTGGGCTCTTGCGATACGTTGGCAAAGCGCACGCCTTTTTCGCGCACAACTTCGCCGTCGTCCGGCGCAATCTCACCGGCAAGGATACGGATCAGGCTCGATTTGCCCGAACCGTTACGGCCGATCAAGGCGATGCGCTCGCGGCGGTCGATGGAGAATTCGATATGGTCAAGAAGGGCGACGTCGCCGTAGGCGAGGGCAAGGGACTTACAGTTGATCAGCGGCATGCAAAAGACAACCTTAAAGGAAAAAGCGGAACTGACCAGTCGCGGCCGAAATGGGCCAGACCCTGTGTGACATCAATAAGCGCTATTTTCGCCTACAAACCCTGTTACATCTCACCGCTTGTTTGTGCACATTGTCGGCGTAACCTGTATCGACGCAATCGGGGGTCCGGTTGCTGCCACCTCTAAAACTCAACACGCACGGAGGAACTCATGAAAAAAATCGCTGGAATGACTGCAGCGTTGCTGCTCAGCGCAGGCGCAATGGTCGCTTTCTCCCAAACACCACCCGCGCCGCGCGCCGACGGTAAAGCTGGCGAAGGCCGGATGCGCGACTGCTCGAAGGTGGAAGACGCGGACAAACGCGGGCACTGCGAAAAACGTCAGGCCGCCATGAAAGTGGCTTGGGAAAAGTGCAAAGACAAGGCTGAAGGCCCGGACCGCCGTAGCTGCATGCGCGAGGCAATGCCGAAGCCACCAGAAAAGAAATAGTTAGCTTATCCTGCGCCTCGGCGGGTGAGGGGGCTTCGCCGGATGGTCGGCGAAGCCCTTTTTTTCTTGTTTTTTCTGGGGCAATCGCGAACGGCTACAATTCTGGTCGAGTGCTCCGTTCAACCTGAACTTAGCCAAAGAAATAGGCAAAAAGAGCCAAATGCGAAACGTCACTGTAGCCGCCACCCAGATGGCCTGCGACTGGAATGTCGAGGCCAACATCGCGCGCGCGGAGCGATTAGTCAGGCAAGCCGCCGCCAACGGCGCACAAATCATCCAGATTCAAGAACTGTTCGAGCGCTGCTATTTTTGTCAGAAACAAGTCCCGGCATACCTTGATTTTGCGGTGTCGCTTGACCACAATCAGGCCGTGCATCACTTTCGGGCACTGGCGAAGACGTTGGGCGTGGTTCTTCCGATCAGCTTCTATGAACGCGCCAACAACGCTTTGTTCAATAGCGTCGCAGTGATCGATGCAGACGGCGCCGTGCTAGGCGTGTATCGCAAAAGTCATATTCCAGATGGGCCGGGCTACGCGGAGAAGTACTACTTCTCACCTGGCGACACTGGCTTCCGAGTGTGGAAGACGCAATTTGCCACCATTGGTGTTGGGATTTGCTGGGATCAGTGGTTCCCTGAGTGCGCGCGCAGCATGGCCTTGCAGGGCGCCGAGCTATTGTTCTATCCCACCGCCATCGGCAGCGAGCCGCATGACGCCACTATCAATTCGAGCGCGCACTGGCAGCGTGTTCAGCAAGGCCACGCCGCCGCCAACGTGCTGCCGTTGATCGCTTCAAACCGCGTCGGGCGGGAAACCGAGCAGGAATCGGCCATCACGTTCTATGGCGCATCGTTCATTGCTGATGAATCCGGTGCCAAGGTTGCGGAAGCCGATGCGATATCCGAGGCGGTATTGGTGCATACCTTTAATCTTGAGGCGCTGGCTGAGAAACGGCTTGCTTGGGGGGTCTACCGTGACCGGCGGCCTGATCTGTATGGCGGGCTGTTGACCAAAGATGGTTTCGGTTTGTGATTGACAAGTATAGGAGGCACCGAAAATCTCCCAAACGCCATTTCGTCGCCTGCTCCCGGCATTTGCCCCCTTTGGAAAAGGGGGCAGCATTGTGGTGCGGCTTGCATCATCAAGGCTGGGGGATTGGCGGCGTTCAATGGCTCAACAGCATCCGCAGTAGAAACGTCGAATGACTTTCCGAAAACGTCCTACCTCAACCCCGCGCGCAGACGGCTTCCATATGCCCGCCGAGTGGGAGCGGCATCAGCACACTTGGATGGTGTGGCCGGAGCGACCTGATAACTGGCGCATGACGGCCAAGCCCGCGCAGGCGGCGTTCATGCGCGTTGCACAGGCGATCGCCGGGTTTGAGCCGGTGAAGATCTGTGTGAGCGCCGAGCAACGTGACATCGCGCTGGCGGCGATTGATGCGACGCCGACGCATCATTCGATCAGCATTGTTGAAATTGAAACCGATGACGCGTGGTGCAGGGATACCGGACCGACGTTTGTGGTGAACGGTCAGGGAGAAGTCCGCGGGGTGGATTGGACGTTTAACGCTTGGGGTGGCCACAATGGCGGCCTGTACTCGCCTTGGCAACGCGATGACGAGGTCGCGGCAAGCGTTCTTGCGATCGAAGGCTTGGCGCGCTATCGAACCGAGAGCTTCGTGATGGAGGGCGGTGCCATCCACGTCGACGGCGAAGGCACGGTACTGGTCACCGAGGCGTGCTTGCTCAACGCGAACCGCAACCCGGAGCTGGACCGCAGCGGTATCGAGGCCCGACTGCGCGAATATCTGACGATCGACAAGGTGATCTGGTTGCCGCGCGGTGTCGTTAACGATGAGACGGATGAACACGTCGACAACATGTGCTGTTTTTGCGGACCCGCTGAAGTGTTGCTGGCCTGGACGGAAGATCGAACTGATCCGCAGTATGCGTTTTGCGCCGCGGCGCTGGCCGTGCTCGAGGCGAGTATCGACGCGAAGGGCAGGGCGTTCAAGGTACACAAGCTGCCCTTGCCGGCGGTGATGACCGGCACGGCGGATGAGTACGCCACCGTCGAGGCTGGCAATGCCATCGCGCGCGAGCCGCTCACGCGCTTGGCTGCCTCGTATATTAATTTCTATCTTTGCAACGGTGGCCTGATCGTCCCCAAGTTTGACGATCCGAACGATGATGTTGCGGCGCAGATCCTGGCGGATTGCTTTCCAAATCGACGGGTGGTGCAAGTACCGGGTCGGGAAATCCTGTTGGGCGGCGGAAATATTCATTGCATCACCCAACAGCAGCCTGCGGTCCTTGTGTGCCAGCAGCAGCCTCAAGTCGGTTCAGCCAGTCCAGGCGTCCCTGGTTGAAAAACATACTCGTCCTGTTCGACCAAGAGTGGGACATACCGCAGCTGCGGAAATTGTCCGCCCAAGCCACCAACGAGTATCGTTTTTTTTACGAGGGTTTCGATCTCTTTCGTTTCCCGTCAAACGCGACCTTACTCTGGTTCGATATCTACCGGTTTGTCGATCAGTTGACCAAAAAGTATGGATCTGGTCGCATTGACGGTATCGTCTCAAGCCAGGAACAGTTTGGCGCACTAACGGCGGGTTTGTTAGGCGAGCGCCTCGGGCTGCCCGCGATGTCCACGCGGTCGGTGTTGAATGCCCAGCACAAGTCGCTCGCACGAGAGCTATTGCAACGGCATGTGCCCGATGCAACGGTGGCGTTTACGACCTTTCCCTATACGGTGAAATCGGCGGATGAAGTTGCGTTGGAATTCCCGTTCTATGCCAAGCCCGTCAAAGCCGCCTACTCAGTCCTTGCGCGCCGCGTGGATAGCTTCGCCGAACTTAGACGCCACCTCGACTTCGAGTCTTGGGAAATGTTCATCATCAAGCGCTTGGTGCGTCCGTTCAACGACGTCGTTGAACGGCTGGGGGTGAGTGAGATCAACGGCCACTGGATGATCGCCGAGCAACTCATTGAAGGCGTACAAGTTAACGTTGACGGGTTCATCGAACATGGCCGGGTGCACATACTTGGCGTGATTGATGCCGTGATGTATCCGGGAACGGACGCGTTTTTGCGTTGGGATTACCCAAGCCGCTTGCCGGCGCAATTCATCGACACGATTCATCAAACCACCATTGACGTGGTACTCGCCCTTGGACTCGACCATGGACTGTTCAACGTCGAGCTGCGGCTCGACCCGGACACGGGGGCCTGCAAAGTGATCGAAGTGAACCCGCGCATGGCGATGCAGTTTTCGGACATGTATGAGGCCGTGGATGGCGTCAATTTGCATGCGTTGGCCATCCGTCTAGCGCTTAGCGAGCCAGCCGCGATTGATCAGTGCCGCGCAGTTGGGGGTAGGTACAAGTTGGCCACCAGCTTTGTCTATCGCCGGTTTGACGGCCTGCCGCAGCAGCATTTTCCTGCGGCGGCGGAATTGGCCGCGCTGGGCCGCTTTGATCCCGACGCCCAATTAATCACCTTCAAGAAGCGGGGTGGCGAGCTCAAACGAGAGTCGCGCTGGCTGCAAAGCCACCGCTACGCCTGCCTCAACATGGCGGCGAATTCCGAGGGCGAACTGGAAGAAAAGTACCAGCGCGCATCCGCCATATTGGGCTTCCCGCCGCAACCTTGACTCGGGTCATCACCGAGTCTGTGAATAGAGAGGGCGGTCGGCTAAAATAGCCGCTTATTCAACGCTGCCTTTAACCGCCATGTCCGCCGTTTCCAACCCGTCTACCGCCCGCGTTCCAACCGTCTCCGAAATTCGGCAAGCTTTCGTCCAATTTTTTGAGTCGAAAGGGCATACCCATGTCGCATCGTCTTCGCTGGTGCCGCACGACGATCCGACGTTGCTGTTCACCAATGCCGGCATGAACCAGTTCAAGGACGTATTCCTGGGCTATGAAAAGCGCGATTACGTCCGCGCGGTCACCTCGCAGCGCTGTGTACGTGCAGGGGGCAAGCACAATGATCTTGAAAACGTCGGTTACACCGCGCGTCACCACACGTTTTTCGAAATGCTCGGCAACTTCAGCTTTGGTGATTATTTTAAGCGCGACGCCATCAAGTACGCATGGGAGCTACTGACGGTCGCCTACAAACTGCCCGCTGAAAAACTCTGGGTCACGGTCTATGCCGATGACGACGAGGCGTACAACATTTGGGCGGACGAGGTTGGTGTGCCGAAGGAACGCATTGTCCGCATCGGCGACAACAGGGGAGGTAAGTACGCTTCTGACAATTTCTGGATGATGGGCGATACCGGTCCTTGCGGGCCATGTTCGGAATTGTTCTACGATCACGGCCCGCATATCGCTGGCGGTCCTCCCGGTAGCCCGAATGAAGATGGCGATCGCTATATCGAAATCTGGAACCTGGTGTTCATGCAGTACAACCGGGAAGTTGCCGACGGCCCGATGATTCCGCTACCAAAGCCATCGGTGGACACCGGTATGGGGTTGGAGCGCCTTTCGGCCGTGTTGCAGCACGTCCACGCCAACTATGAGATTGATCTCTTCCAGGCCTTGATCAAAGCAGGTATGCGCGAGACTGGTGAGAAGGACATTACCAACCCCAGCCTGCGCGTGATTGCCGACCATGTCCGCGCGTGCGGGTTTTTGGTCTGCGACGGGGTCATCCCCGAGAACGCCGGTCGCGGCTACGTGCTAAGGCGTATTGCGCGCCGCGCGATGCGCCACGGCTACAAGCTTGGTCAGAAGAAGCCGTTCTTCTACAAATTGGTTGACGATCTGGCAGCCGTGATGGGTGACGCCTTTCCGGAGATCGCGCAGCACAAAGCGCGCGTCAAAGCGGTCCTCAAGCAGGAAGAAGAGCGCTTTGGCGAAACGCTCGAGAACGGCATGACCATCCTCGACGCGGCGCTATCAACCAATGCCGAGCATCTGGACGGCGAGACTGCGTTCAAGCTCTACGACACCTTTGGCTTCCCGGTCGATCTCACCGCAGACATCGGTCGCGAGCGCGGGTTTGACGTCGATATGGCCGGTTTTGATAAGGCGATGTCGGAGCAGCAGGAGCGGTCGCGTGGCGCGGGCAAGTTTGCCGCCAAGGAAAAGCTATCGTATGAAGGAGCCAAGACCGCTTTCAAGGGTTACGATTCGCTCGATGCGACCGGAACCGTGCTGGCGCTATATTCGAACGGCGCGCAGGTCAACGCATTGCAAGCGGGAGATGCGGGCGTCGTGGTGCTTGACCTGACGCCGTTCTACGCCGAGTCGGGCGGGCAGGTGGGCGATGTCGGCATGCTTGCCAGTGCTGCCGCAATATTCGACGTCGGTGATACCAGCAAGATACAGGCGGATGTCTTTGGCCATCACGGCAAGCTGGCGACAGGGACTTTAAACGTCGGCGACAGCGTGAAAGCGAATGTGAATCGAGACATTCGCGCGCGGACGATGCGAAACCATTCGGCGACCCATTTGATGCACAAAGCATTGCGCGAGGTGCTGGGGGATCACGTACAACAGAAGGGTTCACTGGTTGACGCCGACAAGACGCGATTTGACTTCGCCCACAACGCACCGATGACAGGCGCGGAGATCGCAAAAGTTGAAGCGCTCGTGAACGCCGAGATTCTGGACAATCAGGCGACCAGTGCCGAGGTGATGGCGCTTGAGGCGGCGCAGAAGACTGGCGCCATGATGCTGTTTGGCGAGAAATACGGCGACGAAGTCCGCGTACTTGAGATCGGTACATCGAAAGAGCTTTGCGGCGGAACCCACGTCGGCCGCACAGGCGACATTGGCCTCTTTAAGATTGTCAGCGAGGGCGGCGTGGCGGCGGGGGTGCGAAGGGTTGAAGCAGTCGCCGGGTCGGTCGCATTCGAGTATGTGCAAGCGATGAATCGAGACCTGGAGTCTGCAGCAGGATTGCTCAAAGCGCAGCCGTCAGAACTCAACGTCAAGATCAGCCAGACGCTCGAACACGTCAAGTCACTCGA